>MDTE01021372.1_pt1 | contig 164616 bp, 166 predicted proteins | sample 811231 | NCBI WGS metagenome assembly MDTE01 (sample SAMN05326651, study PRJNA326480) | marine metagenome | isolation source: seawater | place: Indian Ocean: Red Sea | collected 2010 | reverse complement strand
GAATAAAAGGAGAGATGGCAGAGTGGTCGAATGCGCTGCCTTGGAAAGGCAGTATACGGGCAACCGTATCCGGGGTTCGAATCCCCGTCTCTCCGCCAAATGTATCTAGGTGGACTTAGTTTTTATAACCCAATCATCAACAATCGACTCTAGAATAAATAAAGGAGGCGAACCATTATTAAGTATGATGTCGTGAAAATCTCGTATATCAAAATCATCACCTAATTCTGTTTTAGCTTTTTCACGTAACTCAAGGATTTTTATCATTCCCATTTTGTAACTACAGGCTTGTCCAGGCCAAACAATATATCTTTCAATTTCAGCTCTGACTTCAGTATCGGACATACCTGTCATCTTTTTCATATAATCCATAGCCTCTTCTCGAGTCCATCGTTTGTAATGTATTCCAGTATCAACAACAAGCCTCACTGCTCTAAATAATTCACTTTGTAGAACCCCAAGTTCATCTAGGGGATTTTCGGTTAAGCCCGCCTCAGTGGCTAGTCTTTCTGAATACAGCGCCCATCCTTCTCCGAAAGCAGAAGTTCCATATCCAAGCTTTCTATATAAAGTAAGATCCTCATTTTCTTGATTTAAAGCATTTTGAAGATGATGCCCTGGATTCGCTTCATGGAAAGTCAGAGCTTTCATACTATAAGTAGGGGTTTGTTTTATATCGTATAAATTTGCATAAAATACACCAGGCCTTTTTCCATCAAGGCTAGGAGGTCTGTAGTAACCCCCAGCCTGATTCTCCTCAGAGTGTTCAGGCACGGCTCTAACCTCAACACGAGCTTTTGGCATACGATTAAAATACTCTTTAATACCTTCTGTAGCTTCTTTGACCATGGCGTTGTAATCGGCAACTACTATTTCTTTTCTATCTGCAGTATCAGCATACAAGAATTGAGGATCTTCATTCAGATCATTCATTAACAAACCAACAGGGCGATTAGGGTCATAACCTAAATCATTTAAAATTACTTTCATTCTTGCTGATACTCTCTCTACCTCATTCTTACCAATGTCATGAATTTCTTGAGCTGAATAATCTGTAGTCGTATAGATTCTTAATCTAAGAGCATAATACTCATCACCATTAGGTAATGACCAAACCCCATGATTTTTATTTGCATTATCTTTATTTTCTATCATGTAAGCCAACAGGTCAGAATAAGCTGATTCAAACTCGTTATTGATTACATCAGTCAGTTGATTACTCAAGAACATTTTTTTATCATCACTTATATCCAAATCATCAATCTTCTTAGTAAATTCTGTAATTAAAGGGTTTGAGTCTGTATTAATAATATCTTGTAATTGCCTAATGACATGTTCGTAGACAAATGTTGGCGCATATATACCTTGCTTAGCTTGTTCTTTTAGCCAGATTATTTGATTTTCCATAATTTGATCAAATAAGCTAATTCGTTTTATGTAGTCTCTAGCCTCTCTTTCATTTCTAATTGGATGCACATCTGTCATAAAGTCGATCATAAACTGATGACTGCCACCTATTTGAGTTATTGGATAAGAATGGTATCTAAATTTCTCAAAGCTTTTAATGTCATTTTCTGAATCAAATATTGCTATTTTTTGTGTTATTTTTTGAATTTCTGTTAGTTCGTCATTAGCATAGCTCTTAACCATTTCAAGGTATTCCTTTCTATCAAGATAATCGTCATATGAATCCTCTAATGTATTTACAGACAGTTTACTATTATGCTTAATGATTGGGTTCAGGAAATCAAATATACCTATATAAGTCATATATTCCGGAGAATCTATCAAACCTAAACTGAGTTCTTTAGCAAGATAATGATCCATCGATTTAGGCTTCATTAAAAATAAGTTAATTAAATATAAACTCAAAAGGAGGACAAGCAGTAAGAGCGTATATCCCAGAAATTTAAAAATTGTTCTAATCATCGTGTTAAAAGTTTCTACCAATTATACTTAAACTATATCAGAATAGGTTGAGTAATATTCATGACTATAAAATTTCCATTTCATTTAGCTATTCCATCTAAAAATTTACAAGATTCTTTAGATTTCTATAAAAGAATTTTTCCAATTCAGATTGGAAGACAGGCTAATGAATGGATAGATTTAAACTTTTATGGACATCAGCTCGTACTTCATTTAGATAATTCACATCTGAAAGGCAGTAATATTAAAAATCCAGTAGATGGTGATTCAATTCCAGTCCCACATTTTGGTATTGTTTTAAACATAGAGACCTTTGAGGAAATTAAAAATAATATTATTGAAAAAAAGATAGAATTTTTATTATCCCCCAAAATAAGATTTAAAAATCAACCTGGAGAACAACATACAATGTTTGTACAAGACCCTTCAGAAAATGTTATTGAGATTAAGGCATTTAAAAGTTCGGCTGACCTATTTAAGATAAAGTAAGTATTTCATCTTGAAAAAAATATATTTGATCAAGATTCTTTTTAAAATGTGTTTCACGTATCACCCAATTATTTTCTTCAAAAATATATAAATCTTTATAACATCCTGAAATACGCTGATAGCATTTTTTATTCATATCAATTAAAAGATAGTCTAAACCCCAGTAAGCATTGATTAGATTTTCTTTAAAGTGAGAGAAGACTGGGTTTTTTCCATAATGAGATTCAATTTGATACGAATTAATTGATTTTTGTGAATATTTTTTAAGCATTGATTCAATGGATCTAAATTCTCCAAAATTTTCATATTTAATATCTACATGATTTTTACTAAAACACTTTTTAAGTTTAATCACATCATTATTATCACAAGCCTCAAAATAGTTATATTTTAATTCTGTAACTTCATGAATAGCCTCTAAATAGTTAATTCTTTTATTTATATCATCGGTCATATTTCTTTAAGTGTAATTGACAAAAATTTTAGTTCATAGTTTAATACTGTATAAATATACAGTATTAATTATGAGCAATGTAATAAAAGTTAATTTTCAAGACCCAGTACAAATAGAATTTGATCAGGCAATTAATAAGGACGCAGCATTAAAGACAATAGCTTTTAAATATTTCGGTGGAAATATTATTGATGCATCATCTTATTTGGAATCAAATAAATCAAATATCAAAAATAATTCATCGTTTAGTAAAAATTCGATTACAATTTCTAGAGGAGAATATTACCAACCTGAATTAATTTAGTGGATATTGGTGTCCCGAAAGAGGTTAAAAATCAAGAGTTTAGAGTAGGTCTTACACCATCTAGTGTTTCCTATTTATCTCAGCAAGGCCATAGAGTTTTTGTTGAAAAATCTCTTGGATCTGAGATAGGTTTTTCAGATAAATCTTATGCTGATTCTGGAGCAATTATTTGTGAAGACCCTGAAGATCTTTATAGTAAATCAACTTTAATTATAAAGGTCAAAGAGCCTGTAGAGAATGAAATACCTTTAATTCGAGATGATCATATTTTATTTACTTTTCTGCATCTAGCTGGAAACCCAGAAATAGCTAGTAAGCTAAAAGACACTGGTGTCACAGCTATTGCATATGAAACCCTAACTTCTGATGACGGTACTTTACCTCTTTTATCGCCGATGAGTGAGATCGCTGGTCAGATCTCCATAGTTGTTGGTAATTATCATTTATTAAAACCCTACGGCGGAAAAGGAGTACTTGCTAATAAGATTGATAATATTGAACCAAGAAAAATTACTATCTTAGGTGCTGGAGTTGCAGGATCAAATGCTATCAAGGGCGCAATCAAGTTAGGGGCTGATGTTACAGTTTTAGATCTCTCTCAAGAGAAGCTTGATCAATTAGATATGCAATATCAGAATAACATCCTTACAAAACTATCGAATGATCACAATATTCTGGATGCTATATGTGAATCAGATATTATTATTGGCTCAGTTTATGTGACTGGTAAAAAAGCTCCCATAGTTATTACCAAAGATATGCTCAAAAAAATACAACCAGGTACTGTCTTAGTAGATATTTCTATTGATCAGGGAGGTTGTTTTGAATCCAGCAAACCTACCACTCATGATGAACCCACATACTTAGTTGATGAGATATTACATTATTGTGTCTCAAATATGCCCGGTGCAGTTCCATTAACTGCATCTCAAGCACTTAATTATGCATCTTTACCGTATGTTAATAAGCTAGCAACAATTGGCATTAATAAAATTTTTGAAGATGATATTCACTTTGCTAATGGCCTTAATTTATCAAATGGCGAATTTACACATCCATCAGTTATTGAAACGCTAAGCTAAATTTTTAAATAATCAGAGTTCTTTCTTTTAACGTAAGTTATAATTTTATTTGGTAGTCGTATTAAAAGATTTATAAGGGGATTTTTTAATGCTTGTGTCAATACCCTGTACAGGAGGTGGTCTTATTAGTATTAATATAGAATTAGGGAATTGGAGGTTTGCTTTTTGACACAATGCATTCTTTAATTTTCGACTGTTAGACTTTATTAACTCTAACAGCTGAAGCCTCCTAATGGAGGCTTCTTTTTTATCGAGTAGTATGGAACTAAAAAATTGGATTATTCTTATTGCACTCGCAGCAGTTTGGGGAAGCGCCTTTATGTTTATAAAAATTGCTGCTCCAGACTTTGGACCTGTCGCATTAGTTAACTTAAGGTTACTTTTAGCAGGGACAATGTTTTTACCTTTTTTATTACAAAGAAAATACCTTATTCACTTCAAATCATATCTTCCTGGTATTCTAGTTTTAGCAGTTATGAATAATGCATTACCATTCTTTTTATTTGCATATGGGTCGTTGAATGCTAATTCAAATATGTTAGCTATTTTAAATGGATCAACAGCATTCATGACAATGACCTTAGCTTATTTTTGGATAAAAGAATCTATATCAGCACATCAAATTATTGGACTTGTTATTGGTTTTATAGGAATTATTATTTTAGTTAATCCATCGAATACATCGACTACTGCTATTTCAAGTATCGCATGCCTCCTAGGTGCTTTTTGTTATTCTTTCTCTGGATGCTTCATTCAGAAATATTCTCAATATACCAATAAATTTGTTTTGATAGGTTGGTCTTTATTTTTTGGAGGCCTCTTAATGACCCCATTCTCTATATTTTATTTACCAAGTGATCTTCCCGAAACAAAATCAATTCTAGCGTTATTGTGGCTAGGTCTAGTTTCAACTGGTATAGCATACCTTGGTTATGTCAGATTAATTGAAACTATAGGAGCTTTAAAGACATCAACTGTTGCATATTTAATACCAGTTTTTGGAATCATTTGGGGTTATCTCTTTTTGAAAGAAGAGGTCACAATAGTTATATTCTTGGGTTTTATACTTATTATGGCAGGGATATATTTTGCTAATTATGAAAAACGTACAACTCGAAGAATAAGAACATCTGAATAATTGAGGAGTATAAATGTTTGATGAGAAACTGGTTCAAGAAGCTCTAGAGACAATTGATAAAAAATCTTATGAAGATTATCGGTCTGATGATACCGAAGGATCCTTGTTGATCGATGTTCGTGAATTAAATGAATTACAGAAATATGGATCTATAGATAAGGCAACCAATATCCCATTGGGTGAAATAGAATCAAAATTTATTGAAAGTAACTTGAATAAAGATACACCGATATATCTTTATTGCGCAGTGGGAATTCGTTCAGCAATCTCTGGGCTGATGTTAAATAAATTAGGATTTTTAAATATTTATAATTTAGGTGGTTATGAAGAGTTGATCGAACAAGGAGCACCTACAAAAAAAATGACTTAATTTGGCACGCCTGGAGAGATTCGAACTCCCGACCCCTTGGTTCGAAGCCAAGTGCTCTATCCAGCTGAGCTACAGGCGCATCGCATAAGAGGATTTTACCAAATTAAATACAATTAAGCTGGGGTAAAGAAATAGCTTATGTAAGAACTTCCTTCTTTATCTTTACGACCCAAGGCATCTTTAAATACAACTTTAACATTCATATCAAACTTAATATTTTCAGGCTTAGGATCAATATCAATTAAATTGCCTTTTAACGTCCCTCCACCATCTAAATCAACTATAGCTGAAATATAAGGCACATCAATTCCTGGAAATGATCTATGAACGATTGAGTATGAATATAGTTTTCCTGAATTATTTAACTTTATGGCTTCCATGCTATCTCTTGATGAGCAGTTACCACAATTAACCCTTAATCCCACGAACGTAGTTCCACAATTAATACATTTTGATCCAGATAGATAATATTCACCTTCATCAGATATATTTATAAAGTTAGTCACTGGAAGAGGTTGATCTTTTATATTGGACATATAGCTTTCTATAGTTAAAAATAAATATTGAATCAGATTTTTTAAGTTATTAAAAGCATTTGGGGGATTCAATAATGAAAGGATATGTTTTTGGTTTGTTATATATGAAGAGCTGGGACTGGTATGAGAAGTATTACCCGGCAACTGTTAAACTTATAAATGAGCATGGAGGTAAGTACTTAGCTTCAGGTGTTAAGCCTGATATGAAAGAGGGTGAAGAGCAACCTAGTGCCTACGTTCTTTTAGAATTTCCAGATTTGGAATCAGCAAATAACTGGTACAAGGATCCCAAATATCAACCCTTAAAACAGCTAAGAAAAACTGGCGGGAAGACAGAACTTTATATTTTTGCTGGTGGAACCGGTGGAGATGATGAATAAACCAAATAAAGATTTAGCTGAATGGCACGATGAGATTCAAGATAATGACTTACTCTCAATTAGCTTAGGAGAGTTGATAGATTCTTCAGCTGATAAGTATCCTGACAATGAAGCGTTAGTATATGCACATCAACCAGACGTTGTAGATATAAGGTGGACATATAAATCACTCAGTACTATGTCCACATATTTAGCTAAAGGTTTTTTAGATTTAGGTCTTAAAGCTGGTGATGCTGTTGCTGTATGGGGACCCAATCACCCTGAATGGATACTAACTGAATATGCGCTAGCTAAAGCCGGATTAAAACTAGTTACCTTAAACCCACTTTATAAAGAACAGGAGCTTAAATTTGCTTTGAATACATCTAATGTAGTAGCAATTGTTCATGCTGATGTAATAGCAAACATTAATGTAGTGACAATAATAGATTCTGTTAAATCAGACTTGTCTCACCTACAACATATTATTTCATTTACTGATGGACTGAATGATTTGCTTGAGCAGGGCTCTAAGAGCTCAACTTCTTTACCTAGAATCAACCCCCAAGATATTTTTATGATCCAATATACATCAGGCACAACTGGTGTTCCAAAGGCTGCGCAAATGACCCATGAAGCTTTAGTAACAACTTCCAAAAATAGTCATGTTAGATGGCAAATAAAACCTGGACAGAAAGTTTGTCATGGATTTCCATTATTTCATATTGGAGGATCTGCATGCATGACATTAGGAGCTGCATCATTAGGTGCTGTTTCACTACCCTTATATATATTTAAACCTAAAGTTACTTTGGATATTATTGAAAAGGAGCGATGTTCTATTTTTATCGGCGCACCAGTTTTATTGGTTGCAATGTTGGAAGATCCAAGTTTTAAAGATCGTGATTTTTCAGATTTTGAGTGTATTGTTGTTGGTGGATCAAATCCACCAATTGAACTTATTAAAAAATGTGAGAAAGCTTTTGGTGTTGATATGATCAATGGTTATGGTATGACTGAAACATGTGGACTCACATGCACAGCACTACCAACTGACCCTCCTGAACTTAAAGCTATTGCTGGTCTAGCAATGCCAGGAGTATCTTTAAAAATTGTAGATCAGGATAATAAAACACTACCAAACGATACACCTGGAGAGCTTTTGTATAAGGGACCAGGTTTAATGGCTGGATATGGAAATCTACCAGATGGAAGCTCAGGCATAAATAATGATGGTTGGTTTCCTACTGGTGATTTAGCAACAATGGATGAAAATGGATATATTAATATTGTTGGTAGAGCTAAAGAAATGATTATCCGTGGTGGTGAGAATCTCTACCCAATTGAAATAGAGAATTACTTACTAGAACATCCAGGAGTTTTAGAAGTTGCTGTATTTGGTCTTCCTGATGATAAGTATGATGAAGAGTGCTGTGCTGTCATCAGAAAAGATGATAGTGCTATTTCTGATGAGAATGAATTAAGAGATTGGTGTAAGGATAGAATATCTCGCTGGAAGATACCAAGATACATCTTTTTTATTGATGCTTTTCCTGTCACTCCATCTGGCAAAATTCAAAAATATAAACTTCAAGAAAAATATATTAAAGAGCTATCATTAATATAATATTTTATTCTTAATTCCTTACACATTATTTGTGCAAATTTATATTTTGTGTAATATAAGGTTAAGTTATTAAACATTTTTTAGGGGGAATGATAATGACCAAACCAAATAATTCTTATAATTTATCTATTTTTTTAGCTATTGCTGCTACTTTTATATTACCAATATCTACTGATCTCTTTTCTCAAAATAACTCAGTTGAGGTTTTAGAAGAAGTTGTTGTTACAGCGCGTAAGAGAGAGGAAGGTTTGCAAGACACTCCTGTTGCAATTACTGCTTTTAGTGGAAATGATCTTTCTGCAAAAGGAATAAATAACCTTACAGATATTGGGGCTTTTGCACCTAACGTAACAATGGGATCTAACGGTTTTGCAGGAGCAGGTAGTTATAGTGGTCAATTTTTTATTAGAGGCATAGGGCAAACTGAATTTTTACCAATGTTGGAACCAGGAGTTGGCTTGTATATCGATGGTGTTTATTTTGGTAGAGCAGTTGGCTCAGCCATGGAACTAGTTGATATTGATAGAGTTGAAGTCTTAAGAGGACCTCAAGGAACATTGTACGGTAAAAACACTGTTGGGGGTGCTATTAATATTATTTCAAAGAAACCTCAAGGTGAGGGAGCTGGTTATCTTGATGTAATTTTAGGTAGTTATGGTCGAAATGATTATAGAGGATCCTATGATTTCTCGTTATCTGACAGCACTTCTGCCAAAATAACATTCTCTAGTCAAAATGATGGTGCTTATGGTGAAGCTTTAGACTTTGCTACAAATAAAAAAGTTGCTGACTTAGCTGGAAGAGACTCAATGTCTTTCCGTGCAAACTTATCAACCCAACTATCTGATAATACCACAGTTGATTTTTCATTAGACCATACTGATAGAAGTGACGATATGTCTGTAAATCAGATGATATTTTGGGATCCAATGTCAGGTGCAGGTTTGGGAGGACTTTGGCTAGGTCTTGTTGGAGTACCTTCAGGTCAAATACTCTCATCAAGCATTATTACAGGTGACCCAGATAAAACATATGGATCTATTTTCCCTAACGATTTAGAAGTTACTGGGTACAACCTAACATTTGAAAGCGACTTGGGTTGGGCAACTTTAACCTCTATTACATCTCATAGAACTATGGAAGCAGCCTTTGGAAGAGATGGAGATGCTAATACTATTAATTTTTCTTCTACATTTAATCAACAAGATCAAGATCAAACCAGCCAAGAGTTTAGATTATCAGGTCAAACTGGTGACTTATCCTGGGTAGCAGGTTATTTTTTCTTTGAAGAATCATATTTTGATCATAATGATGTTTTTCAAGGCCCTGGAATGTATAGCGTTCTTGAAGTGATACCTAATTTAGCTGGGCTGCCGTGTGCACCTCCTTGGTTAGCTCCTGGATGTCCAGGTAATCCAATTAATGTAGCTTTAGATATTCAAATTGATGTTAGCAACTGGGTTGATACTGAAAGCTCTGCTTTTTTTGCACAGATGTCTTATGATTTATCTGATAAGTTAACTCTTACAGGTGGCACAAGGATTTCTGATGAAGAGAAATCAGTTAGGATGAGGCACTTTAAGCCTACTAGCCAAACTTTCGCAGTACCTCTAACTGATGCATCTAAAGATTGGCAAGAAACAACATCAATGGTTTCATTAGATTATGCCTTAGAAGATGATATTTTAATTTATATATCTTTATCAGAAGGATTCAAAATGGGTGGTTTTAATCCAAGACCAACTAACGGCCTTGAAATAACATCTTTTGACCCCGAAACTGTCGAAACAACTGAAATTGGTTTTAAATCAACCCTTGGTGATGGAAGGGTTAGACTTAACGCTGCATTTTTCTCATCAGATTATAATGATCTTCAGTTTTCTGTTAATAAAGTTGATCCAGCCACTGGAAGTGTTCTTTTATTGGTTGGTAATGCTGCTGAATCAAATCTAGATGGCTTTGAAGTTGAACTAGAGGCATTGCTTTCTGATAATTTAAGTTTAAGAGCTTCTTACGGTGTTCTAGATTTTGAAATTTCAAGCCTAGCAGCTAATACAACACCCGAAGTTACTTTGGATACACAAAATCCAAAAACACCAGATAATAATTATTCAATTAGCTTATTACATACTAACGGACCATCTTCTTTCAGGATTGACTGGAGCCATGAAGCTGGATCATTTAATGACATCCAAAATACTCCGATCTTAAGACGCGCAGGCAATGATATGGTAAATGCTAGATGGTCTTATGAGGGTAACAATGGTTGGGAATGGGCTGTTTTTGGCACTAATCTAACGGATGAAAGAGTGGTTGATGGTGGAACATCAAACATTTCCTCATTTGGTCATGCTGAAGCAGTTTACTCAAGACCAAGAGAGTATGGGGTTTCTTTAAGAATAAATTTCTAATTTTCTAGTAGTTCCTTATAATTTATAGATGGATTATAAAAAATATAAGGAACTACAGATACAGAAAGAGAATCGTATTCTCACTGTAACTATTAACCGACCAGAAGATATGAATGCTGTTAATGAGCAGCTTCATATAGAATTTTCTACAATTTTTATAGATGCAGAATATGATGATGATGTAGATATAATTATTTTAACTGGAGCAGGTAAAGCTTTTTGTGCTGGTGGGGATCTTAAGTGGTTATTAAGAATTCACGGAGATCCTGTTGAAACTGCTTATCATATTAATCATGATAGAAAAATACAAAATGCAATGTTAGATATGGAGAAACCAATCATTGCTAAGGTTAATGGACCAGCTGTTGGGTTAGGTTGTTCATTGGCATTGTTTTGTGATTTTATTTACGCAACACCAAGATCAAAATTTGCAGATCCCCATGTATCGGTTGGATTGGTTGCTGGAGATGGTGGTTGTGTTATATGGCCTCAGTTAATAGGATATGCTCGAGCAAAAAAATACTTATTAACTGGTGAGCTTGTTTCTGCAAATGATGCATTCGATATGGGCTTAATTACCGAGGTTATGGATGAATCAGAAATTGATGATGCAGTACAAGCTTTAGCTGAAAAATTAAGGGATGGCGCAAAGTACTCTATAAGATGGACCAAAACCTCTATTAATGCTGGATTAAAGGTAATGGCAAACTCAATAATTGACAGAGCTGCTGCTTTTGAGAATGTTACTCAATTAATGGAAGATCATAAAATAGCCTTAAAAGCTTTTGCTGAAAAAAAACAACCAAGATTTAAGCAAAAATAACTTTCTAAATTTATCTAATGAAAAAAGTACTTGTTATCACTGGAGGAAGTAGCGGCATAGGTTATGCGGCTGCTGAGATATTTCAAAGTAATAATTATGAGATCATTAATATCTCACGATCTGAGATACCTTTGAAAAATGCAATTCATATCTCAGCAGATTTATCTAAACAAAACTTAGAACAAACACTGCCAGAAGAATTACAAAATAACCTAAGTGGTGCTGATCAGGTCTGTTTAATCCATAATGCATGCAATATGAGAAGTGACAATGTTGAGAATGCAGACTCATCAAGTTTACGAGAAGTATTTGAGGTTAACTTAGTTGCCCCTTTAATCATTAATAGAATCGTTATACCTTATATGAAAAAAGGATCTTCTATTCTGTATGTGGGATCTACGTTATCAGAAAAAGCCGTTCCTCAAATGGCATCATATGTCTCATCAAAGCACGGCATGATAGGCTTAATGCGAAGTACATGTCAGGATCTTCATGGTAGATTCATACATACTGCCTGTATTTGCCCAGGAGCTACCGATACTGAGATGCTAAACGAATATACCCAAGGCAATGAAGAAGCTCTTAAGATAATGGCTGAAAAGTTAAGCGAAAATAGACTCATAACATCTCCTGAAATAGCAGAAACTCTATATTTTTGCTCCCAGAATTCAGTTATCAATGGCGCATTGGTTCATGCTAATTTAGGTATTTTGGATAATACATGAATCAGTTTTCTGAACCTGAACATATTTCAATGCTAAGAAATACTCTTAGGCAGTTTATAGATAAAGAAATGCCAAGAGATAAAGTTAACCAATGGGATAAAGATGATTATTTCCCAAAAGATGTTTTTAAAAGACTATGTGATCTTGGAGTTACATCTCTTACAGTTCCTGAAGAATACGGTGGTAGCGGTAGGGATATGTTAGGAACAATTGCAACAATAGAAGAACTTTGTACAAGAAGCTTAGGTATAGCATCAGGTTATATCTTTTGCGCGTGTTATGCCGGCCTAAACCTTAGTGAGGTTGCTTCTGAAAAACAAAAAAAACAGTTATTGCCAAAAGTAGCAAAAGGAGAACTTTTATTTTCATATGGCATTAGTGAGCCTGATGTAGGTGCTGATGTCGCAAGTGTTCGAACAAAAGCTGTCATAGAAGGGAACGAAGTAGTCATTAATGGATCTAAGCGATGGTGCTCTGGACCAAATGTAACTGATTTTATTTATACTATAGTTAGAAGCGGTCCAGAAGAAGATAGATATAGAAATTTATCTTTGGTTTTAATACCTCCTAAATCTAAAGGGATAACGATAGAGCCACAACAGACTTTAGGTCAAAAAGGTGTTGGTGGTACATGTGATGTTACTTTTGAAGATGTTAGGGTGCCTATAGATAATATCGTAGGCGGTAAAGAAGGTTGGAATGATGGTTGGAGTAAGATTGTAAGTACTGGATTAGATGTAGAAAAAATTGAAGTTGCTGCTATGGCTCTTGGTATAGCTAGAGCTGCAGTAGATGATGCATGGCAATACTCACAAGAAAGAATTCAATTTGGTAGACCTATATGCCATAACCAATCTGTTAGGCACATGCTTTCAGATGTTAAAACTAAATTAGAAGCCTGTAGGTTAATGACATATCAAGGTGCATGGTTAGCAGATCAAAATATTGTAGCAACTGTTGAAATGTCTATGGCTAAATTATTTGTTACAGAAACTGCCTTAGATATTGTTCTTACATGCCAAAGAATCTTAGGAGCATATGGATATGTTAGAGATTTTGATATGGAGAGGTATGTAAGAGATATGTTAGCAATGCCAATTTTAGGAGGGTCTTCTGCTATTCAAAAGAATAATATTGCTAATAGGCTTAATCTACCAAAGTAAACAGGAATTACGTGCTAAAAGATAAAACTGCAATAGTAGGTATAGGACAGACCGCTTTTGCTAAAAACCTTGATTCGACAGAACTTAATTTAGCATGTGAGGCCATAAAGATCGCCCTAGATGATGCAGGTATTGAACCAAAACAAGTAGATGCACTTGGAAGTTTTACATACGAAGAAACACCAGAATTTGAAATTGCTAGAAATCTAGGTTTTGGAGATTTACATTACTGGAGTCAAGCTCCTTATGGGGGTGGTGCTAGTTGTTGTGCAATTGGTCAGGTTGCCTTAGCTATAGCAAGCGGAATAGCAAACGTTGGTGTTGTTTGGAGGTCTAGGAAAAGAGGCGATCCTTCAACTAGAATGTGGTCACATACTGAAGAACACCTTTCTGATCATTGGAAATGGTCTAGACCTTCAGGATTAGTTCGGCCTGTTGATGAATCATCTATGTTAATGCAAAGGTATATGTATGAATTCGGATATTCTAGAGAAGATCTTTCTAATGTTGCAATTACTTTAAGAAAGTATGCTAATAATAACCAAAAAGCTTTTATGTATGAACGAGAGTTATCCAAGGAAGATTATATGAATGCACGAATGATATCTGATCCGTTATGTTTATTTGATAACTGTCTTGAGAGTGATGGTGCAATTGCAATTGTTATTACTAAAGAGGAATTAGCTAGCAAATTGAATCATAAGCCTGCTCTTATTCATGCTTATTCTCAAGGCATGAGCCAAGAACATCAGCTAATGACTGATTATCACGGCTCAAACCCATTGAAAAGCTCTTCATATGTAACCGCATCTAATCTTTGGAACTTATCAGACTATAAACCTCAAGATATTGATGTAGCTCAGTTTTATGATGCGTTTTCACCAATGATACCTTTTTCATTAGAGGCATATAATTTCTGCTCAAAAGGAGAAGCATTAAAATTAATTAACGAAGGTTTTATTGATATTGATGGTGAACTACCAGTTAATACGTCTGGAGGTAGTCTTTCTGAGGTTTATTTGCATGGGATGAATCTAGTTTTAGAAGCAGTAAGACAAATAAGAGGTAATTCAACATCTCAAGTTCAAAATGCCAAATTATCATTAGTAACTACATGCGATGCTACTCCAAACGCAGCTATACTCTTTAGGGGTACATAAAAATGATACAGAATAAGCCCATTCCAGCTATAGATAACTTTGATAAAGAATTTTGGAGGAGTTGTAAGAAAAACCAACTTGTCGTTCAACATTGTGGAGACTGTGATATTCCACGATTCCCTCCAAGACATATGTGCCCTAATTGTCAATCAACGAAACATAAATGGAATGAATCATCTGGCAATGGAACAATTTGGTCTTTTGTTATTCCAAGGCCACCGCTACTTCCTATTTTTGAAAAAGAATCTCCTTATGTAGTTGCGCTTATACAATTAAATGAATATGAAAATATTAGAATTGTTGGCAGAATTAAAGATCATGAATTAAAGACACCAGATATAGACTCAATCAAAATAGGCGATGAGGTAAAAGTTAAATTTGAGAAAATTAATTCTGATATATATATCCCTTTTTGGATAATTAGTAAATTAGATTAGAATAAATATAAGACAAAGAGGGCTTATTAATGAAAATTTCTTACAACCCTTATTCAAAGGAGTTTTGGGATAATCCATGGGATATCTATAAACAGCTTAGAGATGAAGATCCAGTCCACTGCATGGACGACTTTGGAGGTGCATGGGCTTTAAGCAGATTTGAAGATATTTGGAATGCCCATTTGGGTTCATACAAGGACTACACCTCAGCCACTGGAACATCTCCTCCGCCTTTATTGTTAGGAGAAGATTCTGGTCCTGGGCATGTATCCATACCTACAAATGATGGACAGGACCATCGCGATTATAGAAATACCATTGCAAACAGATACACACAATCATCAGTTGCAGAATTAGAATCAAAGATGCGTAAGATGACTCAATTAGAACTTAAACCTGCTTTAAAAGCTGGCAGGTTAGATATACATGAGGTTGCAAGAAAAGTAGCATTATTCACGATCACCGATATGATTGGTTTGGATCGAGATATTGCTTTAAAAGCACGTGAGCTTATAGATATTTTCTATGAAAGAGATCCAGATATTATGGGAGTAACTCCAAGAGGACAAGAAGCTTTTGGTCAGTGCATGGGTCTTATGTTGGAGCTAGCTAGTAAATGGAGAAAAGATACTCCGCCTTCACCATCTCATATTAATTCATGGATTACTAAACAAGTAAGAGAAGATGTTTGGATGACAGATGAACAAATTATGGGAAATACAAGCATGCTAATTATCACTGGCGCAGATACAGTGCCCTATAACATCGCAAACTTATTTTATTATCTAAATAAGAATCCAGAACAACTAGAAATGATAAAACAGGATTATTCATTAATACCTAATGCTTTTGAAGAATGTGTACGATTTGATCATCCTACTAATATACTTGGTAGACGACTCAATAAAGATATGGAACTCCATGGGAAAAAAATGAAAAAAGGTGATGCTGTTATTTATCTTTATCAATCAGCAGGTCGTGATGAAAGAGAGTTTAAGAATCCTGATCACTTTGATATTACTCGACCTCCAGCTAAAAGAAATATTAACTTTGGACATGGACCACATAAATGTTTAGGTCAGCATTTAGCTAGATTGGAAGGAAAAGTAATCATAGAAGAAATTTTCAATGCTATTCCTAAATATACTGTTAAAGAAGATGAGGTTGAGAGGACTTTCGGTGAGTTTTTACAAGGTTACAGATACATGCCAATAGAATTTGATCCTCAGTAGAATATGAATACAATTATGTTATACATAATAAAATATAAAAAATATGTCAACTTACAAGTGTAATAAATGTGGTATGGCAGTTAATGCTTCATGTGCTTCATGCGATGTGCCTTTAGTAAATGGTGTATTGACTAAAGAAGATGGAACTGAAGTACAGATATCACAATGCCCAAATGAGTGCGGTAAAATTAAATCACCATTATGTTGTGGTGAAGATATGACCTGTACAATTTAATTATTTTTTGAAATAAAAGAATTAAATCTGCCAATCTTTTGATGGTATCTTCCAAGGAGAATATTTATCTTCATTGGTTTCATTTATTACAACCTTAACAGATGCAGTAGCTGAACTATTTCCATCAACTAGTATATCTACATTAATTTCAATTAAAGAGTTTGATTTATTTATAGATTTCTTATTTACAACTTTTCCATTAAATATCATTATTTCATTTGGACATATAGGTTTAATGATTTTAAATTTTACTTTAGAAATTCTAGAAGAAAATCCAAAATGGTTAGTTATATATTTAATTATTAACCCATTAAGAGTGTAATTATTCATGATAATATTTGGAAGATTCCCTTCATTTATTGCCCATTCTTGATTTGAGTGAAGAGGCGCCCAATCTCTACTGCTAATAGCACCATTTTGAATAGATTTAATAGTAACTGTATGTTTTTCTGATGGCAGTTGATACCCTATATTAGTAGATTTTTTTATCATCTTTTGTATCCTAAAAAATGCATATTTTGCTTACCAACTAATTGATTTAATTGATTTTTGTATATTACTTCAATGGTCCAATATCTTCCTTTTCCAAGTTTTGTCTTGACAAGATCGCTAACACTAATTAGTTTTTGTTCACAAGATATAAGATCTCCGTCATGAACTGGATCAAAATACTCTATCTCAACTTCAGTTACTATCCCAAGAGGCAGACTTAATAACTCTTTAATTAAAAAATGTAATTCCATTGGCATTTTTCTATCTCTCTTCGGATGCCACTCAAAATCATGCAGCCAAGATGGCAGTATTGCAGGATGAGATATGATCCCATCAGTATGTTTAGATGCATAAGCTTTATCCCAATACATAGGATTACCATCCTCAATAGCTGAACAGAAATTTTGCCAAAGACCTTTTTGTACGTCTATTAAGCCAGATTGTTTGACTGCTACTTTCCCAATTAAGTTTTTAACTTTATTCGGAAGTTCATCATTAGTCATCTGTTTATTAGATAGGAAGATTTAGTGATTTTTTTGCAATAGTATTTTTCTGTATCTCAGTTGTTCCTGCACCTATTGTATCAACTAGCGTACTTCTGTAGGACCATTCCCACTTACCGTTTGCAGGTGATTTATCATATTCTTTCCTATATAGGCCTTCTCTGCCTAATATGTCCATTGCAGTATTAGCTAGACGTTGGTGGAGCTTTGTACTAAAAAGTTTAAATACTGCTGCCTCTGTTTGAGGTACTTGATCTTGAACGGCTATAGACAGAACTTTTCTTTGCAAAACCTTTGCTTTCTCTACATCTGCTGCAAGATAAATTATTTTTTTTCTTACCTCAGGAATTTCACTTAACGGTATACCGTCCTTAGATAGCTTATTCACTAATGAAGTTAATTCTTTAAATTTTTGCTCTAGTGGAGCAATAGTATAAAAAGTAAATCTTTCGTAATTGAGGGCATCACAAATATACTTCCAACCCTTATTAATCTCACCTACTACGTAATCATCTGCGACCCATACATCAGTTAAAAAGACACTATTAGTAGCATGTTCACCTACTGTTTCAATTGGATGAACTTCAATACCAGGATCATCCATTTTTACCAAAAATACACTAATCCCATGATGTTTTGGTGCATTTGGATCAGTTCTTGCAGCTAACCAATACCAGTCAGCAACATGTCCTGATGATGTCCATATCTTTTGTCCATTTATTAACCATCCATTATCTTTTCTTTCAGCTTTAAGTTTAAGGGCTGCTAAATCAGATCCTGCTCCAGGCTCGCTATACCCTAATGCAAAATCAATTTCTCCTGCTAATATTTTTGGTAAAAATTCTTTCTTAATTTTATTAGATCCATGATGAATTATGGTTTGACCTATTGACCCTACTCCTTTACCAGGAGATGGTGCACCAACTCGGCATAGCTCTTCATTCAGTATATAGTCGTAAATACCTGGTTTTTCCTGTCCACCATATTCTTTAGGCCAAGACATACCAAGATAACCTTTTTTAGCTAGAGTTTTCATAAACTCTCTTCTAGGAGGACTATCAATTTTGGTTTGCGCATCAGCTTCTCTGTCAGGCGCAAAAACAATATCAGCATCAGGTTTAAGCTTTTCTAAATCGATAAATTCTCGTACCTCCTTTATAAAAAGCTCTTCTTCATTAGTAAAATTAAAATTCATTAAATATCACTCTGGTGCTAATACTTTATCTCTGTTTCCAGTTTCATTGTCAACTCTTAATCGTCTTTTAATTATTAACCATTCCCCATTAACTTTTGTCCAATCATCTTGATACTCACCCCACATTTCATAATATTCAGATTCATTGGGTATGTTACCTACATGATAGGCTCTTACGTAACATTTACTTTCGGCTGTCTCACCCGTAATATCTATTCTAAAATTTCCTAATAAATGTTGTGTTGTACCACAACCTCCTAGACTAGCCTTACACATATTAATGATCTCATCTCTAGATTGTGATTCAATCATCATTCCTATTTTTTCATTACCGTAAACCGCAGATACATCTTTTGAGAAGATTGTATTTAATTTATCCCAATTTCTAGAATCTAAAGCGATACCATAATTAATTAGCTTTCTTTCTATCTCTTTATAATCATCCAACATCACTAATCTCCTTTATTATTGCCTATCCTACACCTTAAGTTTAATATAAAACTAGTTTTAATTAATAAGGGGTCATTAAAATACTATATGGATTTAGATTTTACAGAAGAGCAAAATATTCTGAGACATTCTATTAGTAGTGTTTGTAACGATTTTGCAAACTTTGAAATATTGAGATCTATTGAGGATACAGAAACTGGTTTTTCAAAAGATTTTTGGAACAAACTAATTGAATTAGGTATAACAGGCATTGCTATCCCTGAAAAATATGGCGGTTCTGGTATGGGGCTTTTAGATGCTGCAATAATCTATGAAGAATTAGGACGATCATTAGCTCTTGCACCTCATTTTATTAGTTCATATGTATCTGCAAATCTTATAAATGATTTAGGCGATGATCATCAAAAATCAGAATTATTACCTCCAATTGCATCTGGCCAAATTATATTAACCCTAGGATGGTTAGAAGAGGGTTCGACTTGTTTTAAAAGTGGAATTAATTTGAAGTTAGAAAAGAAAAAAGATTTCTTTGTGATTAATGGTATTAAGACGATGGTTCCATATGCATCTTCTGCTGACAAAATAATTCTCTTTCTAAGAGATGAAGAGGATATTAGAGCAGGGATTATCGATTTAAATCAAAAAGGGATCCATTTAAGTTATGAGTATAATCATGCCAAGACAAGCATGTTTAGTGTTGAATTTGATGGTGTAGAGATCCACTCATCTGCTATGTTAGGTAATGGTGATATATGGTCGGTATGGGAGTCAATTACCCATCGATGCCAAGTACTTCTTGCTGCAGAAGCAACTGGCGGCTCGGAACGATCTTTATATATAGGTAGAGATTATTCTTTAGAAAGAGAGGCTTTTGGTCAGAAAATTGGTGGATTCCAATCCATTGCGCATTACTTAGCTGATGGGTTAGTTGAGGTTGAAGCAAACAAATTAATGACCTACCAAACGGCATGGGCTCATGACGATAAACAAAATATAGCAACTTTATCAGCTATGACTAAACTCCAGTGCTGTAATTCATTTAGGGATATTTCTGCAACAACAATCCAAATATTCGGAGGAATGGGCTTTACTATTGAAGCAGACCCACAGTTATTTTATAGACGCGCTAAACATCTGCAGAACTTCTTATGGGATTCAGATTATCTAGAAAAGCAGCTAGAAAATAACTTTTTTAAATAACAAAGGAGATTAAATTGAAATATTCAACTGTTTTATATGAAGTGAAAGATGGAATTGCTCATATAACTTTAAATAGACCTAAACAACTTAATGCTGTAAATAGTTTAATGTCTCAAGAACTGCCTAAAATTTGGACTGATTTTAATGAAGATAATTCAGCTATTGTTGCCATATTATCAGGTTCTGGAAACAAATCCTTTAGTACGGGAGCCGATCTCCATGATTTACCTGACATGAATGATGATCCAGGTAAAGCCACCCTAGAATCCATTAAATGGACGTCATTACAAAATAATATATGGAAACCAGTTATTTGTGCAGTTAATGGAATGGCTTGTGGCGGTGGCCTGCATTTTATTGCTGATAGCGATATTGTTATAGCTTCTGAGCATGCAACTTTTTTTGATACACACGTTAAAGTAGGATTGGTCGCCGGTCTTGAGCCTGTAGGTCTTAGTAGAAAAATACCATTAGAATCAGTTTTAAGAATGTCTTTAGTTGGAGGTGGTGAAAGAATGACTGCATCAAGAGCTCTTGATATTGGATTAATCAGCGAAATAGTTCCTAGAGATAGTTTAATTAACAAAGCAATTGAAATAGCTAACATGATTAAGGTGCATTCACCTTCTGCCTTAGCTAAAACGAAAAAGGCTATATGGAATTCTAAAGAATCAAACTTATCAGATGCATTAGACTTTGCTTGGGATCAGATTTCAGAACAGAATCAGCATCCGGACTTTGAAGAAGGATCTAAAGCTTTCATAGAAAAAAGACTCCCAAAATGGAAGCCATATAAGGACTAAACTAATGAAATATGAGCATATTATTTTTAGTACTAGCGGAGCTTTATCTACAATTGTCTTAAATAGACCAGATAAATTAAATGCTTATACACCTGACATGGGCGATGAAATTATTGATGCATATAGAAAATCTATAGCTGATGATAATATTATTGCTATCGCTCTATTAGGATCTGGTAAATCATTTTGTGCCGGAGCTGATAAGGAATTTCTAATAGGAAATAAAGTAAGCAAGTTAGGTTTAAAAATAGGTGAAGATGAATTCATTTCATCATTTACTCAAGAATTATCTTCTACTGAAAAGATTCTCATAGCTGGTATACATGGATCAGCTGTTGGGATTGGCGTAACTATGGTTCTACCTTTTGATATAAGATTTGCAACTAATGATGCACTTTTCTCATTTCCTTTTACAAAACTAGGTATATTACCTGGTTTAGGAAGCTCTTTTTTTCTTCCTGAATTAATTGGATCGTCAAAAGCTAAAGAAATAATATTATCTAATGCAACCATTAATGCTCAGGATGCACTTCAAATAGGCTTAATCAATGAAATTATATCTGATGATAATTTAGCGCTTAGAATACAAAATGAAGTTTCAAAATATGAAAAAATAGATAAAAAAGTGATTTTTGCTGCTAAAAAAGCTTTTATGAATAATTTGGAAGAAAAGGTACAAAATGCTATAAAGACTGAAAAAGATCTATTAAAAACTATACGTTAGTTATTTTGGGGAGGAATAAATGGATATAAAATCATTAGGGTATATAGGATTTGGTGCAAAGGATCCTTTGGAATGGTTAAAATTTGGTACTGAAATTTTAGGCATGATGCCAGCTAGAGCTATTCCAGGTGAAAGCTGGGGCTTTCCTCAAGATCCAAACTTTAAAATTGCTAGTGGAGGAAAAGGTATTGCCGAAGATGGTTCTGTCTATCTCAAATTAGATGAATATCAGTGGAGAATAGGCATTCATCAGGATGATGTCAATCATGGAATCCTTTATATTGGTTTTGAAGTTGAAAGTATTTCCAAATTAGAGGAAGCAAAACAGTATTTAATTTCTAATAAAATAGATGTTCTTGATGGATCTCCTGAAGAAGCTAAATCGAGAGGTGTAGGGGGGCTAATTAAGTTAAGTGACCCATCTGGAAATCCAATAGAAATCTATTACGAGCCAACATTAGATTATAAATTTAAATCCCCTGTAAATGATCAAACTTTTGTTGCTGGAAATTTAGGTTTAGGACACCTAATGATACTTGCATCTAATAGAGAACAAACTTATGACTTCTACACTAAGATAATGGGCTTTAAACTAAGTGATTATATTAGTTTTATGAGTGGTGATGGAGCTTGGTTCATGAGATGTAACCCAAGACACCATAGCATTGCTTTATCTAAGTTTGGAGAAGCAAATGGCATGCATCACATAATGTTTCAGGTTGATTCAATTGATAGTGTTGGAAAAGCATTAGATAGAGTAAACGCAGCTGGAATTGAGATTAGCTCAACCTTAGGAAGACATATAAATGACTTGAATGTTAGTTTCTATATGAAAGGTCCTAATGGTTGGGATGTAGAAGTAGCTGCAGATGGCGTTGAGATACATGATGATAAAGAATGGATACCCAAACAATTTGTTGAGGGAGATATTTGGGGGCATCAGGGAATTATGGATTCTGTAGAAGCTGTTAGTGGCGATTTAGAAGATCAATCACAAACTGATGGGAAAAATTAATCATACTAGCCAATCTATTGATGTTGGCATAGTCACTTACAACCCAGATAAAATGTTAGATTTTTATAGTAATACTCTTGGCTTAATAAGAGAAGCAGAGATACCATTTCCTAATTTAGGAGTTGTAAATAAATTTGTATTTGGAGATGGTTATTTAAAAATACTAGTTCTTGAATCTGAGCCTCAAAATCAGAATATTATTGGTAACTTTACAGTTATGAATGGAATTAGATACATTACTATTAATCTAAGCAATATCGAAGAAATAATCAGCGAATGTAAAAAAAACAATATTGTTATAGTTAATGAACCAATAGAGATTAGGCCTAAGGTAACAGTTGCAGTAATTCAAGACCCTGATGGTAATTTAATAGAGATGATGCAATCTAACTGATGTCAAAAATAGATTTAGACTATAAATTAGAGGATAAATATTCCCATGATGAAGGTAGTGTCTTTTTGACAGGAACTCAGGCTTTAGTCAAGCTACCAATTATTCAAAGAAAAATTGATCTTTCTAAAGGACTTAATACAGCAGGATATATTTCTGGATATACAGGCTCTCCATTAGGTGGGTATGATCACGCATTAAACCAGGCATCAAAATTTCTTAAAGACAACCATGTTGTTTTTCAACCAGGAATAAATGAAGATCTTGCTGCAACAGCTTTACATGGATCTCAACAAACCACTTTAGTAGATAAACCAAAATACGATGGTGTATTTGGTATATGGTATGGAAAAGGTCCAGGGGTTGATAGATCAGGTGATGCATTAAAACATGGAAACTATGCAGGCACATCAAAGTATGGAGGTGTATTAGCTTTAGCAGGGGATGATCATGGCGCAAAATCTTCAACTACAGCGCACCAAAGTGATCATGCATTTATCCATTTTGGAATGCCGATACTTAATCCTGCCACTGTTCAAGATTATCTTGATTTTGGTATTCTTGGTTGGGCTATGTCCAGGTATGCTGGATGCTGGGTAGGCTTTAAGTGTGTAACTGATACTGTAGAGAGCGCTGCTTCAGTTGATATAAGTTTAAGTAGATTTGAACCTAAAATCCCAGATAACACAGAATTTGAGTTAGACGAAAATCTACATCTAGAGTGGGGTTTTACACCAGCAGCTTCAGAACCAAGACTGTACAGAAGAAGGCTACCCGCAGCACAAGCATTTGCTAAAGCAAATGCCATAGATAAAACAATTTTTAAAGGCAAACAGAAATTAGCAATTATTACTAGCGGCAAAGCTTATTTGGATGTAAGACAGGCATTAGATGAACTTGGTCTTAATGAATCATTATGCAAAGAGATTGGTGTTTCTTTGTATAAAGTTGGAATGGTGTGGCCACTCGAAGAAGATAATATTCTTAAATTTGTTGGGGAGCATGAGGAAGTTTTGGTTATTGAAGAAAAAAGACCTATTGTTGAAGATCAATTAATTAAATACTTATATAACAATGATTCCACACCTACCGTTGTTGGAAAATATGATGAACATAAAAATCTTTTGGTACCAAGTGAGGGTGAATTATCTCCAAGTAGTGTAGCAATTATCATTGGTAATAGAATTCAAAAACTAAGTTTAGATATAGATTTAACTAAACGACTAGAAGAAATTGAAGACTTCATTTCAAAAGTAAACTCTAATCCAGTGTCTGATTTATATAGGCTTCCTAGTTTTTGTGCTGGATGTCCTCATAATACGTCTACAAAAGTACCAGACGATAGCTTTGCATTTGGGGGTATCGGTTGTCATGGTATGGCAACATTTATGCCTGAAAGAAAAACCTATAATCTAGGACAAATGGGTGGAGAAGGTGTTATGTGGACTGGCATAGCTCCATTTACTGAAACAACTCATATATTTCAAAATTTAGGAGATGGTACTTATTATCACTCTGGAATTCTTGCTATAAGATCAGCAATTGCTTCTGGTGCAAATATTACATTTAAGATTTTAGTGAATGATGCGATTGCAATGACTGGTGGCCAAGAAATTACTGGTAAAGTAAGAGTCGATGATTTAACTTGGCAAGTTCATTCTGAGGGTGCTAAAAAAGTTGCAGTTTTTTCAGATTATCCAGAGAAATATCCAAAAGACAGTAAGTTTGCACCTGGTGTTAAGGTATATCATAGAGATAAACTTAATCAGGTCCAAAAGGAATTTAGAGAAGTTAAAGGTATAACAGTCATAATTTATGATCAATATTGTGCAACTGAACTAAGAAGAAGAAGAAAGAGAGGTCTTGCTGAAGAGCCTGATAAAAAGATCTTTATAAACCCATTGGTGTGTGAGGGTTGCGGTGATTGTAGTGTTCAATCTAATTGCATAGCTATAGAGCCATTAGAAACTAAATTTGGCAGAAAGAGACAGATCAATCAGTCATCTTGTAATAAAGATTTTTCATGTACAAAAGGCTACTGCCCAAGTTTTATAACAGTAACAGGGGGATCTCTTAGAAAGAAAGGCAGCTCATTAAAATCCAAAGATAATCCCTTAATTGAGCTGACTAAAGATATACCTGAGCCAGTTACTGCACCTCTTGATAAACCATATAATATCTTAATTACTGGGATTGGTGGTTCAGGAGTTATAACGCTAGGTGCAGTATTAGGAACTGCAGCACATCTTGAAGGAAAAGGAGCTTCAACTTTAGATGTTGCTGGCTTAGCACAAAGAAATGGACCAGTTACAAGTCATCTAAGGGTTGCTTCATCACCAGATCTTTTGCATGCTACTAGAATAGCTTCCGGTTCAGCTAACCTAATACTAGGTTGCGATATCGTAGTAACTACAGGCATTGAAGCCTTGTCGAAAATTAATCCTAAATTTACTAATATTGTAGTTAATACTCACGTTGCTCCTACAAGCGCATTTGCTTCAAATCCAAATATTGATCTGTCATCAGATAAAATGATAAATGGTTTAAAAGAGATTGGATCTAATGATTTACTGAGTTTGGTTGATGCAACAAAACTTGCATCATCCTTAATGGGTAATGCGATAGCTGCTAATTTATTTTTGGTAGGTTTTGCAATACAAAAAGGTTTATTTCCTATCTCATTATCTGCTATTGAACGAGCTATTGAATTGAATGGTGTATTTGTTCAAATGAATAAAGATAGTCTCAATTGGGGAAGATTAGCAGCTTGTGATATGGATAAAGTTGAAGGAATAGCTTTTTCAGAATCTATTAATATTCAAGAAGAAACAACATTGCAACAACAGATTGATGAACGTATTGCATTCTTGACAGATTATCAAAATTCAAAATATGCATCTAAATATAATTCATTAGTACAAAAAGTTATTACCGCAGAGGAACATATTTCTCCAAACTCTATGATGTTATCAGAAGCTGTAACTAAGTATTACTTTAAATTAATGTCATACAAGGATGAGTATGAAGTTGCCCGATTACATACGAGTAATTATTTTAAAGAATACCTCGAAGATCAATTAGAAGGAAAATATAAGATTGAATATAGTCTAGCACCACCTATTTTTGGCGGAAGAGATCCTGAAACGCGAAGATACCCAAAAAGAAAATTACCATCTTATTTTTATTATTTATTTAAGATTTTAAGCTCATTTAAGTTCTTACGTGGAACACCATTCAATATTTTTGGCTATTCTAAGCATAGAAGGTTAGAGATGAAATTAATTAAAGATTATGAGAATACAATTAAACATCTTATTAATCATTTAGATCAGAATAATTACAATCTAGCATTGGAAATTGCCTGTTTACCTGATCTAATTAAAGGATTCGATGTAGTAAAAGATAAAAACATAGATAAGGCAGTTGCCATGCAAGAAAATCTCTTACATGAATTTAATACAGGTTCTAAGCCAGATATAGTGAAGCAATATTCTAATAAAGTTGGAGAATAAAATGAGCACAGATGTTTATGTATACGGGATAGATATGATTAAGTTTGGAAGATTCCCTAATAAAACTGTCCCAGAATTAGCGGCTGAATCTATTTTACTTGCTTTAGATGATGCAAATCTAACAATGAAAGATATGGAGGCATTTTATTGTGGGAATATTAAAGAAGTGAACCAAATGGTAGGTCAAAAAACACTTCAGTTAATAGGTCAAACAGGTATACCAATTGTCAATTGCACTAATGCTTGTGCTACAGGAGCTACTGCATTTAGGGAAGGTTGGTTATCAATCAAAGCTGGTTTATACGATATCGTATTAGTTGCAGGTGTAGAAAAAATGGGAACAGGCTTACTAGGTGGTGATACACCTGAGACTGGTATTCCATTAGAAGGATTAGTTGGTTCGGGAACGATGCCAGCTGTTTTTTCAGAAGCAGGATTAGAGCATTCTAGAAAATATGGAACTACTTTTGAACAATTTGCAAAAATTTCTGTAAAAAACCATCATCATTCAACCATGAATCCAAAATCTAGATATCAAATTGAGACTCCTTTAGATGAGGTGATGAATTCTGAAATGATTTCTTACCCCAATACTAAGTTAATGTGCTCAGCTAACGTAGATGGTTCTGCAGCCGCAGTTCTTGTTTCTGAAAGAAAAGCAAAACAGCTAGGAATGACAAGAGCAGTTAAAATTAGAGCCTCAGTATTAACAAGTGATCCTTTCGAAGAAAGAAATCAAGTGATGCCCAATGTTAATACTTTAACTAGAAATGCTGCTAAGCAAGCATATGAGATGGCTTCACTTGGACCAGAGGATTTAGATTTAGTTGAGTTACATGATTGTTTTGCCTCTGCTGAAATGCTTCATTACGGGAATCTAGGATTATGCAAGGATGAAGATTCGGGCAAATGTGTTGATAATGGTGATTTTGAAATCGGAGGTAAATTACCCGTTAATTTATCTGGTGGTCTTCTAGCTAAAGGTCATCCTACTGGAGCGACTGGCGTCGCTAATATATATGAAATTTGCACCCATTTAAGAGAAGAGGCTGGTGCTAGACAAGCTAAAGATGCAAAAATTGGTCTTGCACACGTTATAGGTTTAGGAAGCGCCTGCGGTATACATATCTTAGAAAAGACTTAATTCATCCATGGATAAGGAGCTAATACCTTATTTACAGAGCCTGAATGGTATATTAGCTAACATATCAAATTTAGAAGTTAAAAATGAGATGTTAGCTATGCAAATTGAATTAGCTAGACATTTAATAGATCTACTGATTGTAAAAACAAACATCGCACCTTTTTTAAGCAATGACTGTATATCATCACTTCCTGAAATAATTAACAAAACAGAAAAAATACTCCCTGTATCAAAATCTAAAACATTTCTTTTAAGGGAGTTAAAGAAGATTAATGAGCCAAATTCAAACTCTTATAATAAATTTCTAGAAATCTCTGGAAAATTACAAATAGAACTTATAAAGGTAAATAGTAATGAGGCTCTTGAATTATCTAAGCAAATTTTTAGAATCGAAGCAGATTATTCTAAAAATTTTTTATCTGCTGTTTTAACTCAAAATAAGTTAGAAGATACCAATAATGATATAAGCTCAGCACGTAATACACGTTCTTTTAAAACCCAAGACTTAGTTACTTTTATTCAAGACACTTTTCAAAAAGATGGCAACACTGAAATTATAGATACAAAGTTTATTACAGGCGGATATTCTAAATTCACAATGGATATTCATTTAATTAAAACTACTACTCTACCTAAAAATATAATTCTACGAGCAGATGCTGATGGAGAATTTGGAGGCATGTCAGTTGTTGATGAATATCAATTATTAGATACCGTATATCAAAATGGGGTTAGTGCACCAAAACCTTTTGCAATAAATAAAAATCATAATATATTTGGCACTCCATTTATGCTGATGGAAAAAATTCCCGGTGAATGTATTGGTCATATGTACAATATTCCTCCAATAAATTCAGACAATCTAGTATTAGATATTGCAACAAAACTTTCTTCGATACATGGAATCCCTATAAAGATGTTTCATAATAAAACTAATGGAGCAAATTGCTCTTCTAGTCAAATGGCGCTTGAATGGATATCTTCTTCAGAAGCGATGTGGCTACCTTTAAATCTTCCATCTCCAGCTTTTACAACTGCATTTGAATGGTTAAAACAGAATACAAAATTATATGATAATGGTCCACGGTCACTAGTTCACGGAGATTATGGCCTTAATAACTTACTTATTAAGGATGAATATGTAACCGGGATACTTGATTGGGAACATGCGCATATTGGTAATCCTTCATATGATCTTGGATATTTCCATCCAATGGCAGAAAAATTATCGTCTTGGCAAAAATTCTTAGATGCGTATGCTAATACAGGAATTTCTATGCCAAATGAGGATCAAATTAATTTCAGTATTCTATTTGGAGCTATACGTGTTGGTGTTATGGTCTGCCAGGTAAGGAGTGCATTTATTAATAATCACGAGACTGGAATTGCAGCTACAATCGGTGTTGCAGATGATTATTATGATATGGCAGTCACAAGAATATCTAGTGCATTGGAAAATGTTCTGTGAAAAATATTAATACAAGTGATCGGAGTAGGCTGGGAGCCTATTTGTTACCAGGAAGAATTAAAAACCCACATGATGGAATCTCTCAAGCATTGGAAGGAGAGAAATTAGGTTTAGGCACCTTATGGCTTAGTGAACGGTGGGGCAATAAAGATGTAGGTGCAATATGTGGTGCTGTTAGTCAAGTTGCACCATCAACAAACATTGCTGCTGGAACAACACACTTTCTTACTAGACATCCTGTCGTATTAGCATCAATGGCAATGACTTTACAAGCACTGACTGATGGTAAATTTATTCTTGGAGTAGGTCGCGGCATTCCTGAGATGTTCCATGCAATTGGATTACCCAGTGTTTCATTTGAACATTTAATAGATAGTGTAAATATTCATAAAAAACTCTGTAAAGGACAATCAGTAGATTATAGCGGTGTATTGGGTGATTATTCTGGTATGAAGTTAGTTGACTTACCTGATATCAAACCACCTCCTACTATATTAGGAGCAATTGGGCCGAAGGCTTTAAATTTAGCTGGTACTCATTTTGATGGTGTATTACTCCATCCATTCTTAACACCTGACGGGGTTAAGCGCTGTAGTGATCTTGTTAAAAAAGCTGCCAGTAAAGCTGGTCGCGACCCAAATAATATAAAGATTTATGCAACAGTTGTTCTTGCAGCAGATTTACCAGCGGATGAGGAGGAAGCAGTTGTAGGTGGTAGAGCAGTTACTTATTTTCAAAATCAAAGCTATGCAAATATCTTAGTTAATTTTAATAACTGGGATCAAAGCGTATTAAATAAATTATGGGATCATCCGCTTCTTCAAAATTTAAATGGTAATGCGGATCAAACATTTACGCGTGAAGAACTCGTGGAAGTAAGTAGGATTTTACCAAAGGAATGGTTATTATCAGGAGGTGCTGTTGGAAGCACAGATCATTGTGCATCACGCCTGAAAGATTATTTAAACTCAGGTGCTGATGATGTAATCATTCATGGATCAACTCCAGATAAGCTTACCCAAACATTTGAAGCATTCTCTAGTTAATCATCTATTGGAATAACAGTACTTTCCTCTCCAGAAGACCCCATATTAAGACCCTTTACAGGACCAAGATCTAATTTTTCATATTCAATAGCAGCTTGTTTCATAAGTCCTGTTCTATCAAGAGATAACCCTCCATCAACACATATATTGATGCCTGTTATAAATTTAGATTCATCACTTGCAAGAAAGAGAGCAGTATTAGCTATATCCTCAGGTGCACCTTTAGCTTTTAGAGGCTGATCTAATAAAGCTTCATTTGATTCACGCTCATCACTAAGCACACTTTGAAGTAATGGAGTAGATATTACACCTGGAGATATTGAATTTACTCTAATATTAAATTCACCTAATTCAACAGCAGTAGTTTCAGTTAGATTAATCACTCCTGCTTTAGCTGCAGAATATGCAGCCGGCCCAGATCCTGCTCCCATACCAGCAATTGATGCGGTACTGATAATGGAGCCACCTGTTGTTTGCATTTCTTTTGCTGCATGTTTTATACCCAGAAATACAGATCTTAACAATAGACCAAATGACTTATCCCAATCTTCTGAATCAGTGTGAGTTATTGGACCAAAAGCACCACCAAGACCAGCATTATTAAAAATTACATCAAGTCGCTTAAAATTATCCTTGGTAATCCTTATTAGGTTTTTAATATCATCTTCAGAAGACACATCACATAGCACAGTTAAGAAATTCTTATTTGGATACTGTTTTTTTAATTCATTTTTTGTAATTTCAAGAGAATCTTTATTAATATCTGCTAAAACAACATTAGCACCTTCATTTAAGAAAACATTGACTGTTTCTCTACCAATACCACTTGCTGCTCCAGTAATAATTGCAGTTTTATCTTTCAATCTCATTATTTATAAACCTCTATTTTTATTTTTATCCTAAGATAACATCTGTTTAAATAAAATATAAGGACTATCGTTTATTATTATAAAAATCATATAAAATAAATCATTATTATGAAAAATATATACATTACATTCTTAATTATTATATTTGTATATGGATGTTCAAATGAAGAAGATGGTCTTTACCTACCAAGAGCTCTAGCCAATCAAGCTGATCAATTTATAGATATCGCAGGAGCAAGAATTGCTTTAACAACAGCATCTCCTATTCCATGGGATACACAGATTATTAACCCTTATTTAGAGGTAGATCCAGTGTTAAGCTCTAAGAGATTGCCATTATTTGGTGATCTTCATGTTCATACTAAAAATTCTTTTGATGCTTATGTTTTTGGTACTATTGCAACTCCCAACGATGCATATGAGTTTGCTAAAGGCAAGCCAATTATCCATCCTGCTGGTTTTTCTGTTAGCCTAAAAAAACCATTAGATTTCTATGCTGTTACTGATCACGGAACTTTTCTTGGTCAAATAGAAGAGGCTGCTACTCCTGGAACACCTTATTATGGTACCAGTGCTGCTAACCAAGTGAGAAATCTCAATAGTGATGAAAATAGAAACTTATCTACTATAGTGCAAAGGAGGAATGCATTTGGTGGTTTTTTATTAGATACCATAACAGCTATACAAACCGGTGAATTAGACATTAGTTATGCAAACAGCGTATCAAGAGATGCATGGTTAGAAACAATTGAGGCTGCTGAAAGACATAATGATCCAGGAAACTTTACTACATTTGTAGGCTATGAATATACAGCATCAACAAATGATTTCGGCAATCTCCATAGAAATGTTATTTTTAGAGGTGACACGAATAAATTACCTGCTTTACCATTTTCTCGTGGAAACTCCGTTAACCCTGAGGATTTATGGGATTGGATGGATAAATTAAGAGAGGATGGTATTGAGAGTTTAGCTATTCCTCATAACTCCAATGGATCTAATGGCGCAATGTTTAAGCTAACCGATTGGTCAAATAAGCCGTTTGATAAAATATATACAGATAAACGTTTAAGAAATGAACCAATTGTAGAGATCACGCAAGTTAAAGGCACATCTGATACTCACCCAATTTTATCGGAAAACGATGAATGGGCTGATTTTGAAATTATGCCTTATAAAGTTGCTACTATGGATTACTCTGAACCTCAAGGTAGCTATGTAAGAGATGCTTTAATGAAGGGTATTATGCTTGAAGAAGATCAAGGAATAAATCCATATAGATTCGGTTTAATTGGTTCTAGTGATACTCATACAGCTGCATCATCTCAAGAAGAATCAAATTTCTTCTCAAAAATAGGTTTGTTAGATAGCACAAGTGAACTTAGAGGTTCCGTGCCAGTAACAACAAAGGCTCTTTTAGAGCATGAGGAAGCTTTAGTTCAAGTGAATGATAAAAAATATTTTGAAACTTCAAGTATTACATGGGGTGCTGCAGGTTTGGCAGGAGTCTGGGCTGAAGAAAATACTCGTGATTCAATTTATGGAGCGTTCAGGAGAAAAGAAGTTTTTGCAACAAGCGGACCCAGAATAAAAGTTCGTTTTTTTGCTGGATACGATTTAGACCAATCAAAACTAGCATCACCGAACCTCATTGAATATTTATACAGCAATGCAGTTACTATGGGATCTGAATTAATAAAAATTGATGGAAAAAATCTTCAATTTTTTGTTTGGGCAGTTCGAGATCTTGATTCTGCTCCATTACAAAGAATACAAATTATTAAAGGGTATGTTGAAAATAATACTGTTAAAGAAAAAGTCTATGATGCAGTGTGTTCAGATGGCTCAGAGGTAAATTCCATTACAAACCGTTGCCCTGATAATGGTGCTAAGGTTAATTTAACGAATTGCGAATATTCCAATTCTTCTACAAACATATCAAATGAGTTGTCTGGTTTTTGGACTGATCCTGATTTTAATCAAAATCAAAGAGCATTTTATTATGTAAGAGTTTTAGAAGATCCTACTTGTAGATGGTCCACATGGGATGCAATCAGAGCTGGAACGACACCAAGGGAAGATATTACCGCAACTATTCAAGAAAGAGCATGGTCCTCACCTATACATGTTCTTAATGATTAAGAATCTTAACTTTTTATATATTCTTATCATCTTCATAGGGTGTTCAGCTACTGTTGAAAAACGTTTTGTTAATTCAGATGGATCTACTAACCAAAAATCATTTAAAGATCTTCTTCAATGGCAAATAAAGAAAAACCGTCCAGATCCTGAAGTAATAAAAACAACTGATGATTATAAGGATTATGATCTTAACTCCAATGATCCTTATGCAATTTGGATCGGACATGCCTCATTTTTAATTAATAATGGTGATTTAAAGATATTGATAGATCCAATATTTTCAAATAGAGCCTCTCCTATAAATTTTGCTGGACCTAAAAGAATGATTAAACCAGCACTATCTTTTCATGAACTACCAAATATTGATGTTATTTTAATTAGCCATAATCACTATGATCATCTTGATATAACTACATTAAAGAAATTAAAACATATATTTCCCAATGTTCAGATTTTTTTACCCAAGGGTGACCAAAAGTTATTAATGAATAATAATATAAAAGATACAAAAGAATTTGAATGGTGGGATGTTTACCAAATTAGTAATACCACTATTACTTTTTTACCATCCCAACATTGGTCAGCTAGAGGTTTGACTGACAGAAATAAAAGTTTATGGGGAAGTTGGATGATAAGTTCTAATCAATTAAATTTATATCATGCCGGTGATACCGGTTATTCATCCGATTTTATTAAGATACAAAAAGAATATGACACAATTGATTTTGCTATGATTCCTATAGGTGCATACTCACCTCAGTGGTTCATGAAATATGCCCATGTTACACCTGAAGAGGCTGTTCAGATTGCAATTGATCTTAAAGCTAAGAAATCAGTTGGAATGCACTGGGGAACATTTATTCTTTCAGACGAGCCTGTTTTAGAACCAAAAGAGAGACTTAAAATAGCTGCAAGTAGATATAATATAAATTTTGATACGGTAGTTCCGGGTGAATATATTTTATTAAGTAATTAAATTATTTGCTTATCAAGAAAACTTAACTGGCATCTCTTGAATCGCTAATACAAAATTGTTTGGAGCAACCTTCCAGTTGCCTGATACTTCCATGTTTGGAAAACGATTGAGTAATTGTTTATATAATTCGTGTAACTGCATTAGTGCGATAGGTTTTCCTAGACACATATGTCGACCCATTCCAAAAGCTAAATGTTTAGCAGAATTCTCTCTTTGTATATCAAAGTTGTCAGGATTAGAAAATATATCAGGATCTCTATTAGCAGCACCATACCACATAACTATCTTTTCACCCTGACCAATTTTTTGATCACCTATTTGTGTTTCTTCAGTGCTAGTCCTGCGCATATGTATCACTGGAGATATACACCTAATAGTTTCATTTACAAAATTTGGTAGTAAATCAAAATTATTAAGAAGTATTTTTCTTTGTTCAGGGTTTTCGCTTAATAATTTAATTCCTCCACTAATAGTATTCCTAGTGGTGTCATTACCAGCAAATATAATTAATAACCAAGAACCATCAAGAAATTCTTGAGATAATTTTTCCCCATAGACCTCTGCATTTGCAATTGCTGATAACAAATCATCTTTTGGATCATTACGTTTTTTATTGAGTATAAATTTTCCATAATCAAACATCTCATCAACCATTTGATTAAACAAATCAATCATTTCCTGATTTGGAGATTCATCAGTGGATTGATTCAGATCTTTTTTTAGTTGCTCTACTTGCATGTATTGTGCAATTTCAAGAAAATGCATCCAGGTAATAATTTTATCTCTATCGTCTTCTGGTATCCCAAGAATTTCTGAAAGAGTAAATATTGGTAACTTTTGAGATACATGCTCTACTAAATTACATTCACCTAATGGTGCAATATCATCTAATAATCCAGTAACTTTTGAGGCAACCTTTTTTTGTAACTCTTCAACATAACCTGGTTTAAAGAAGGGCATATGCTGTTTTCTTAGGTTTAAGTGGAGATCTCCATCTAAATTAAGCATATGATCAATAGCTGTCCTGAATAACTTAGGGTGACGTCTTTCTACTGAACCTAGAGTGATCATTGTTCCAGTACCATATTGAGAAGAGAATATTTTTGGATTCATTGATACTTCCATAATATCTCTATATTTAGTTAATACCCAAAAATCAGGCTCCGGGTCAAACAAGCTTATTGAAGGATGTTTGTAAATAGGAGCTTTTTCACGTAATTCTTTATACAATCCAAACGGATGACCTTGAGTAAATAAATCTAGATCTACTAGTGATTGATCAGATTTATGATTATAAATACTCGAGTACTTTGGTTCATTAATATCGTTCAATAGAACTTCTTTTGATAATGATGAGCTTGTAGTTAGCATTACTCTATAATGATTATTTTGCCTAAGTTTAGTTTTCTAATACCTTCTTCAATCTGATCTAAGTCACCAACAATTAACCATACCCATTGATCAGTTTTAATATACTTTTCTGCAGTCTTTATGACCTCATTTCTGGAAGGTTTGTCTAGTAATTTAGGAAGATCATCAAGGTAGGTAAATTTTCTATCATATTTCACAATATTTGATACACCACTTAATAATGCTCCCAGAGTTTCATATTGGCCTGGTAGTCTTAAGGTTCTAGCAGCTTTAGCTTTAGATAATTCTTCGTCAGTAATTGGTTTATTACTCATATACATATCAAATTCCCTTATGATTTCTTTAACAGAATCTACGGTTTTATCCGTTTGTACTGGAGCATTAACTAGAAATGATCTTTGTCCAATTGAGCTACCAATTCTATTCCTTACACCATAAGACCAACTCTTGTCCTCTCTTAGATTCATATTTAATCTAGATGTAAAACTACCTCCGATTGCATAATTCATATAATCAATAAGTATTTCATCTTTGGTAGCAGATGGAGGTATTAATTGTCCTGCCACTATATATGATTGAACTGCATTGGGTTTATTTATAAGAAATACCGATCTTTCTTTAGGAAGGGAGACAGTAAATAGTTTTTTCTTTTTGGGCGTGTTTCGTGATTCCCATCTACCAAAATGCTTATTCAATACTTGTTTAGCATCTGGTAAAGAAATATCCCCAACGACAACAATATTAAGTAAATTTGGGTTAATAGTCTTTTTATAAACTTTTATAATTTCATTACGATTTATATTCGATATAGATTCAGATGTACCGGATCCAGTTAATGGTTTACCATATGGATGATCTGTTCCATATAAAATCTTTCCAATTTCTCTATATGCAATAGATCGAGGCCTATTTTCTTCTTGTTCAATAGAAGCTAATGTTAATTTTTTTATTCGATCTATTTCAGCCTGAGGAAAGGTTGGGTTTAAGAGAGATTCCTTAACAAGAGATATAGTTTGATCAAGATTAGTCTTCAGCGTTGAGATTCTAATTGTAGATGAATCAAGACTAGAACCATAAAAAACATTTGAACCTAATTTGTTAATTTCTTTATCAAATTCTAGTGATGAATAACTTGCTGTACCTTCATTCAGCATATCCATCATAAAATTTGTATAACCTAGTTGAGAAAGTTCTTCTTGAGAATTTCCGCTATCAAATGAAATTACCAATTCAACTATAGGAACATCATGTCTTGAAGCAACTATTAATTCTGATCCATTATTTAGATTAGTCTTTTTAATTTTTGGAAACTCAAAAGCTACTTTCTCATTAGGGTAGGGAATGCCTTGAGATCTATCAACATTTGAATTGTTAGATGAATATTTACCTTCAGGCTCTATAGTTAAAACATAAGCACTAGCATCTATCCAATTATTGAGTGTTTTTTTAACATCTATTGCGTTTGCTTGAAGAAGATTTGTTAAATAATCTTTATAACATGATGGATTTTTTGTATATGTATAGCATGTAGCTAAAATATCTGACTTTCCACCAAAACCACCAATCCTTTGAATCCCTCTTATATAAGCTGCATAGGATTTTGTTTTCTCAGCATGTAATAAATCTTCATTTGGACCTTTGTCTAAGAATTCTTGCAAAACTCTATCAAGTTCTTGTTCTACTTCATGAGGATTCTCACCTGGGGCAACATCAGCAGCAATAATAAATAATCCTGCAATTTCTCTTCCATAATAAAAAGCTGATGCTCCTGTAGCAATTTGTTTCTTGTAAACAAGATCTTTATAGAGCGGCGAGTTTTTTTGGTCACTTAGCACACTTGCAGCTAAATCAAAGTGAATTTCCTCAATAGTATTTGATGAGGGTGTATTCCATACCTTATATATTCTTGTTTGAGGAACATTGTCATATAAGATCTCTCTTTTTTCTTCATTACGTTTAGCAATCCATTTATCGTTCTTAAACAAAGGTGGACCTGGCGGTATGTCTCCAAAATATTTATTAACTTTAATTTTCGCCGTATTTAAGTCTATATCTCCAGCTAATACTAGTACCGCATTATTAGGTCCATAATAGGTTTTAAACCATTCTTTAACATCATCTAATGTAGCCGCATCTAGATCTTCCATATAACCAATTGTTGACCACGAATACGGATGACCTTTAGGAAAAGCTCCTTCTGCTATTTTTAAAAAAGTTTTTCCATAAGGTTGATTTTCTCCTTGACGCTTTTCATTTTGTACAACCCCTCTTTGTTCATCAAGTTTTTCTTGATCTACCACACCCAATAGATGTCCCATTCGATCTGATTCCATCCATAGTGCTAAATCAATCGCATTAGTAGGAACATTTTGAAAATAGTTAGTTCTATCTGAGTTAGTTGTACCATTCTGATCGGTTGAACCAATTTTCTCGAATGGCTCAAAATATTCTGAATTATAATTCTCTGTTCCATTGAACATAAGATGCTCAAATAAATGCGCAAAACCTGTTTTACCTGTCTTTTCATTCTTTGAGCCAACGTGATACCAAACGTTAACAGCAACCATAGGCACTTTTCGATCTTCATGAACTATTACAGTTAATCCATTATCTAATGTAAATACATCATAATTTATTTCTGGGATAGAGTATTTTGTATTTGCAAATGTGATGCTTGCTAATATATAAATTGACAAGCAGGAAACAATATTTAGTTTTAAAAATTTCATGTGGCACCCATTAAACTTAAAGCTAATTATTATATTCTTTTCTTAATTAATTAAAAATCGAAAGATATAAAATGATCAGATAGAATGTATGTATGAACATTAAAAAATATCTTATATTCTCATTTATTTTAGTTATATTTATTTCATGTTCAACATCATTTAAAACAACAAATGAGAGACTTATTTATTGGATTGGTCAGTTATCTTCTGATGATTTTTTAGGCCGTAAACCTGGCACGGAAGGTGGCAACCTTACGAAAAATTTTATTGCAAATGAATTTAAAAAACTTAATCTTTCAACTATTGATAAAGAATATTTTTTAAAAGTTCCTGCTTCTAAAATTACATTAGAAGATAAATCTTACTTAACTGTTTCATTTAGAGGAACTGATAGGAAGCTTATTACCGGAGATGAGATTGTTTTTTGGACTAAACATGCTAAAGAATATAAGAAATTAAGAGATAGTGAGATGGTTTTTGTAGGTTACGGTATTGTAGCTCCTGAATACGGTTGGAACGATTACGATGGTATAGATGTAAAAGGAAAAACTGTCGTAATGCTCATAAATGATCCTGGATTTCATACTGGTAATCTTAGATTATTTAATGGTAAATCAATGACTTACTATGGAAGATGGACGTATAAATTTGAAGAAGCTGCTAAACAAGGCGCTTCTGGAGCAATTATCATTCATGAAGAGTCTGCAGCAGCTTATCCTTGGAGTGTAGTTGAAAATAGCTGGCTTGTACCACAGCTTGATTTACAAAGAAAGAATCTAGGTGAGGATAGGAGTATTGTAGAAGGGTGGGTTCCACATAATGTCTTTAATGATCTTATCTCATATACTGGCTTTAATTATCAATCATTAGTAGAGATTGCATTAGATAAGACATTTAGACCATTTAACTTACGAGGCATGAGTCTATCAACAGAAATCTATAACGAGGTTGAATACTTTGAATCACATAATGTCGCTGCTGTAAAGAAGGGTAAATCTAAACCTGATGAATATATTTTGATAACAGCACATTGGGATCATTTAGGTGTTTTAGATAACGATGATGAAGATAATATTGCTAATGGAGCTGTTGACAATGCTACAGGAATTGCGGCGTTATTAGAGTTAGCAACACAATTTCATAATGTAGACACTGAGAGATCAATACTCTTTCTAACTTTAACACTAGAAGAATCTGGATTGTTAGGTTCTGAATACTTTGCCATGTATCCGCCAATGCCATTAAATCAGATTGTAGCCGGATTTAATTTTGATGGAATTCTACCAACTGGGAAAACTAATGATATGGTTGTAATAGGTTATGGGGCATCAGATTTAGAGGATATGCTTGAAGAAGTACTGATACAAGAAGATAGATATATTAATCCGGACCCTAATCCTGAAAAGGGATATTTCTATAGATCTGATCATATTAGTTTTGCTAAAAGAGGAGTTCCAATGCTTTATGCTGATGGGGGAGTTGACTTAGTTAATGGAGGCAAACAAGCGGGCATCAAGATAGAAGATGATTATAGGACCGTCGCTTATCATGGAGTAAGTGATGAATATGATGAATCGTGGGATTTAGAGGGTTTAGAGCAAACCATTAAAACTATTTCTAAACTCATCAATCATCTATCAAACTCTGAAGAATGGCCAAATTGGTATGAAGGAAATGAATTTAGAAACGTCAGAGATCAATCAATGAATCAGTAAATCTCTTGTATTAAACATCTAACAGATCCACCACCAATTTTTTCTATTATATCTAGATCAACAATAATCTTCTTATCGATACTCTTATTTATAACTTGTAACTGGTCTTGTAGTAAATGATGGTGTGCTCTTTTAGACATTAATAAACAACGCAAACCTTTTTTATTTTCTAGTTCAATCATATTGCCACAGAAATTGATAATTTGTTGTGAGTTAAATTTTAATATTTTTCTGTTGCCGAGATTACGAAATATATTTTCGATATTAGATGATGTTATTAATTCATTTCCTATGCCTGCTATATGATGGCCAATCCAGATAAGAACGTTGGTGTGATATATGGGTTTATTTGCTAAAGTAGTCGTAAAACTTATCAATTTATATTTATATTCGTCACACCATTTTTTAGCTAGATTAATATCTGATCTTGATGATAATGCACAATAAGCAATATGATTAATTCTATCTAAGACAAGTGAGCTTGTTGATTCAAGAAATTTTTTTTCACTTGAGAATTTTCTAAAATCTAAATTTAATTCATGCTTCTTATTTAATATAAATAAACTTTCTGTATTTATTTCATGCCTTCTATTTTGAGCTTCCATAGAGAAAAGATCATATCTATTTTTATGAGTCATAAACCAGTTTGGAAATAACCCATCTGGTGATTTTGGTGATGGTACAAGCTCAACAATCTCAAAATAATTATCTTCTAAAATCTGTTTTAGATTAGCCCATTCATTTATTGCTTTATCTTTAACATCCTCAAAATTAATTTTTTTTTGGAATATGTTTGAAATAGCAGTTTCATGATTGAAGCTAAAATATTTAGGTTGAATCATTGCTAATTTATATGTTGAATTTATCATTGTTTATTGGCGCGCCCGGAGAGATTCGAACTCCCGACCGCCTGGTTCGTAGCCAGGTACTCTATCCAACTGAGCTACGGGCGCTTAAAATAATTATACAAAGAAATGATTATAAAAATTTTAATTAAAAATATGATACATCAAAGTATAGTTATAGGAACATGAATTCAAATAATCAATTAACAAATAATTTTATCTATGCAAGTTTAGTTATACCTGTTGCTGGTTCAGGAATGCCCATATTTGTTTACATACTTCCATTCTATGCGGATGAATTAATGCTAGGTATGACGACAGTATCAATTATATTTTTTCTTGGTAGATTCATAGATGTTTTCACAGATCCAGTTATGGGTTTTCTAATTGATCGATACCAAACAAAATCATCAAAGCATAAACATTGGGTTTTATTAGCAATACCATTAATTACCCTCTCTACTTATTTAATTTATTTTCCTGGAGATAATCAAGTATCAAATTCCTATTTCTTTTCTAGTTTATTCCTCTTATATTCGGGTTTTACTTTACTGGTGATTACTCAATTATCTTGGTCTCTTATCATAGCCCCTTCCTACGATAATAGAACAAATCTAATGACTTTAAGAGAATTTATGGCTCTAATTGGCATGTTTATTGTTATTGTAATACCAGCAGTTATAGAAAGATACACACCTGAAATGCAAGCAAAAATTGAGGGGATAGGGTGGTTTGTTATTATCTCAACTCCTTTAATTATATTAGCTGCATTTATAAGATTACCTGATAAGTCTAGCTTTTCTAATAATATTCCTTTGAAGGATAGCCTTTTAGTTTTTAAGAAACTCTTTAACAATAAGGATGTCAATCGAATTGTAATCGTAGGTTTTCTTATAGCATTTGCTCAAGGACTATCAGGCGGCTTATTTTTAATCATTGTTGATTCAATTTTTGATTTAAAAACCTATGGATCTAGAGCTATTTTGGCATATTTTTTAATGAGCGTAGTAGGATTGTGGGTTTGGAGAACAATAAGCGTTAAAACTTCAAAACATTTATCCTTATCCATATGTTGCTTTTATGCAGTTGGAATATTATTAATATACTTCTTTGGTATTAACCTATTAGATAATTTATCTAATGTACAAAAAATTATCTTTTTATTTTCATTCGTAATTCTATTTGGTTTTGCATTTTCTGGACCCAATCCCCTCATTAACGGAATGATTGGTGACTTATCGCAGATCCAAAAGATCAAAGATAATACAGATATAGGTGGCAGCATTTACTCTTACTTAACGACTTTAAGTAAATTTGGATTAGCTTTAGCTATTGCGGTTCCTTATATTTTGCTTGAACAAGTTTTTGGTTTTCAAATTAAGTTAGGTGCATCAAACGAACAAGAGATTAAATCAGCATTATGGAATATTTATATATTTGCACCAATGATTTGTTATTTAGTTTCTGGATTTTTAATTCTTAGGCATAATGTAAATAGATCAGACTTGGAGATAGACCGTGAACTATAGAAAGTATGAGTGTGTAATATGCGGCTATATTTATGATGAGGAGTTTGGAATTCCTGACGAAGGTATACCCGCTGGAACTAAATGGGAAGACATTCCTGATGATTGGTCGTGCCCAGATTGTGGGGTAAGTAAATTCGATTTTGATTTAATAGATTAGTTGAGTCTTAAGAGCTTGATCTTTTCTGCTTCATCATAATCAACATAAAAGCTTGAATAGTGTTTTCTAAATTGCGCAATAGGACCGTCTTTATCACATAATACCGGCCTATAAGCAAATTTTTTATTTTCCCAAATAGGAATATCTTCTTTTACTTGTTTGTTGATATCATCAATAATTGCCATTGAGACACCACCTGTTGGAACTTTACCTTTTATTTTCTTTTGAAGAAAATAAAACCTAACTATACATAATTCTTCCTCTATTGGAGTTGTCATCCCCAATAGAAGTGTATCGCATATTCCTTCAAATTTTGTTGAGTTATCACCTGGACCATTAGAAAAAGCGGTAATTCTACCTTTGACAGTACCTCTAGGCGTTTCCATATCAGCTTTTTGGATTGATATTCTCTTTTGTTTATCATAGCTGACCTCAGAATCAGGATAACTGACCACACCATGTACATATCGGAAGTGTGCTGTATCTACAGCATTTTCTGCCATATCTTGGATATGACATTTAATAGGATATTCATAAAGAAGATAATCATCTGCCCAATCAGGATCTGAGATCTCAGGATATTCCTGAACTTCATATTCTGGTTCTAATCCTTCAGGATGATACCATGCATAAATCAAATTATTTTTTTCTACAGTTGGGTAGGTTTGAATTTTAGTATCTTTAGCTCTTTGTGGAATTTTAGATGCGTATGGTATATCACCAATAGTTCCATCTATATTCCAACGCCACGCATGGAAAGGACATTCTATGCATTCATCATTAACAATACCACCATGACCTAGATGAGCTCCTAAATGTGGGCAATAGGCATCTAACAATGATACTGCACCTGATTTTGTTCTAAATAAGACTAAATCTTGAGCAAAGTATCTAACAGGTTGAACATCACCTGATTTAAGGTCTTTTGATTTTCCAACACAATACCAACCAAATGGTATAGGCATAGGGTACCTTTTTTTCATAATAATATTTTATAGGTTAAAAAGTTTTTTTGCATTGCCACCTAGGAATTTAGGCCAGATTTCATCTTTAAATTTTACTTTTGGCAATTCATTAAAAATCTTTTCAAGAGATAGCCCCATTGGGAAATACCCAGCATACATTATCTTCTCAGAACCACGAGTATTTGCATAATTAACTATTGCTTGTGGATAATGTTTTGGACTAAATGCACTTGTTGAATAATATAAATTGGGATATTTAAGCATTAATTTAACTGCTAAATCAGTCCATGGTTCTGCACCATGCCTCATGACAAATTTTAGTTCAGGAAAAAACCAACACACTTCGTCTATTAGTTCAACTTTTTGTGGAGCCATTGGTATTCTAGGTCCTGGAACACCAACACAACAAAAAAAAGGAATATCCAATTCAACACAAGTTGCATAAATTGGATACCATTTTTTATCATTAATAGGAACGGGGGGACATAAACCACATGGGAAAGTACTTACAGCTTTTATACCATAATTTTTATGTATACGTTTAATACGTCTCACTTCATCCATTCCATCATTTGGATTAACAACTAAATCGAAGAAGAATTTATCACTATGATCTTTAAGAACTTTTTGCGATATCATTGAATCTTCATCAAAACCTATCATTGCCTTATTAATTGAATATTTATCCATTTGATCAATGGTATATTTGATAAAGTCATCTTGTTTGCCAGTTTGAGGTATATCCTTGAACATATATTGAGCAGGCATTTCAAACATTTTTTTAGACTCTTCATCCATTAATAAAGGTTTCAAGAATGAGTACCAGTCAGAACGGTCTTCCTGATTAGGGATTCCTAACATAAGGTCTACAGTAAAGATATCTTTATTAAATGACATGTTTAGATTTTAGCCAATACTAATGAAAAATAGTGATGAAATCAAAAAAAACATTATTTATTAGCTAATATCTTGATATTTTTTAGATACTTGATACTCATGGCATGAATTCTCCTCCATTAACATCTAAGTTTGCACCAGTAATCACATTAGCTAAATCAGAAGCTAAAAATAATACAGCATTAGCGCAATCTCTATCATCTGGAATAGATCCAATAGGTATATCTTTTGTTATCTGATTAATCAATTCTTGCTTATCAACCCCCATCATTTTTGAAGTTTCTGTTACATAGTTTTCTACTGGAGGTCCCCACATCCATCCCATATATACAGAATTTAACCTTATGCCGTATTGACCTAGTTCTTTTGCAAGTATTTTGGTCGCACTTGTTAATGCTCCTTTAGACGCCGCATAACCACCTTGAGTCGGCAATGGTTTTTTTGTAATTAAGCTATTAACCATAACTATAGATCCATAATTTTGTTTCTTCATTTCTTTGATAGCTTCTTTGGTCAGTTTCATTGTTCCAAAGAAATTTGTATGCATTGTTTCCAACCAATCATCTAAATTAGCATCTTTGAACTCAACAAATTCTCCAGGTCTATAAGCGCTATTTAAGAGACAATCAATTCTTCCAAATTTTTTAATGGTTTGTTGTATAAGATTTTTACAGTCTTTTTGATTGGTAATATCAGTTTGTACAGTTAAAACCTCAGTATTATTTTTATTCAATTCTTTTTCTATTTCTCTCAATCGAGTTTTTGTTCTAGCTGCAATTACACATTTTGCTCCATGTTCTGATGATCCATAAGCCAATTCCTGACCAAGGCCAGGGCCAATTCCTGAAATAACAACCACTTTATCTTTTAATAACATTACACACCTCGTTATTAGTTAATATATGTCTCTAGGTATTTATTAAATTCTTCGTAAATAAAGTCTTCTGACAAATTATAGTCAGAAAGATTATATTTATGAGCACCCATTTCATGTTTATTTTCTTCTTGCCACGCCTGCATGGCTAATTCTGTTTTTTCACCAAAAGATTCATTGATGAATTTATAAATTTTTTTCATCTCTTTAATTGGATCTTTAATCATGTTATCAAACTTTAAATCTAAAAAATTCTTTGGAAATTTTTTACTAACCTCAAGACAATGATTTAATGCTTTTGATAATTTTTTTGACCAATGTTTACCTATAAATGTTGTATCAAAATTATTTGTTAATGGCTCATAAAGATTTGCACACATGGAACAGAATGATGGTACTGTTTTAAAAGGATCCCGATGAGTTTGAATTACCATAGCATCAGGAAACACTTTTAATAACTTATCTATAAAACCCAAATGATGAGGCGATTTAAGAATCCAACGTTTTTTTTCTCTGCCAGGATTTTGCCATTGTAAGTATTGAAGGAGGCGTTTTAAGTCTAAATATGAAATTTCATGATCTTGAGATTCAACCCATTTTGAATATGATGGAACTCTCATAAATGACTCGGGGACTGTGCTCATGAAATTATGTTCTAATAATAAAATTTCTTCATCGGCGCCATTGAAATCCCAAGGATGAATTTTTAAAGCATCAGGAGATGCTTCAACAACTGCATCTACTTCTGCTTTACCCATTTTCATACGTTTTTCAGGGTTTCCTCTTACTTCATCTGGAAGCATTGCCGGATATCTGCCTTCCCACCACAACATTGCGGTATGATTCGGATCTGAAGCAAGCATTCTATGTGTCATCGTACTTCCAGTGCGAGGCAACCCAACTATAACAATTGGATTATTAATTAGTTCATCTATTATTTGAGGTTGGCTTTCTATATCTGATTCAATTCTTAATCTATTTATAAGAAGACCAAGAATCCTGTTCTTCTGTGCAGATAATCCTATTTCATTTAAATTAGCTTCAGAATTTATTGAATCAATAAGAGATTCACAACCTTCAATAAAAACATCATTACCAAAGTTACTTAAATTTGTATTTTCTTTAGATGCTTCTAGTAACTGAGAAAACGAAATCTTTTTTTTCATGTTAGTTCTTTAATTTTTACTAGTTCTACAATAGGCTCAATACTCTCATCAGCATCTATCCATCTTAATAACATTGCACCATTAGGTCTGCCACAGGTTATAAGATTATTTTCTAAGTTTTCAGGCTGATATGTGATATGAATTTTCAAATTATTATTTTTAGTTACTGCGTTATGATAGTTTAAATGAATAGGGTAGTTTCTATAATCTAATGATTCCATCCAATGATTTTCAAGTTGGAAGTTCCAATATGAGCATTGAGGAATCTTCGTTGTAATCTTTAAGCATTCGTCCTCTTTAAAATCATAATAACCATGGTGATAACTAATATTTGGATCTCCACCAGCAGCTTGAAAGAAAACTTGATCGCCAAGCGGTAAAGCATTTAGATGATCTTTTTGAAATATTTTTACCCATTCTGTGAATGTTTGTGCTGTTCCTCTTATAAATCGTATCGATGATGATAAGTAGTTAATAAATTCTTTATTTGTTAAGGGTAAGCTTGGATTATAATCATTAAGTGACCTAATTCTCATAGATGCTCTAGCATCAAGCATTTTATTTTTGTAAGTTTGCCTAACTATTATCATGTTAGATGATGGTCTTAATGTGAGATGATTACGCTTACCAGATGACTCATTCATAGAGATAGAAAAATTACCATTTTTATCTACATCCACATTTTTTAGATCAATTTCATCATGTGAAATCATAGTTCCATCTATTGAGTATCTATTTTCTTTTACTCCAAAACTTATATAGTCTGCTTCACCAATATTGCCCATGATTGTATATAAATTTTTACCATTTATATTTGCATTCAAGTAATGATTATCAGGGTTATCTGCACCTATTTTTCCTGTCTCATGAGATAAACAATAAAAAGATGGGTGATTATTATCAGAATGTTCAAAATACATTTCTGAAGATAATCTAAGAAGTCTTAATAGATATCTATACCCTTCATAATGATCATGATCATTGTAAGAATTTTTTTCAATTAATTTTCCTAGATCCTTAAGCTCATCACAGAATTTATTCCATTCATCTTTTATTGATTCCATAGCATTTTTCTCTAATACTATTAATTATGTTAACTCAAAATATGTATTTTTTATGCCTGCACCACAAGAAAGAGATTTAAAAAAAGCATCTCTGTCATTTAAAAAATGGCTAATTGAACAAAAAAACCTATCTAAAGGTATTGATGTTTCTATCTTAGGTGGTCCTGAAAATACAGGCTTTTCTAATGAAACTCTTAGTTTTGTAGTGAAAGATGGTGATAGTATTGATGGATATGTATTGCGTTTTAATCCTAGTGGATATTTAGTTTTTCCAGAATATGACATTAAGAAACAGTATCTCATAATGAAGGAGTTAATTAATCACAACATTAAAGTCCCAGAAGTTGTTTGGTATGAAGAAAATGAAGAATACTTAGACAGTTCTTTTTATGTAATGAAAATGTGTACAGGAGAGGCTCCATCAGACAACCCCCCATTTCATCAAGAGGGTTGGCTTGCAGATTCTTCAGAAGATATTAGAGAAAAAGTTTGGTGGGGTTGGGTTGAACAAATGAGTAAGATACATCGTGTAGAGGTAACCGATAATTTTAATTTTTTAAAATCAGATCATATAAATAATATTGAACGACCATTGGATCAAGATTTAAATTACTACTTATCATTTTATGATTGGGCAATTGAAGGGGAGAAACACCCTGTCTTAGAAGATGCAATGAATTGGCTAGATAGCAACAAACCAGATATCCAGACTGATCAGTTCGCAATTGTTTGGGGTGATTGTAGAGTACCTAATATTATGTATGAAAAAAATGGCCATGTTTCTGGCGTTCTTGACTGGGAGATGGTTGCTTTAGGTGATCCATGTCAAGACTTGGCATGGGGTATTGCAATAGATGATTGTAATTCTGATGGTATCAATATTCCAAAATTAAACGGTTTTCCAACTGAATCAGAAACTATATCAAGATGGGAAAATTTAACTGGTTTTAATAGTCAAAATTTTAATTATTACTATATTTTTTCAATTTATAAATTTGCAGTTATTATGATAAGAGTGGTAAAAAAACTTGAATATTATGAGATTATGCCACCAGGATTAGATGCGCATATCAATAATCATGCATCACAAATGTTAGAAAAAAAATTAACGGAGATTTAGATGGGCATATTTTCAATTGACTCAAAAAATAATAAACAAATATTAACCCTACAAAGCCCAAAAGACTTTAGTGTTATAGGGGAATATCAATGCGCATCTACAGAAGATGTAAATAATGCAATGAAAAATGCAAGGCTTGCGCAAGAGGATTGGGCAAAGACCTCAATTAATAAGCGTATAGGATTAATGCACAAGGTTATAGATGTCATAATCGATAATCAGGATCACATCATGGATGTCGTTATTCAAGAGACTGGTAAACCAATACAAGAAGCAATGTCCATGGAAATATATTCATCAATTGATTCTTTAGCGTTTTACGCAAAAAGAGCTAAAAAATGGCTTAAAACAAAAGTAGTTAAAATGCATGGACCTATGAGTTTTTTAAAAAAAACAAAGATTATTTATAAGGCCAAAGGTGTTATTGGTGTCATAACTCCTTGGAATGGACCATTTATTTTATCCATTAATCCAGTAATACAAGCTCTATTATGTGGAAATGCTGTCATCATTAAACCCTCTGAAGTAACACCAAAATCAGGAATGCTTGTTCAAGATATGTTTGCATTAGCAGGAGCACCAAAAAATCTAGTTCAAGTTCTTATTGGTGATGGTAAAGTTGGTTCAGATTTAATTGATGCTAAACCAGACAAAATATCATTCACTGGTAGTATCAATACTGGTAAAAAAATTGCTCAAAAATGTGGCGAAAAATTAATACCTTTTTCTTTAGAATTAGGTGGTAAAGATGCAATGATTGTTTGTTCAGATGCTGACATTGATGATGCTGTTAATGGGGCAGTAATTGGTTCATGTATGAATGCCGGACAATACTGCTGTGGTACAGAAAGAATTTATGTATTAGATGATATTTACGATGTATTTATTAAAAAAGTAGTAGCTACCACAGAATCTCTAAAACAATCAGATCAATTGTATGCCGATATAGGGGCAACATTTTGGGATAAGCAAATTGATATAATTGAGGAGCATATTTCAGATGCGATTACTAAAGGAGCAAAAATTTTATGTGGGGGAACAAAAAATCCAAATCTAAAGGGCTTATATTTCCAACCCACAGTTATAGTGGATGTTAGTCATGAAATGAAAATTATGACAGATGAAACATTTGGACCAATCATTGCTATTATGAAAGTCTCTTCAGAAGATGAAGCACTTCAATATGCCAATGACTCTTATTATGGACTAAATGGAAATGTATGGACTAAGGACATTAAAAAAGGAGAAAAAATTGCTTCATCTCTAGAAACAGGAGCATGCTCTGTGAATGATATGGCGATGAGCTATGGTGTTAATGAGGTTCCATTTGGTGGAGTTAAACAAAGTGGTATGGGCAGTGTGAATGGCAAAGAAGGCTTCAGAAGTTATGCACATGCCATGCCTATTATTATTGGAAAAAAACCTGCAAGCATTTATCCGTACAATCAAAAATCTTTTGATCAGATGAAAGGTGCTATAAAGTTATTTTGGGGTTCAAAAATAATGAGAAAGTTCTGGGGTTAATATTATTTAGGTTTTGCAGCAGATAAATAACTAGGTACTTCACCACCACCATGGACTTCTAAACATGCTCCTGTTATCCATGAAGCATCATGTGATGATAAAAACATACATGCATTAGCAATATCATCAGGGGATCCCATTCTTTGCATAGGAATAGTTTTAGCTACAGCCTTTAATTCTTTTTTTGTACCATAATGTTGAATAGAATTCTCAGTCTCTATGTAACCAATTATGAGTGAATTTACTCTAATTTGAGGGGCCCATTCAATTGCTAAAGCTTGAGTAAGATTAATTAAGCCACCTTTAGCTGCTCCATATGCGGCACTTCCTGGCGTAGGTCTGGTAGCTGTTACACTAGATAAATTTAATACGCAACAAGAATTTTTTGATTTCATCATATATTTTGCAACAAAGTAGCTTACATTTAGAACTGAATTTAAATTGAGATCTATGATTGAGTTGTTAAAGTTAATAGATGCTTGTAAAGACTTTACTAATGGAGCACCACCTACATTATTAATTAATATATTAATTTTTTTGTAAGATTTTATGATCTCTTTAATAACTTTTTCAGTTTGGAGTGGATCCCTAACATTGCATTGAAAGAAGATAACTTTATTACCATTTGATGAAAAGAGATATTTTGGCTTAGTCCTAGCTAAAACAATAACTTTTGCTTTTTGACGGAGATATGCGAGAGCAATACCTTTTCCAATTCCCTTAGTCCCACCTGTTACTATGACAATTTTATTTTTATATGAATCTTTTTTAACCATTTCTAGATATTATAATGAGGTTCTTTCAAAATTATTAATAAAAGGAGCATTTCATGTTAATTGGAATTTTAGGTGGTACAGGTGATTTAGGTCTTGGTTTGGCTTCAAGATGGTTAAAAGTAGGCCACAAAATCCTTATAGGATCAAGAAAAATTGAATCAGCCATAAATGCTACTAAGAAATTAGGATTGGCTGATAGCAGTGGAAAGTTAAATATTGATGTTGCTAGAGATTCAGATATATGTTGCTTAACTATTCCATATGCAAATCATGGCGAACTTCTAAAAACATTAATAGAACCTTTAAAAAATAAAATTTTAATTGACTCAACCGTTCCTTTGTTGCCACCGAAGGTTATGAGGGCGCAATTACCGAAGGAAGGATCTGCTGCAATTCAGGCCCAAAATATTTTAGATAAAACAACCACTGTTATATCTGCATTTCAAAATGTATCAGCAGAACTACTTCAGTCAGATAATAAGATTAATTGTGATGTTTTAGTTTGTGGAGATCAAAAAGATGCAAGAGAAATAGTTATTAATCTTATCAAGGATATAGGTCTTACTGCATGGCATGGTGGTCCTCTATGTAATTCTTCTGCATCAGAGGCATTAACATCAGTATTGATAGCTATTAACAAAAATCATTCTATTAAACACTCAGGAATTAAGATAACCGGTATATAGGAGAGTCGGATTAGTATATCAATCATTGGAACGAACAGTTTTCCCTTAGTTAATCCAGGTGATAACCTAAATGAACTAATTCTTAAGAACCTTCAACTTAACAAAATCAATCTTAATAATGGGGATATTATAGTGATTGCTCAAAAGATCATTTCAAAAGCTGAGAATAGATACGCTTCATTAAAAGATTTTAAACCTTCGGATACTGCAAAAGAACTAGCCTTACATATTAATAAAGATCCAAGATTTATTGAGGCTGTCTTAAGTCAGACAAAAAAGGTTATACGGCACCGTAATAATGTATTAATAGTTGAACATAAGTTAGGTTTTGTCCATGCTAATGCTGGTATTGACCGATCTAATATTGATCAATCAGATGAAAAAATTTTATTTTTACCAAAAAACCCAAATCAATCAGCAAAAAGAATTGGTAAATTTTTAGAAAGTAAATTAAAAATAGACATATCAATTATTATCAGTGACACCATGGGAAGAGCTTTTAGGAATGGTATTGTTGGTTTTGCCATCGGTGCTTATAACATTGAATGTATTAGAGATGAAAGAGGATCTAAAGATATTTTTAACAATACACTCCAAGTAACACAAATAGGGGTTGCAGATGAGCTAGCTTCTGCTGCTTCGTTAATAATGGGCCAAACAAATGAGAAAAAACCATTGGTAATTATTAATGGCTATAAAAATAGGAGACCTAGTGAAAATAATGCAGATGTATTAATAAGGGATGAAGAACTAGATCTGTTTCGTTAACTTATGAATATTTTATTAGTATGTGGTGGGGTCGGCGGTTCAAAACTTGCGTTAGGCTTTTACAAATTAAGAAATAAAATTCCATTTTCAATTTTAACTAATACTGCTGATGATTTTGAACATCTAGGTCTATATATATCTCCAGATATTGATACCGTTACTTATACATTGGCAGATGTTGTTAATAAAGATCAAGGTTGGGGAAGAGATAAAGAGTCATGGAATATGCTAGAAGAATTATCTATTTTAGGAGGAGAAGATTGGTTTAAATTAGGCGACAAGGATTTATCAGTGCATATTTATAGAACTATCTTATTAAAACAAGGCAAAACTTTATCTGAAATTACAGAGATAATTTCCAAGAAATTTAATGTTAAAGTACCTATATTTCCGATGTCAAATGATCCAGTTCAAACGTACATACAAACAAGTAATAATTTAATCCCATTTCAAGAATATTTTGTTAAATATAAATGCCAACCAGAAGTATCAGATTTTGTATTTAAAGGTATAGATGGCGTTCATTTAAATCCAAATATAGATTTACAATCTTTTTCTCACATTGTAATTTGTCCATCAAATCCTTTTGTAAGTATTGCACCAATTATTACAATTCCAGAATTAAAATCATTTCTAACAAATAACAAACATAAAGTATCGATAGTTTCCCCAATAGTGAATGGTAATTCACTTAAAGGACCAACAGCAAAAATGTTTATGGAATTAGGCCAAGAAGTTTCAGTCACTTCGGTATGTAAAATTTATAAGGATATAGCCAATACAATCTTTATAGATAAATCGGACAAACATTATCAAAATGATCTAGAGAAGATGGGCTTTAGGGTCCATATTGATAACTTAGTAATGAACAACCTTAATTCAAAAATTAATTTAGCAAAATTTATTTATTCAAAAATATCGTGATTAATGTTTTTGTACCAATAAAATCTTTTAAAACATCAAAACAACGCCTATCTCAAGTATTATCAGATAACTCAAGAGAGTCATTATCAGAAAGCTTGGTTACAAACTTAATTAATAAGCTTATTACGTTTCCAAATAATTTTATAATATATATAGTGACAGATGATCGAAGAATAAGTTTTAAAGATGTCACATCTATAATCACTAAGAAATCTTTAAATAAAGCTCTTCAAGATTCAATTAATAAAGTTTGTAATGACCAGGATGAAGTTTTAATTATCCATTCTGATTTACCATCCATTAATATTTCTGATATAGAACATATTATTAAATTATTTAAAGATTCAGAAAACTTTATTATCCCTGATAGGCATAATTCAGGTACAAATTGTTTGGGCCTGAGATGGTACCAAGATATTCAATTACAATTTGGTAATAATAGCTATAAAAAATTTATTGATTTATTTCATAATGATGGAATTAATATAAAAACTATTAATAATAAAAATATTGCATTTGATTTAGATACCCCTGAAGATTTAAACTTTCTTACAAAAGATCAATTTAAAAAATTAAACTTATCTTATGATAATTAATAAAAATAATCTCACTTATCCTAGAATCGATGATTTAATAGATTTTGATCTAACGAATTATTACTCAGGGATAAAACTATCAGAATCATTAGTCAAAGAGTCATTTAATTTAAAAAAAGAATACTTCGGTAATGTTATATCTTATTCCCCTAAAGTTTTTATACCGTTAACTTTTTTATGTCGGGATGTTTGTCACTATTGCACATTTGCAAAAACCCCAAAAAATATATCTGAACCATATATGGGCTTAGAAAAAGTCCTAGAAATATCAAAAAAAGGCGAATCTCTAGGCTGCTTAGAGGCACTTATTACTCTAGGCGATAAACCTGAGCTAAGGTATAAAACAGCAAGAGATTATCTTCACAAGAAAGGTCTGAATTCAACCATTGATTATATTAAAAAAGCTTCACAGTTAATTATTGATGAAACTCAGCTTATTCCTCACTTAAATCCAGGGTGCTTAACATCTTGCGATATTGATTCTTTAAAGGAAGTTTCTGGTTCTATGGGATTAATGATAGAAAGTCATAGCAATAAATTATGCGATAAGGGCATGCCTCATTATGGTTCACCAGACAAAGATCCAGAATATAGGATACAAACTCTTATTAATGCAGGAGTTAAAAAGATACCTTTTACAACAGGTATTCTTATTGGTATAGGTGAATCAAGAATGGATAGACTCGAATCATTGAGTTTAATTAATTCCATTAATAATCATTATGGCAATATCCAAGAAGTAATAATTCAAAATTTTATTCCCAAACCTAATACACTTATGAAAAATTACCCACCTGCACCAGCTTCTGAATTAATCTGGACAATTGCTATGGCAAGAAAGTTACTTGACCCATCAATATCTATCCAAGTTCCACCTAATTTAAATAACTCATTAATCGATGATCTTTTGGTATCAGGCATTAATGATTTTGGAGGTATATCACCATTAACCATTGATCATGTTAACCCTGAATCGCCTTGGCCCGAAATCACTCAATTAAATAAACATTGTATAAAATCTGATCAAATCCTTCTCAAGAGATCCACAGTCTATCCAGACTTTATAAACTCAGACAAAATATTTCTTAACAAAGATATTAAATCTAAAATTCTTAAAAATATAAATGGATCAGGTTATATAAAAGAAGATTCCTGGATTCCTGGAATAACAGAAGATTTACCAACACCATTTATACAAAGTGAAGCAAGTCACTCCATTCAACAAGCTGTAACTTCTATTGAAAATAATATTGATGTTGAGAATTGCTTGATTCAATTATTTAATGCAAGGGATAAAGCATTTAATTATCTTAGAGGATATGCAGATGAGATTAAGAAACATCTCCATGGTGATAAGATATCTTTCGTTGTAAATAGAAATATTAACTATACAAATGTGTGTATGTATAGTTGTAGTTTCTGTGCATTCTCAAAAAGCACGGGATCTCAATCATTACGAGGAAAACCATATAATATTTCATTTGAAGAAATACAAAGAAGGGTGCTTGAAGCAGAATCACGTGGTGCCACAGAAGTTTGTTTGCAAGGCGGTATTCATCCAAAGTTTTCTGGAAATCATTATCTTCAAATACTTAAAAAAATAAGAGAAATTTCAAACTCTATTCATATCCATGCATTTTCACCTCTAGAAATAAAACATGGCGCTGAATCACTTGGTCTACAGATCGAAGATTTTTTATTAATGTTAAAGAAGGCTGGACTGAACTCATTACCTGGTACTGCCGCAGAAATTTTAGATGATGAAATAAGGAATATTATTTGTCCTGACAAGTTAAATTCAAATGAGTGGACTAATGTAATTACTAAAGCTCATAATGCTGGTTTAGGCTCTACAGCAACTATTATGTTTGGCCATATTGAATCATATAAACATTTAGCTAGACACCTCATTAAGATTAAAGATATTCAAAATCATACCAATGGTTTTAATGAATTCGTTCCTTTACCATTCGTAGCAAATGAAGCACCTATGTTTTTACGAGGCCAATCTAGATCAGGACCAAGTTTTAGAGAATCTGTTTTGATGCATAGTATTTCAAGGATCCTTTTTAATGAATCAATTAGGAATATTCAAGGTTCTTGGGTAAAAATGGGATACTCTGGTTTAAGTTATTTATTAGATTCTGGGATTAATGATATAGGTGGTTTACTAATGAATGAATCAATTACATCATCTGCTGGTGCAATTCATGGTCAAGAATTAGATTTAAATAGAATAAAAGAATATATTGAATTAAAGGATTTGAGATTAGTTCAAAGGAATACAAGCTATAAAGAGATTTCAATGGATTATAATGAATTATTAGATAATTTATCTATACCCATTTTTGATTTAGATAATACCTATAACTTGGATGCTATAAGATGACAAAATTTAGAGATTTAACGATTGTTTTTATTGGGTATTTTGTATGTATTTATTTGATGTTATGTACATGGAACCTTCTTGAAGATATTAATATTTGGCTAAGACTGCTCGTTGTTGATGTTGTTGGAACAATATTCATTTATTTAATGAGTATTTTTTACAATAACTCAAGTTGGTATGATTCTTATTGGTCAATTATCCCACCAGTTTTAGTCTTCTTTGCATGGACAGATTTTAATGCTGAAGGTAATACCATCAGAATCACTATTATGTTTTTATGTTTATTATTTTGGGCAATAAGATTAACTTATAATTGGGCTCGATCTTGGGATGGATTTAAACATGAAGATTGGAGATATATTATGATGAAGGGTGGTTCAAAATCAGCCTTTCAATATTTTATGGTTGATTTTTTTGCAATTCATTTAATCCCAACATTGTTTGTTTTTGCTGCACTACTTCCTTTTTTTCTCGTAATATCTTCATCTGGAATAACATTGAACTATCTGGATCTTGTTGCTGCATGCACTATGATAATAGCAGTATTAATACAGATTATTTCTGACCAACAAATGTATAACTTTAGAAAATTTAAAGGAAATAAGGGTAAAGTAATGAATCAGGGGTTATGGAAATTTTCTAGACACCCAAATTATTTTGGTGAGGTTTTATTTTGGTTTGGAGGATTCTTATTCGCTTTAGCCAGCTCATTAGATAATTTTTGGTCTATCATCGGTGTATTCTTAATGTATGTATTGGTAGCCATTACTTCAGTAAATATGATGGATAAACGATCATTAAATTCTAGAGATGGATTTAATGAATATGTACAATCTACTAACAGATTTTTTTTATGGTTTCCAAAGAAAGGTAGTTAATTATGAATTTATTAAGATATTTTAGATTTTTAATTTTAGTTTTAAGTTTTCAATTATTCAGTCAAGATTTAATAGATCAGATCGATGAAGATATTGAAGGAGTCATGACAAAAGTGATTGATTGGCGCCATCATTTACATGAATATCCTGAATTATCTAACAGGGAATATAAAACTGCAGAATTTATTAAAGATAAGTTAGAGGCTTTGGGGCTTGAAGTTAATTCAGGTATTGCTTATACCGGGCTCACAGCAATTATTAGAGGAGATCACCCTGGACCATTAATTGCACTAAGAGCTGATATGGATGCATTGCCTGTAACAGAAAAATTAAACCTTCCTTTCTCATCAAAAGAAAGAACTACTTACAATGGCATGGAAGTAGGTGTAATGCACGCATGTGGTCATGATGCACATATGGCTGTACTTTTAGGTGTGGCTGATTTTTTAACTAAGAATACAGACAAACTACACGGAGATATCATGCTTATATTTCAACCTGCTGAAGAGGGACCACCAGAAGGAGAGGAAGGTGGAGCAGAACTAATGCTAAAAGAAGGTATTTTTGATTTAGAGAAACCAGATGCAATATTTGGTATGCATGTTACAAATGCACCTCATGAGTATGTAATATTTAAGCCAGGACCAATGATGGCATCAGCAGAAGCTTTCAGAATAACTATTCAAGGTAGACAAACACATGGTTCAAGACCGTGGGAGGGTGTTGATCCTATTACAGCAGCTTTTGATATAGGATCATCACTTCAAACTATAGTGAGCCGAAGATTAAATATTTTAGATAGTCAGGCTGTTATATCTGTTGGTATTGTTAAGGCAGGTACAAGAAATAACATTATCCCTGATCAGGCAATGTTAGAAGGTACGATTAGAACTTTTGAAAAATCATATTTAGATAAGATTCATACAGAAATTGAAACTATATCAACAAATATTGCTGAGGCTCATAACGCAACAGCTGATGTTAATTTTGCTATATATGGTAGTTACCCTGTTACAGTAAATGATGAAAATCTAGCTCAAGCATTAATGCCCTCTATGAGAAGAGCATCAAATGATAAATTCTATCTTATGAAATCACCGAGGACAGGAGCAGAAGATTTTTCATATTTTGCACAAGAAGTCCCGGGATTATATTTCTTTATAGGTGTCAACCCACAGAATCAAGAACAACCTTATACAAACCATTCACCACTCTTTTATATCGATGATGATGCTCTAGATGTTGGTGTAAAAACTTTTATTAATTTAATAGAAGATTTCTCAAAACAATACAATAGTAATTAATCTTCAGGCAAACCCTTATTAAGTTGTTCAATTGAATCTAAATATTCGTTTACGAGTCTATATATAACATCTTTTGATGATTCTACATTGTTAATTTGACCAATAACTTGACCAGCAGCATTGAATGAAACATTTTGAGCTGAACCTTTAGCAGCATATATTGCAGTTCTTCGCATCGCATCAAATGTCACCATACCTTGGAGCGGCATAGGTAATGGATCTGGGTTTGCAGAATCTTCCCAGGCCTCGGTCCATTTATTTTTTAACATTCTTGCTGGTTTACCAGTCCATGACCTGCTTCTAACAGTATCTTCACTAGATGCATCTAAATATGATTTTTTTTGTGCAGGCTGTGAAAAAGCTTCCTCTACTGTTAACCATAACGAGCCACACCATACTCCTTGAGCTCCCATTGCCATAGCTGCAGCCATTTGCCTTCCATTTCCAATTCCACCAGCTGCTAAAACTGGCAGGTCACCAACAGCATCGATAATTTGTGGCCACAGAACAATACTTCCTATCTCACCAGTATGACCGCCACCTTCACCTCCTTGAGCAATAATAAAATCTAATCCAGCATTTTTATGTGATAGAGCTTGTTTGATTTTTCCACATAAAGCACCAACTAACACATCATGGTTCTGAATTTTTTTAATCATATCATCTGGTGGTGTACCAAGTGCATTTGCTATTAATTTAACATTTTTATGCTTTAATGCTTCTTCAATTTGAGGCTCTGCTGTTGCTTGTGTCCAGCCTAATAAGCCACCTTCTGGTCCATTAGTTTCATCAGCTTTTGGAACACCATGTTCTTGAAGTAATTTTTCTGCAAAATCTTTATGTTCTTTAGGTATCATCGACTGAAGTTCTGCTAATAGCTCTTTAGGATTTTTATTTTCCATGCCTTCATATTTTTGAGGAATTACTGTATCAACACCATAAGGCATATCATTAATATGCTCATCTATCCAGTCTAATTCCTCTTTTAATTGCTCAGTAGAAAAACCAACTGCTCCTAATACGCCAATTCCACCTGCTTTACTTACAGCAACAACTACATCTCTACAATGGGTAAAAGCAAATATTGGAAATTCAATACCTAATTTCTCTGCTAATTTAGTTTTCATAAGCTAAAATAATTAATATTTATAATTATAGGCTAAATGGAAAAAATCATATATGAAGTCTACAAAAAATGAACATGAATATGATGTGATAGTTGTAGGATCAGGCAATGGCGCCTTAACTGCTGCACTATGCTCTAATGACGGCGGAGCTAACGTATTGGTTATTGAAAAATCTAGTCAATACGGGGGAACAAGCGCTACGTCGGGTGGAGGCGTGTGGATACCAAATAATAGGTATGCAATAGATGCTAAAGCTAATGATTCAAAAGATGATGCCAAAGCTTACATAGATAGTGTTTCTCCAGAAGGAATGATTAAACCTGAATTAATAGAAGCTTATATTGATGAAGGGCCTAGAATGATTGACTATCTTCATAACAACTCAAGAGTTAGATATAGAAACCTACCTCATTATCCAGATTATTTTCCTGATAATCCAGGCGGAAAGGAAGGAAATAGATCAATGGAGCCTGAGCCAATCTCCGGAACATCATTAAAAAATGATTTAAAATTCTTAAGAGAACAACACCCACAAACAGCCTTTACTATGGGACCAATTAATATGAATTTTACTCAGGTTGAAGGTCAATTGCTTTTAGGCGCATTACCTGGTTGGAAAAGCTTATTTACTAAATTATTTACTAAGTATCTTTTAGATATACCCATGAGATTTAAATATGGTTGGAAAGATAGACGATTAACAATGGGTAATGCAGGTATAGCTAGACTATTGTTGTCATGCAAAGATAGAAATATACCAATTTGGAGAAATACTAAGATGACCGAAATTATATTTAATAATAATAAAGTTACCGGCATCATTGCAGAACAATCTAACAATAAAATTAAACTTTATGCAAAAAAAGCAGTTATTTTAGCTTCAGGTGGTTTTGAAAAAAATCAATTGTTACGAGAAAAGTACTTACCAAAACCTACTCATATAGATTGGAGTGCAGCAAATATTCATAATACAGGCGATGGCCTCAAAGCAGCCTTAAAAATAAATGCAAATATTCATCAAATGGATGCCGGTTGGTGGTCTACAACTATGAAAATACCCGGACATGAGAAAGGTTGGTTATCGATGGTAGACAAATCCATGCCTGGTAACTATACAGTTAATAAAAATGGAGAAAGATTTTCTAATGAATCACAAAATTATGTTAGTTTTGTTGATGATATGTTTATTGAATATTCAAAAGGTAATCCATGTGCACCTTGTTATATGATATTTGATAGTCATTTTAGAAAAAATAGACCATGCGGCCCTTTATTACAGTCATCCATGCAACCAGACTCCAAAGTACCTAAGAATTGGTGGGACCCTACCTTTTTATCAAAAGGTAATACTCTTAAAGAATTAGCTGAAATTGTAGGAATTGATGCCAATGGCTTATTAGAAACACAAAAAAAAGTTAACAAATATAGTGAAACTGGAAAAGACTTAGATTTCCAGAGAGGTGATACAGCATATGATAGATATTATGGAGATCCATCAGTAAAACCAAATCCATGTTTAGCACCGTTAGAAGAAGGGCCATTTTATTGTATGGTATTGTATCCAGGTGAAATGGGTACAGCAGGAGGATTGGTGATTGATTCTAAAGCACGTGTATTGGATAAAAATAATCAAGCAATAAAAGGTTTGTATGCTTGTGGAAATTGCACAACTGCATTATTGCCTAAATATCCCGGTCCTGGATCAACACTTGGTCCTGCTATGACTTTTGGGTATCTAGCAGCTAAAGATATAACAGGTGCTAATTTTTGACTTCTCTCAAGGACAAGAAAATAGTTATTACAGGTGCAGGCCAAGGGGTAGGTTTAGGCATTGCTACATCTGTAGCAAAAAAAGGTGCTTCAGTTGCCTTATTAGGAAGAACATTTAGTAAAGTTGAAGATGCAGCAAATAATTTAAAATCAGAATCAATGGATGCATTAGCTGTTGAATGCGATGTTAAAGATGAAATATCAATTGATAATGCTATGAAAAAAGTAAATGCAAAATTTGGATCAATTAATGTGCTAATCAATAATGCACAAGAGGTGCCTTTAGGAAACATATTAGATATATCAGATGATGATTTTAATAACGGATGGAAATCTGGACCATTAGCAACATTCAGAATAATGAAAAAATTTTATGATCAACTTAAAAATGGTGGTCATATCATCAATCTTGCAAGTTCATCAGCGTTAAGATCTGATTTAAATGGTTATGGTGCTTATGCTGCTGTTAAGGAAGCGATCAGATCATTGTCTCGTGCTGCTGCAGTTGAATGGGGTAAAGATAATATAAGGGTTAACTGTATTATGCCTTTAGCCAGATCACCAGGCATGGATTGGTGGATTAAAGAAAGACCAGATGAATCATCCGAATTTATTAAATCTATTCCATTACAAAGAGTAGGAGATTGTGAGAAAGATATAGGTGATGCTGTATCTAACTTACTAAGTGATGGAATGAAATATATTACTGGTTCAACTATTATGCTGGATGGTGGACAGAGTTATTTAAGATGAGGTAATAAAAGTGGATGAAAATATTAAAAAGTTATTAGATATAGAAGAGATTAAAAATTTAAAACATAGATATTTTAGAGCAATAGATATGGCTGATTTCCATCTGTTGGAGGATATTTTTTCAAATGATATAAGTGTAGATTATCGTGGTGGGTCTTATAGATGGCAAGCATCTGGAAAAGAAGAAATCATATTAAATCTTAGATACTCATTTCACAACAAAGCTTGTGGTATGCATAATGGCCATCATCCAGAAATAGATATATTAGACTCTAATCAAGCGACTGGAAAATGGTATCTTCATGATGTCTTTTACAACTTTAATGAGAATATAGTCACAATGGGATCGGCTTTATATGATGATAAATATAAAAAGATTGATGGTGAATGGAGAATAGTATTCTCAGAATATGATCGTATATGGGAAGAGGTATCGCCCATAAATCCAGAAACTAAATTTACTAAGATATTACTATCTGAAAAAGGGGATAAAATAAAAAAATGAGTATTAAAGATAAAGTTTATAACGCAATAAATAATTATGCCGAAGCCTATAGAAATGATGATAAAGAACTATTCTTAAGTTTATGGCATGAAGAAGCAATTTTTGAAGATCCTGTTGGATCAGAACCTTGTAAGGGAATTGAAGCTATTTCTGCTTTTTGGGATTTTGCACATCCAGAGGGGCAATCCATTCATCCAAATGATGTAAAGATAACTGTATGTGCAAACGAAGGTATTCTTCAAGCTACAATGCAAGTAAGAAATAAATCTAATAATACAGGAATGGATATACAGGTGGTGGATCATTTTATAGTTAATGATAATGGAAAAATATTAAGCGGTAGAGCTTTTTGGGATGAATCAAATATGACAATACCAGATAACCTTGAATCCTTTGATGTCAATTTAGATGAATTTAAAGATCGAGGCTAATTAAAAATCAATGAAATTAAGTGTCAATCTTAATAAGATTGCATTATTAAGAAATTCAAGAGGATCGAATCAACCAAATTTACTTGATTATGCATCTGATGCTATTGACCTTGGTGTTGATGGTTTAACACTACATCCAAGACCAGATTTAAGACATGCAACCCCAGATGATATTTTTGATATTAGCTCGTTATGTAAAAAATATAAAGTAGAGTTTAATTTAGAGGGAAATCCTTTTTCTAAAAGATCAGATAACTATCCAGGTTTCATAGATCTTGTATCTAAATCACTCCCACATCAAGTAACTCTTGTACCAGATAATTCATCTCAATTAACATCAGATCATGGATGGAAACCCAAAGATATCAATCGTGAATTTAGTAACATGCTAGTTAATATTCCAAAAAAAACTAGATATATTAGTGTTTTTGTAGATATTGATTTTTATGATTTTAAATGTTTCAGTACATCTCCCATAAATGCAATAGAGATATATACAGGACCATTTGCTGATGCTATTAAAAACAATAATATAAATAAGGTTGATGAATTAAAAAACTCAATTCTTAGGCTTGCAGAAATAGCAAAAAATAATAATTTTAAGATTAACGCTGGCCATGATATAAATTTAAATAACCTACATTTTTTAAAAGATTGCGGTCTAATTGATGAGGTTTCAATTGGACATGCTATTATTACGGACTCATTAAGATATGGTTATAAAGAGACTATTAAGAAATATTTAGAGGTAGTTAGATCTTAGATATGAATATAGAAGAAAAAATTAAAGAACAAATTAAAAATCATTCAATACTTATATATATGAAAGGATCACCTTATGAACCACAATGCGGATTTTCAGCTAAAACTGTTCAAGCTCTTATAGAGTGTGGTGCTGAATTCTCATATGTTGATATTTTATCAAATCCTGATATTAGACAATCATTACCCAATGTTTCTGATTGGCCAACATTTCCTCAATTATTTGTAAATGGCGAATTAATTGGCGGTTGTGATATCGTTACACAGATGCATGCCGATAATCAGCTTAAACCTCTAATTGATAAATCAAATAATAAATCAGGTTAACTGAAATCTTTTAACATTGCTTTTAATTCAAGAGAGTGTTGTTCTTCAGCACCAATCATAGTTCTTGAATATTCCTCTAAATATACAGATCGGTTCTCAACTTTATCAAGTAATTTTTTGTAAAGGTTTAATGCATATAACTCATGATCTAATGCTTCATCTAAAATATCTTTAATTGTATGCCTATTAGTTTCTTCTATTTTTGCAATTTTTTGACTAGGGTGTCCATCCAATCCAACTATCATCTCGCCAGCTTGTTGCGCATGTAATAATGATTCTTTAGCTTGATCTTTGAGAAATGTAACAATTGGTATTCTATAAGGTCCACTAATCATAAGAGAGGAGTGTGTATACCTAACCACACCAGCTAATTCATACTCCATAATTTCATTTAGAATTCCACAAACTTCATTAGTATTTATTTTTTTCATTTATAAATTCCTATATTTAATATCATACTATAAATATATTTATTAATTATGTAAATAACTGATATAAGGTTATATTTTAATGATAATCATTATTATTATGACTTTTATTATCATTTATGAGATTATTGAATAATGTTAATAATAAGAGGTGATGATTACCAATCTTGGATATATAAATCTGATAATGAAATTATCGTGGTTGATCCATGGTTGACTGAAAAACAAAAATTTCCTGGAGCAAGTTGGTTATTAAGTAGATATCAATCAAAACCACATTATTTAGTTAAGCATAATCTCATTAAAAAAGTTACTCATATAATTATTACAGCTCATTTCTCTGATCATTTAGATTTAGATTCAATCAAAATGTTCCCTAAAGACATACAAATATATACAACTCATCATGCTAGTAAAATTATTAAAAAAGCTGGATTTAAAAATTGTATTATTGTAAAGCCTGGCGATGAGTATAAATTTAATAATTTTTCATTAAAAATTAATGTAGCCGGAAAACCATACCATACTTCAACATTTTCATATTACTTAAAAACAAATAAAACAACTATATTCCATGAACCGCATACCATAGATGATAACTTCAGACCTACTGATAAAATTGATGTTTTAATATCTACGATTGATTCCGTGAAGGTTTTAGGTCTCGTTGAAGTATCTATGGATATAAAGAAAACCTCTAAGATTCTTCATAAAAATGAAATCAATTACATGATCCCAACTGGAATCCATCCTAATAAAACAAAAGGATTTATAAGGTTGCTTTTATCTATCAAAGAATCTATCTCTACAGAAAAACTTATTCTTCCAATATTATGCAAGCATCAATATGATACATTCACAATATAGCTTATAAATCATTAAAGATTTTACAAAAAACCTTAGCAGTAACTTCTGCATCATATGCTGCTGAATGTGCAAGGTCATTATCGTAGTTAATATCTAAACTATTACATATCCTTGATAATACAGTTTGACCTGTGATTAAAGCACCTAATGTCACTGTATCCAATATTGAAAAGGGATGGAATGGAAATTTTTTTATAGCATTTCTTTTAAAAGCTTCTAAGAGAAAAGAGTGATCAAAGTGTGCATTATGTCCTACTAAAATAGCTCTTGAGCATTCGTAACTACTTCTGTGTAAATTTATAATCTTTGTAATTTTAGTTAATGCATCTTTTTCATTTATTGCATTCCTTAAAGGATGATTTAAATCAATCTTTGTTATCTCTAATGATTCACTATCAATCTCAAGATTGGGATATGGTTCAATATGATACCTAGTTAGGCCACCTAAATTAAATTTATCGTTTTGATAATCAACTAACTGAATGGCTATCTCTAAAATAGGATTATTTTTATAATCTAGACCACCAGTTTCTAAATCAACAATTACTGGTAAATATTTTCTTATTCTATTTTTTAACATATAAATACCTTCTTACAATTATAATAATTATTACAAATTATCTTATATGAAAATTTTTGATATTACAGATATTGAGTTTAATGGAGTTAAGGTAGATTCATTAAAGGAATTTCAACACGAAAAGATCCTTGTCTGTGAAGATAAAAAGTGTAATTTTTTATCAATTATTGCAATTCACTCAACTGAAACTGGTCCTGCAATTGGTGGATGCAGATATAAAGAATATGACTCTTATGAAGAGGGCTTAAAAGATGTATTGCTTTTATCACAATCAATGACCCTAAAGAATAATATTGTGAACGTACCATTTGGTGGCGGCAAGGCTATAATTTTTAAAAACAAAACAAATATAGAATTTAATTCCAAATTAAAAATTTTTGCTAAATTTTTAAATTATCTTAATGGGAAATATTTATCAGCCGAAGATATTGGAGTAACCTTAAAAGATATTCACTATATTTCAAAATATACTGATTTCGTATTAGATAATGTTGACCCTGGACCATATACTGCAAAAGGAATTTTCTATTCAATCAAACATATAGCTAATGATTTTTTAAATAAAGACCTATCATCTACATCAATCTTAGTCCAAGGCGCAGGAAGTGTTGGATTAAATTTATCTAAGTATTTGTTAGAGCATAATTCAAAAGTTTTTATTATTGATCATGATAAAAATAAAGAGGATAAAGCTATCAGGCTTGGTTGTATAAAGGCTAAAAATATTTTTATTAAGAATGTTGACGTACTTTCTCCTTGTGCAACTGGTAGATTATTGAATGCTGAATCAATACCTAGATTAAAATGCAAAGCTATTGTTGGGGGTGCAAATAATCAACTATCTAATAATGCAGATGCTGATCTATTACTAAAACAGGAAATACTTTATATACCTGATTTTTTAATAAATTCAGGAGGGGTTCTCGGGTTAACGAAAGATCTTCTTTCAAAAAATGATGATGTAATAGAGCAAGATCTTATGAACATTGGTAAATTGGTAAGCAAAGTTATAATTGAAGCAAATGATTTATCTGTTCACCCACTTCAATATGTAGAACAGAATTTACTTAATTAGATCTTAATCAATCACCCCTAATTTTTTTTGAAGTTTTGTGTTTGAAGTTGTGTATCCAAATGGGACTCTTTCACCAGGAAATAGTCTTCTATAAGCCTCTTGTACTGCTAACGTCGTTTCATGAAAACCACATAAGATTAAATCTAATTTACCCGGATAATCATTGATATCACCTACCGCAAAAATACCGTTTTTTGATGTTTGAAAGTTTTTTGTATTAACAGAAATTTTCTTTTCATTAAGATCTAATTTCCAATCTAAAATAGGACCTAATTTTTTATTTAATCCAAATAAGAACAATAATTCATCTGTATTAATTTCAGTTAGTTCCTTTGTATCAAAATTCTTTAAAATGACACCTTGAACAGTATCGGTACCGATAATTGAATCAATCACATATGGTGTCAATAATTTGATCTTTCCATCTTTAGCAAGCTTCCTCATTTCTGTTTCAGTATGATGAGCTCCTCTAAATACATCTCTTCTATGAACTAATGTTATAGATTTAGCAGTTTTAGATAGTTCAACTGACCAATCTAATGCCGAATCTCCTCCACCAAAGATAATGACATCTTTATTTTTATATATATCGACTGACTTAACAGAATATGAAACACCTTTATTAATATATTGATCTGGATTGTCTATATTCGGTGGTCTTCTTGGCTCAAATGATCCAGCTCCAGCTGCTATAAATATATTTTTTGAAGTAAAACTATTGCCTGATGTTGTTTTAATTTCCCATGTAGAAATTCCATTAATATCATTTAACTCAGTAACTTCTTCGACTCTATCATTTAAGTCTATAGAATAATTAAATGGTTCTATCTGTTTAAGAAGCGAATCAACATGTTCTTGAGCACTTTGAGCAGGAACGCCAGGAATATCATAAATTGGTTTATCTGGATAAAGTTCAGCACATTGACCTCCAACCTTATCTAGATTATCAATAAGGTGACAATTTAGGCCCAAAAGACCTGCTTCAAATACTGTAAATAGTCCTACTGGACCAGCTCCAATAATAAGAATGTCTATATCTTTATTCATCTAATTTTATCGCCAGGTTGCGCTCCTGTTTCTGGTGATACAAGATATATATCGCCTGTATCATTAGATGCAGCTAGAATCATGCCTTCAGAAATACCAAATTTCATTTTTCTTGGCATTAAATTCGATACTAAAACAACATACTTACCATTTAAATCATCTGGATCATATTTAGATTTAATACCAGCAAAGACAGTTCTTTTACCAAGATCACCCACATCTAGCTTTATTTCAATTAATTTATCTGCTTCTTCGATATGATTTGCTTCTATAATTTGTGCAACTCTTAAATCAATTTTTAAGAAATCATCAATTGTTATTAACTTGTCTCGTTCTTCCATTTTGGTTAATTTAAATCATTAATATTAATTGTATCTAGTCTATCTAATATTGGAACATAATTATTAATTTTGGTATCACCTAAGTCTTTACCTAGAATAGTAAAATCAGGATCTTCAATATTAAATTGATTCAATGCCTTATTAGATAAATTAGGCATAACTGGATTTATTAATATACATAAATCTTTGTAGAGATTAATTATAGTAGACGATACCTCTATGGCCTCTAAATTATCTAATGTCCATGGTTTTTTATGATTTATATATGAGTTTATATCATCAGCTATGGATAGGATGCTATTTATTGCTTTTGAATATTCATTAGCATTATATGATTGAATTATAAAATCATATTTTAATAACTGTTCATGATAAAAATCTTTATCTATTTTATTAGATATATTGTAGTCATTTTTCCTTATAAAAGGCTCTAGCCTACTTCCTATATTAAATAATTTACCAACTAGATTTGAATTAATTTTTTGAACATAATCATCAAAATCTAAGTCAATATCTTCAATTTTTGAATTCAATTTAGATGCAAAATAATATCTTAGAAGATCTGTATTTTGGTTTTTTGAAAAATTTTTGGCTGTTATAAAGGTGCCTTTAGATTTAGACATTTTTTCTGAATTAATTGAAAGAAATCCATGAGCATGAATTCGATTAGGTATTTTATAGTCAGAATAATACAGTACAGCTGGCCAAAAAAGACCATGAAAATATATTATATCTTTACCTATAAAGTGATGAATTTCATATTGAGAATCTTTTGACCATAAATCAAGATAATTAACTCCATTCTGATCAGCCCAGTTTTTTGTTGATGCTATGTATCCAACAGGTGCATCCAGCCAGACGTAGAAGTACTTATCTTTCTGATCAGGTATTTCAAATCCAAAATAAGGTTTATCTCTCGAAATATTCCAATCCTTTAGCTCACCCTTTAACCATTCATTAAGTTTACTTTTTACAGATGGTTGTAAACTTGCTTTATTAATAAAATTTTTTAATATCTGCTTAAATTTACTAAGTTTAAAAAATACTTGATCAGTCTTTTTTAGTATAGGTGTTGTTGATGATAATATGGATTTAGGATTTATAACTGATTCAGTAGGATATGTTGATCCGCATTTCTCACATGCATCTCCATATTGATTCTCAGCTTTACACTTAGGACAAGTTCCGATTATGTACCTATCAGCTAAGAACATACTTTCAGTTTCATCAAAAAATTGTTCAATTTCTTTTGTATACACGAGATTATTTTTACAAAGACATTCGTAAATATTATTAACTATATCTTTATTCTCTTTAGAGTGAGTTGTGTGATAGTTTGTGTAATCAATACTAAACTTCATAAAATCTTCGATATGTTCTTTTTGTATTTTCTTAGTAAATTTTTCTGGGTCTTCATTACATTCAGCTGCTTTAATCATAATTGGCGCACCATGAGCGTCATCTGCACAAAAATATAAAATATTATGCCCTTGTAATTTTTTCGCTCTTACGAAAATATCTGTTTGAACATGCTCTAGCATGTGACCTAAATGGATAGGCCCATTTGCATAGGGAAGAGCTGTTGTTACTAAGATGTCTTTTTGTTTATTTTTGGCCACTATCAAATCAGTAAATCAGTTATTATATGAGAAAACAAGTTATTTATGGCTGTCAAGAAAATTATTGCTATAGCTTCTGCAAAAGGTGGTGTAGGTAAATCATCTGTCTGTTCACATATTGCTTTTCATATGGCAAAAGATCATAAGGTTGGAATTCTTGATGCAGATATCTATGGCCCTAACCAGCATTTAATTTTTAACTTAGAAAATCATAAACCATCAATAAAAGATAAAGATGGCTCTAAATTATTTGAGCCATGTATATCAAACAATATCAAGATTAATGGTATGGGATTTATTTTAGACTCAGAAAAAGCTGCAATCTGGAGAGGACCAATGCTGAGTGGAGCTATTAAACAATTGATGGATGTCACCATCTGGGGATCATTAGATTATTTATTTATTGATATGCCGCCAGGTACTGGAGATGCTTATTTAACTGTCTCTTCTGAACTTAAACCAGATGCAGCCATCCTCATTACAACAAATAGCACTCTTTCTATAAGTGACACACTAAAATCAAAAATAACATTTGATAAATTAAAAATCCCAATACCAGGTTTTATTGTTAATATGGAAAGAGAAATAAAAAATAGCGAATATTTATTAGACCCACAATATATGAGCCAATTATTGAATTTAAATTATATTGATTCTATTCCTGATACAGATATTATTAGGTATTTCCAATTTCAAAAATCAAAGAAACTTTTAGAAAATATAAATAAATTTATTAAGAATGAAATATAAAAAAATATTTATTTTAATTTTATCTTTAAAACCTCTATTAGCATTTAGCAATGATCCTTTTGAGGAAATAAATAGAGGAATTTATAGCTTTAATGATTCAGTGGATCAGAACTTTGCTAAACCGATTGCAGAATTTTATGATGAAACTATACCACTACCTATACAAATAGGAGTCTCAAATTTTTTTAATAATTTGGAAGAAATAGATAATTCATTGAACCAATTATTGCAAGGCAAACCTGGTAAAGCATTGAATGATTTCTCAAGATTTTGTATAAACACAACAATAGGTTTAGTTGGATTATTTGATGTTGCATCAAAGATGGGCCTTGAAAGACATGATGAAGACTTTGGCCAGACATTAGGTACATGGGGAGTCCCATCAGGACCTTATTTAGTAATTCCTTTTTATGGACCAAGTAGTCCCAGAGATTTAGTAGGAGCACCTATATCATCAGTTTTAACAGGAACTCTTTCTATTGAAAGAGATGATGCAAGACTTGGCTTGACAGCATTAGATGCTCTTGAAACTAGAGCGAGATTATTAGATGTAGAATCATTAATTGTTGGAGATAAATATATTTTTATTAGAGACTCATATTTACAGGTTACAGAGTTTGAAGTTGAAGATGGTGAGCTAACAGAAGATGATTTTGTAGATGATATGGAAGATTTTTTATTAGAGGATGAAGATCTATAAAAATTTACTTAATTTATGACTTGCCTCTTTTAAATCCCCCAACATCATTAAGTCATTAATCGTTTGTCTATATTCTTTAGCACCACTTTTACCTTTATTTAATCCATAGATATGTTTCAAGGCTCTTTTAATAACACTTTTATCTTTATTAACTTGAATATATTTTAAATATAGATCTAGGATTTCTTTTGAGGTTCTTTTTTTAGAATGAAATCCAAAAAATTTATTATCTACTTCTTGTAAGATTAAAGGATTATCATAAGCTTCTCTACCTAACATGACCCCATCTACTTTATTTAAATGGGTTTCTGCATCTTTTAGTGTTCTAATGCCACCGTTAATAATAATTTCAAGATCTTTAAAGTCTTTTTTTAGTTGGTATACAAAATTATATTTTAACTTTGGTATTGATCTATTTTGTCTAGGGGAAAGTCCATTTAATATTGCATTTCTTGCATGAACAATAATCGTCTTAATGCCTGTATCTTTTATATATTCGATAAATGAATAAAGAAATTCATAATTCTCATTATTACCAATACCAGTTCTGCACTTAATTGTAATAGGTGTTTTAACAGTATTTGTCATTACTTCAAGGCAATCAGCAACTAACTCTTTATTTAACATTAAGCTAGCTCCAAATTCACCCTTAATGACTCTATCTGATGGACATCCAAGGTTTAAATTAATTTCGTCATATCCGTAATCCTCAGCAATTTTAGAACATTCTTTTAGGTGATTGATGTTTGATCCCCCAAGCTGTAAAGCAACAGGAGATTCTATTTCATGATTAAATTTAAGTTTTTTATAACACTGACCATGAATAATAGAGTTAGCAGTAACCATTTCAGTGTATAAAAAAGCTTTCGATGTCATGAGCCTCATTAAATATCTATCGTATGTATCAGTACATTGCATCATTGGTGCTACGCAAAACCTATGAGCAGAAACTGTCATTTTTAAAGTATATAAATGACCGATAACAAACCAACAGTAGAGAGAACAATAGTATAAGGCAAAGCCATCAATACCATTCTTAGGTATGATAGATTGATTAAAGGTGCAACCGAAGATGTTAATAAGAATAAGAAGGCTGCTTGACCATTTGGGGTTGCAACACTTGGAATATTAGTTCCAGTATTAATAGCAACTGCTAGTCTTTCAAAATGTTCTCTAGTTATTGGATTTTCGGGATGATTTAATGCTTGTTCAATTTCATTAATGTAAACAGTTGCAACAAAAACATTATCACTTATCATTGAAAGCAATCCATTGGCAATAAAAAATAAAGGTATTTGTAAATCTTTACTTTGAGTAAATACATAATCTATAACTGGTTTAAATAACTCTTGATCATGTATAACTCCAACTATTGCAAAGAATATTACCAATAGTGCTGTAAAAGGTAATGCTTCGGTAAAAGCTGGTCCTAAGTCATGTTCTTCTGTGATTCCTTTGAATGCAGTTAATAAGACTATTACACCCAAACCTATTAATCCAACTTCAGCTAAATGAAATGCTAAAGCAATAATTAGTAATAATGCTACTATGATTTCAATAATTAAAGATGTCTTGATTGCTGGAGTACTCTTTTTTAATTCGTGATTATTGTATTCAATAAAGATTTGTTTTATTTCAAGAGGAAGATGGTTACCAAAACCAGCTATTTTAAATTTTTCAATAAAGAAACAGGTTATTAGTCCAGCAATAAATACAGGCACAGTTACTGGAGCCATAACAAATAAGAAATCCATAAATTCCCACCCAACTCTTTCAGCTATTAGTAGGTTCTGTGGTTCTCCTACAATAGTACATACTCCACCTAGGGCGGTTCCAACTACTCCATGCATTACTAAATCTCTTAAAAAGGCTTTAAATTTTTCAATCTCATTAACCCCTAATTCATTAAGTTGACTATTATCAAGATGATCATGAGATCGATCATCAAAGTTCTTATTTGATGTTGCAAGATGGAATAACCTATAAAAGCCAATTGTGACGGCAATTAATACTGCTGTTACAGTTAATGCATCTAAAAAGGCTGATAGAAATGCTGCTACAAAACAAAATAATAATGAGATCTTTGTTTTTGAATGAACTTTTAAAAGTAATTTTGTAAAAATAGTCAGCATTAAGTTTTTCATAAAGTAGATACCAGCAACCATAAAGACCAATAACAAAATAACCTCAATGTTATTTTCTACTTCATGCATTAATTGTTTTGGAGTGGTTAAATTTAATATTATTGCTTCAATTGCTATCAGGCCGCCAGGTTGAAGAGGATAGCATTTGAGAGCTAAAGCTAAGGTAAAAATAAATTGAATTAGAATGATCCAACCAACTATAAATGTCCCATTAAATCCAAGATAATTTAAAGTTACTAAGGTAATAGGGTTACTGATTAAAAAGAAAATTATGGCCTTCTTATACCAACTAGGAGAATTACCTAAAAAGAGACTATATATATTTCTTATCAATGACATAATTACACATTATGGACTTTATACGTGAAAAACACGATAGCATAGAAACTGAATCTCAAATTATATTATTTTATAAAGAAAAGCTCTTTTATAACAAACTTAATAAATCATTTACTCACAATTATAAGGACTTAGACATATTTATTGAGAACAGAAATTTAATAGGAATATATGCCAATAATGAAAATTCTATATATGTTTCAGAGATTACAGATTATGAAATTGCTAACCAATTAAAATTATTAAATGACTCTGATTTTATAGATTTAAGATATATTTTAGGGTTACTTGACTCAAATGAATTTTCAGTAATTAGTAGAGGAAAAAAGATATTATTTTGGCAATCAAATAATAGATTTTGTGGATCTTGTGGCCAACCAACTCTATACAGCAATGAAGAAGGAGCATTCTTTTGTAATTGTAATAAACAATTCATATATCCCGCCATTGCACCTTGTATCATCACCTTAATACATAGAGATAATGAAATCCTTTTAGGAAGGAACTCATTATTTCCAGAAGGCATGTATAGTACTTTAGCTGGATTTATTGAAGCTGGTGAAAATTGTGAAGAGGCTCTAATAAGAGAGGTAAATGAAGAGGTGGGTATAAAAGTTCACAATATTAGATATTTTGGAAGTCAGAGCTGGCCTTTTCCTAGCCAATTAATGTTAGGTTTCATCACAGAATATCAATCCGGGGATATTTCACTTAACGATCAAGAATTAGAAGACGCAAAATGGTTCGATATAAATGACTTACCTAACATACCACCTATAGAATCGATTTCAGGTCAACTTATTCACTCTTATATCGAGGATCATTAAGCGCTCTTGTTGGTTTAGAAGTATTTTTTGACTCGTTTGTATCGTTCTTAGAGTCTTTAATTTTATTTTCTTTTTTTGGTTTAGTAACTTTATTCTTTTGTATATTTTTTTTATTTGAAACCCTTTTTTCATTTTTAGGTTTATTTCTAGTAGTTTTTTTTGATTTTTGATATCTTCCTTTGTTTTTATTATTCCGTGGTTTGAAATTTTTTGATTTATTTTTATGTGAATAGCTACTTTTTGATTTTGGTCTATGTCTTTTCTTAGGCGGACTTGTATTATTCTTTGATGAACTAAAAATCTTTGATAAAGCTCCAAGAATACCATTAGAACCACCTTTAGGTTTTTTGGGAGGAGGGGTAGCTTCAACTAAAGGTCTATTATGATTGTGTCTGTTATCATTATTCTTCCATGTTAAATCTGGTTCAGGACTATCAGGTATCATTTCGTATGATGATTTCTTTTTTACTTCACTTTCTTTCACTCTAACAACTTTATAATATGGTCGTGATTTATAAGGATCAGCAACAACGATTACACTTACATTAAATAAATTTTCTATAGTAGAAATATCACCTCTTTTTTCATTTAATAAATAGCTTGCTACATCAGCTGGAACATATGCGTGGACTTCAGCTGTATTATCTTTAGCTGCATCTTCTCCAACTATTCTTAAGATTGACTGACCCAATGATCTTGTGCCTCTAACTAGAACATGTTCTATATCATAAGTTTCATTTAATGATGGTTTTAATCTTTGTCTTGATAATTCAAGTAAACCAAATCTAGATATATCACCTATTTGTATTCTTGCTCTATCACCATCAACTGATTTTCTCATTGCATTAGCAACTTTTGATTGATTACCCGAGTCTTGCATATCAATAAAATCAATCACAATTAACCCACCTAAATCTCTTAATCTCAGTTGTCTTGCTATTTCACGCGATGCTTCTAAGTTTGTTTCTAGGGCAGTTTCTTCAATATCTTTTCCTTTTGTAGATCTAGATGAATTGACATCTATAGTTACCATTGCTTCTGTTGGGTCAATAACTATTGATCCACCAGATGGTAATTTAATTTCTCTTTGGAATGCAGACTCAATTTGTGATTCGATTTGATACCTATTAAATAAAGGTATTTCTTCTTCATATAATTTCACTTTATCTGAGTGGTCTGGTATCACTGCATTAGCAAAATTAATAGCCTCATCAAATATATTTTTATCATCAATCAGAATTTCCCCGATATCTTCTCTAAAGTAATCTCTAAAAACTTTAAGAATTAATTTATCATCTTTATAAATTAGGGCAGGGCATTCAGATGAACCTATATTTTTTTTAATATCTGACCATAAGGACAATAAATAATCTAAATCCCATTGAAGTTCTGCTGGTGATCTACCAAGACCAGCAGTTCTTACAATAATACTCATATTTTCAGGAATCTTTAAAGACTTGATAGAGTTTTTTATTTGATCTCTTTCATCACCTGAAATCCTCCTAGATACTCCACCTGCTTTACTTGAATTTGGTATCAGAACAAGAAACCTTCCTGCTAATGATATTTGTGTTGATAAAGCAGCACCTTTTGTTCCTCTTTCTTCTTTTAATACTTGAACAATTATTTCATCATTTTCTTTTAGAGTGCATACTCTTTTATCACCATCATTTCTAAAATAATCATCTATTAATTCTTTTAATGGTAAAAAACCATGCTTTTCTGATCCAAAATTTACAAATGCTGCATCTAAACTTGTCTCAACTCGGGATACCTTGGCCTTAAACACACTTCCTTTTAAAAGCGTTTTATTATCAAATTCACTATCAAGATCATATAATTTTGCTCCTTCTACAAGAGCAACCCGCATTTCATCAGCTAATGACTTATTAATTAGTATTCTTTTCATATTTTCTCCAAATATAGAGAAGGAGGGTAATTTACCCTATAAAATTAAAGAGTCTTATCGGGATACCTGCTCTTTAACCTGGCTCCTTTGTTTTGGGAGCCTAAAAACTTAAAATTGTTATTATTTTACTTCTCTTAATTTAATTCTATTAAGTAGTTTTTTGTTCTATATTAGATCATATAACAAAATGATCTCTTATCGTCCCTCATATATATTCTTTCAGATATTTTACACCATATGACATCAAATCTCCTAAAAGTCGACAAAAGTAACGAAGGAAGAAGGATAGATAACTACCTTTTTTATATATTAAAGACAGTACCTAAGACCAAAGTCTATAACATGATCCGTAGAGGTGAAATTAGAGTTAATTCTAGAAGAATAAAGGCATCTACAAGAATTAATATTAATGATGAGATTAGATTACCACCATATATAAATATAAATAATGATGAAAATATTATTAAGATCCATAAAAAATATATTGAAATTTTTGAATCTTGTATTATTGCGGAACATAAAGATTTTTTAGTTATCAATAAACCATACGGAATATCAGTTCATAAAGGATCTAAAACTAATTATGGATTAATTGATATTGCTAGGAATTTTTATGAAGATAATTCTATTGATCTATGTCATAGACTAGATAAAGAAACTTCAGGCTGTATTATCCTTTCAAGGAATAAAAGATTTTTATCTTTTATAAATAAATTATTCATAACAGGCCAAGTGCATAAAAGTTATATAGGTGTCATAGCAGGACGATTAGACAAACCTATCTATATAAACAATAGATTAAAAACTCATCATCTCAGAGGCAATAAATTATCAATTGAGTCTAAAAAGGGCAAGTATGCTAAGAGTCTTTTTAAACCCATTTCTTATTATAAAAATTTAACATTGGTTGAGATAGAGATCTTTACTGGCAAACTTCATCAGATAAGAAGTCATAGCAGTCAGATGAACATGCCAATTCTTAATGACAAGAAATATGGTAATTATGATCAACATAACAATCCATTAACAAATCTAAATAGATTGGCACTTCACTCACATACAATTGAATTTGTAGATCAAGATAAAAATAAGTTATCTTTTCAAGCTAAACTTGATTTAGAATTCAACAAGGCAATAGAGATTTTTAAATAATATATTCCTACTCATAGATATCAATATCTGTTAGGATACGCTTTTTATAAGTTATGGCAGTACAAAAAAGTAAAAAGACTCGTTCCAGAAGGGGCATGAGAAGATCTCATGATGCTTTAAATCAAGCAATGTTATCAATTGACCCTGTTTCTGGAGAAAAACATTTACGTCATCAAATGACACAAGATGGATTCTATAAAGGTAAATTAATAAAAGACTTAAGAAAAAAAGTCAAAACTGCTGAAGACTCTGAAGAATCTGAATAATTATTAAATTTTAAATATGTCTCATAGCACATTCCTTGTTTTTCCTGGACAAGGATCTCAACATTCATATATGTTGAGTAAATCAAATTTATTAGATTTAGCTAGCTCTAATACATTTCATGAACCCATTGAATTATTGGATGATTTGCTCGGATGTAGTTTTATGAATTTAGTTGAATCTGAAGATACTGCAATAAATGACACTGCCAACACCCAACCCATTTTATTATTTATAAGCTATTTACATTTATATAAATTATTAGATAACTTGGATCTTGATATATCTTTTTTAGCAGGACATTCATTAGGCGAATATACAGCCTTAGTATGTTCTAAATCCATATCTCTTATTGATGGTCTTAAGATAGTCGCTAAAAGAGGCTCTCTGATGAAAAATACCTTAAATGGTTCAATGTCAGCCATATTAGGTCTTGATCCAGATATCATCATAGAAGTTTGCAAAGAAATATCTAACAATAAAGTTCAAGCAGCAAATCTTAATAGCCCAATACAAACAGTCATTTCTGGTGATATATCATATTTAGAAGAAATTGAAAAAATATTAAAAGAAAAAGGTGCAAGGAAGGTTATTAGGTTAAATGTTAGTGTAGCGGCACACAGTTCTTTAATGAGAGATGCATCAGAAGAATTTAAGAAACATTTAAATGGCTATGATTTTAAGCAACCTAATCATAAGATTCTTCATAATGTTGATGCAAGTTCTTGTAATTCAATCAGTGATTTGAAATCTAAGCTAGTTAAACAACTTTATATGCCAGTACAATGGGTCAATATTATGAAACATGTGAATAAGAATATGGATTTGATAGAAGTTGGTCCTGGAAAAGTTTTATCAGGTTTAGCCAAGGCTAATAATGTTAATAGCTATTTCTCAACAAGCTCTAATACGTTTTACGATAATATAGATAGATGGCAAAATTAAGAACTGCATTTATAACTGGTGTATCTAAAGGCATAGGACTGGCTTTAGCAAAGAAATTTTCATCTAACGGATATTTCATAATTGGCTCATCTAGATCTAAATTTAATATAAATAAAGCTATAGATTCAGATAAATCTATGCATTTAATTTTGGACGTAAATGATAGAGATAAAATTACTGAATCTATCAAAATGATTAAAGCAAAAAATATCAGTATTGATTGTTTAATTAATAATGCAGGTATAACTTCAGATCAAATCTTTTTAAGGATGAGTAATGATGATTGGGATAATGTTATTGGAACGAACTTAACTGGCGTTTTTAATATTACAAAACATATATCAAAAATTATGGTTAAAGAAAAATTTGGAAGAATTATTAATATTTCTAGCGTATCAGGTCTTATGGGTAATCCTGGACAGGTTAATTATTCGTCCTCTAAAGCTGCTTTAAATGGATTTACTAAGTCTTTAGCTAAGGAGTTAGCTACTCGTAATATAACTGTCAATACAATTTGCCCTGGATTTATAGACACTGATATGACTCAGATCCTTACAGAAGAACAAAAAACTGAAGCGCTTAATAAGATTCCACTAGGCAGATTTGGTTCAGATGAAGAAATTGCTAATCTTGCTTTATTTTTAGCATCTGATAATTCGTCGTATATTACTGGCCAAATTATTAATGTAGACGGCGGAATGTATATGAATTAATGATTCATTCACTCAATTTACTAATTTCTTTATAATTAAGGTAGAATAGACGACACATTTCTGGAGGTAATTCAGTGAGCGTAGAGGATAAAGTTAAGAAAATTGTTTGCGAACAACTCGGTGTAAATGAGGATGAAGTTTCAAGCTCATCATCTTTTGTAGACGATCTTGGTGCGGATTCTTTAGATACCGTAGAATTAGTAATGGCGCTAGAAGAAGAGTTCGACCTTGAAATTGCAGATGAAGAAGCTGAAAAAATTCAAACAGTTCAAGAAGCAGTAGATTATATAAATTCAAATAGCTAAACATCCTAATGTCACTACAAAAAAGAGTTGTAGTAACTGGTTTAGGTCAACTTTCACCACTAGGTAATGATTACCGGACTGCTTGGAAAAATTGTGTTAGTGGTAAGAACGGGATCACTTCAGCTGAATTTGATATTAAAGATTGTCCGGTACAGGTAGCGGGCAGATTATTTGATTTCAATGTTGAAAATTATCTTCCCACTAAATTATCTAGACGGATTGACCCTTTTATACAATACGGCATTGTAGCTGCAAATGAATCCATTAAAGATTCAGGTTTTCTAGAATCTAATTATAACGAAACTCGTGTCGGTGTATCCTTTGGCTCAGGAATAGGCGGGATCCATTCCATTGAAAAGAATCATGACATTTTAAACAATCAAGGCTTGAAAAGAGTTTCTCCTTTTTTTGTTCCTGGATCTATTATTAATATGATTTCAGGTCTAGTCTCAATTGAACATAACTTTAGGGGTCCCAATACTTCAATTGTTACAGCATGTTCATCCGGTAACCATTCAATAGGCATTGGAGCAAGAACGATAGCATATGGTGATGCTGATATTATGGTTGTAGGTGGTGCTGAAATGGCCTCAACACCTTTAGGAATATCGGGATTTATTTCTTCAAGGGCATTATCTACAAACTCTGATCCATCGTGTGCTTCTAGACCGTTTGATAAAGATAGAGATGGTTTTGTTTTAGCTGATGGCGCAGGCTCTATTGTTTTAGAAGATTATGAACATGCAAATAAAAGAAATGCAAATATTTATGCAGAAATCATTGGTTTTGGAATGAGCTCTGATGCTTATCATATGACGGCACCTCCAGAAGATGGTAGAGGTGCAAATTTAGCAATGAGCAATGCATTAAATGATGCAAATATAGAACCCGACTCTGTTGATTATATAAATGCACATGGCACATCAACACCATTAGGTGATATATCTGAAACTAAAGCAATAAAAGATGTATTCCCAAATCCACCTATTATTTCATCAACTAAATCCATGACTGGTCATACATTAGGAGCAGCCGGTGCAATCGAATCAATTTTTACAATTTTATCAATACAAAATAATGTTATTCCACCAACTATTAATCTTGAGAATCAAGATGATGCATGTGATCTTGATTATAATTGTGTTAATTCAAGAGACTTTGAGGTTAATATTGGAATGAATAATTCATTTGGTTTTGGGGGAACAAATTCTTCACTTGTATTTAAAAAAATATAAAAAAATATTTTTATCTTTTTTTATAAGTATATTTATATTAATCACTCTCTTAGGTGAGATTCATTCTGTATCGTCAGAAAAAATAAATTATATAAAGGATCCATCTAATATTTATAAGGTTTCAGCTGGGACTAATTTAAATTCTGTCATCACAGACCTTCAACAAGATTGGTACAAAAGGATTCTATTAAAATTTTATATTAAAATTTATTCTATTTCTGTTATTAAGAGCGGTGATTATGATATTCAAGATTTAACCTATAAAAGTTTCATTAATAACCTTCAACAAGGAAACGTTATCCAAAGAAAATTTTCTATTATTGAAGGAATGAATAAATATGATATTTTAAAATTAATTGATAATCTTAATATAGATAATAATTGTATAAATCTTGAGTGTTTAAATAAGGATCTCAACTTTATAGAGGGGACATTGTTCCCAGATACATACTTTTACACGTCTTCAGATTCATTAGCAAATATTTTGCAACTGTCTCAAGCTAAGATGCTTAATATATTAGAAGAGTTGTGGGAACAAAAAACACCATCAAACCCTCTTAAAACAAAATATGAAGCTCTTATTTTAGCATCTATCATTGAAAAAGAAGCGGGCAATAATAGCGAAAAAAATACTATCGCAGGAGTTTTTCATAACCGACTAAAACAGGGGATGCGACTAGAAGCAGATCCAACAATTATCTATGGTCTTTTACCTAATTTTGATGGAGATATTAAGAAAAAAGATATTTTAGATAGCAATAATTTATATAATACTTATCGTATTAATGGCTTACCCCCAACACCTATTGCCATTCCAAGTTTGAGCTCACTAAAATCTGCGATTCTAGCACCAGAAAATAATTACTTATTCTTTGTTGCATCAGGAAATGGTGACCATTATTTTTCAGTTACATATAATGAACACTTAGAGGCAGTTAAAAGATATCAACTTAAAGATAAATGAAAATCATAACTTTTGAAGGTATTGAGGGTGTAGGTAAATCTACCCAAATTGATTTATTAGCTAATTGGCTAACAGATCAAAATCATACTGTTGAAATTTATAGAGAGCCTGGCTCAACAAAAGAGGGCGAGATGATAAGGTCTATTTTACTGGATCCTAATATTCAGCTGGACGATATATCAGAATTATTAATGATGTTTGCCGCTAGATCTGAATTAGTCAACCAAATCTTATCTTCATCTAATGCAAGCTACATTTTATTGGATCGTTATTTTCATGCATCAATTGCTTATCAGGGTAGTGGACGCGGAATACCATTTGATATCATCAATCAATTAATTACTATTGTTAGATGCCCCAAACCACACTTAACTTTTTTATTAGATTTAGAGGTAGAAAAGGGCTTTGCTAGAAAACAATCAGATTCCATGGACAGAATTGAATTATCGGGATTAGATTTCTTTAATAAAGTTAGAACGGGATATTTAGAATTAAGCAAGGAGTATAGCTATATGAAAGTCATAGATGCAGATCAAAATATCAATCAAATACACGATGAAATAATTAACTATATTAATGAATAATGCTGTAGATATTGATCACTTACCTTGGTTAGAAAATCTTACTAAGCAGATCAAACAATCATCATTACCGAATATTTTAATCATTGAAGGTTCTAGTGGTTTAGGAAAATACATTTTTTCTAAAAAACTCATCCAATCTAAATTTTGTAGTACCGCAGATGGATGTAACAATTGTTCAGGATGCCATCTAATCAATGCTGACACTCATCCAGATTTTTTAAATTTTAATTTGTCCAAGGATGAGCCTATTACAGTTGAATATATTTCAAGAAGATCTAATCCATCTAAATATAAAGGAACGCCGTTAATAGATTTTATGAATTTTACTGCAACATCATCTAATCATAGAATTGCACTTATCAATCATGCTCAATCTATGAATAAGCATGCTCAGAATGCTTTACTAAAGACTCTTGAAGACTTTAATACAAATAATCATATTATTTTAATCTCTGATTCTAGAAACTCTTTATTACCAACTATTTATAGCAGAGCGCAAAGTATGTTAATTAAGTCTCCAACACAAATTGAAATTAAAGAATGGTTAGAGTCTATAGGATACTTTGATATTAATATTACAAAATTTCCAACGTACATGTCACCATTAGAAATAAAGGAATTAATTGATGATGATACATCTGACGAGTTTATAAATTTTTATGAATCGCTTACAAAGTTAATTAATCACAAGGGATCATATGATGATGTATATTCAGTAATTAATAAAATTAAAATTCAATTTAATGATAAGTTATCGTATCTTGTAGAGTTCCTTAAATCCCAATTAGCTAAACAATTAGATTTTGAGCCAAATTCACAATCTGATCTTAAATTAAATACATCTAAAACTACTGAATTATCTGATTTAATTGAAGAGATCATTGATCATCAAACACAACTCAAAGTTATTCCTTCATTAAATGAACAGATAGGTATGAACTACTTTTTTTCTAAATTGTATAACACCTATCATTAAGTAATAGTTGAGCCGCCGTCAACTACAATAGTTTGTCCATTGATATATGCACCTGCGTCTGAAGCCAGCATAACTGCAACTGCGCCAATTTCATCAGGATCACCTATGCGTCTCATGGGATTGGTTGAAGTTACCATTTTTAAAATATCAGGATTTTCCCACAAAGCTTTTGCAAAATCAGTTTTAATTAAGCCAGGTGCAATACTATTTGCCCTTATATTATGCTGTCCAAACTCCACTGCTATATTTCTGATCAGGGCCATATCTGCAGCTTTAGTCATTGAATAGGTACCTATGATCCCATTACCTCTTAACCCACCGACACTAGATATAACTATAATTACACCATCCTTCCTCTCAATCATTTCTGGTAAAACATGGTTAATTAATAAATGATTTGATTTAATATTATTATTTAAAATTTTATCAAAAGCTTCCTCTGGTATATCTAATGAACTGCCCATATATGGATTGGTTGCAGCATTACAAACCAATACATCAATCTTACCGATAGTTTCTCTTGTTTCATTAACTAATAATTCAAGTTGCTTTGAATCACCAATGTTTCCTTGAATTGGAAAAGCAACCTCCTTACCAATCATTTGATTAATTTCATTTGCAACTTCTATACATGCATCAATTTTTCTACTAGAAATAATTACTTTGCCTCCGGCAAGAGCACACTGTGTTGCAATAGATTTACCTATACCTTTAGAGGAACCTGTGATCAAAATTGATTTATTTTTTAATTCAAATAGCTTCATTTACTTATATAATCCTTATATGTTTGAGAAGGTCGAAATTTATTCTAAATCAAATTGTATCTTTTGTGATAAAGCAAAGCACTATTTTGAATCCAATAATATAAACTATACTGAATATAATGCTGAAGACCCTAAAATATTTTCAGAATTAATGGAAAGAAATCCTGCTGCCAGAACTATGCCCCAAATTTTTATTAATGAATTACTTATTGGTGGCTATACTGATTTAGAAACATGGCTTAAAGACCATAATAAGGAATAACAAATGGACCAATTTAACAAATTTTTAGAACTCCTTGATAGTAATTTAAGTGGATCATGGTGGTTTCCAGCTTTATTAATAGGTACAGGCATATTTTTTACAATCTATTTAAAATTTCCACAGTTTAGATATTTCAGGCATGGATGGAGGATCGTCACGGGAAAATATGTTAGCAAAGATACAGAAGGAGAAACCACACCTTTTCAGGCACTTACAACCGCCATGTCTGGTGCTGTTGGAACAGGAAATATTGGCGGTGTAGCATTAGCAATTTGGACAGGTGGTCCAGCAGCAATTTTCTGGATGTGGATTACAGCTATTTTTGGGATGACAACCAAATGTGTTGAAGTTACTTTAGCTCATAAATATCGAACAAAACTTTCAGATGGTTCCATATCTGGTGGACCCATGTATTACATTGAGAATGGCTTAAATATGAAATGGGTCGCAATATTATTTTCATTATTAATGATGATAACTGCTATAGGTTCAGGGAATATGCCACAAATTAATAATATTGCATTGGTTATGAATACTGAATTTTCAATTCCTAAATTATTCACAGGATTATTTTTAGGTACTCTGCTTTATATAATCATTGTCGGTGGAATTCAAAGAATTGCATCTGTAGCTAGCAAAATTATACCGATCATGGGAATAATATATTTTGGTGGCGCATTAATAGTTCTGGTTGAAAATTATGAAAATATAATTCCTTCATTTAATGCAATTTTTTCACAGGTCTTTACTGGTTCTGCTGCAGTTGGTGGATTTTTAGGAGCTACTTTTGCAATGAGCCTAAAGTATGGCGTTGCAAGAGGATTATATTCAAATGAAGCGGGACAAGGCTCTTCACCAATAGCACATGCTTCAGCAAAAACTGAGAAATCATTAGATCAGGGTATAGTCTCAATTTTGGAACCCTTTATTGATACCATCGTTGTTTGCAGTATTACAGCTCTGGTTATTTTATCGAGCGGAGTCTGGACGCAAAAATTTGATACAACATTTGCCGAGACTGATATGGTAATACTTGAAGGGATTTATAGTGATGAAAGGAATGTTGATGGCAATTATGTATATCCAGAACACATTGATGAGTTGACAAGGTATGTTCAATTTATGGATTCTAATGTCAATGAATTCTCTGGTTCAATAGATGTACAAGATGGGAAGTTGATCGCTGATAATATTACAGTACTTCATTCTAGATCCATTGCCGAAGATATAATCATTACTTCAAAACATACCGATAATCTTGATACAGATTTATATTCAGGAACTATAACTGTAGAAAATGGCAAGATAAATGAACAAGTTATTATCGAAGGTAAGTCACTGGTGAGTTCTGCTGAATTAACAGCCAAAGCATTCTCACAGGGCATTCTTGGAAGTTTTGGGGGACAATTAGTTGCTATAGCTCTTCTATTATTTGCTTTTTCTACTGCAATAGCCTGGTGTTATTATGGTGATAGATCTACTGCATACATATTTGGTGAGAAGGGTGTTATTTGGTATAGAAATTTTTATGTTCTCTGTTTCATATTGGCTGCTGTTATAGATACCACTGTTGTATGGAACATAGCCTATGTTGTTGTCGCGCTTGTTAGCATTCCTAATTTAATTGCCTTATTTGTTTTAAGAAAAGAAATGCATAAAGAGGTCAGTGACTACAAAATTAAACCCATTGAATAATAAGTATATTTTTTTAGGCTTGGGAACAATGGGCTTTCATATGTCTTCTCATTTATCTAAATATTTAAATGGACAATTATTTATCTACAACAGGTCAATAAAAAAATCACATAAATGGATTAAACAGAATAAAGGTAATTTAGTTTCTAACTTGGATGATATTGATTTTAAATTCCATGGCGCATTTATATGTGCAAAAGACGATAAAGCAGTTCTTGATCTAGTTATAAAAAATAATTTAATAAATCATCTAGATAGCAAGTCATTTATTGTTGATCATTCAACCACTTCTTTAGATCTTATTAAATCCATCAAAGAAAATCTGCAATTTAAAAAACAACAAATTGATTTTTTTGATGCTCCAGTATCAGGTGGTGAAATTGGTGCTATTAATGGAACTTTATCAGTTATGGTAGGTGGTAATAAAAGTAAATTTAAATCCCCGAAAGAACTTATTCAATCATATGCTTCTAATATTTCGTTTATAGGTAAGAATGGTCATGGCCAAATAGCTAAAATGATTAATCAAATTACAATAGCTGGCGTGATAGATGGACTATCCGAAGGTATTATCTTGGGTAAAAAATCTGAAGTGAATATGAATAAGGTTTTAGAGGCTATTTCTAATGGAGCAGCACAATCATGGCAAATGGATAATCGAGCTAAAACGATGTTAAAAGATAAATATGATTTTGGTTTTGCCATTGATTTAATGATAAAAGACTTAAAAATCGCACTCAATCATGCAAAAGATAAAAAACTAAATTTAAAAACCACTAAATCTGTATTAAAAGAATATATTAATTTATCTAAAAATGGCTCAGGTGACCTAGATACATCTGCATTAATTAAAAAAATGCATTAATCTATTAAATTTAGAATAAAATTGTGCTCTAAAGCAATTTCTTCAAATTCATTTACCCTGCCACTTTTACCACCATGACCACCTATTAAGTTCATTTTTAATAATATTGGATTATCCGATTGATTGTAATCACGTAACTTAGGTACGTATTTAGCTGGTTCAAAATATTGCACTTGAGAATCGTAAAGGCTTGAGGTAACTAATAGTGATGGATAATTTAATTCTTTTATATTGTCATATGGTGAATAAAGCTTAATGTATTCATAGTCATTCTTATTAGCAGGATTTCCCCATTCATCATACTCAAATGTTGTAAGAGGAATGGATGGATCAGACATGGTTGTAATAACATCCACAAAAGGCACACCAGATAAAACCCCTTTATATAACTCTGGTTCATCATTGATGATTGCTCCCATTAATAGACCGCCAGCACTACCTCCCTGTGCAAAAATATTATTTGGATCTCCTATTCCCATATCAATAATTGATTTAACTGCATCATTAAAATCATTAAAAGTGTTTATCTTATTTAACATCCTCCCATCTTCATACCAATGTCTTCCCATCTCGCTACCACCTCTGATATTAATAATGGCGAAAATAATTCCTCTATCTAATAATGGAATTATTGAAGACCTGAAAGATGATTCGGTATTAATTCCATATGAGCCATAGCCATAAAATAGGATAGGGGACTTAAGGTCAGTCCCATCTTTATATATTAGAGATACAGGTATATCTTTATTATCTCTTGATTTAATAAATCGTCTTTCAGTTATAAAATCATCATCATTGTGACCCAGTATTTCTTTTTTCCAAACTAACTTCTGATTATGCTTGTCTATTGAATATTCATAGATAGACGATGGGTTTGTAAGACTTGAGTACACGTAGTGAAATTTATTTTGATCAAGGTTTAAATATTCATTTGATAAAAGACTTACAAAATACGTTGGCTCAGGTATTTGAATAGATTTTGATGATCGGTCAGAAAGTGAAAATATTTCTATTTTAGGTAAACCATTAAAACGTGTTTCTAGAACCAAAGATTTTTTTGTTATTAAAAAATTTGAAATTAATCGATCTTTATCATGATCTATTAGGGTATCCCAATTATTGATGTCATCTATGTTATCTTGAGAGGTTTTAAATATCTTAAAATTTGGAGATCTATAATTTGAACGAATATAGAAATCTTTATTGAAATGGTCCACGTAATAAAGATGGTCATCCCTTCTAGGTAAAAATATGTTGGCCTCTATAATAGATGCATTAATATTAATCAATCTATACTCATTAGAGTTAGTTTTTTCAATATTAATTAACAAGTATTCATTGCTGGTTGACTTAGATAAAGTCATATTGAACTCTATATCATTTTCTTCATATATAAGAATATCTTGATCTTGAGAAGTACCTAGCTCATGAAGGTAAACTTTATTAGAGATTAAAGTAATCGGATCTTTTTTTAGATAAATAACTTTCTTAGAGTCATTAGTCCAATACACATTCCCGTTAGTCATTTCTAACTTATCTTCAAGATTTGTATTGGTATCTATATTCAGAAATTTAACAATATATTTTCTTCTGCCAGTATTATCTTCACTAAATGCAATTATCTTGTTATCAGCAGATGGTGAAACTGAACCAATTGCATAATATTTTTGTTTTTGAAATTTAATATTCGGATCAAGTATTTTTGATTCAACCCCTTTATATTTTCGGTAATAAACAGGTAATTGTTGGCTTGTAAATTTTTTTTCATAATAACTGTAACCTTTTTTAATTATAGGAAAAGAAATTTCTTCTGGAGGAACCTGTGATAAGAGCTCAGATACTATCGTCTCACGATAATCATGTGGTTGACTTTTTAACCAATGATCTAAATAGATATTCTCAGATTCTAAATATTCAATAATATCAGTAGACGATCTTGTGTCATCTCTTAACCAATAATAATTATCAATTCTTGTATCACAATGGGCTGTCAATTCATGAGGAATTTTTTTTGGAGTTGGTGGTTTTATATCCATAAACGTTGTTCCTTGTGCATAGTTAATTATTAAAAGGAATATTAAGAATTTTTTTAACATAGATATAAGATTTTACAATATAAATAAAAAAGCCTGCATAGGCAGGCTTTTTATAAGAATGTATTGATGGATTAGTTATCCTTTGATCCTGAGAACCATAAAGGCACTAAAGCTATCAGTAATCCTGCTATCAGATAGGCCATCCCAATCATATTTGGATTTGTAATAAAGGCTTCTTGATTATAGCCTTCGATAAAAGTTTGAGCTAACTGACTTTTTTCAGGTAGTGCTTCTAATGCTTTAGCTTGGACTACAAAAATATTTTCAGCTGTTGCTAAAACACGCCACCCAAAGAGAAATCCACATACTGCAAATACACTGATAATAAGTTTACCTACCACATTAACTCCTTTTTCTACAGCGACACTTGCAAATCTAGCAGCAATCCAAACACCTATAACAATTGCTAAAACAAAAGTAGCATTTGCACCTCTTGCTGTTTGAAAAATTTCCCACATTTGTAATTCTGCTTCCATGTTAAACCTCCTATGTAAACAAAAATGTATTTAATACTTACATCATTTAACTTAAAAGTAAAATAATTTTTATAAATATTGAAAACAATTATGTAGCAGATTATGTTAATTTGTACATATGAATAAGAGCACTCAGTCAGTGATTATTTTGTTGTCCTTTATGGCCATTATCATTTCGATTAATAACTTTATTATTCAAGCCGATGATGATCATGATTTAGTAATTATCAATGGTCTAATCATCGATGGTAGTGGTGCATCTTCATATAATGCTGATGTTGCAATAAATAATGATCGAATAGTAAAAATAGGAGATATTTCATCAAACAGAGCCAAAATTGTAATTGATGCATCGGGTTTAATAATTACTCCTGGTTTTATTGATCCGCATACGCATGCAGTTAGAGGTATATATGATGTACCGACGGCTGATAGTTCCATTATGCAAGGTGTTACTACATTAACTGATGGGAATGATGGAACATCGCCATATCCGATAAATGAACATTACCAAAAGATTATAGATACAAAAATTAGTGTTAATTGGTCTGTATTTGTAGGACAAGGAACAATTAGAAGACAGGTAATGGGCTTAGAGAATAGAAGTCCAACAGAAGAAGAGCTTAAAAAAATGAAATTGATGGTAGCTGAATCGATGGAACAAGGTGCTTTAGGTTTATCTACAGGGCTATTTTATGTACCAGGAAATTTTAGTACCACCGAAGAAATTATTGAGTTAGCCAAAATAGCTTCAGAATATGGTGGTATTTACATTTCACACATGAGAGAGGAGGCTGCAGATACACTCAAGTCAATAGATGAAACAATCAATATTGGAATAGAGGCAAATATTCCTGTCCAAATTACTCATCATAAAATCATCGGTAAGGATAATTGGGGCATGTCTGATAAATCATTATCACTAATCGATGATGCAATAGAGCAGGGCGTCAAGGTATCTCTAGATCAATATCCTTATACTGCATCACAAACATCCATTAAGGCATTAATCCCTCAGTGGGCACAAGAGGGTGGAAATAAGGAATTAATAAAGAGAATTGATGATCCAGCAATAAGACCAATTTTAATTCAAGGCATTGTAGATAAGATTCTTTATGATCGAGGTGGTGGAAGTTCTAAAAATGTATTTATATCTAAAAACACCTGGGATACATCTATGGAAGGTAAAAATTTAAGCACTTTAACTATTGAAAGAGGCATGGATCCAACACCTGAAAATGCAGCAGAAGTTGTGTTTGAAATTATTAAGGGTGGTGGCGCTACTGCTGTTTATCATGCAATAAGCTCTAAAGATGTAGATAAGATTATGCAACATCCAATGACCTCAATAGGATCAGATGGACCTTTAACAGTTTTTAATGTCGGTGCACCACATCCAAGAACCTATGGAACTTTTGCAAGAGTTCTAGGATATTATGTACGGGAAAGAAATATATTATCTTTAGAAGAGGCAATACGAAAAATGACATCACTAACAGCGGCATCTTTAAATATTCAAGATAGAGGTTTGATAAGAGAGGGCTATTATGCTGACATCGCTATCTTCGATAAAGATAAAATTATAGATAAGGCAACATTTGAAAACCCACATCAATATGCAGAAGGTATGGAGTATGTTTTGGTTAACGGCGTTGTGGTACTAGATAAAGGTACACATACAAATAAAAAACCTGGGCGCATTCTATATGGACCTGGTTATAAGGATTAATTAATATGAGTAATGAGTATATTATCCTAACCGTACAAATTATTGCTGCATTAGGTGTGGTAGTTTCGGTTATTTATTTAGGCGTTCAAATACATCAACAAAACCAAATAACAAAAGCACAATTTGGACATTCTTTAACACAACGTCAATACGATAGATTCTTTAATACCACTAAGGATGGTGAATTTTCAACTTTCCTAGCAAAGGACTGGAATGCAGATGACCTAACCAATACAGAGAAATGGCGGATTAATCACTTTGTAATGATGTGTCTAGTAGATCTATTTGATGTATACGATAAAGTTGAACAGGGGTTCGTAGATAAATCACACTTAACTTCACGTATTAATGCCCTAAGACTTGGCGTCATGAAATCAGATGCTGGAAGAGGCGTATGGAATTATATGAAAAAAAATAGATCCGATAAGTTTAATGAGTGGTTTGAATATGAAGTCTATGAAAGAGAGCTTGAGGTAGACGACGAAGCTGCAGAGCGAACCAAAGGCTTAAATATTATTAGGTAGTTATTTGATCTAACCAATGATTTATATAGCTTTCTTATTTTTATTATCCGTTATTTTATTTTTTAATAACCCCGCAATATCACTATTGATAGGGATTATTTTTTCTTTTTTATTTAAACCAACAAACGAATTCATTACACATAAGTTAAAAACAATACCCTTACAGATAGGAATTGTCATACTTGGTTTAACTATAAACCTTAGCTTATTAAGTAACATTTCCTTATCGTATCTACCTTGGATATCAGTATTTGTAGTCTCTACTTTTCTCGTTGGTGTTTTGCTTGGTAAGTTATTTGGAATAGATAAAAAAATAACTTATTTAATCTCTGCTGGTTCTGCAATATGTGGTGCTTCAGCAATGATTGTTATTGCTCCTATTATTCAGGCAAAACCAAAAGGCTTATTGATGTGTTTAACTATAATTTTTTTATTAAATGCTTTAGCAATTTTTATATTTCCCAATGTAGCTCAATACCTAGAATTATCACATAAACAATTCGGAATATTTTCAGCATTATCTATTCACGATACGGGTTCGGTGATAGGAGCATCTATTTTATACAGTGATGAATCTGCACAAATAGCAGCAACACTTAAATTAGGTAGAACAGTTTGGATCATTCCTTTATTAATTTTATTAAATTTTATGTATAAAGATTCAAAGTCATCAGTTATCACAAAATTTCCAATATTCATTATTTTTTTTATTACAGCGGTTTTTATAAACTCAATATTTAATTTTGGTGATCAACAAATTGATTTATTTAAATACATAAGCTTATTAATGATAAATGTAGGCTTATTTTGTATTGGAACACAGGCAATTGATTTAAATTTATTAAATATTAAAGTAGGTCGAGTTTTATTGATGTCAATTTTGCTTTGGATTATGGTAATTGTAGGGTCCTGGTTTTTCATTAGCTATTTATGATTAAAAACTTCTTATTGTTATCTTTTATATTTGTTTCAACCTATGTTTATTTAGAAGAGGTAAAACCAGGGGTATTAAGAACACCTGATGAACGTTTTAATGATTTAAAAGACTATCAATTTGAACCAAAATATATAACCATCGATGGACTTCGTGTTCACTATCTGGATGAAGGACCAAGCAATGGAAAGCCAATATTTTTACTTCATGGTTTACCAACATGGAGTTACCTATTTCGTACTATGATTCCAGTATTTACAGATGCTGGACATAGAGTCATAGTTCCTGATCTAGTTGGTTTTGGAAAATCAGATAAATTTATTTCAAAACATGATTATAGTTACGAATTCCATATCAATGTCATGAAAAATCTTGTTGAAGAACTAGATCTCAATAATGCAACTTTTTTTGGTCAGGACTGGGGCGGCATGATTGGTTTAAGGGTAGTTGCAGAAATGCCTGAGAGATTTGATAGCGTAGTTGTTTCAAATACTGGAATGATTGCAAGATCTGGTTTAGCTGCAACATTAACAGAATATTTTCTTAAATTTATGATATGGCTCAATGGCCCAGTTACATTTGAGGAATTAAAAGAAGCAGCTGATAAAGCACTGACCCTTAAAGAGCCATCAACAATTGATGGTATGAGAATGTTTTCGATGTGGATGGCTCATTCTTATTACTCTGAAGATTTAGATGTTGCGGGTATCATTACTACTTTTGGACGATTAGATCTAACTCAAGATGAAATCCATGCATATGAAGCTCCCTATCCATCAGGACAATATAAAGCAGGAGCACATATTCTAGCTTCATTGATACCAACACAATTGCAGGAAAATGAAAGATACTGGGTAGATGTTTATGAAAAATGGGATAAACCTTTCTTAGTAGCATTTGGTGGTGATGAACGAATTACCATAAGAATGAAAGATGACTTTATCAATAGAATTCCTAATCCGACAGTTATTACAGTTGATGGAGCTGGTCATTTTATCCAGGAAGAAGCAGGTGAAGAGTTAGCAGAAATTATAAATAATTTTATCGCTAGTAAAGACCTTTAAGTTAAAGCTACTTATTCAATCTAGATGGTCGAAAATCGCTAAGCAGCATACTGTCAACACCAGAGAGAACTTCTTTTGCAACTAGTTTACCAACGATAGGACCTAAGCTTATTCCACTGTGCATTACTGCCAAATATGTATTAGGTAAATGATCAATTTTTCCTATTATCGGAATATTATCAATTGGCAAGGGTCTCCATCCTATAAATGATTTATCATATTGAATATCTTTTATATTCTTAAAAAAATTTCTAGCTTTACTAAACATCATTTCTGAATGTTGTTTAGCTAAAGCACGATTTGGAAATTGTTTAGGATAATCTTGTAATCTTTCTTTATGATTTATCGGCGCACCTTCTTGTTCTCCTAGAACTAATACGCCATTTGGTTTTTGATACACATGTATACCTGGTCCGACTATAATTTTTTTAATTTTTCTTGCGGTAGATTTTGTATGCACAATGACACCAGGGGTAGGGGGTTTTAAGTAATTAAATTTAAGTAGATGATTGGTGTCAATTCCAGAAGCAAAAATAACTTTATTACAATAAATTTTTCCTGTAGATGTGGATATAGACTCTAATTTATTATTTCTATAGTTAATGTTTTGATATTTACATGGATATAAAACTTGATTACCAAGCGATTTAATTCGAGATATTAATAATGCTATAAGTTTATCTGTATCTACAAAACCATCCGTTTCAGAATATACAACTCGATTTTGGAATAATATGTTTGGTTCATGCATGGTAGCATCCTCGGATGAAATAATATGGTGTGGTAGATGTTTAGGATAATTTTGTAAATTCTTTACTGCTTTAATTAATTTTTTTTCATCTTTCAATAGCTCAAACCATTCAAGTGATCCAGTCCAAGAGAGTGGGAAACTTAATTCTTTTGATAATTCTTTATAAGCTGAAATTCCCAGTTGCGATAAATAATTATATGAAAAAGGTTTTTTTGGATAAGTTGCGTTTATCCAATTAAATGAACTACCTGATGTCCCAGCACCAGGACTATATTTATCAATTAATATTACTGAGGCACCATATTTAGATAATTCATAAGCTATACATGTGCCAATAATGCCAGAGCCAACGACAACAATTTTGTTTGTAGAAATATTCTTAGAGAAAGCTGATAAGAGAGGAGAATAAAATGGCAACAATGACAGGAATTGTAAGAATCTTCTTCTATTCATATCTTTACTATGCGTAAAGCTATTTTCAATTCACTCATTTAAATATAATAACAATTTATTTAGGTTTATTGATAAAGTTGTAATATGTATCTAGCTAAGATTTATTAAAAATGAATTTAGATAAATTAAATAAAGATATCCTCATTAATGTAAATGGCACTTTAGTCCATAAAGATGATGCTTTAATTTCAGTATATGAGAGTGGCTACCTCATGGGAGATGGAATATGGGAAGGGATTAGATTGATTAATAATCAATGGATATTCCTTGATGAACACATAGATAGATTATTTGAGGGTTTAGCAGCAATCGATATCACCCTTCATCTTTCCAAGGAACAACTAATTGATGAGCTGATTAAAACTCAACAAGCCAATAAAATGACTGATTTTGCACATGCAAGACTTATGGTGACTCGTGGAATTAAATCAAAACCATTTCAACAACCTAACTTAGTAGTAGGGGAGCCAACTTTAGTAATTATCATGGAACACTCTGATCCGAATGTTAAACATAAAGGAATTAAAATGGTAACAGTTCCTCAAATCAGAGGAATACAAACAACTCAAGATCCTAAACTTAATAGCCACTCTAAATTAAATTGTATTTTAGCTTGCATCCAAGCTAATAAGGCTGGAGCTGATGAAGGGTTAATGTTGGATATTAATGGACATGTAAACACAACAAATTCATGTAATTTTTTTATTGTAAAAAATGGTGAAGTTTGGACCAGCACAGGTGATTATTGTATGAATGGTATCACTAGAAAAAAAATAATTATGTTATGTAAAAATCATAATATTCCTGTATTTGAAAAAAATTATTTATTAGAAGATGTATATAAGGCAGATGAATGTTTCGTTACAGGTACATTAGGGTCATTAACCCCAGTTACAGAACTTGATGACAAAAAATTTGATATAAGTAAATTTAAAGTTATGCAATTATTAAATGACCTATATCAGGATTTAGTGTCTAACCTTTAAATGAAAATAGCAATGTGGTCAGGGCCACGAAATTTATCTACAGCTCTGATGCGAAGTTTTGCAAATAGGAGTGATGTTTCACTTGTTCTTGATGAACCCATGTATGGTTACTACTTACAGTTAACAGGTAAAAATCATCCCATGACAGATGATATAAAAAAATCTTTACCTACTTCAATGGATGGTGTTATCGAGCTCTGTACCAATTATGAAGATAATAATTTAAGTTATCAAAAACATATAATTCACCATCTTATGGGAAACTTTTCTTTAGATTGGTTAGATACACTAACAAATTGCTTCCTAATAAGAAATCCACAAGAAGTCGTACCAAGTTTCTTACAAAAATTACCGCATGGTAAATTTAATGACATGGCTTTTGGTGATCAATTAAAATTCTTTAATTATTTAAAAGATAAGAATAAGAAAACTCCCATTGTTATTGATGCTAATGATATAAGAATGAATCCAGAGAAATACCTTAAAATATTATGTAATAAATTAAATATATCTTGGGATGAAAACATGCTGCGTTGGGAAAAGGGCATTATGCCTTATGATGGTATTTGGGCAGAACATTGGTACCCATCAGTTATACAAAGTAATTCATTTAGACCTCCAAATAAGCAACCCCCTTCTTTAACAGCCGTTGAGAGGAGGCTCGTAGATAAAGCGATGCCTTTTTATCAAAAGATCTATCAGTACAAAATATAATCTTGATATTTTTGTAATAATTAATAAATCTAATAAAATGATTTGAATGATAAAAAAAATATCTTTTTTAATAACTATCTCTATAACAACTTATGTTTATGCTTTACCCGATTGTCTAAATGATCCATGGCATAACCCTAAACAATATCCAAATCGTGCTTGTTTTGGAGCTTCCACTTATGCTGATGGAAACAAATACGTTGGTGAGTGGCAAGACGGCAAACAACACGGCCAAGGCACTTTCACTTGGGCTAATGGAGACAAATACGTCGGTGAATTCCAAGACGGCAAACAACACGGCCAAGGCACTAGCACTTCGGCTAATGGAATTCAAGAACAAGGCTACTTTTTAAATAATGAATTTATACCACGTCTTTGTAAGAACATGGGTTTAAAAGAGGGCACAGATGTTTATGGAGAATGCATTCTAAAGCTTATCGATAAAATTTAATCAATGAGAATAATCCTATCCTTACTAACTTTTCATATAACTCTTACACTCTATGCATTACCAGACTGTCCTGTTACACAAGTTGAAATATGGCATGACTGCCATGGTACCTACAGTACTTTTGCAAATGGAGATAAATATGTAGGTGAATTTAGGGGTGGAAAATTTCATGGTCAAGGAATTTACACTTGGGGTGAAGGATTAAATAAAGGCGATAAATATGTTGGTGAATTTAAAGATAATAAAGCTAATGGTAAAGGTGCTTACACTTTTGCAGACGGATCGATACATGTGGGTCAATATATCGATGGAAAAAGAGATGGAATGGGGGAGACCATTTGGAGCCATGGAGATAAATACGTAGGTGAATTCAAAGATGATAAATTTAATGGCCGAGGAACATATACTTGGGGAGATGGTGATCTATACGTAGGTGGTTTTAAAGATGGTAAATTTCATGGTAAAGGTGTTTACACATTTGAAAACGGACGTGTTGAAGATGGTTATTTCTTAAAGGGGAACTACATACCAGATATTTGTAAAGAGAAAGGATTAAAAGAAGGAACTGATACTTATACAAAATGCATTTTAACGTTAATAGATCAGGTTTAAGTAAGGTTAGGGCAGCTCATATATAGTATATTCATAATCTACTACTTCGCATAATATATATTATGTTAAATTATATTATATTAAAGTGTTATATAAGTACGACAATTAAGTGTAAAATAAGAATATGCCAAAAGAAGACCATTTGGAGTTTGAAGGAGAAGTTATTGAGACACTTCCTAATACAACCTTTAAAGTAAAGCTAGAAAACGACCATATTATTGAGGCTCATATCTCAGGAAAGATGCGAAAGCATTACATCCGAATCTTAACCGGTGATAAGGTTAAAGTTGAGATGACTCCCTATGATCTAACTAAAGGTAGAATTACTTTTAGAGGCAGATAAATTAAACTTTCTCTGTTTTTTTATTTTTCGATATATTTTTGTTAAATACTATCTTATTCTTTATTAAATCTACCTTAATTTGACCGCCGTCATTTAAATCACCAAATAAAACGTTATCCACTAACGGTTTCTTAATATTGTCTGTAATAAATCGTTCCATTGGCCTTGCACCCATAATCCTGTCATATCCTTCAGAAGCAATCCAATTAATAACTTTCTTTGAATAGATAAGTTCTATACCACGTTCATCTAATTGGGCTTGGAGTTTAGTTAAGAATTTATCCACTACTGAAAGTATTACTTTGTTTGGTAAATAATTAAATTGTATGATTTCATCAATTCTGTTTCTAAATTCCGGTGTAAAGATCTTATTTAGAGCTTTTAAAGCATCAGATTCATTAGTTTGCTGCTTAAAACCAATTCCTTTTTGTTCTAACAATTCAGCACCTGCATTTGTCGTCATAACAAGAATAATATTTCTAAAGTCTGCTTTTCTACCATTATTGTCTGTCAGGACACCACTGTCCATGATCTGTAATAAGAGATTAAATATATCTGGATTGGCCTTTTCAATCTCATCTAATAAAAGGACTGAATGAGGATTTTTGACTATAGATTCTGTTAATAAACCTCCCTGATCAAAGCCAACATATCCAGGAGGAGCCCCTATTAGCCTTGAAACTGTATGTCGTTCCATATATTCAGACATATCAAATCTAATTAACTCAATTCCCATAATTGAGGCTAATTGTTTAGCTATTTCAGTTTTGCCGACTCCTGTAGGACCTGCAAATATAAAAGAACCTATAGTTTTATTTTCATCTCTTAACCCTGCTCTAGATAGCTTTATTGCATTACTTAGGCTCTTTATTGCTTGATCTTGACCAAAAATAACTCTCTTTAAATCAGTTTCAAGATTTCTTAAACTTTTTGATTCATCTTTATTTATAGATTTTTCAGGTATTTTTGTTATTTTTGATATAGTTTTTTCTATATGTTCTTCATTTACGGTAATTTTTTTCTTATTTTTTCTGTTTACATTCAATAATGCCCCAGTTTCATCTATAACATCTATTGCTTTGTCAGGTAAAAACCTATCATTAATGAACTTTTGTGATAGTTCGACTGCTGATGTAAGTGATTTTTTATCGTACTTTACATTATGATGGTCTTCATAAAGTTTCTTTATACCTTCAAGGATTTTAATTGAATCATCAATATTAGGTTCATTAATATCAATTTTTTGGAATCTTCGAGATAAAGCCTGATTTTGATTAAATATTCCTCTATATTCTTGAAAGGTAGTTGATCCTATACATCTTAATGTGCCCTTCCCAAGTGCAGGTTTTAATAAATTTGAAACATCTAGAGTACCACCTGAAGCAGAACCAGCGCCTATAATGGTATGAATCTCATCAATAAATAATATTGATTTATCTTCATCATTAAGAAAATTTAATACTTCCTTAAGTCTTTTTTCAAAATCACCCCTATATTTTGTACCCGCAATTAAAGCTCCTATATCTAATAAATATATTTTGTAGTTTTTTAAATAATTTGGGACATTACTATTAACAATTAAATGAGCCAATCCTTCTACTATTGCTGTTTTACCGACTCCTGATTCGCCAACCAACAATGGATTGTTTTTAGTTCTTCTGGCTAAGATTTGGATTAAACGATGTATCTCTTTGTCCCTGCCAACTAATTTATCAATCTTACCATTCTCAGCTAAGTTATTAAGGTCTATTAAGTAAGAGTTTTCTTCAATAAGAGCACCATCTTTATCATCTAATTCTGATTCATTAGTAGTAATCTTTTTCTTTTTAGGTTTATTAGTATCACTTTTACCATGTGATAAATAGGAAACAATATCTAATCGAGAAATGCCATGCTTGAGAAGTAAATATGCTGAATGACTTTCCTTTTCAGAGAAAATAGCAACCAATATATTAATTGGCTTTACTACTCCTTTTCCTGATGACTGGACATGAAATACTGATCTTTGTAAAACACGCTGAAATCCTAATGTCGGTTGAACTGGTTTATTATTGTCTTTTTTTCTTGGAGTTGTATCTCTAACATACTCTTCTAACAAATCTTTTAAATTAGAAGTATTAAGATTATTTGATTCGAGTGCATCTTTAACTTCATAATCATCTAAGATCATTAATAATAAATGCTCAATTGTTATATATTCGATTTCAGATTTTTGAGCTTGATCAAATAACGATGCTATAGATTGTTCTAGTTCTTTGCTAAACATTAATTAATCACTCAACGGCTCAATTTCACTTAATAAAGGATGTTCATGCACCCTTGCTAATTTGTTTATTTCGTTACATCTCATTTCAGCAATCTCTTTTGGAAATATACCACATACACCCTTCCCTTTTGTATGAACGGATAACATAATTTGAGTTGCTCTTTCATGTTCATAGCCAAAGACTGTCTGAATAGCATATACCACGAATTCCATCGGTGTATAGTCATCATTTAACAAGACTACCTGAAATAAAGGTGGTTCTTTTAATTGAGGTTCGTCCTCGAGCGTTACAACTCCTAAATCTTGATCTGTATCTTTATTATTTTCTATTGAAAAAATAATCACATTCTTTTGATCATTTCTTTTGCAAATGATGAACATGAAACTAGAGTCGCATCATCCATTAATCTTTCAAAATCATATGTAACCATTTTATCTTCAATAGTTCTTTCCATAGAAGTGATTATTAAATCAGCTGCTTCAGTCCAACCAAGATGTCTTAACATCATTTCAGCTGATAACATTAATGATCCAGGGTTAACTTTATCTTGACCAGCATATTTGGGAGCAGTTCCATGAGTTGCTTCAAATAAAGCAGCAGAGTCTCCTATATTAGCTCCAGGTGCAATTCCAATACCTCCAACACATGCAGCTAAGGCATCAGATATATAATCACCATTTAAATTCATAGTCGCTATGACATCATATTCTTTAGGTCGTGTAAGAATTTGTTGTAAAAAAGCATCACAAATAACATCTTTGATGACTATCTCATTACCTGTATTGGGGTTTTTAATTGTATGCCATGGACCACCATCTAGAGGCTTGCCATCATAATTAGTAACGCTTAATTCATACCCCCAATCTCTAAAGGCACCTTCAGTAAATTTCATGATATTTCCTTTATGAACAAGAGTTACTGAAGCTCTATTATTCTTAATAGCATAGTCTATCGCTTGTTTAACTAATCGTTCAGTACCTTCTTTAGAGATAGGTTTTATTCCTAACCCGACATTTTGTGGGAATCTAATTTGTTTTACTCCAAAATCATTTTGAAGTACCTTAACCAGATTATCTGATTCTTTCGATCCTCCTTCAAACTCTACACCTGCATAAATATCTTCAGAATTTTCTCTAAATATAACCATATCTACATGCGAAGGATTTTTAATTGGGCTAGGAACTCCAGAAAAGTACCTTATCGGCCTTAAACAAACATATAAATCAAGTATTTGTCGTAAAGATACATTTAATGATCTAATACCCCCACCGACCGGAGTTGTAAGTGGGCCCTTGATACTTACAACATATTCTTTTAATGCTTCAATAGTTTCATCAGGTAACCATACATCATCTCCGTAAACTGTCGTAGATTTTTCACCACAGTATACTTCCATCCAAGAAATTGACTTTGATCCGTTATAGGACTTAGTTACTGCATTATTTACTACATTAATCATTGCTGGAGTGATATCAATCCCAATACCATCACCTTCGATATAAGGAATAATGGGGTTATCAGGAACATTAAGTGAACCATCATCATTAATTGAGATTTTTACACCCTCTTTTGGTATGTTTATATTTTTATAGGTCATATTTAATTAATTATTAATATATAAGATTTTTTTGGAGCAAATTATACTCTAATTATAGATTTAATTTAGAATTGCAACTCAAATATGAATAAATCAAAAATAAAAATAGTTGTTGGTATATCAGGTGGCGTAGATTCTTCGGTAAGCGCTTATTTACTTAAAGAGGAAGGATATGATGTAACAGGGTTATTTATGCAAAACTGGCAATCAGAACCAGGAGAAGTTTGTACATCAGAAATAGATTTTGAAGATGCTTCTAAGGTCTGTGATATGTTAAATATACCTTTACATAGAGCAAATTTTAGTAATGAATATTGGGATAGAGTTTTTAAAAACTTTTTATCAGAACATCAAAAAGGTAGAACACCTAATCCAGATATCTTATGCAATAGAGAAATTAAATTTAAATCCTTTCTAGAATATGCAAAAAAAATAGGAGCTGATTATATTGCTACTGGACACTATGCATCGTTGGATAAGATTAAAGACAAGGTGTATTTAAAAAAATCAAAAGATCCTAAAAAGGATCAAACATATTTCTTACATGAGGTAAGTTCAAATGAATTTTCGCAATGTAAGTTTCCATTATCCAATCTCTTAAAGTCAGAAGTTAGAGATATAGCAAATGTTATTAATCTACCAAATAAAGATAAAAAAGATTCTGTAGGTATATGTTTTGTAGGTGAAAGAAACTTAAAAGACTTTCTTAAAAGATTTATTAATTTTAAAGATGGTCTTATTAAAGATGAGGATGAAAATATAATTGGCAAACATAGAGGATCTGTTTTATATACTATTGGCCAAAGACAAGGTTTAAATATCGGAGGTGTAAGAAATAAAGAAGAGCTACCTTGGTATGTATATGATAAAAATATTATTAAGAATGAGGTGTATGTATGCCAAGGTTTAGATAATCCGCTATTAATGAGTAATGGACTAAAGATTGAGTCGATGCATTGGATTACTGATCAATATAAAGGAACCATTGATTGCCACGTACAAGTTCGCCATAGACATAAACCAGTAAAGTGTGAGTTTAATACTGAAAACAATGAAGTTTACTTTGAAAAAGCTATTAGCAGCATAACTAATGGCCAATCTGCAGTAATTTATAAAGATAATTATTGTTTAGGTGGTGGAGTAATAGAAAATAAATTAGATTAAACACTATAATTAGATATGAAATTAAAAGACACATCCATATCTCCATTGGATTCTCGATATTCAAAACAAGTACAACCTTTAGCTGAAATTTTTAATGAGTCCTATCTAAATAAAACAAGGTATCAAATAGAAATAGAATGGCTTATATATATATGTCAAAAACTACCTAAATTCTTTATAAAACTTAATAAGTCACAAATAAATTTATTAAATAAAATTAAAAACGATTTTAATGATAGGGATGCTAAAAGAATTAAGTCTATAGAAAAGAGAACCAATCATGACATCAAGGCTGTTGAATATTTAATTAGAGAGAAATTCAGAAAACATAAAACATTAATTAAATTTGAAAAATATATCCACTTTGGATTAACAAGTGAGGATATAAACTCAATGTCATATGCTTTAATTTATCAACATGCCAAGTCAGTATATTTAAATAAATTAAATGATCTACTTAAAGATCTAAGATCAAAATCAAAAAATTGGAAAAACACCCCTTTACTTGCTAGGACTCATGGCCAGCCAGCTTCACCAACAACATTTGGCAAAGAATTTAAAGTATTTTTTGCACGTTTAGAAGAAGAAGTCTCAATTTTAAAATCAATAAAATTATATGGAAAATGGGGTGGAGCTACAGGAAATTTTCATACATTAAGTTTAATAAATTCAAAAAAAGATTGGGTAAATTTTACTATAGGATTTTCAAAACGCCTTAATATTAATATTAATACTATAACCACTCAGATTGAACCTCATGATTGTATAGCTAGATTGTGTCATTCAATAATAAGAATAAATAACATTGTTAATGATTTAAATATTGATATATGGATGTATATATCAAAGGATCTCTTTAAATTAAAAATACTCAAGAATGAAATTGGATCATCTACTATGCCTCATAAAGTTAATCCTATAGATTTTGAAAATTCAGAAGGTAATTCAGAACTAAGTAATTCTATGATGATATTTTTTGCTAACAAATTAACCAAATCTAGACTGCAAAGAGATCTTTCTGATTCTACGGTACAAAGGAACATAGGTGTTGGGATTAGTCATTCATATCTAGCAATAAATTCAACTTTAAAAGGATTGAATAAATTAATCATTAATAAAGAAGTTTCATCAAGAGAACTTAATGATAATTGGCAAGTTTTAACAGAAGCGATTCAAACCATTATGAAATTAGAGGGATTTGATAATGCATATGAATTGATTAAAGATATATCAAGAGGTACAAATCTAACAAAAAATTCTTACCTTAATGTAGTTGAAAATCTACCTATCTCACAAAAAAATAAAATCTTTCTTAAAAAACTTAAGCCATCTACATATACTGGTTTAAGTAAAAATCTATAATTATGTAGTATAACTACATAATATTACGTCTTTAAATCCTATAAAATAGGTAATTAATATAAATATTGACATATTAATGATAATTAAATTTAATTCACTACATAAACAGGAGATGATATGTCTAATTTAAATTTATTATCAGAAATTAAACGAATTAAGTCATTACCAGGGTTTAAAGATTCAAATTGGAAAACTATAGATCCAGAATATGTTGCTAGAATGTCATTACAAAATAGATTCAAAACAGGTATTGATATAGCTAAATATACAGCTGACATCATGAGAAAAGATATGGCTGAATATGATAAGAATACTTCAGAATATACTCAATCTCTTGGTTGTTGGCATGGCTTCATAGCACAGCAAATGATGATGGCTGTTAAAAGATTAAAGAAAACTACCAATAAAACATATGTTTATTTGAGTGGATGGATGGTTGCAGCATTGAGATCACAGTTCGGTCCCCTACCCGATCAAAGCATGCATGAAAAAACATCTGTTCCAGCACTAATAAAAGAAATATATACATTCCTTAAAAGAGCAGATTCAATTAAATTACAACATCTATTTAATGAATTAGATGAGGCAAATAAATTAGGAAATGATAACTCAGAAATAATAAGTCGTATTGATAATTTTGAAACTCATGTTGTACCTATTATTGCTGATATTGATGCTGGTTTTGGTAATGAAGAAGCAACATATATTCTGGCTAGGAAAATGATTGAGGCTGGTGCGTGTGCAATTCAAATTGAAAACCAAGTATCTGATGAAAAACAATGTGGCCATCAGGATGGGAAAGTTACAGTCCCTCATGAGGATTTTCTTGCAAAAATTAATGCTGTTAGATATGCATTTTTAGAATTAGGTGTTGATAATGGGATTATTGTTGCTAGAACTGACTCTTTAGGTGCTGGATTAACACAAAAAGTACCTGTATCTAAAACAGATGGTGATCTAGCAAGTAAATACAATGAATTCCTTGAAACTGAATCTATAAATGATTTAGAAGATTTAAATGAAAATGATATTACTATCCATCAAAATGGTAAATTAGTTAGGCCTATTAGATTGTCTAATGGATTATATAAATTTAAAGAAAATACAGGTAAAGATAGAGTTATATTGGATTGTATAACAAGCCTTGAATATGGTGCTGATCTCTTATGGATAGAAACAGAAAAGCCAAATGTTGAACAAATAGCTGATATGGTTTCAGAAATTAAAAAGTCAATTCCAGATGCAAAACTTGTATACAATAACTCACCTTCATTTAATTGGACCTTATCCTTTAGAAATCAAGTATATGCAGAAATGTTAGATGCTGGAGAAGATCTATCCGCTTATCCAAATCCTGAAATAGATGAAAAAGCACTTATGGACCCTAAATTTGATGATAGTGAGTTAGCTGAAAAAGCTGATGCTTTGATATCAAATTTTCAAAAAGAAGGTTCTAAGAAAGCAGGAATATTTCACCATTTAATTACTCTTCCTACATATCATGAAGCTGCTCTAGGTACCGATATATTAAGCGAAGGATATTTTGGTGATCTAGGAATGCTTGCTTATGTTAAAGGCATTCAGAGAAAGGAAATAAGGCGAGAAATGTCTTCTGTAAAACATCAAGATCTTGCGGGCACAACTGTTGGAGACACTCATAAAGAATATTTCTCTGGTGAGAATGCTCTAAAAGCAGGCGGTAAGGATAATACTATGAATCAATTTTAGATCTTTTTGCATTTATCAAGTGTTGTTTGGCCACAAATCTCACACGCTTCACCATTCTTTATATTTGCTAATCCACCACAACTACCTGATATAGGCTTATTATTAACAAGCATACCAACTCCTATCAATAAAAATACTATAACTAATACTAAAAAAGTTATTAGAAATTCTGTCATTTCAATATCTTACCATTTATCAGATGACAGATATTTATATGCATCATCTTCAAATACTATGTACATTACTGCTAAATCTAATTCATTAGCTAGATTTATTCCGTTTTTAGGATCCATGATATTAAACATAGTTGCATAAGCATCACTCATCATTGAAGACATCATTCCCTTAACTGATACACTTAATGTAGAAGTTGATATAGATTGTTGTGTTCTTGGATCAATGGTATGGGAAATGATCTTATCTCCAACTTTATAAGATTGATTATATTCACCTGATGTGGCAATAGAGAATCTTAAATCTCCCATATATGATATTTTATGTACAGGTTTTGAGTTATAAGGATTTAAAGGATCTCTAATACCGATAGACCATGCATCATTGTGATTCCCTCCCCTTACTAAAATTTCTCCACCAATATCTATCATGTAACTAAGATAACCATGGTGTTCAAGAATATCTGCAATTTTATCTACGGCATAACCTTTTGCTAAAGCAGATAAATCAAATCTAAAATCATCTATTTTATAAAGCTCATTCTTTATGATTTTATATTTATTGTTTTTATAATCATCTACATTTGGAATGGACTCATATTGAGGACCAAAACCCATTTTACTAATACTATTTCCTATTGTGATATCAAATAAGCCATTTGACTGTTTATAAACTAATTCAGCTGAAGATAAGATATCTAATAAATCTTCGGATACGGTAAATATTGAAGATGGTGCTGATGAATTAATTATTGATATTTCAGAATCATTTATATAGTTTGATGCAACAAGATCAATTCTATTAAGTTCATTCAATATATTAATCTTTGTTATTTCATTTATAAATTTATCAGAATGTATTTTGTAGTAAGTACCGTATATTTGGCCATTTATTTCATAGGTGGATGTTTTATTAAATTGATACGCTATAAAAATACATGTAACACCAATTAATGATGCAAGTATTTTAGAGATTATTTGTCTATTCAAGAAATTCTATTAGCCACCAAAATCATCAAGCATTATATTCTCAGGCTCTACGCCTAAATCTTGCAACATATCTATGACCGCTGTATTCATCATAGGTGGCCCACATAAATAATATTCACAATCTTCAGGAGCAGGATGCATTTTTAAATAATTATCGTACAAGACTTGATGAATAAAGCCTGTTTTACCATCCCATTTATCTTCAGGTAAAGGATCAGATAGGGCTGCGTACCATGAGAAGTTATCATTTTCTTTATCTAATTTATCAAATTCATCAACATAAAACATTTCTCTTAAGCTTCTAGCTCCATACCAAAAAGTCATTTTTCGGTTGGTTTTAATTCTTAATAATTGATCAAAAATATGAGCTCTCATAGGAGCCATTCCAGCTCCACCACCAACAAAGACCATTTCATTTTCTGTATCTTTTGCAAAGAATTCACCAAATGGGCCAAAAACTCTGACTTTATCACCAGGCTTAAGATTGAATGTCCATGATGACATTAAACCAGGAGGATGGTCAGATCCTGGGGGTGGTGATGCTACTCTAATATTAAATTTTAGTATCCCTTTTTCTTCTGGATAATTTGCCATTGAATATGCTCTAATAATTGGTTCAGCATTATTGGCAACATTATCCCAAATATTAAATCTGTCCCAATCATCATGATATTCATTTGCAATATCAAAATCTTTATATGATAAATTCTTATACTGAGGTGCTTCAAGCTGTACAAAACCCCCAGCCCTAAAATCAACTTCTTCACCCTCAGGAAGATTAAGAACTAATTCTTTTATAAATGTAGCAACATTTTCATTTGAAGCAACTTCACATTCCCACTCTTTGACACCAAATATTTCATCTGGAATTACAATTTTAAGATCATCTTTTACAGATACCTGGCATGATAATCTCCAACCATCATTTTTTTCTTTTGTATTAAAGTGAGATTCTTCTGTTGGTAAAATTGATCCTCCTCCTTCTAATATACGACATTTACATTGACTACACGTTCCGCCACCTCCACAAGCAGATGAAAGAAAAATCTTATTTTCAGCCAAGGTTTGTAATAATTTTGATCCGGTTTTTACTGTAATTGTATTTGCTGGATCATTATTAATTTGAATATCAACATCACCAGAACTAACTAAACTATTTCTGGCAAGAATAATGATAAAAACTAGTATTAAAACAATTCCAGTAAAAGAACCAATTCCCAGTATAAAATCAATATGCATATTTAATTCTTATAATGTAATACCACCAAATGACATAAACCCAAAGCTCATCAAACCAACGATAATAAATGTAATCCCTAATCCTTGAAGACCATCGGGAATATCAGCATATTTTAGTTTTTCTCTAATTCCAGCTAACATTACTATGGCTAATGCCCATCCAAAACCAGCACCAAACCCATAAACTATACTCTCTCCAAAATATAGATCTTTTTCAACCATAAATAATGTGGCTCCTAGGATTGCACAATTAACAGTTATTAAAGGAAGAAACACACCAAGTGCGTTATATAAAGCAGGTATAAATCTATCTAGAAACATTTCTAGTATTTGTACTGCAGCAGCTATTACTCCGATATAACTAATAAAACCGACAAACTCTAAATTACTTTGCGGGAAGCCTGCCCAATCTAATGCTCCTTCTTTAAGAATATATTGATAAAGAAGATTATTAAGAGGCACAGTGATTAAGCACACAACTATTACAGCTATACCTAATCCAAATGCAGTTTCAATTTTTTTTGAAATGGCAATAAAAGTACACATTCCTAAAAATAAAGATACAGCTATATTCTCAATAAATACCGTTGTAATAAATAGATTTAAATAATGTTCAAACATTTAACTCTTTCTTTTCATAGTTAGGTGTTACTTCATGGTCTGAGATCTTAAAATCTTTATCTTCAACTTGATCTTTTTTATAGCTCCTAATAACCCAAATCATTAATCCAATAATAATAAATGAGCTAGGAGGGAGAAGTAGTAGGTTATTTCCTGGATATGATAAAGGCATAATTTGATATCCAGCTAATGTTCCAGAGCCGAAAAGTTCTCTAATGATAGCTACACCGATTAATATGATGCTATATCCAAGACCATTTCCTAAACCATCAATAAAGCTTGGTAATGGTTTTTCTTTCATTGCAAATGCTTCTGCTCTACCCATTACAATGCAATTAGTAATAATTAAACCAACAAATACGAACAATTTTTTACTAATCTCGTAGTTATATGCTTTTAAGATTTGATCAACTAATATTACTAATGAAGCAATGATTGTCATTTGAATGATGATACGAACGCTTGTTGGTATATGGTTCCGTATTATTGATATAAATAAATTAGAGAAAGCCACAACACTAGTTAATGCTAAACACATAATTAAAGTAACTGTTAGATTGCTAGTTACAGCTAAAGCTGAACAAATTCCCAAAATTTGTAAAGTGATTGGATTTTCATCAATCAATGGCTTTAATAAAATTTCTTTATATTTTTTAAGCATCTTTTAAGTCTTGTAAAGCTTTTTTATAACCAGAATCACTAAACCAGAACTTAATCATGTTTGTAACTCCTCTACTAGTGATTGTTGCACCAGACAGACCATCAACCTTATAAATAGACATGTCATCTTGCGAATTAACAGATCCCTTAATTACTTCAAGTGAGACATTATTATTATCATAGATTTTCTTTCCAATCCATTTCTTTTTCCAAGTAGGATTATCTACTTCACCTCCTAAGCCTGGCGTCTCTTTGTGATCATAAAACTCTAATCCTTCTATAGTATTAAAGTCTCCAGCTAATGCAATATAACCATATAAGGTGCCCCATAATCCATAACCTCTAATAGGCAAAATAATTTTAGTGATCTCATTTGAAGTATTTTCTAATATATAAATCTTTCCTATATTTTCTTTTCTTCTCAATGTAGCAATATCTTCATCTTCAGAAAGCAATGTATAGTAACCTTCTTTTCTTGAGTATTTGACCTGATCATAATTATTGATATCTATACCTTCATAATTATCTAGTAACTCACCAGTTTCAAAATTAATAAATTTAATAGTTAACGATTGAAATTGTGACTCTACAGATTCATTCGCATTATAAATACCAGCTGCTTCAAGAATCGTTGTTCTTTGATCATTGAGTTTATTAGAAAGTTGATCTTCTCTTAATGATACCGCTGCATAGGAAACAAGCATTGAACAAAAAAGGCATACTAGAAATGCAACAAAAATTGTCCTCATAACTGATTCATTCATAATTAAACGTAACCTCTATCTCTATGTTTAATATTAGATGATATGACTAAATGATCAATAACAGGAGCCAATAGGTTTGCAAATAGTATTGATAACATCATGCCTTCAGGAAAAGCTGGATTTATTACCCTTATTAAAATAACAGTTATACCAATGATGGCTCCATATATCCATCTTCCTAAATTAGTACCTGATCCAGAAACTGGTTCAGTAGCCATAAAGATTAATCCAAATGCAAATCCACCAATTACTAGATGCCAATACCAAGGTAAATTAAACATAGGGTTTGTGTCAGAACCAACTATATTGAGTATTGATGTCATTAAAATCATCCCGATTAAAGTTCCAAGGATGATCCTATAAGAAGCAACTCTTGTTATAAGCAAGATCATCCCAGCAAGTGCTATAAAAACTACAGAAGTTTCACCAATTGATCCAGGTATATTACCAACAAATGAATCAAACCAACTGAAATTATCTCTCACACCATTTACTCCTGATTCAGCTGCGTATGCTAAAGGGGTTGCTCCACTGAATCCTTCAGGGATAACGGTATGATCGCTCATTCCAGCAATCCACACCCTATCACCAGATATTTGAGTAGGATATGCAAAATATAAGAAAGCTCTTCCTGTTAATGCTGGATTTAGAAAATTCTTACCAGTTCCACCAAATATTTCTTTCCCAATTACAATTCCAAATGTTATACCCATAGCTGCTTGCCATAAAGGAATGTCAGGTGGGCACGTTAGGGCAAATAGTACAGATGAAACAAATAGACCTTCATTTATTTCATGTTTTCTAACCACAGCAAAAACTATTTCCCAGAATAGGCCGACTGTAAAAGATATGAAATATATCGGAATAAAGTACATTGCACCAAACCATACTTTGCTAAAAATTGTTGGATTCTCATATCCTACTAATGATATTAAGTAGTGATGCCAATCACCGGTATTATCTACATTAATTGAATTTAAATAGTTAAGTCCATGATCACCAATGTTATACATTCCATAAAACATAATTGGGAATGTTGACAACCATACAATCACCATGACTCTTTGAATATCAAGAGCATCACGCACATGTATAGGGTTAGTCGTTTTAGTAGTTGTAGAAAAGATAAAATTTTCTATGGCATCAAATATTGGAAACCATTTTTTATACTTACCTTCATTTATAAAATGTTTTTTATTTGAATCAAAGAAGTTTCTTAATCGAGGAAATCTCATGACATTTCCTCATAAATTAAATTTAAATTATCAGCCAATATTGTTTGATAGTCATATTTGCTAGGACATACATAACTTAATAAAGCTAAGTCTTCAGGTGATAATTCAAGGGCCCCTAATCTTATAGCTAATTCTATATCTTTAGTAACTATAGCCTTTAATAATTGAGTAGATAATATGTTTAAAGGCATTACTTCTTCGTATGATGGTAAAGGAACAATCGCCCTATTACCTCCATTTTTGGAAGTATTAAAAATAAACTTTTTTGGTTTAATCCACGATGATATGAATGTTCCTAATTTTGAATGTAAATTTTTACCGGGCATTAACCAATTAAAAAGAATATCATTTGAATTATCTGGTATAACAGAAATTTGATTATCAAATGTGCCGATAAACTTCATTGCACCAGATGATGAGATTCCGTTAAGCACAGAACCTGAAATGACTCTGACACCACCTTTAATTTTTCCAGCTATTGCTTCATCTATGTTTGAACCATATCGAAGATTTAATAACTTCGGCTCATAAACACCTTCACCACCTAAAGCTATAGTCTTTTTATTTCTTATCATTTTATGGATATATAAATATCCAATAGACATAACTTCTTGAAATCCTATACTCCACACAACATTATCTAAATTAACTGGAGATATCATGTGAATGTGTGTTCCTACTAATCCGGCCGGATGTGGACCATTAAATTTAATAAATTCAACATTGTCATGTGATGTTATAAAGTCGTCATTTTGATAGGTACAATAAACTGGGACTTCGTACAATTTGGATATGATCTCTAAACCTTTATCAAATAGCTCTTGATTTAAAGTAATGATATTGAAAGGATCTATTGATAAGGGGTTTGTATCACAGCAATTAACAAATATTGATTTTGGGATATCATCAACATGAGGTGTTCTGTTAAATGGTCTGGTTTTAAAAAATGAAAAATACCCTGAATTTATTAAAAGATCTAATATATTATCGGTATTAAATTCTATTGACCCAATTTCATCATCAATATCTATTTCTATACTTAATAGTCGTCTTTTATTACCTCTATTGATATCCGTAATACGTCCAGAGGCTGGGCTAGTAATGTATATATTTTGATCTTTTTTGTTTTCTAATAAAATCTCGCCTGCTTTAACTTCATCACCTATATTTTTTTTTAATGTTGGTTTAAAACCAACATGATCTGTTCCTAGTACACCACATGTTCTGACATCAACATCCTCCAAAATATTTTCTGGTGTACCAGATATTGGTAAATCAAGACCTTTTGAGATTTTAATCACTATCTTTTATGCTTAAATAGACTAGTGAATTATAAGGTTAAATAGAGGTTGTTTCTACAGGTTTTATGTTATCGGTAAGGGTAAAATAGGTAGATCTATATTAGCTACTTTTCTAGTTAAATTTAGTACCTGTTTTGAATACCCATATTCATTATCATACCAACAATATATTGTTATTTGCTTACCGTTTACTATAGTAGCTTGACCATCAATAACCGATGCAAATTCACTAGAATAAAAGTCAGTTGAAACAATTTCAGATGAGTTAACAAAACCAATAATTTGACGATATTTAGATCTAAATGCTGCATCCTTTAAAAATCCATTAAGATCGTCTTTTGTAACATCTTGGTTTATGTTGAGTACTAAAACAGCTAAGCTAACGTTAGGAGTTGGCACTCTAATAGCATTGCCAGTTAATTTACCTTTAAGTTCAGGTATGGCTTTTGCAACTGCATTAACTGCCCCTGTAGATGTTATCACCATATTCAGTGGAGCACTTCTACCTCGCCTATCACCTTTATGATAGTTATCAATTAAATTCTGATCATTAGTATAAGCATGCACCGTTTCTATATGACCAGATTCAATAATATATTGATCATTTAAGACTTTTAGTACAGGAACAATTGCATTTGTAGTACATGAAGCAGCGGATACCAGTTTATCCGATTTATCTAAATTAGAATGATTAACACCAAATACTATATTCTTAATATTATCCTTGCCTGGTGCAGTTAAGATCACTTTATCTGCACCTGTAGTTATATGTTCCTTAAGATCTGATTCGTTTCTCCATACTCCAGTATTATCGATAACTATAGGATTTTTAATTTTGTAATCTAAATATGAAAAATCACTTGGAGAGTTGGCATAAATAATCTTTACTGGATTACCATTAATTATTAGCTGTGATTTTTTTGTATCTACTCTGATGGTTCCTAAAAATTTACCGTGTACTGAGTCTCTTCTCAATAAACTAGCTCTTTTTAATAAATCATCTTCACTTTTTCCTTTTCTAACAACTATTGCCCTTAAACGAAAATAATTACCTGGTCCAGTTGTTTGGATTAGTAATCTAGCTAATAATCGACCAATCCGACCAAAACCGTATAAAACTATATCTTGAGGTGAATCAGGTCTATTTGAATCTGCACCTATAATAGATGAGAGTTCATCTTTTAAGTAGTTTGAAATCTTTTCTTCTGGATTATCCTTTAGCTCACTAAAAAAGGGACATCGTACAGCAAGTTCACCCAAATCAATCTCACAATCAGGTAAATCAAGTTGTAATAAAGCATTTAATAGTGGAAAAGTCTCTAGTTCACTTAGCTCGTTACCTTCAACCTGTCTGACAAATCTATGAGCTTTTAATATATCTATAGTTGAAAAATTCACTAAAGATTGGCCATATATTAATAGCTGAATACCATTTCTATATAGATTCCCAATAATGGGAACCATAAGCTCAGCTATTCCTTCACGCCATTTCCAATCACCAAAAAAGTCATCAACTTTTTCTCGTTTCCTTAAATCAGGATTTTGTGTCAGGTCTTTCACAGATTTAATTATAAACTAGCAAATCTATTTAAGTGATAGTTTCTATTACCAAATAAAGCATCAATTGCGGTGAGTCTTTTTAAGTAATGTCCGATTGACATTTCATCACTTACTCCCATACCTCCATGAAGTTGTACTGCTGTTTGTCCAACAAATCTTCCGGATTTACCAATTTGTGCTTTTAATGATGATATAGTTTTAGATGCATCATTATCGTTAGAATCAAGCTGAAGCATGGCCTTAAATAGCAAAGATTTAGATATTTCAGCTTCAATAAACATATCAACCATTTTGTGTTGTAATACTTGAAAGTTAGAAATGGGTTGATCAAACTGCTCTCTTTCTTTTGTATATTGAACAGTTTTTGTATAAGAAGCAATCATGGCACCAACTGCTTCTGCAGAAAGACACAGGTTTATGTAGTCCATAACTGAATTAATTGCATCAACAGAGGAATCACCAGAAACTAAGACATTAGATTTATCAACTTCTACATTTTCAAAAGTAAGTTCTCCACAAATTTGTCCATCAAATGTCTTAAAATTATTGATACTTAAACCAGCAGTGTCAGAGTTAACTAGATATAGTCCATTTTCTTTATCTTGATTAACAGCATAAACAATAAAATAATCTGCATTTTTAGAATTTAATACGATTGATTTATTTCCATTTAATAAAATCTTAGAATTTGATTCCGATACATTTGTTTTTATTGAATGAAAATTATAAGCATTATCTGGTTCTGAAATTGCAAGACTGATTTGTTTGTCACCAGAAATTATCTTGGTTATTAAAGATTTAGATTGATCAGAGTTAATAATTTCTAATAATTTACCTGACATAACTACATTTGCTAAATATGGCTCTACAACGAGATTTTTTCCAAACTCCTCAAAGATAATTGATAATTCAATTGGACCAAAATTAAAACCGCCATTGTCTTCATTAAACGGTATAGATAACCAACCTAAATCAGAAAATTGCTTCCATATATCCTTATTAAAAACTTCATCCGATGATATTATTTTTTCTCTTTTATCAAATGTGTAGTCAGATTCACAAAATTTTGTTACCTGATCTCGCAACATCATTTGTTCATCAGAATATTCAAGATTCATTTTTATATACCTAATATTGCCTTTGCTATGATATTTTTTTGTATTTCGTTACTACCACCATAAATAGAAGTTTTTCTAAAATTTAGATATTTAGAAATAGAACGCGAGGTAAAATCAGAACCGATAAATGATGAAGGTTTTTTATTTGACTTAAATCCATCAGGACCGTCATAAGGAAGGATATATTGACCAGCTGATTCAATATATAGTTCGGTAAGTCTCTGTTGTAATTCAGTACCTTTAATCTTTAATATGGATGATTCAGGTCCTGGATGACCGCCGTTTGCTAATGCAGCTAAAGATCTTAGCTCAGTAAATTCAAGTGCTGACAACTCAATTTCATATTCAGCAATTTTTTTCTTTAAATCATCGTCAGCAAAAGACAGAGTACGTTCTTTTAATTGATTTAATGAATGTTTTTGTGCTGGTATTCCTGCAATACCAAATCTTTCGTGCCCTAATAAGAATTTTGCATAAGTCCAGCCCTTCCCTTCTTCACCTATTAGATTCTCACAAGGTACTTTTACATCAGTGAAAAATACAGAATTCACTTCATGTTCTCCATCAATCGTTATTATTGGTTTAACTTCAATGCCTGGAGATTTCATATCAATAAGAAGAAATGAAATACCTTCTTGTTTTTTTTGTGTCGTTTCAGTTCTAACTAAACAAAATATCCAATCAGCGAATTGTGCCAATGTCGTCCAAGTTTTTGCACCATTAACCACATATTCATTACCTTCTTTTACAGCTTTTGTTTTAAGTGAAGCTAGATCAGAACCAGATCCTGGCTCAGAATATCCCTGACACCACCATGAATTAAACTCTAAGATATCAGGTAAAAATTTTTTCTTTTGTTCATCATTACCAAATGTATAAATCACTGGCCCAACCATATTTAGACCAAATGGAATAATATTAGGACAGTTTGCATTTCCTAATTCTTCTTGAAATATATATATTTGAGCTGGTGACCAGCCAGTTCCTCCATATTCAACTGGCCAATTATAGCCAGCCCATCCCTGATTAAATAATGATTTATGCCAATCAACAACATCATCTCTGCTAAGTTGTTCACCATTAGCTTGTTTTTCTTTAATATGTTTAGGGTATTTATTTTCTAGATAATCCTTTACTTCATTACGAAAATCTAGCTCTTGTTGTGAAAAATTTATATCCATATTAATAAAAAATTATAATAAATAACTCTTAATGACGCAGAAGTTTAAGTTATTTAAATGAAAAAGTATATTCCAATCAAAACCATTATACTTTAGCCGATGCTAGATAAACAAAATTATTCTAAAGCAATTCAGATTGCTGAAATAGTAAACAAAAAAAAGAATAATTATTTAATAATTTCAGATAATGCAAATGATGCAATGTTATTAGAAAATGAACTTACATTAATAACTAATAAATCCGATATTAATATTTTTCCTGATAGAGAAATTCTTCCATATGATAAATTTTCAACAAACATTTCTCTTATTAAAAAAAGGAATTTTTTATTAAATAGAGCTTATGCAAAAAATAATCATCTTGTTATAGTATCTGTTCAAAATATTTTTGAATTCATTCAACCAAAACAATTTTTTCTATCTAATCAAATTTATACAAATAAAACAGAAGTAAAATTTCATGATTTTATTTTAGTTCTACAGACTCTTGGTTTTAATAAAGTTAAAAAAGTTACACAGTTAAATGAATATGCGGTTAGAGGAGGCATTGTTGATTTTTATATCAGTCGATATGAATATCCTATTAGGGTAGAGTTTTTTGATAATAATATTGAAGAGATTAGATTTTTCAATCCAGATACTCAATCATCAATTAGAACCATTAATAAATTTTATTTGAGTCACGCTGGAGATGTGCCATTTGATCAGGAATCAGTAAACCTATTTGTGTCTAGATGGAGAGAATATTTCGATAAATATGATGAAAGAAAATGTCATATTTTTAATGAATTAAAAAACCAAATACTAAGTGATGGTTACGAAAATTATATACATTTATTTTTTAATAAAAATGAAATGAGTAACGTCATAGATCATTTAAATAAATTTAAAATTATTTATTTCAAATCTACAAAAGATAAGATATTTAATCATTATGACTATCTTCAAGAGAGATTCGATGATGAATCAGGGGATATTTGTAGACCCATTTCAGAAATTAAAGATTGTTATTTTCATCCAAAAGAACTTACAAAAAAAATTATCTAGAGGATTAATGATAAATGATGATTATGCAGAATTACCTTTTAAAAATTTTAATAAGCTCAAATCTTTAGAAAAAGAAATAATTAAACAATATAAAAAAAATCAATTAAATTCATTAATCTTTGCTACATCATCATCTGATGAAAGAGAAAATATATTAAATAAATACGATGATGTAATTCCAATTGAAAAAATAGAAAGGCAGACAAAAGGAATGTTTTTGCTCAGTAATAAGAGCATAAGATCATATTTTGATGCTATTAACAATCAATGTCTTATAAATTATGAAAATATATCATCTCATTCATATTTAATACCCACTAATACATCTATTAATCATGATGTTAAATCATCTATTCTTGATGAATTTAATCTTAAAGTTGGTGATTATGTAACTCATGAAGAACATGGTGTTGGTGAGTATGCAGGATTATTCTTAATAAGTAATTTAAAAGGTTCAGAGGAATGTTTTGAAATTCATTATGCAAATAATGAAAAATTATATGTGCCTGTCAGGCATCAATACCTAATTAATAAATTTAATTTCACTAATTCTAAAGAAATTAAATTAGATTCACTCTCATCACAAAAATGGAATAACAAGAAAGCAAGAATTAAACAAAATATTGATGATCTATCTGCACAATTATTAGATATTGAATCGAAAAGGTCCACTGCAACTACAGCACCATTAAAAGCAACTAGTGAATTAAGTAATAATTTTGCAAATGACTTCCCTTATATACTCACAGTAGATCAAAAACAATGTTTAAATGAAATTACAAAAGACCTGTCATTAATTAAACCAATGAATCGCGTTATATGTGGCGATGTGGGGTTTGGTAAAACCGAAATTGCCATGAGAGCAATATTTCTATCAGCCATTTCTAATAAACAGTCAATACTATTATGCCCAAGCACAGTTTTAGCAAGACAACATTATGAAACATTAAATAGTAGATTTAAAAATTTTCCTATAAACATAGATATCTTATATAGACACACTACAACAAAGAAAAAAACAGAAATCATTAATCAATTTAATGAATATAAAATTGATGTACTGATAGGAACCCACGCAATTTTAAATTCAGATATTAAGTACGATAATCTCGGTTTATTAGTTATTGATGAGGAGCATAGATTTGGTACAAAACAAAAGGAGTTAATCAAATTTAAACAACCTCGATCTCATACACTTTATATGTCTGCTACGCCCATACCTAAAACATTAAATTATATTTTTTCTGGATTAAAAGATTTCTCATATGTTTATAGTCCACCACCGAATAGAATCAACATTAAATCATTCCTTCATCCATATGATAGATCATTAATTAAAGCTGCTATAGAAAGGGAGTTAAATAGAAAAGGACAAGTTTTTATTGTCCAAAATAATATTAACAAGTTTTATGAAATTCAAGATTTATTAAAAGATCTTATTCCAAAAATTAAAGTTGGTATAGCTCATGGAAGATTGCCTAAAAAGGATATATCTAAAACAATGGAATTATTTGTTCATGGTGAGATAGAAGTTTTAATTTGTACAACAATTGTTGAAATGGGTCTTGATATACCTAATGCAAATACCATGATAATAATGGATTCACATAATTTTGGTTTATCACAATTACATCAATTAAGAGGCAGAGTTGGTAGATCATTTAAACAAGCTTATTGTTATTTCTTAATACCAAATTGGGAAATTAAACGAAATTCCAAACTTAGATTAGATGCTTTAATGAAATACTCAAATCTTGGAGATGGTTATTTTATAGCTCAAGAAGATTTAGAAATTAGGGGAGCTGGAGAATTTCTTGGAGAAAAACAATCAGGTCATATAGAAACTATCGGACTTTCATTGTATTTATCAATGTTAAAAGAATCTATCCAACAATTAAAAGGTAATGTTACAAAAGATATCAATGTTGATATTCAATTAGGACATCCAGCATATATTCCAGAAGATTTAATGCCATCCGTTTCTGAGCGATTAAAGTTTTATAGGAGATTAAATGATGCTAAACGAATACGGGATATAGATGTTATAAAAAATGAATTAAAAGATAGATGTGGAAAATTACCATCAGCTATCAACAATCTCTTAAATGATAATAAATTAATCATAAAATCCAGAAAATTATCTATCCATAAGATTTATACTAATAAAAATCAAATTAACATTAGGTTTGATGCTGATGTTAAAAAGGAAATATATAACAAAATTATCTCAATGATAGAAAATCCTAATATGAACTTAACGATTATGAAAAATAATGTTATTAAGATTGACTACTCAAATAAAGATATGATTAAAGAATTAACTAAATTTATTAATGCAATATCTTAAAATATTTTTACTTATTTTTTCTATACCAAACATATGCATTGCAAATGAATATGTAATTGAAGTAGTGGTATTTAAAAATCTAAATACGATTAAAACTGGTGAAATCTTTGAATCTAAAGTTTTAAATTTTGAAGTTTCTAGATTAATTAAACTAAGGACCAGTAAAGATAGATTAAATAATCAGGCATTATATGAATCCTTTAATTATGAAGATAGTAAATCAATAGAAATTGAACAACTGTATTCATTTAAAGACGAATTAGAGCCGACAGACAAAAAGCTACAATCGAACCCTAATCCATCAACATGGTTTTATATAAATGAAACCTTAAATAATCTGGAGGTATTTAAAAGGAGGATCTCGAGAAGAAGTGAATATGAGTTGCTATATTCAGGTTCATGGATTCAAAATAGCCCATCATTGGATGATTCTTATTTTGTTAATATTTATAACAATGACATAAATCTCTATATAAACCTATATAAATCAAGATATCTACATTTAGATATAACAGCTGCCATGAATTATGTTGTGATTGATAATAAAGTTTCTAACAATATTGGATTAATCATTCAAGACTTATATAAAAATACCAATCATGACAATGAATCTTTTACCGATCTTAATATTCGGCCTTCTCAAGATATCCTTACTGAGATTACTCAAAGAGATGATTACGAATTAATAACAAATTTCGAATCAGAATACTTGATAATAGAGGATAGAAGGATTTTTGACGGAGAAACTCATTTTTTTGATCATCCAAATTTTGGAATAATGATCTCAGTATCAGCAATTAAAGAGAATAATTAATAATAAGCATTATCCGTCACGCTATGATCTGTAATATCTTTTACAGCATTAAGATCATCAAATTGATCTAATAAGGTTTTTTCAATGCCGTCTTTTAAAGTAACATCGACCATACCACAACCCTGACAACCACCACCAAATTGGAGAATTGCTTCTCCTTTATTAGTAATTTCTACTAAATGAACTGAGCCGCCATGTGATTCAAGCATCGGATTAATTTCGTTATAAATAACATAATTGACTTGATCTTCTAAGGGACTGTCTTTAGATATATTTGGAATTCTGGAGTTAGGAGATTTAATGGTTAATTGACCACCAAAATTATCAGTATCAAAGTTAATTTCGGCATCATCCAAAAATGGTATTGATCTATTTTCAATAAAAACTTTAAAATCCTTTAATTCAATAATCGTATTGTCTTCAGATATCTGTTCTTTAATATTACAAAAAGATAGGCATGTTTCAGCTTTTGGTGTACCAGGATCAGTAATAAATATCTTGATAGCTAAATTAACATCATTTTTATCTATCAGTAATTTATACAAATATTCTTCTGCTGATTCAGTAATCTTGATTATATCTTCCATAATAAATATTAATTTTAATGATTATTAACAACTTTAACAAAGGTATATAAAAATCTTATAGTTTTTATAATATCAATTTGTATGAAAAATAAATTTAAAGAGTTATCTAAAACTATTCACCAACAATTCAATATTTATCCTTCTATATACCTGTCTCCTACTTCTGGATATAGATCTAGATGTAAATTTGGTTATAAAAATAATAAATATACGATGATTGATAATAATCAGACATTGCATATGGATAGTTTTAAATTAGCTATAGATCCTATTCAAAAAGTAATGCCACAATTATTAAAGTTTATATCAAAAGATTATGAATTAAGTAATAAGTTATTTTCTGTAAACTTTAGATCTAATGGCACCAATGTTATAGCAACTTTAATTTATCACAGGGAAATTTCTGATATATGGCTTCAATCAGCCAATTATGTTGAAAAAAATATTAACAATCTAAATTTAATCGGTAGAGCTAAAAATATATTACTTTCTCAACACGAGCCCATTCTTTGGAAGGAAGAAGAGATAAGTGGTTTCAAATATCATATTGTCCAAGACGATGAAGTATTTTTTCAACCTAATCATTATTTATTATCAAAAATGATTAAATTTCTCTTAAATAATATTGATACGGATGCTAAAGATCTATTGGAAATATATAGTGGTTGTGGAACATTTACATTGCCGTTAAGTTATGTATTTAACCAAGTATTAGCAACAGAAAATAATCGCTCTTGTATAAGATTGATGAATAAGTCAATTGAAATGAATAATATTAATAATATTAGTTGTGCAAGATTATCTGATTCTGAAACTGCAGAGGCAATTAATGGAAAATCCTTCAATCGTTTGGGTAAAATTAATATAGAAAAATATCAATTTAGTCATGTTTTAGTAGATCCACCAAGATCTGGCTTAAGTAAAGAAACAATAAAGCTAATTCGTAATTTTAAAAAAATTATTTATATCTCATGTAATTTTGAATCATTTATTCGCGATATGAATTCTTTAAATAATATTAAACTAAAAAATATATCTATTTTTGATCAATTTGCTTCGACTGATCATATAGAATTAATTGCTATTCTAAGCAATTGAATCGCCATTATTGGATTAAAATAAATCAATGGAAATTGATCTGAATAGAAAACAACTTGATCTTAAAAATGAATTAAAAGAATATTTTAAATCATTAATGACACAAGAATTGAAGAATGAATTAAGTAATTCACAGTTTTTTGAAGGGGGTGGCCCTGAATTTAAAAAAACACTTAAACAAATGGGTCAAGATGGTTGGATAGGATTAAGTTGGTCTAAATCATTAGGTGGTAAAGAATTCTCACCTCTAGAACAATACATTTTTATAGAAGAAGTAATGAGATCAGGATTCCCCTTCCCATTCCTAACAACAGAATCTGTGGGCCCTATGATTGCTGAATACGGTTCGGATTGGGCTAAAGATACAATAGCTAAAAATATACTTAAAGGTGAATTAATATTTGCTATTGGTTATTCAGAACCAAATTCCGGAACTGATCTTGCTTCACTAAAAACAAAAGCTGATACCAAAGATGATGGTTTCTTGATTAACGGTCAAAAAATCTGGACAAGTTTAGCTAATTATTCAGACTACATTTGGCTAGCAGCTAGAACAGATCAAAATGTTAAAAAACACAAAGGCATTAGTATGTTCATTGTTCCAACTGATGATCCGGGATTTTCGTACAAACCAATTCATACACTAGGAGATGTAACTACTAATTCGACTTTCTATGAAAATATATTTGTTTCTAAAGACAATCTTGTTGGAACAATAAATGAGGGTTGGCAGTTAATAACAAGTCAGTTAAATTTAGAGCGTCTTGCATTAGTAAATCATGGACCAATTGATGAACTTTATAATGAGTTATTATCTATATGTAAGAATACTGAGCTTTCTCCAGGCAACAACTTAACAGACGTTGACTGGGTACAACATAATTTTGCAAAGATCTTTAATGGTATTGAGTCATTAAAATTAATTTGTTGGAAACTAGTATGGAGCATGGAACACAATAATCTTTCTATGGCTGATGCTTCTACAGCTAAAATATATGGATCAGAATTCTTCATTGAAGCATACAGACTTATGATGGAAATAATAGGTGAAGTATCAATTATAGTGAATGATGATTTATCGATCATTAACTCAAAGTTAGAAAGAATGTATAGAACGGCCTCAATATTAACTTTTGGTGGTGGCACAAATGAAGTTCAACGTGACATCATTGCTATGGCTGGATTATTAATGCCGAGGTCTAGATAATGAATTTTAGTTATCCTGATGATAAATCTTTAATACAAGATAATTTAAAGAAATTATTTAAAAAATATTCTGAAGAAAAATATTTATCTAAATTCAATAATAATAAATTTGATATCAATTTATTAAACGATCTTAGACATAATGGTTATCTTTTTAATTTAAATAAGCACCTTTCACAAATAGATTTAGATATCTTGACTCTGTCATATGTTAATGAAGAGATTGGTTATAATTGTGCTCCATTAGACCCAACATCATTTATATCAGATGTGCTTATGACTGTTGATGAATCATCATGGAAAAATAAAGATAGCTTTATAGCTGAACTAATAAATGATAAGAATTATTTTTGTACCTCTGCTTTACAGGAACCATTTAATTTTGATCTAGATTCACCACAAACTTATGGCGTACAAAAGAGGGATGGTTATATTATTAATGGTACCAAGATTTGTATATACAACATCGAGCTATCAAAAAATATAATTGTGTCATTTATATCTGATGATGGAATATTGTTAGCATTAATTCCAACAAGTTCTATTGATTATGTAAGAACAATTAATACTTCCTCACAACCCTACTCTAAAATTTTATTTAAAGACTACTTAATACCGTTTGATACAATCATCAATAAATCAGGCGAAGGATTAGAGTTATTAAGAGATTGTAATCATAGAAGAATTTTACTTCAGGCTGCATTTGCAAAAGGTCTTACATTGAGAATGATTGAATTAACTGCTCAATATACAAGTGAAAGAGAACAATTCGGTAAGCCTATTGGTAGTTTTCAAGCAGTAGCACATAGGGCAGCAGATTGTTATATAGAAAATCAAATTCTTGAACTTCATTTCCAACAAGCGATGTATAAGTATCAATTAAAACAACAATGCGAGAATGAAATCTATAATTTAAAGTATATTCTTGGTAATGCTTTACATAACATTTCATATGCATCTCAACATCTACACGGCGGAATGGGTGTAGCTAAAGAATATCCACTATGGAGGTTTTGTTTAGCTGCTAAAGATCTAGAAATAAGCTATGGAAATAGTACTAGCTCACTTAACAGAGTTGGAAAAAATATAACTTTAAATCAATAAGTTATAAAAGATCAGCTAATTGTGGTAATACGTCAAATAAATCAGCAACCAAACCATAATCGGATACTTGGAAAATTGGTGCATCTTCATCTTTATTAATTGCAACAATTACTTTTGAATCTTTCATTCCAGCTAAATGTTGGATTGCACCTGAAATACCAACTGCAATATAAAGATTTGGTGCAACAATTTTTCCAGTTTGGCCTACCTGATAATCATTTGGTACAAAACCAGCATCTACAGCAGCTCTAGAGGCTCCAACCGCCGCACCTAACTTATCTGCGATAGTTTCAAGTAAATGAAAATTATCACCTGATTGCATACCTCTACCGCCCGAAATAATAATGTCAGCTGCTGTTAGTTCAGGACGATCACTTTCAGCAAGCTCTTCTGATATAAATTTACTTTTATTTATTGGTTCCAATGGGTCTATATTTAAAATTTCAGCATTACCTGATTCTGAACCAACTGGATCAAATGCTGTAGCTCTAACTGTTATTACCTTTATTGAGTCATTTGATTTAACTGTTGCAATACAACTTCCAGCATAAATTGGTCTTTTATATGTCTCTTGATCAATAACTTCACTAATATCAGATATTTGTTGAGAATCAAGTAATGCACTAACTCTTGGCATGAGATTCTTGCCAAATGTTGTAGCAGGAGCAAGGATGTGTGAATAATTATCTGCTAAAGAAACAACTACTCCGGAAACTTCTTCTGCCAATTGAGAGTCTAAATGTTCACTATCACATACAAGAACTTTGTTAATAGATTCAACTTTAGATGCATGATTAGATAATTCAGAACACTTTGATCCAATAATTGCTAAATCTACCTCATTATTAATAAGATTAGCAGCAGCTATAGTATTCAAAGTAGAGGGTTTTAATGATGTATTATCATGTTCTGCTATAACTAAGATACTCATATTGCTTTAGCCTCATTTTTTAATTTTTCAACTAATTCTTCAGCTGATTCAACAATAATTCCTTGTTCTCTTTCTGGTGGTAACTCAACTGATATTAATTCTTGTCTATTACTTACATCTAAACCTAGATCATTTATATTGATTACATCTAATTCTTTCTTTTTCGCTTTCATAATATTTGGTAAAGATGCATATCTGGGTTCATTGAGACGTAAATCTGTTGTCACAATAGCTGGTAAAGAAACTTCAATAGTTTGTAAACCACCATCAATTTCTCTTGTTACTTGTGCATTATCAGCATTTAGCTCTAACTTAGATGCAAATGTTGCTTGTGGTAAGTCTAAAAGTGCTGATAACATCTGACCTGTTTGATTATTATCACCATCAATTGCTTGTTTACCTAAGATAATTAAGTCTGGTTTTTCTTTCTCATATATTTTTGCTAAAGTTTTTGCTATTGCTAAAGGTTCAAGATTTTGCTCTGATTCAACCAATATCGCTCTATCACAACCTAAGGCAAGTGCAGTTCTTAATTGCTCTTGAGCTGATGTTGATCCAATTGTTATAGCAATGATCTCTTCAACTTTACCACCTTCTTTAAGTCTTACAGCTTCTTCAACTGCTATCTCACAAAATGGATTAATGGACATTTTGACGTTATTTAAATCTACGTCTGAATTATCACTCATAGGTCGCACTTTTACGTTGTAATCTACGACCCTTTTAACTGGTACAAGTACTTTCATAATTTACACGATTTGTAGTTTGATTAGATTGTAAGGGCTATAATTGTAATGTTTTTTTTATTAATTAAAAAGACTAGAGACCATTAAATGAATAGAGATGTAATGGAATATGATGTCGTTATTGTTGGCGGTGGTCCAGCTGGATTGAGCTGTTCAATAAAATTAGCTCAATTATGTAAGAACAATAATAAAGAATTATCTATATGCCTTCTTGAAAAAGGTTCTGAAATTGGTGCTCATATCTTATCTGGAAATGTTTTTGAGCCTAGGGCATTAAAGGAGTTAATCCCCGACTGGAAAGAATTAAATGCGCCACTCAATGTGCCTGTAAAAAAAGATAAATTATTATTTATGCTATCTCAAAATAAATCTATTCCGATACCAGCGTTTATTATGCCGCCTATGAACAATCATGGTAACTATATTATTAGTTTAGGAAATTTATGTAGATGGTTAGGAACACAAGCAGAGGCACTTGGTATTGAGATTTTTCCTGGATTTCCTGCAAGTAATCTTCTTTATGACAATGATAAAGTAATTGGTGTTAGAACTGGTGATATGGGTCTGTCTAGTTCAGGTGAACAAAAATCAGGTTTTGAACCAGGTATTGATATACATGCAAAATATATTATTTTAGCAGAGGGTTGTAGAGGCCACCTAGGCAAAGAAGTTATTTCTAAATATGATTTAGATAAAGATAAAGATCCCCAACATTACGGAATAGGATTTAAAGAAGTTTGGAAAATTAAATCTGATTTACACCAGGAGGGTTTGGTTATTCATACAAATGGTTGGCCTACATCAAATGACACACCATCTGGATCGTATTTATATCATGCATCAAATAATGAGGTTTATCTTGGATATGTAGTGCCACTTGACTATAAAAATCCACATTTAAGTCCTTATGATGAATTTCAAAAATGGAAAACACATTCCAAAATTAAAAGTTTTTTAGAGGATGGTGAAAGAATTACATATGGAGCAAGAGCACTTATAAAAGGTGGTCTTCAATCGTTACCTAAAATGGATTTTCCAGGAGGATTACTTATTGGATGTAATGCAGGAACTATGAACTTTTCTAAGATTAAAGGTTCACATACAGCAATGAAATCTGGAATGATTGCAGGTGAACATATATTTGAATCATTGGTTGATAAGACCGATCTGCAATTTGAAGATAGAATAAAAAATTCTTGGATTTTTAAAGAACTATATAAGTCCAGGAATTTTAATCCTTTCTTTCATAAATTTGGTGCATTAATCGGTGCTATATTTAATGCCATAGACCAATTTATTTTTAGAGGCCATTTGCCGTTTACACTTCACCATAAAACACCTGACCACGATTGCTTAAAACCTGCAAAGGATATGCCCAAGATAGATTATCCAAAGCCAGATGGTAAGCTGACATTTGATAAGCTAAGCTCAGTCTTTTTATCAAATACCTATCATGAAGAAGACCAACCATGTCACCTTAAACTTAAAGACCCTGATATACCAATTTTAAAAAATTTACCAATGTATGATGAGCCTGCTCAAAGATACTGCCCAGCAGGTGTATATGAGGTAGTAGATGAAAAGTTTGTAATAAATGGACAAAACTGTGTTCATTGCAAAACCTGTGATATTAAAGATCCTTCACAAAATATAACCTGGGTCAGTCCAGAAGGAACTGGTGGGCCCAATTACCCCAACATGTAATTATTATGAAAAACTATTTATATACACTAACAATAATTTTTATTGTATTTGGTTGTGGACAACAATCAGATGAAGAGCAATTTCTAAGCATTCTTGATAGTGAATGGCAAAGAACTGTTTCACTTAATCCTGTCTATGCATCAAGCATGGGAGATTTATCAAAAAATACAGAATGGGCAGATTCATCTATTGAAGCAATTAATAAGAATAATGAACACAATATTAATGTTCTTCAAGAATTAACATTATTAAATTATGAAAATTTTAGTGATGACAATATAGTTAATTATCAATTATTTATTCGTCAATACAAAGATTCTATAGAAGCAAGTAAATATAAGATTTATCTTTTACCATTCAGCCATAGAGGAGGAATACAACTACAACATGAAACTGTAGATGTTCTCCCATTTAGAAATACACAACATTACTATGATTGGATTCAGCGATTAGAAAAAATTGATGTATTGGTTGATGATGTAATAGAGCGAGCAAAGCTAGGAATTGAAGAAGGCATCGTTCCTCCAAAAATACTAATGCTTAGAGTGCATGATCAAATCAAACTCCAGGCAATGGTTTCCCCTAAAGACAGTCCGTTCTATAAACATTTTAAGAATATTGAATTAGATATAACCGATGCTGAGATTAATAACATACAATCTAAGGCTCTAGAAGTAATAGAAAACGAGGTTATACCATCATATAAAAAACTACTTTTATTTTTTGAAAATGATTATTTACAAAACTGTAGAGAAGATGTGGGCATACAAAGTATACCGAACGGCAAGCAATATTATGAATTTGTTGCAAGGAAATTTACGACAACAGATCTAACGCCAAAGGAAATTCATCAATTAGGTTTATCAGAAGTTAAAAGAATTAGGGCTGAGATGGAGGCTATTATAGAAGAAGTTGGCTGGCAAGGTTCCTTTAAAGGATTTCTCAATGATTTAAGAACCAATCCTAAATTCTACTTTGATAATCCTGATGATCTATACAAAGAATATTTAGCAACATCTAAAAGAATTGACCCCGAAATTGTTAAATTATTTAAAGTACTGCCTAGAGCACCTTATGGGATCAAACCAATTCCAATTGAAAGTGCTCCTGATACTACAACCGCATACTACATGAGGCCCGCGGCAGATGGGTCTAGAGCAGGTTATTATTATGTTAATTTATATAGACCTGAAGTAAGACCAAAATATGAAATAGAAGTTCTAAGTGTGCATGAAGCAGTCCCTGGACATCATTTACAAATTGCACTAGCCATGGAATTAGATTTACCAAACTTTAGACGTTATGGTGGATTTACTGCATTTGTTGAGGGCTGGGGTCTATACAGTGAAAGTCTTGGGTATGATATGGGCTTATACAAAGATCCATATTCACAATTTGGCCAACTTACATATGATATGTGGAGAGCTATTAGACTGGTGGTAGACACAGGTATGCATTATATGGATTGGACAAGAGATGATTCGATCAATTATTTTTTAGATAATTCAGCTAAAACAAAACAAGATATTATCAATGAGGTTGATAGATATATAAATTGGCCTGGTCAGGCTCTTGCTTATAAAGTGGGTCAATTAAAAATACTTGAGTTAAAAGATAGATCTAAAGAAAAATTAGGTGATAAATTTAATATTAAAGATTTTCATCATGAGGTCTTGAAGCGTGGCGCTGTTCCTCTTGATGTACTAGAGTCAAACATCGATAAATGGATTGAATCACAACTTATTCAATGATACCAATATTAAATCTTTGATTATCACTTAAAATAAAAACCTTATTGCCATCAACATTGTGATCAATAACCTCGTTTAATAGTTGATAGTAAACGTTTCTAGATAAGAAACCTTTTATGTTATTTCTTACGTTAAATATTGGTATGACTTCATGGTCATTTATGGATATTAGTTCCACTACTGCATCCTTTAATAATTCAAAAGAATAATCAAGGTTAGTAATGAATAAGTATTTATCATCTTGAATGAGATAATCAATAATCATGTATGGTGCTATATCTACTTTAACTAGAACTTTTTCAACTGGTGTAACACAATAATAATTATTATTCTCATATTTTAAAATTTTTGAAAAAAGTATTTTTAAATTATTTTTTCCAATAATTGAGTTTTGATAATACCAATTACCATCTCTGTCAATATTAAATGCAACATCTGGGCATAGATCTGGATTCCATTTTTCTACTGGTGGGAAAGACTTATCCTTATCAGGGATATTAGATGTTAGTTTAGATAAGTCCATAGATTATTAATTAATAAAAATATGCCTAAGAGTATTAAAAAGTATCCTAAGAAATGATCAATTATTTTATTCTTCCTAAGATAATATTCTTTCATGATTGGTACGTTTAACAGGTAGCTTAAAAATACGAACCAAATGAACGTTGCTATAGGAAAATAAATTATAAAAAAAGCATCAAATGTAATAGCTTCATATGAGGCAATGACAGCGAATATTGATACAAAAAATATAAATGCTTTGATATTTAATATATTCGTAATGAAGCCAATAATAATAGGATTATTAAAAGTACGCTCATTAGTTTTAGATGTATTCAAAATTACAGATAACGAAGAAATTCCTAAATAAATGAAATAGATAGCAGCCAATACAGTAACGAGAGTTTCTAAATTATTATTTGCTAAAACAATTGAAGATATTCCATACATGGCTAACAGACAATGAAGAAAAATACCTATGGCAATACCTAATGATGTAAATAAACCACCAATAAAACCTGAGCGTATATTTTGTTTAATAATTATTAAGGTATCTGGGCCGGGAGATATAACAGCTAATAAATGAGCAAAAACTAAACTAAGTATCAGTAACATTATTCAATTAATATTGGCTCAACCTGTAAACTGATATTAAATTCATCCAGAACAATATCTTGGATGCTCTTTACAGTACGTTTTAAATCTCTAAAAGTACAATTATTGGAATTCACTAAAACTAATTTATTGGATTGATGTAGTGAAATATTTCCATAAAAATTAATCTTATCTTCTATAACTTCTAAGATTGAGCCAGCTGAAATCTTTACTAACTCATCTTCTATGTTTTCGATAATAAATAACTTATCAATATTATTAATGTCTTGAGTTTTTAATACTGGGTTTTTAAAGAAACTGCCGCAGTTAGGTATGATTGATGGATTGGGTAATCGAGATGATCTTATCGAACCAATAATTTCTATCAACTTAGCAGATGTCATTTCATTTTCTTTTAAATTATTTATTTTCATGTAATTATTTAAAGATTCATACTTAAGAACTGGTTTAAATTTATCTTCTAGGACAAAATTAATTGTATTAATTAAATATTTTTTAGATTGAAAAATTGATTCTCGATAGGCAAATTTACATTCATGATGATCTAAAGTAACTATCTTTAATGTATCTAAATCAATACATTCAACAGAATGAATGAACTTTGAAACCTCAACGCCATATGCTCCAATATTTTGTATCGGTGAAGCACCAACACTACCAGGAATATATGCAAGATTTTCAAGACCATATAAATTATTTTTGTTACAAGTCATGACAAATTCATGCCAATTTATATTAGCACCGACTTTAATATTTACTCCATCAAATACTAGATCATTAAAATTACTTTTTAGGATAATTTTATCTATTGATTCATTAAAGATTGTGTTTGTGCATTCACCAACTACAAAAATATCATCAATAGAAAATTTTTTAAGGTTATTTACATCATAAGTATTATCAATTTTTATTAATTGATTGGCTTTAAAAGCTATACCAAAAGATGTTTGGTTGATCATGATTTATTTTGGATATAGGTATTAGCTTTGTCCAGGTCTTCTTGAGTATCAATTCCTATCGGATGATCATTATCAAAATATTTAACATATATATCATATCCATTTTCTAGGAACCTTAATTGCTCAAGACTCTCAGCTTTTTCTAAAAGTGCTTGGTCAAGATTGCTAAGTTCTCTTAATGTTTTAACATCATATGCATATATTCCAAGATGTTTTTGATATTTGTAATTTGATTTCACAAAATTTTCAGGAATGGTTGATCTTGAGAAATATAATGCCCTTCCAGATTTTGAAGTTACTACCTTTACATTATTTGGGTTTTTTATTTCTTCAATATCTTTTAGTGGTATTGATGCAGTGGAGATATTTATACCTTTTTGAATCATATTACCAATTTCTGAAATGATTGAAATTGGCATAAATGGTTCATCGCCTTGTAAATTAACAACAACTTCATCATCCTTGAGATTTAGTAATTTAACAGCTTCATTGACTCTATCTAATCCAGACAAATGATCTGATGAAGTTAATATGGCTTTGCCATTGTTTGAGATTATATGGTCAAGTATTTCATGACTATCGGTAGCAACAGTGACAGATAATGAATGAACTGAAAACGCCAAATCATAAACTCTACTAATAACTGTTTGAGAACCAATTTTAAGCATTGGTTTATTTGGTAGTCGTTTTGAACCAATCCTTGCAGGGATAATAATATGAAAATTATTTTCCATTCATTGGTTTTATAGCATCTTCTACCATTCTTGGTATTGAATCTATAATAGGATATTTAATGTTACATTTATGACATTCTAGATAATCTTTATTCAACTTAAGATTACCTTTGCATCTTAAGCATACTAAAAAATCTAAAATATCTTCTTTAATCATTAATCTTATTTAATATATTATTAAAAAAATCGTCTTCAATTTGTGCATCTATAGATAAATACCATATTTTAGAATTCTTAAAATGCTTACATTTAGAAGCATCTTTTTCTGTCATGATAATTGGTAAATGATCTAAAAAATTAATATCGCGTTTTAAAAACTTATGGTGATCAGGGAATGGATGATTATCCGTTTCAAAACCTAATCTCATCAGAAGATCAAAAAATCTATTTGGGTTACCCAGTCCAGCTACTGCATGAGCTCTATAATGCATAGGCCAATTATCAACATCATATGACTTCCCTGAATTTAAATGTATAAACTTGCTAGGATTCAAAGTCATTAAAAATTCACCTTCTTCAGCTGGACCACCATTATTAACAATAAAATCAACTTTTTTTAATCTACTCTTGGGCTCTCTTAGTGGACCAGCAGGAAATGTTAAAGAATTACCAAATCGTCTAGTTCCATCTATAACAACAATCTCAATATCTCTTCCTAGTCCATAATGTTGGAGGCCATCATCAGATATGATGACATCAGTCTCAGGATATTTATTTAATAAATTTTTTACAGCACGAGGTCTATTTTTGTCTATAAAGAATGGTAATTTTAATTTTTGAAGTATCTGTGCTTCATCACCAGTTTGTTTGTAGGTAGTGCTCTCACCAACTTCCAATGTTTGAGAAAATTTACCGCCATATCCCCTGCTAACAATTCCAGGTTTTTTCCCTGATTCAATTAATTTTTTTGCTAAAGATTTAACTAGAGGGGTTTTTCCTGTACCTCCCATAGTAATATTTCCAACAATAATTACTGGAATATTTGGTTTCCAAACTTTATTAATATTAGATTTATATCTACTAATCCTTAAATTTACAATAAGATTAAAAATTATTGAGAAAGGTGATAACAACCACAACCAAAAGCTTTTTTTGTACCATGAATCAAGAAGCATTCCTTGTTGAATCGGATCTTCAACAAAAGTAGGTAAAAACTTTTTAGATTGAGACTTTCTTGATTTAGTTCTATCTCCTGAATCTTTATCGGCATTTTGATACAAAGATCTGTACAAACCATTTGAATCTAAAAGGTTTTCATGAGTGCCTGATTCTGCAATCGTTCCTTCATCTATAACAAAGATATTATCAGCATTTTCGATTGTAGTTAGTCTATGAGCAATAATGATTGTTGTTCTATCAACAATTAACTTATCTATAGCAGATTGAACAACAAGCTCAGATTCGTTATCTAATGCAGAGGTGGCTTCATCAAGGATAATAATTGGAGAGTTTTTATAAAAAGCCCTAGCTATTGCCAGTCTTTGTCGTTGACCACCTGATAATAAGACACCATCATCACCAATTTCTGTATTAAATCCTTCAGGAAATCTTTCTATAAATTCTGTACATCCTGATAAGTTTGCAGCCTCCCTGACTTTAACTTTATCAATATCTTCAACGCCATATGCAATATTCTTTTCTATAGAATCATTAAATAATGTTGGGTTTTGACTAACTATCGAAATATGATCTCTTAAGTAATCAAGTTTTATATCTTGTATATCAATATTCTCTAATTTAATTGATCCACTGCTAGGTATATATAATCTTGAAATTAAATTAGCTACTGTTGTTTTACCTGAACCAGATCTTCCAACAATAGCTATGGTTTGGTTTTCAGATATAGATAAATTAATATCATTTAAAATATTATTAGGTTCATCATAGGCAAAGGAAACGTTTGAGAAGCTTATATTTCCTAGAATAGCTGGTTTTTCTTTACCTGTATCAACTTCTTCGTCTGAATCAAGCTGTTCAAATATTTCATCTGCTGCTGCTAAACCCTTTTGTATAACTGCATTAATGCTAGATAATTGTCTAATAGGTTTGGCCATTACACCTGCTGCGGTAAAGAAAGCTACAAAAGTTTCTGCATCTAAGTTTATGTTTAATTGATCGCCTAGTGCAAAATAAGCAACTATAGCCATTGAAACAGAAACCAATACTTGAATAATTGGTGTTGCTAAATTACTAGTTACTTCTAGTTTTAGTGTTTGATTCTTATTTGATGTATTTGCATCTTTAAACCTTGTAGTCTCATAAGATTCAGCATTAAATGACTTAATCTCAGTATTTCCATCCACTGCTTCCGAAGCAATATGTGTGACATCACCCATAGCTGTCTGGATATTTTTAGCTAATTTTCTTAATCTTCTTCCTGCTAAGGTAACTATAAGAGCTATAAACGGAGAAGTAACAAGTAATAGCAATGTTAATTTCCAATTTAAGTAAAACATATAAGAAATCAACCCAAGAAAAAGTGCTCCTTCTCGGATTAGAGTCTTAACTGCATTTGATGTAGCTCCAGATACTTGAGTGGTAGTAAATGTAATACGATTGATAAGTTGACCGCGTTGATTTTGATCAAAATAAATTTTAGGTAGTTTAATTAACTTATCAAATAACTCATTACGCATATCATGAACAATTCCAAGACCTACCCTAGACATAAAATAATTACCTATGAAAAAACCAAGTCCTCTAGAAACTGCTATCAGGATTAAAGCAATAGCTATAAAAATTTCACTTACTTGACTTGAATCATTTATAAGCCCTATAACTCTTCTTATCCACTCAACTGCAGCAATATCAGCTCCTGCAAAAACTAGAAAGCCTAGTATCGATAAGATAAATGAGATCTTATAGCGAAATGTATATGAAAATAATCTGCTTAAATTAGTTTTCATGATTCTTGATAAGTTCTAATTTGTATATCTTTGAAACCAACAATTTGTAGTTCATCCATTAATTTTAAAACCCACTCGTGATAGGCTTTTTTTTCAATTGCAAGAATGATTGTTTTCATCTTAGGTATATTAGTATCTAAATATGCTATTAACGGTTGTAAATCATCAATTGTTAAATTAATGTCATTGAATTTAAGTGATCCATTTTCAAATAAGTAAATAGTGCTATCTTCAAGGATTAATTCATTACTAAATGAGGTTGTTGTAGGTAGATCTATATTTAGGAATTGGCTATTATCAATTTTAGATGTAACAACAAAGAAGATCACCAATAAAAAAACTATATCAATTAAAGGGGTGATCTCAATTGATAGGTCTTTAGATTGTTGATTTTTAAGAAAGTTCATTATTTATCTAAAAAATCTATAAATTTACTTGTATCGTTCTGTAATTCAATCATAAGAATATTCACTTTTTGTGAGAAATAGCGAAAGAAAATTAGCGCAGGTACCGCGATTAATAATCCAAATGCAGTTGTAATTAGCGCTTCAGAGATACCTGCTGCTAATAAATCAGAATTTGAGGTGCCATCAACTAGGTTAATATTAGAAAAAACTGTAATCATGCCCACCACCGTTCCTAATAAACCTAATAATGGACTAATACTAGCAATAATACCTAACAGGTTAAGATTCTTTTCAAGCTTTATTTTAATATTTTCAGCATGCTCAGTGACCTTATCTTCGACTATATTTCTTTTTTTATCTTTGAATCTATATGCAACTACAAGTAGTTCGCCTAAAGAAGAATTAGATGAGAATTGATCTTGTTGGCTAATACTTATGTTGTTATCTTTCGACAGATTAACAATTTGCCTTAATAACCCCTTTGGAACTACTAGCCTTTTTTGAAGTATCCATAATCTCTCAATGATTATTGAAATTAATAATACGGAACAAACTAACAATGGCCACATAAACCATCCACCAGCTAATAAATAGTCGTTCATTATAATTATGCTAAAACATTGTTATCAACAATACTTAGCACTGTCTCCATTCTATTTGCAAATGTATTATCATGCGTAGCGACTATAATACCAATATCAAGGTTTTTATTTATATCTAGACATAGATTTTGTATCTTTTCTGAATTATGTTCATCTAAATTACCAGTTGGTTCATCCATTAAAACGAATTTAGGTTTTAATGATAATGACCTTAATATTGAAACTCTCTGTTTTTCACCACCTGAAAGTTGATAAGGATAAGAATCTTGCTTATCACTTATTCCAATTAATTCCATTAAATTATGTATATATTTCATATCATTATCAGTAATTGTTGTTTTAGAAATTTGTATCGGTAGGCATATATTCTCCATAACATTTAAGTCTTCTAATAATGCATGAAATTGATATACAAAACTTAAGTTTCGAGCTCTTTCTAATGAAGGCATAGAATTTATATTCTTCTCATTAAAAAAGATAGATCCTTTAGTTGGTTCTAACAACCCCGCTATGAGATGTAAAAAAGTAGATTTACCAGATCCCGATTTACCTATTAATGCAGTTAACTTTCCAGTGTCTATTGTTAATGAAATATTTTCAAAAACATTTGTGCTATTGATACCGTCATCAAATGATTTATATATATTTTTTAAATGTATGTTATTCATACCTTAAGATATCGATGGGTTTAAGATTTGCTGCTCTTCGTGAAGGAATAATAGAAAAAATAAGTGATATAAATAGAGCTATTATACAGATACCTAATATCTGATTGAGTCTAAACTCATGGGGAAAATAATTAATAAAATATGCATCTAACATTCCTCTGCCCATTAAAGATTCAAAAAATATGACTAAATCATTTAAGTAGCTAGTAATTAATAAGCCAAGAATAAGACCTAATAATATTCCAATTGATGCTATTAAAAGTCCAAGAGAAACAAATACAAAAGATATTTGAATCTTATTAAATCCAAGCGTTTTTAAAATTGCTATTTCTCGCTCTTTAGCTTTTACTGTCATAACAATAGTTGACAGTATATTAAATGAAGCAACAGCAACTATTAGAAATAATAATAAGCTAATGATTCTTTTTTCTAATTGTATTGCTTGAAATAAAGTTCCCTGTGAAGTTTTCCAACTAGTAAAATAAAATTGAGGTGGCAGATTTGAAATAATTTCAATTCCAATATTCTCAGCTTCAAATAAATCTTGTGTTTTTATTCTGACTCCTTCTGTATAACCATTGGGTAATCCAATTAATTTTGCAGCTAAATCATGGTTAATTAAAGTTAATGTTTGATCTAATTCAGCCTTTAAATCAAAAATACCTACAACCTCAGTACTCAAAGTTCTTGGGTATGTACCAATAATGCTTGTGCGAAAATTATCAGTTAAAAGACTAACTGTATCACCTACAGAAACACCTAAATAATTTGCAAGCCATGATCCAATTATAATTCCAGATGTATTAGATAACGATTCAAAGTTACCCTCAATAATATATTCCGTAATTATTGACATCTTGTTCTCTTTACTAGGATCCACTCCAGTAATAAAAATACCTCTTGATCTATCTTGGTGTTTTATTAGACCTTGAAACTCAATAAATGGCGCATAGTCTATAACATCAGGATGAGCATTAATTTCTTTAAATAAAATATCATTATTTAAATCAATGTTTGTATGAGATTTAACTGTTAATTGTGGGACTACACCTAGTATTCTATTTTGAAGTTCTCTTTCAAAACCATTCATAACTGATAAGACGATGATTAAGGCGCCTACTCCTATCATTAATCCTAAAATTGATATTAATGAATAAAAAGATCCAAAAGATCCTTTTGAAGATCTAAAATATTTAATACCCAAAGAAATGGGTAATTTAAACATAGTTACTTTGCTAATTGTTTTAAAACTTTTTCAATATCTCCTTTATATGGAGGCCTAATAGCTGCAAAGAATTTATCGAATTTAGATTTAACTTGTTTATGAATAGCTTTGGCATTAGAGAAATTTAAGAAACCTTCGTATCCCTTATATCGACCTGTTCCTGATGGTCCAATACCCCCAAAAGGCAAGTCACTTTGTTGTATATGTCCGACTACATCATTAACTGTTACTCCACCAGATGAAGTATTGGATAGAAGATGATTTTCTTCATTTTTATTATTACCAAAATAATATAAACCTAGAGGTCTATCTTTAGAATTAATATATTCCACTGTTTCATTAACATCTTCATATGTTTTAATTGGTAAGACTGGTCCAAAAATTTCTTCTTGCATTATTCTCATATTTTCATTTACATTTCTTACAAGTGTTGGAGGGATTTTATAAGCTTCTTGTTGAGTAAAGTCTTCATTAGCTGGATTAATTTCTTCTATATTCGCACCTTTATCTTTCGCATCATCAACTAAACTATTAATACGATCATAATGTTTTTGATTAATTATTGATGTGTAATCAGGGTTGTGTTTAATATCGGGATAAAATTCAGTAGCAGCTGCTTTTAATTCATCAACTACTTCTTGTTCCTTTGATTCTTTAACAAGAATATAATCAGGAGCTAAGCATATTTGGCCCGCATTCATTGTATTACCCATCATAACTCTTTTAGCTGTGGTCGTTAAATCAGCATCATCTCCAATAACAACTGGTGATTTTCCACCTAACTCTAAAGTAACTGGAACTAAGTTTTCAGACGCAGCTTTCATGATTAGTTTTGCAACATTGCCACTACCTGTATATAAAAGATGATCAAAATGTAGTGCTGAAAATTCAGCACCAACCTCTGGTCCACCAAGAATAGTAGCAAATTCAGCTTCATCATAAGCTCCATCACATATTTCTTTTAAAAGATTGGCTGTATTTTCGGTATATTCACTAGGCTTATGCATGACCTGATTTCCAGCAGCAAATATTGCGCATAAAGGTGAAAAAGTTAGGTTAACTGGAAAATTCCATGGGGTAATCATTCCTACTGTTCCAACAGGTTCATGTCTTACCTCAGCTTTTGCTCCAAGTAAATTAAAAGGAAAGCTTGTCTTTCGTTTATCTACTTTCATCCATTTTTTAAGATTCTTCTTTGTATATTCAATATCTGGGATAATTGAATACACATCTGTAAGCATGGATTGATTCTTTGACCTAACACCAAAATCTTCATTCAAAGCATCAACGATTTTATCTTTATTATTTAAAATAATAGATTTCATTCGGTTTAAGCGATCAATCCTCAGATCGTAAGAAGGATTTCCTTCTTTTATAAAGTAATCTTTTTGTAATTTTAAAATTGCTTTCATATCAGTCATAGATTTTCCCCTAAATTAAGCTTGTCTGTTTGCTTTATCTTTTTCGTTTGTTGATTTAATCATATTTTTTATTTCTTCCCAATCAGAATCTTTGAGTTTGCTTAAACCTGAAAAAGTACCGCCTCCAGATAAATATTGGCCACCATCCAATGCAATAGTCTGACCAGTTAAATAGTCACAACCATCTGCCATTAAAAATGTTGCTAAATTTTGAAGTTCTGACATCTTTCCAACTCTTCCCATTGGTATAGAGTCCATGGTACTAGATTCATCAGATAATTCACCTTTTGGACTTAATCTTGCCCAAGCACCTTCAGTTGGAAATGGTCCAGGTGCTATTGCATTAATTTTTATTCCATGACCTCCCCATTCTACAGCTAATGATTTAGTCATTGTATGTAAAGCAGATTTTGACATAGCAGATGGAACAACATACGGTGATCCTGTCCAAACCCATGTTGCTAATATAGAAATAATACTTCCTTTAGAGCCATTCTCTAACCATCTTTTTCCAACAGCATGAGTAACATAAAATGTTCCATGAAATACTATATTAGCTATAGCATCAAATCCTCTTGGTGAAAGCATCTTTGTTGGCGATATAAAATTACCTGCTGCATTATTAACTAAACCGTCTAAGGGCTTAGATTGAAATAGATTATCAATAAAATCATCTACATCTTGAGGCGATCTGATATCTAGGGGTTGATAATAAACATCCGTATTATATTTTTCCTTTAATTCATTAGCTGTTTCTTCAAGAACGTTAAGTCTTCTACCACAAATTACTAAATCAGCACCATGTTCAGCAAAGTGCATAGACATCTCCTTTCCTAACCCGGTTCCACCACCAGTAACTAATATTCTTTTTCCTTTAAGTAAGTCCTTTTTGTACATCATCCCTCCATAATATCAATTAATGCATTAGTCCATATTTCAGAATCGTTTAATGATTCTACAAAATCAAACTTTTCACCTCCAAGTCTCATAAACAGATTTTTATATTCTTCACCAATTTCAATGATAGTTTCAAGGTTGTCTGATGTAAATGATGGAGCAATAACTAATATTTTTTTATGTCCATCATTAACTAAGCCTCTTATTACATTATCTGTAAAAGGTTGAATCCATCTTTTTGATAATCTTGATTGATAACAAGTTATTGTCTTATCTTTCGCTATATCAAGCTTATTGGATATCAGTCTAGTTGTTGCGTGAGTAGTAGCTTTATAACAGAACTTGTTATTTTCTGTGATAGACGCAGTACATTCTTCATCATTACACGTTTTATCATTATATATTTTATTTACATGAGAGTTTGGTAAGCCATGATATGAAAATAAAATTTTGTCATATTCGTTAATATCGTATTTATTTACATTATTTATCCAGGAATTTATAAATTGAGGATGGTTATAAAATTGATGAATAAACCTAATCTTAGGTATAGACCAATATCTTGAAAGTTCACGATTTACCTCATCAAATATACTACCAGTAGTAGAAGAAGCATAATGCGGAAATAATGGCAAAATAATTAACTCTTCAGGATTTTTCAATAATATGGTTTGAATAGTTTCTTTTATTGAGGGTTTTTGATATCTCATACAAAAGTAAACATCTAAATTAGGTTTTTTTATAGAGATTTTGTTAGCTATATTCTTTGTATATAACTTTAATGGAGATTGATTATTGTATTTAGACCAAAGTGATTTATATAGCTTGCTGCTTGATAATGATCTAAAGGGACAAATTATAAATTTTACTAATATGAACCTAAATATATATGGAATATCTAGTACACGTTTGTCTGATAAAAATTGATTTAAATATCTAAAAACCGATGAATAGGTAGGCCTATTAGGAGTTCCTAAATTAATTAATAATAATGCTTTATTGTTTTGGTTCATTTTCTAAAAGCTTTACAGCCTTCAATGTTGGATTGGTTATTATAAATATACCAGCAATAAAACATAGCAATGAGCTAAAGAAATATAAATATGTTGGATGAATTTGATATATTGGCATAGCAATTATTGGCGTTAACATATGGCCTATAGGTATAACTGAACCAAGGTATCCTGCAGCGGACCCTTGGTTTTCTGGGCTCTGTGTTAATGAGAGTGATGATGCATTTGCTGGTCTTATCATACCTGACCCTATTCCGTTCATTATTATTGCTAGATAAAAGATTGCTATTGAAGTTGACATAGCAGCAGCAATATATGATATAAAAACAATAAAGATGCCGTATTTCAGTAATTTATTGTTATTTAGGCCAAAAAAATCTGTAAATAGGTATTGGGATACGATGGTTGATATTGACAAAATTACAAAACAAATACTAATTATTAATTTTATATCTGGCATCGTCAGGAAAGTATCTTCTATAAAAAACCCTATTGATTGTAATAATGATGCTTGGCAAAAGCTGATAATAGATGCTAAAAGTAAAAACGGCCAAACTGATGAATCCATAAATGAAAGGTTGTTCTGTATATAATCAGGGTTTATCTTGATAGGCTTGTTTGGTAGGTATCTATATACACCTATTGCTGCAACAACACCTAAAAATGAAAATAGATAAAAAGGTAGGCTGTTTGAATATAAAGACAATAATCCACCTACTAGAGGGCCTATAACTGTTCCTGCTAAAAAACTAGATTCTAATCTTGCAAATTTGACTGTTCTGTTACTTTCGCTTGAATTATCGGCTGTGTATGCAAATGCAGCTGGTCTCGTTGCAGAACCTAATAAACCATTGATTAATCTACCCAATATTAATAATGGGAATAAAAATACTAAATCTAGTATCCTTCGTTCAACTAAGAATAACGGTGTAACCAATGCTATTAATGATATTGAATATCCTATCAATCCAATAATTGCAATATTTCTTCTACCATACTTATCAGATGCCCTACCCCATGTGGCACTCGTTACTGCCCAAGCTACGGCAGAAATTGCAAATATTGTTGATGTTTGTATCTCGCTTAATCCAAGATCTCTAGCAAGAGGTGGAATTAAAACAAAAGCAAAAGATTGTCCTAACCCAACAGAGAATAAACCAAACTTAAGCCAGGTTGATGGATTATTCATAAATTAAACTATTTAATTAGAGAAATACCAGTTGCTTCTTTAACTTTATCAAGTAATTCTTTTGCCATTGGCTTAACAGATTTTGCACCAGCATTTAATACGTCATTTATATAATCAGGTTTTTCTAAAAGATCAAAATATTGATCTCTTATAGGTGCTAGTTCTAAATTTATTTTTTGAAATACTTTTTCTTTAGCGTCACCCCAGCCTATGCCATCACTATACATCTTCTTCATTTCCTCTATATCTGATTCAGATGAAAATACAGAATAAATCTTATATAAGTTGCAAGATGAATATTCTTTAGGTTCACCTGGTTCTAAAGAATTAGTGACAATCTTTGATATAGCTTTTTTTAGTTTATTTTCTTTACAAAGAAAAGGAATGGTGTTGTTGTAAGATTTACTCATTTTTCTTCCATCGACTCCAGGAATAATATCTGTATCTTTTGAAATAATTGCTTCTGGTAAGTTAAAAATATCTGAATAAATATGATTAAATCTTGCAGCTATATCTCTAGTCATTTCAAGGTGTTGAGCCTGATCTTGGCCAACTGGTACATGTGTTGAATTGAAAATTAATATATCAGCAGCCATCAAAACTGGATATGAGAACAATCCCATAGAAATTGCTTTATCTTGATCTTGATTATTATTTTTATTCTCATCAACACTCGCCTTATATGCATGAGATCTATTAATTAAGCCTTTTGCAGTTACACAACCTAAAATCCAAGATAATTCAGCTATCTCAGAAATATCAGATTGTCTATAAAAATATGAAGTGTCAGGGTCGAGTCCACATGAAAGCCAAGCTAAAGCTACTTCCTTTACCGATTTCTGAATGGCCTCAGGATTAGTCTGTTTAATGATTGAATGCAGATCTGCCAAAAAAAAGAAAGAATCATTATCATTATTGTCATTAGCGATATCTAGTGCAGGTTTAATAGCTCCTAAATAATTACCTATATGAGGAACACCAGTAGTAGTAATACCTGTTAGAATTCTTTTTTTCATACTTTATAATTATAAACTTCATCGAGGTACATTGTGGAAAGTCATAAAGATTTATTTAAAAGTATTGATATCATAGATCAATGCTTTTCTAATGGATCAATTAAAAAGGGGCAGAGACTTTTAAAAAATCTAAATAATAAAATTAAAAATTTAGAACGCATTCCTAATAAATTAAAACATAAACATAATTCTGTTTTAGCTCAATCTAGATATTTTAATGACATCTCAGCATTTGCTACAAACCCTAAAAGGGCCGATATTATTAATGATGTTAAAGACTTAATTAATAACAATAATTTAAAACCACGAGATCAAGCAAATAAAATTCATAACTTACAAACTAAATGGCAATTACTCGATCAAACTGGAAAACCTGCTAATAAAAATCTATGGACAGAATTCAAATCATTAACTAATGAAGCATGGAAACCATGTGCAGATTTTTTTGAAGAATTAGACCAAATTAAGATAGAAAATAAGAATAAAAGATTAAACATAATAACAAGGATCACGGAGTTTGTTGACCAAAATATAGATGATTTCAATGCTATTAAAAACATAAATCAATATTTAGATGATACTTTTTTTGAATGGCAAAAATATGCACCTGTTAGAGATGATGATTTTCAAGAATTAAAAGATAAGTTTATTAAAGCTCGAAGACCTTTAGTTGAATTCCTTAAAACTATAGAAGTAAAAAATAAAGACATTAAGTTAGAACTTATAGATCAAGTTAAGAATTTAAATCATGAAGATAATAATCAAAACATAAAAATTTTTACTAATATAAAACATAAATTTCAAAAAGTAGGCTCAGCTGGTAAAACCTTAGACAATAAGTTATGGAGAAAACTTAATAAATCTGCAGATAAATTTTATGCTGTAAATAAAAAATTATTTAATGAGGAAATACAATTAATAAATGAGGTTATAGAAAAAATAAAAGACAAATCTTATTTAGATGAAGGGGTTAATCAATTAAATTCGATCAAATTTGCTTACAAATCTAAAGAATATAAAAAACTAAAAGACGAAATATTTAATATCCAATCAATTGAAAATAATAAAAAGAATGAAGAAGTAACAAAAAAACTAAATTCATTGATAACAAATATTGAAAATAAAAATGCTTCTAAGGATGTACCTAAATTCATTTTGAATGCATTTAATTCTTCATCTTTTTTAAATAACATAGAAAAATGTACCTATGCTGTAGTTGAACTTGAAATTTGTGCAGGAATTAATTCTTTAAAAAAAGATCAGCCTATAAGAGATAGTGTTAATTTAAAAATGCTTCAAGATAAATTTAATTCTTCTTATTCACATCAAGAAAGATTTATATCTTGCTTAAATATATTTACAAACAATTTAAGTAGTAATAAACCTAGTGCAAGTGAAATTAGGTTATGGAAACGTTTATGTAAGACCTACCCCATATTAGTAAATTAATGGTTATGTTTTATTGCATAAATCCATTTATCTGATCTAAAACTTATCACATAGAAGATCCCTTTAACAATATAATCTGCGAGCAATGAAGCAAAAATTAATTCAACGGGAGCATTAAAATAAAATAAGACCAATGCTAATACTACCCTAACGAATACTAATGAAGTCAAAGTTATCAATAAGGGTGTTCTTGTATCACCAGCGCCCTTAAGAGATCCACCTAATGCAAATTCAATTGCCATTAATGGCTGCATTGATCCAAGTAACCAGATAAAAACTACTGATAATCTAACAACGTTGGGATCATCTATCATGAATTCAGCTAAAGGTTTTGCAAAAAAGATAATCAATAAACCAAAAAATGTCATTGAAAAGATAGATAAACGCATTGCTCCCCATCCAGCTCTTTTTGCCTGAATATTATCAGAGGCTCCTAAATGTTGGCCAACTAAGGTTGCTCCTGAAATTGAAAAACCAAAGCCAATAACAAATGATACTGACAGTATTTGGACACCTATACCATATGCTGCATATGCTTCTGTACCGTAATATGCAATTAATATTAGAAAAGCAGTGATTCCAACTTGAAAGATTAATTGCTCAAGTGCAGCTGGATACCCAACGGTAAAAATTTGTTTAATTTTATAAGAGCTTATTTCAATCAGATTTGTGCTTTTTACCCTTAAAAAGTTTCCCAACCAAATAATGAATAACAATACGCCACCAATAACAAATGAAATACCGTTTCCTAAAGCAACACCAATGTAGCCTAAACTCGGTAAATTAAAGTATCCTGAAGACAATGAAATCATCAAAAAGATTGCTGAAATATTCATAATCAGAGCAATAATCAGTGGTGTTTTAACATCTCCTACAGCTCTTAATGAAGTAATTAATCCAATACCAAGACCATAGGCAACAATAAAAGGTGATAGCGTTTTAAGGTACTTAGCTGAATATATTAAAGCATTGCCATCTAATGCAAAAAAAGATGAAATCTCATATGCATATAAGTTAATTCCTATAGCACATAAAACAGATAATATTAAAACCAGCTGAATGGTTGTGGTTATATACTTAGCAGCTTCATCATGTTTGTTGGCACCCCAATTTCTTGCAACTAATGCAGCTGTACCTGCAAGAATTCCACTTAACACAGCTTGCATAATAAACGTAATTCTTTGGCCTGTAATAGCTGCAGCAATCTCATCTGAACCAAAACTTCCAACAACCTTAATAGCAATAATTGAACTACTAGCATATAAAAGATTAGTTATGATTGAGGGCCATGCAAGCAACCAAACACCAAAAGAACCTTTGGGAATGGTCCCATTATTAAAGACTTGTTCCATTAATTATTTCTTATTTGTCTGAGATAAATAACACCAAAAATAAAGGTCATTAGAATGCCATTTAAATAGGAACTAGATCTAGACTTTATTAGATTATGAAATATAAAGATTTCAAATATATGTGAGATAAAAAATACTGAAAATACAGCGTAGCCTAGATAACCAATAAATCCATTAAATGGTTCAAGTAGATTAACTAAGCCAAAAGCCCATAATATTAAAATTATTAATTCGCTGATTTTCATTTTATCTTTTTATAAGAAGTAGAATACATTCTATCAATCATATCTTCGAGCATACTATTTAAATGATAATAAGGATCACCTCCCTGAAGTCTATACCACTTGTGAAGATAATGGAGAGATCCAGTAATAAAGCTCCATTGATTTATGGGATCGCCATCAATAATAGATCCATCTTTTTGTCCCTCTCTAAAGAAATTTACCCAAATATCATGATGCTTTAAGAGTTGCTTGTTTTGGTCTTTAAACTTCTTATTCTTTAAAATCTGTTGGGGTAAATCGGCTAGAAGAGCCATCCCAACTATATTGACAACACTAATAGATAAATATCTAACTTTAGCTAGGCCTGATGTTTTAAGTGATTGAGTTTTTTGAATTAATAAACAAAGTTGTTCTTGTACTTGATGTACTGCTGCAACAAATAGATCTTCTTTACTATCAAAATAGTAATAAATAGATTTATCTGTCAAGCCTAGTTTTGAAGTGATGTCTTCTAAAGAAGTATTCTCATAACCATTTTTATCAAACTCATGAATTGCTGAATTAATAATAGCTAAATGTTTTTTTGAATATTTATCTAAGGCCTGTTCCGAAAGCATAGCTCATTATAGCAGTTATTAGATATTTGTATTTTACGATTCTAACTTGAGATTTTTTGAGAATTAAGATTCTTTATAATTGATTCGTGCTTATTTCTATCAATTTTATAAAATAAGAATATAAAAAATGGGATAATCATAAACAAACTGACAATTGGTCCCTGAGTTAGGCCTAAGTTATAAATTTGCTCTTCTGTTGGTTCTATTCCTAATTTAGCATCTGGAAACTCTATGAGCTTTAATGCTATTCCAGCCATAAAGATACCTAAACCAGTATTGATTTTTCCAATCAATGAACTTGCAGCAAACATCAATCCTTTTTGTCCAAAACCAGATTGCAATTCAACTTCATCACTAATATCGCCAAGCATAGATTCTCTAACAATTGATGACGCGGCCAAACCTGTACTAGAAAGTAACAAGAATGGTGCTGTAGCATAAAATAAACCCCATGACCCCCATTCTGGGAAATAACCATTCACTGCTAAGGGAAATGGTAATGCATGGATAACAGCAGCAAAAAAAATTGCAACTAATAACATATTACGTTTTTCATACCACCTTGATGCTATAGAAATTATGGCAAAGGATGATAATACAGCAAGACCATACACTGGTATAAAATACTTTAAAATATTCGGTTCAAATTTCCAGAAATTTAATGATACAAAAATCTGTAAAGAACTGCTCAGACCCCAGCTTGCTGCGATAAATAAATATCCAAAGAAAAATAATACAAAAGTCTTATTTTTAAAAGCGATGCTAATTTGTTTCAAAATAAGTTTTAAAGTATGGTTTTTGATAAATTCTCTTTCAGGAGATTTATATTTTAACGTGCCAAAATAAGTAAGTGTCACTGTAATAATCATTATGGAAGCACCTGTGATGCCGTAATATAACCAAGGATCAGGATTGGTAAAACCATCTTTAAACTCAGGTGTAGATTTAAAAAAAATTGTATATGCTAAGAAAGCATTAAACAGCCCTCCTCCTTGCTGGAAAAGTTCTCTCCAAGCAAATATCTTTGTTCTTTCCGTATATGAGCTGCTCATATCACCGCCGAAAGATCGGTGTGGGATTTCAAATATAGTCATACCAAGCCTTGTAAGCAAAACAAATGAAAGCATCCACGCAAATAATTGACCTTGTGTTAAATTCCAATCTTGTTGAATAGAAAAAAGCATAAAGTAAGACAAACTCATTGGCAGAAATCCTATTAAGAAATAAGGATGTCTCTTACCATTTCTATGAGTTGTCCTATCTGAAATGAAGCCCATTACCGGATCAGTTATTGCATCTATTATCAGAGCTATAAGTATTGCTAAACTTGCGAGATCACTGGATAAGCCTATAACTTGAGAATAAAAAAATAATAAGAAATAAGTAAAAGCATCGGTTTTCACACCGTTTGCTGATGCACCAATGGCATAAAAAAATTTTTTTCTTATATCTTCAGATATCTGCATAACAATAAATAGCTATTAGACATTAAAATGAATTTGCTCTTAATGCTGCATTTGTTTCAATAGCTCCCCAAAACAATGAAATATCAAAATTATGCAGATCACCATTAGCTGAAAACCTTTTAACCTTTTCGATTAAAGGTCCATCAACTTCTACCATGTCAATATTAGAAACACGTGATTTAAATTCTTGAACCCGTGTTGCTTCAATTGTAATTTTAGATCCAGAATGTTTATCAGAGTAGTAATCTGATAGCCCCTGATTATTTAATTTAACTCGGATGGCAATATTTTCATCTGCTTCAACCCATTCATTACCTGTTTTCCAACTTAATGGGTTCTGACATACCAGTGGCTGTTCTTGTTTTTCTCTTACCCAGCCTGATGGTAACCAAAACATTGAATGAGCCCTTGGTCTAGTAAAGCCAACGACCCCTGAACACCAGGAAATAATTGTATTTGTGTCAGTTTCAGAATTCGATACTGATAATCCAGGATAAAGGACATCAAAGTGTTGGATTGGAACTATATAGCCAATTAAATATCCAGCGATGAAATTTTTTTGTAATGATGAATTTGCAATACGATTATGAATTAACCGTTGACCATGTAATGCTCCTTGGCTATGGCTGGCTATAAAGAATGGTTTGTTATCATTATATTTATCTATGTAGGTATCAAAAGCTCGTTCTATATCGCTATAAGCTAAATCTTGAGCTAAATAGCCATCTCCCTCAAGATCATAAAAAGTATAATAAGTAGCTTGTCTGTATTCAGGTGCATACACATTACAGGTTGCATTAAATGCGGTAGCTTGTGAAGCTATTTGTATCTCTGAACGTTCAAATGATGCTGATGACCTATCAACTGATCCATTCCATTCTTGACCAAAAAATCCTGTTGGATGGATATAAAAAACATCAACATCTTTGGTTTTGTTAGATAATTCATTGTTAAGTGGGTGAAGTTGTTGATTACCATCAATAGATGGATGAGCCACCCAATTATCTAAATCTAAATAATCAGGTTCTGTAGGTACATTGTTTGAATTAAATTTATCGGTTGGTTTAATTGAATTTAAATAATCTTTAAATTTTTTATTGATCATAATTGCATAAGTTTAAGAGATGCGGTTGCCGTTGCAATCAATTGCTCTTCTTGAAATAACTGGCTATTAGTAAATGCTATATTCTTGCCCTGCTTATCAATTCGACCCACTGCCTTAAATTGACCCGGTCGACCAGGAGCTAAAAAATTTACATTAAGACTCAAAGTAGCACTATTCATTTTACCGTCATTAGCTCGCATGATGATATGTCCCATTGATGCATCGAGCATTGCTGTGATAAACCCACCTTGAATAATCGTTCCAAAAGTGTGAGCAAAATCATCAGACAAATCAAACTCCATTTCTAAGTATCCTTCTTTTATATTATAAGAATGAGATGTATTTCCTAAAATTTTTAAAAAATTAGGTGGTTGGGTTAATAAATCTGATTTGTTCATAATAATTAAAAAGTGGCGGAGAGACAGGGATTCGAACCCTGGAAGGAGTTGCCCCCTTGCTGGTTTTCAAGACCAGTGCATTCAACCGCTCTGCCATCTCTCCGTATTATAACTACGGCATTTTACAGTATATCTAAAATTAGGAAATAGTCAGTTGTCCCTATACTCTCGCTTTTTAAAGGGTCACTTAAACGGACTCTATGTCTGTAAGCGTTTCTTAACAAGATATGCTCTCGGATAAATATCCTCTTCAAGAAAAATTTAAAACATTGTTATATACTGGATTGAGCAACTAAAATAGGGACAATCTAAGTGTCATCAACCAGCAAACCTACTACGGAAAGCTTGTCATTAGATTTTGATACTTTCCAGCTGCCTGGAATAGAACTACACGAATTAATGGATGATCTTCGTGCACAGGCACCAGTAGTACCGGTTACCTTTTTAGGAGAAAGAGTTTGGCTAATCACCGATCATGCACATGTAGCAGCGGGCTTTAGGGACAATAATATTTTTCCACCTCATACACCCTACAAAATTGGCATTGAGCCTGTTATTGGCGAAACATTTCAAAGCATGACAGGAGATCGGCACCGCATATTTCGTAAGCTAGCAACACCTACATTCAGACCTCGCTCGGTGGAACAAATTAACAATGACATGCTAACCAGCGTGGCTAATGAACTTATTGACAGATTTATTAACAAAAGTGAGGTTGATCTTATTTCAGCGTTCACTGAACGCTACCCCTTTGTCGTCATCGCTCGCTTATTGGGAATTCCCAAAGAGGAGGAGGAACAGTTCCATCGTTGGGTCATGGCCATTTTGCGTTTTCGCTCTAACCCAGATAAAGCGTTGGCCTGTCGTAATGAGTTGTGGAACTACCTCGATCCAGTGATAGCCGATCGCAAGAAATATCCAAAAGAAGATGTCATCAGCCAACTGATTCACCATCAAGTGGACGATATTCAGATGACTGATGAGCAGGTTAAATCTCATATTGGTATTATGTTTACCGCTGGCTCCTCTACCACTCATGATTCTCTTGGCAATATTCTTTATGCACTTCTGGTAAACAATGACAACTGGCAACAAGTAAAGAACAATCCCAAACTCAGGGCGCTTTGTATAGAAGAAACTCTTCGCTGGGAACCTGCAGTTTCAATATTACCGCGGATGTCTCGCTCTGAAGAGGCCATTGAATTTGGTGGAGTAACAATAGAACCTAATACCTTTGTTTTATTTGGTATTTGTGCTGCCAACCACGATCCTTCAGTGTTTAATGATCCTCATGACTTTCAGATAGGTCGCAACGTTGAAGGCATGATGACTTTTGGACCCGGCCCAAGGATGTGTCCGGGAATGCATCTGGCTAGAAAAGAGCTAAGTGTAACCCTCGATTTATTAATAGAAAGGTTACCTAATTTACAATTAATCGACCATGAAGGCTCAAAACCCTGCGGTACAGTATTCCGTGCTCCTCAGCGCCTACTTTGCAATTTCTAAAGATACGGATAAATTATGCTTGGGTATAAATAAATATTTATTCATGTTCTTTCACTACATAAATTTGGGTTCTAGCACTATCGATAAAATGTGATTCGTCTTCCATGATTAATTTGACTACATTTGGATCTTCGGTTTTACTCCAAAATTCGTCTAAAGAGTGATCATCATGAAACCAAAACTCAGTTATAACATCAAAATTAGCAGGACCAACATTACCTTCAACTTTAGGGTCTTGTGATAAAAAATTTCTTTTATATTGAGAAATCATAGGAAATAGTTTTTTTATTAATGGTACATGATGGTGTTCATAATATTCTGCAAATTCATCTTTAGATAAATTTGGCAGTCTAGAGATTAAAGCTATTAATTTATGCAATTAAATTAAACTTCTTGGTGCTTCAAAGAATTTATTGATCAATGGAATAAATGATTCTAATGAATCAACTTCATAATCGGGATCAAAAGCTGCTTGATCCCACTCATCAGTAAATTGTTTTGCTTTTTCATACCATGACTCAGATTCATAGTTCTTTCTTAAATCACGAGGCTTACCTTGATAATGGTAATAGTGCTCACCCTGAAAGTCTTGATGGGTGCGAATAATATGATATGAATCCTCAGATACATAAGGCTTGATGATTTCCGCACAAATTTGACCATGATTAGGAACGTTAATTGTTTTACCCATATCATGAATTAAGCTGATTAATACCATTTCATCGTCTGCACCACCTCTTCTAGCCATAGTGGCAGTCTGCAGTGCATGATGAAGCTGATCAGTTCCAAAACCTAAACTAACTCCTTCGAGTTGTTTTAGCATTGAGATCACTCGCTTTGGCATGTCCAACACATGTGGAACATGTTCTTGATATATATGCTCCCATTCCTCTTTGGTGCTTTGATCCATTCTTGTAAACATAATTTTCCCTCTATGTATTGAATTTTAGCTCTATTTAAAACCTACATTCAAGTTTTTACTAATGTCGTGTTAATAAATCTATATTGAAAAGGAAAATTGTTTTATGATTGATTACATGAAAATTAATCTAATGAACCTAAAACTATTAACGTTATTAATACCATTAATTTCATTGAATATTATTTCTGAAGATAGTATTGATGTATCTGAAGTTAGAAAATATGTAGGCACCCTCCAGAATGTTTGTGGACGTGTTATTTCCACTAAATACCTCAAAAGAACATCCGGAGGTCCGATCTTTTTAAATATGGGTAGAGATTATCCTAACCAACAGTTAACTGGTTTAATTTGGTACGGTAGATACAAGTCAAACTTTAGTTATAGACCAGATAAGTTTTTAAAAAGAAAAACGGTATGTATTAAAGGTAACGTTGGCGTTTTTGAAGGGACCCCGCAAATACAAATCAACTCAGAAAGTCAGATTACTCTTGTAGATTAAGTGTAATACTTGTATGAAGTTTGGCAGCTTGTTCTAAGTCCTCTTTAATTGGTTTTTTATTTTTATCAAGCTTAACTTTAGCAAAAAATGCATCTATTGGATTGTGTTCAATTAATTGTCGTAGCTTTGTCTCGACATTAACATCGTTAGAAGCATCAATCTCAATACTCATAGTAATTAACTGTCCTTTAAAATAAACCTCTTGGGAGGAGAGATTGATAAAGTTTTTCCACCATTGATTGGATCGTAATGTAATGCAGTGTATACGATCATCAAATACGGCATAACTTGCAGGTATTTGATAAATTTTTCCAGACCTTCGACCGGTTATCCTAAATAATAATAGTTGATGGCTGAAAATAAAATGTAGTTTGGATTTAAGAACTAACGCTACTATTGGATTGATCAACCTCCATAAATTCATGATAAATATAAGTTAGTAAATTTACTTTCTTTAATGTCACCATCACTATATGTAGCTAGATAAGAGTGTTTATCTTTGTGGAACTGTACATTGATATGAGGTTTTTCATCAATAAAATGTAATGCTGAGCCGCCTTCTATACAAAATATTGATCTAATCTTTTCTTCTTTCAAGAACTGATGTGTATATGGGATGCGTTCAGGTTCCTCATCATAATGAGGACAACAATTACCAGGCACAAAGTTTAAACAATCAATAAGTTTTAGTTCATGATCCCATGAGTCTGTAACACCCTGATTAAACCAGCATATTGCTCCAGCACTAACACCTGACATGACCTTGCCTGACTTGTAGGCATCATATAATAATTTATCTACACCCCAATCTTGCCAAACAGCCAACATGCTTTTGGTGTTACCACCTCCCACAAAAAAAATATCATTATCGCTAAAAACTTCATCTAAATTTGGTGTGCGTTTAAAAAAATGTAAGTGGCTAGGAGTACATTTTAAGCGATCGAACACCTCATAATACTTATCAATATATTCAGATGATTCAGCACTTGCAGTTGGGATAAAGCATATTTTTGGTACAGATTTATTTGATTGGTCTAAAATATACTGCTCTATCTTATGAACGCCTGTATTTCTACCAAAACCCCCTCCTCCAATAGCTATAATTTGTCGCATAAAACCTCTACATGACTACACATAAATATATCATCATTGGAGCCGGAAGTGCAGGCTGCGCACTAGCTAATCGGTTATCAGAAAAAAGTACTAATACCATATTACTAATTGAAGCAGGTCCAGCTAAAAAAATTGCAAATATATCCATGCCCTTAGGAGCAAGCTCATTATTTAAAAATAAGAAATATGGTTGGTGTTATGACTCGAAAAATGAACCCAACTTAAATAATAGATCAATAAACACACCAAGGGGCAAAGTATTAGGTGGATCAAGTGCAACAAATGGAATGGTTTACATAAGAGGTCAACAAGCTGATTTTAATAATTGGGAAAGTCAAGGATGTGCAGGATGGGGTTATAGTGATTTACTAAACTACTTTAGAGGAATAGAAAATAACCAAAGATTAACAGACCAATATCATGGAAATTTTGGTGATGTATGGGTTGATGATATTAAATACAATCTAGACATATCTAATGATTTTATTAATGCAGCCATAGATCGAGGTATTCCTAGAAATAATGATTTTAATGGTCCAATCCAAGAGGGAGTGGGATTCTATCAAGTTAACATTAAAAATGGTCAAAGATTCAGTTCCTATGATGCATTTATTAAACCGATACTTAAACGAAAAAATCTTACCATTATCTCTAATGCTCATGTAAAAAAAATAATCTTATCTGGTAATAGAGCAATTGGTGTTGATGTACAAATCAATAATAAAAGTAAATCATATATGGCATCAAATGAGGTTATTCTCTCAGCAGGTACTATTAACTCTCCGAAAATATTAAATCTTTCTGGTATAGGCACAAAAGAACAATTAAAAAAACTTAATATCGATACGCATATACATAATAAGAATATAGGACAAAATCTACAAGATCATTTAACCGTTAACATAGCCTATGGTCTCGATGATGCAAAAACTTTTACCGAACATATGAGCCCAGCTCAGATGTTATTAAATTTATATAAATATACCTTCTATAAAAAAGGATTGCTTACATACCCAGCTGCTGATGTAGGAGTATTTTTTAAAACTGATTCAAAACTTGAAAATCCTGATGCGCAGATTCATTTCGCTCCCGGAGCTGGTGAGTATGATAAGTCTGGAAAAATGAAACCCAGATCAGGTATTACTGCTTCAGTTTGCTTTCTTAGACCCACCAGTAAAGGACATATATCACTAAGAACTTCAAACTATTTAGATAACCCAATAATTCATTATAATTATTTAGATAGTGATCTTGATAAAGAAACCATGATTAAAGCTTTTAAGATCACAAGAGATATATTTTCATCTAAAGTCTTTAATAAATATAATCCTAGGCACATTTTTCCATCACAACATTTAAATTCTGATCTTGAGATTCTTAACTTTATAAAAGAAACAGCTTTATCTGTCTACCATCCTGTTGGTACTTGTAAGATGGGAATAGATGAGTTTAGCGTTGTCGACTCTCGCCTTAAGATGTACGGTGTTCAAAACCTACGAATAGCTGATGCATCAATCATACCAACCATCATCTCTGGTAATACTAATGCCATCTGTAATGTAATAGGTGCAAAGTGTGCTGATTTAATTACAGAAGATCATCCATCTTAAAGAATTAATCAGTCGTTGCTGTAGGCCTAATAACAATTTCATTTACTGAAACGCCATGATCTTGCTCTAAAGCATATTTAATTGAATCAGCAACTCTTTCAGCAGGTTGTGCTATTGACCCAATGCCTCTGCTCATCAACATGTCTAACATTGATTTATCTTTAATTGATCCAGCTAGTTCAGTTAAAAAAGCACCTGGATAAATACAAGTAACCTGTATTTTGCCGGCTGATTCAATTCTGGTTCCTTCTGAGATTGCACGTACAGCAAATTTAGTACCTGAATAAACAGCGCTACCGGGCATTACTCGTTTTCCTGCCACAGATGATATATTAATGATCTTACCTTTGCCTTGATCCATGAAATGATTGAAAACTGCATTGGTCCCATATAAAACACCTTTGATATTCACATCGATCATTTCATCCCACTCATCTATTCTTCCAGACGATAATAAAGATAAAGGCATGATACCTGCATTATTAACCAATGCATCAACTCCATCAAATGTATCTATAGACAGTTTTACTAGAGAATTTAAGTCTTCAGGTTTTTTAACATCAGTGACTTGATACACTGCATTTTCACCAATTTCATCACAAATGTCTTTAAGCTTTGATTCTCTTCGTGCTCCTAGAATAACTTTACATCCATGATCTGCTAATAATTTAGCAGCTACCATACCAAAACCTGAACTAGCGCCAGTTATAACAACTCTTAAATTTTTTAATTTATCCATTTTTATCTCCTTGATTATGAAACTTTACAAGTCTTTGCTTCCATTTGTTAGTAAAAGAAGCAAATTCATTAGATTTAATATGAAACTCTTTGAATAATAAATCTCTATCCACCATTAAGATTACCAAATTATTGATAGAAGTTTCAAACATAACGTTATGAGCATTTGCATAAGCTGAGCATTGTAAAAAATAATCCTCTATCCAGTCTTTTCTTTTTATTCTTTTTGCAGTCTTAAAATCAATGATTGCAGGGACACCTTTATAAATTCCAATGCAATCTGCCGTGCCTGCATAAAGACCATCTAAAATTAAACCAGATTCTAAACCCCATACCTCATCTATATTCGGTAGCGCTGTTTCAATAAATTTATTAGTAATAGATTTTGCAATTAAACCTAACTTATCATCTCTTGATATATTCCAAGCATTATTTAAAAGATACTGTTCAACAGCTTCATGCACTAGTGATCCTATAGATGTGCTTTCATCAACTATCTCTTTGGCTTTTTTTGTTCCTACTCTTGCCTTCCATTCATTAATTCCAGATTTATCACCGGTTGCATCTAGAACTGTTGTTACAGATGGTACGGGTGCACCCAATGAATCGATATAGAATCTCATATTATTTTTTTCAACTCTTTCAAGTTTTGGATAAACGTATAATGAGTTCATACAATTAATAAATTGACGACCCACCATCAACAGATATGATTTGACCTGTTATATATTTTGCACGTTCAGACAATAAAAAGGTTACTGCATTACCTATATCAGATGGTAGACCTATTCTTTTTAGCAAAATAGATTGAAGAAGGTGTTCTTCTACTTTGGGTTGTTCTTTAAAGTACTTTCTGACACCCGGGGTATCAATGACGCCTGGTGAGATGGCATTGATCCTAATATTAAATGATGCCAATTCTTTAGCAGCGGATTTGGTTAAATTATTAACAGCTGACTTACTCGCAGCATAGATTGAATTATAAGCATGCCCATATATAGCAGCATTTGAAGATATATTCACAATGCTACATGGGATCTTATGTTTTTTTAAATACTTAGCTTCAACAGTCAGTGACTTCCATAAAATAGTGAAAGTTAATTCTATAGTTTCATTAACATCATTTTCGGTAAATGTTTCAAATGGTCCTGAAGTAGAGGATAGTGCAGCACCATTACAAAAGCCATGTATATCACCATGTAGATCATGGCCAAATGATATAGCATCTGCAAATGATTTAAGGTCTGTTAAGTCAATACATTTATGAATGCATGTTTCATTACTTTGATTTAAAAGTTTTGATGTTTCTTCAAGAAGCTTTTCATTCTTATCAACCAACAAAACTTTTCCACCTTGATCAATAATAGATTTAGCAATACCTTTGCCTATACCTTGAGCACCTCCAGTAACAACAAAAAATTTATTTTTTAAGTACATCATTTAATTCAATAAGTAATTTAAGATCTCTTCATAAACCTTTATACAATTTAATTCATTAAGGGGTTCATGTCGCATCCCCTTAAATAATTTTAATTCCGGTGTAATGTTATGTCGATTTAATAAATTTGCCAATTTTTTAGGCCCCCTTCCATAATCACCAACAGGATCCTCGTCACCAGATAATATGAAGATTTGTAAATCTTTATTTAACTTCTTTAAGTGATCATCACTAAAAATTTTCTTTAATCCATTTAACATGTCAGACCAAAGAGAGTTTGTGACAACAAATCCACATAAGGGATCATTGTAATAATCATCAACTCTATCTGTATCATTGCTTAACCAGTCATTTGGTGTTCTTGGTTGACTAATAGGTTTATTAAAACCTCCAAATATTAAATTATCTAAAAGAACACTGTATCCAGATTTTTTTAATCTAAGAGTCTCAAATATTAATATTATTTTTTGTAGAAATAGAATGGATGTATTAGGTACAGATGAACCAGATAATATAATCTTATGAAAGATATTTATATCTTTAATAACATCTAATGTTATAAAAGAACCCATGCTATGTCCTAAAATTGATAATTTCTTATTTGAATTTCTGTAAATATATTCAGCTACATTTTTTAGATCTGTTGTTACTTTTAACCAACCATCTTCATGATGAAACATACCCATGGGATGATCATCATCGATTCTGTAACCATGACCTCTATGATCGTAGATATAAGTATCAATTCCATGATCATTTAAAAATTTTATAAATAAATCGTATCGTCTACTGTGTTCAGCCATACCATGTGAAATGAGTAGTGAATGATCAGTTTCAGCATTGGTACACTTAGAATGTTTTACTTTGATAAAACTATCATCTACAGAAGGTACTTCTAAATAATTCATAAACAGCTAAAATAACATTTTAGCGGGGAATCTTCATGGATAACATATATATATCTGGTACAGGACTATGGAAACCAGAATCATCTATAACTAATGAAGAAATTGTTAAATCATTTAATGCGTATGTTGATAATTTCAACAACATTAATAAAGACGCTATTGATAAGGGTGATCTAGATCCTTTAATCCATTCATCATGTGAATTTATAGAAAAAGCTTCTGGTATTAAAAACAGGTATGTAATTGAAAAACAAGGTTTATTAGATCCTGATAACATGAAGCCTAAAATTCCTGCTAGAAATATTGATGATCTCTCAATATTAGCTGAAATTAGTGTTAAAGCATCAAAAGAAGCAATTACAAATGCTGGAATAGAAACCTCAGATATTGATGCTGTAATTGTATCAGCAGCAAATATTTCTCGTGCTTATCCTGCTATAGCGATAGAAGTCCAAAATGAGCTTGGTATAGATGGATATGGTTACGATATGATGGTAGCTTGTTCTTCAACCACATTTGGTATCAGTAATGCTTACGCTGATATAAAAGCTGGTAAGGCTAATACAATCCTAGTGGTAAATCCAGAAATAACAACTGCCCACAATAATAATAAAAGTAGAGAATCACATTTTATATTTGGAGATGTTTGTACTGCTTCAATAATTCAAAAAAATAGTTCCTCAGATAATAAATTTAAAATAATTGATACCAGACTAAAGACTGTATTTTCGAATAATATAAGAAATGAATTTGGTTTTATTAATTTTATTGAAGATAAAGATTATGAGGAAGATGAACTTCTTTTTAAACAAAATGGGCGAGCTGTATTTAAAGAGGTGTGCCCTATGGTTGCAGAGTTAATTACTAACCATTTACTTGATCATAATATTGAACCAAAAGATGTTACACAGTATTGGCTTCATCAAGCTAATATCAACATGAATAATTTTATTTTAAAAAAGATTTTAGGTGATGATATTGATCCTAAACTTGCACCAAATGTTTTAGAAGAGTACGCGAATACTGGATCTGCTGGTTCTTTAATTGCTTTTCACACTAATAACATTCTAAGAAAAGGTGATAAAGGAGTTATATGTTCATTTGGTGGTGGATATTCTATATGCTCTATTATTGTTGAAAAGGACTAAGTTTTTAATTAAATATATAATATCTTCATGTCAGAATATGATGCGGTTATAGTTTTTGTTATTGCTACAATCTTTGTTAGCTTTTATATGTTTAATGAGGCTAGGCCTGGTGGATCAAAGATTACTGATACTTTATTGCGTCCATTTAAAAGATTCTTTAAGTAAATCTTGAATAGAATTAATCTAAAAATCCTACTTCCTTTAGCCACCCTGTTAACTTTACTTATTGGATCAGCAGCTAATAGCTTCATAAATTCTGATGCTTGGTATCAGAATCTAATAAAAAGCTCTTTAAATCCACCTAGTTTTTTATTTGGAATTGTCTGGCCAATCTTATATATATTAATGGGAACTGTAAGTTATTTTAAAGCTAGAGAAATCTATAATTTATATTTACTTCAATTACTCCTAAATGCCATATGGTCATGGATTTTTTTCTACTTTCATCAAATAGAGCTAGCTTTCCTCGACATCATATTATTAATATTTATTAATTTACTTATTGTTTATAAATTATTAAAGGATAGAAATTTTTTGTTTGTGGTTATGTATACACCATATATCTTATGGTTAATATTTGCTTCTTTCTTAAACTATCAAATAATGATCTTAAATTAAATAAATATACCCACGACCAGCCCTGTCATACATGAAGCAAGTGTGGCAGCCACTAAAGCTTTTAAGGATACTTTTATTAGATCTGGTTTTCTTTCCGGACACATAGCACCAATACCAGATACTAAAATACCTACAGATGAAAAATTAGCAAAACCACAGAGCCCATACAATGTGATGATCATGGTTCTTGGTGATAAACTTGAAGCTGCTGCTAATTCTTGATATGCATATACCTCATTAAGAGCAGTTTTAATACCAATCATTTCAGCAGCAGTCATAGCTTCATCTAAAGGTATCCCCATAAGCCAAGCTATAGGAAAGAAGATATAACCCAGAATCATTTGTAAGGATATTTCTTGACCGTTTATATTTGGCAACAATCCTAATAAAGAATTTATTAAATATACAATAGCAATAAAGGCAATAAGTATAGCTCCTACGTTTACTGCAATATCAAGACCATCTCGTGTTCCTCGAGTAATTGCATCCATGGAACTCTTATATATGCTAGGTACTTTTTCTTTATCAAATTCTGTGATTTCATTAGATGGCATCATAATATTGGCGTACATAATAGCTGCTGGGATTGAAAGAATTGATGCCGTAACAAAATGCTGAATTAAGATAATATCTTGTGAAAACTTACTTTGTACAATAGATACTAGTGCAACCATGATTGAGCCTGAGACTGTTGCCATTCCTGCAGTCATCATTATTAATAATTCTTTATTGGTCATTTTAGATAGATATGGTCTGATCAATAATGGTGCTTCAACCTGACCCATGATGATATTTGCAGTTGCTCCTAAACCTACTGGCCCTCCAATATTAAATAGACGTTCAAAGACTTTTGAAATCAATCTGATGATGAATGGAAGAATTCTCCAAAACCAGAACAAAGCTGTTAGACATGAAATTACTATAATTAAAGGTAAAATTTGGAATGCAAATATAAAGCCCTTATCCTCTAATGCAAGATCACCAAAAATAAACCTTGCTCCATCTATAGTTGCCGATTGTAATAGTTCAACAACATTTGATAAATACCTAAACATTTCAACAATGAATGGGATCTTAATTAATGCGTATGCAAGAATTATTTGAAAGATAATTGCTACCAATATCCCTTTATAGTTTATTTTCGATTTAGCAATCGAAAATGGAATTGCTATAACAATTAACCCTATAAACCCTATTAAAATATGTCCTATAAATGATATGCTCATAATCAATACAACTTAATGGCTCTAACCCTTTCTTCTAGAAAATCATGTGCAGAAACTGCTTCTTTACTATCATCAACTAATGATTTTAAAATAATTTCAGGTGATGGGTGTAAAAAAAATGGCATGCTATATCTAGATTTTGGTTTTCCTTGTTGATAATCAACGACCCTATGAGTAGTGCTTTTTAATTTTTTTCTTGTTACTAACTGCATCATATCACCGATATTACAAACAATAGCATGAGATCTGCTTTCAATAGGTATCCAATCACCTGATTTATCTAAAACTTCTAATCCTGACTCTTCGGCACCTACTAATAAAGTTATTAAATTAATATCTTCATGAGCTCTAGCTCTAAGGTTATTTTCTTTATCGTTTACGGGCGGATAATGGATTAATCTTAATACTGAGTTTCCTTTTAGAACCCAAGAATCAAAAAAAGATTTTTTTAAACCTAGTATTGTTGATATAGAGCTAAGAACTGAAATACCTAAATGATTTAAAGATATAAATAATTTATTAAAGTGTTCATTAAAATCTTTAATTTCATTTACATAAATGTTTGGTTTTATTCTTTGGTCATATGTTGCATCAATGTGAGGGCCAAAATGCCAAAACTCTTTTAGGTCAGGTACTGTCTCTCCTAGTGCCGTTTCCTTACCAAAAGGAGTATAGCCTCTTGCTCCCCCATGTTCGGGTCGGGAATAATTTAACTTAATGGTTGTATCTAAACTAAAGAATGCTTTTGCTAAATTATAACTATGATCTAAAAGAGAATCATCTATGCCATGGTCTACAATTGTAAAAAATCCATGTGACTCTAGTGCGGTGGATAATTCATCTAATGATTTAGACTCATCATTAATTAATGATTGTAATGAAAGCTCAGGTATATGAGTTTGGTCAACCATTATTTATTCTAACAAAAAAAAGGGCGGATAAACCGCCCTTAATAATTTAGATTAATTTAAAAACTAAACTTGTATACAAAT
>MDTE01055746.1_pt1 | contig 165865 bp, 142 predicted proteins | sample 811231 | NCBI WGS metagenome assembly MDTE01 (sample SAMN05326651, study PRJNA326480) | marine metagenome | isolation source: seawater | place: Indian Ocean: Red Sea | collected 2010 | reverse complement strand
CGGATCGATCAATCCGACGTATCCAAGAAGATGTGCGGCCAGAGTCCCGTCGCCGCTATACTCCGGGTAGCCTCGGCGAGACTCGACCTGGATCTCCACACCCGTCAGGTCATATCGCTCTTCTTCCACCACCGATACGGCACCGAACTCGACGTCTCTCTTCAGCTTGACCGACTCGTAGTAATGTCGCTTACGCTTGGAGAGTCTCCGGCGGACTGTCTGCTCCGACAGGTCGACGATTTCGCCAAGTCGCCGGATCCCGGCATCACGGGCTGGGTCGGCGAGTCCCTGGAGGAAGCGGGGCGGGATAACGGATATGGTGTAGGAAGGACGGTTGTCGACAAGGATCACGCCTTGCCGGTCACGAATGAGCCCACGGCTCGCCTCGAGCGGGACGGGCTGCATCGTGTTCTGCTCGGACTGAATACGGTATCGCTCCCAGTCCCCGATCTGGAGTGAGTACAGACGGGCTCCCAGGATCCCGAACATGGTGAGGACGAAAGCGAGCAGGCAGCGGGCGCGACGCTCCCGCGTGCCGTTATTCATGAAGTCTTCGAACATCCAGATGGATTCCCCCCTGGAATCGAATCGATACCAGGAAAACGCACAGCATCCCGATCACGACAGTGTAGACCGCCGTGCCGATGCCGTAGCGGAAAAGGGATGTAAACATTTTGGCCGGGTTCGCGGCCGATGACAGCCCGAAATACAGGATGTCGTGAACCAAGCTTGCGATCAGGAGCGCCAGCGCCTGGACCCGCAGGTCCTCGGCGACGATGCTTGCGCGGCTGTATCCAACGGCGAAACCTACGACGGAGTTGGCTAGGGCGTTCACGCCCATGAACTCCGGGTTGTAAACGTCCAGCAGGAAACCCGACACGAAGCCGAACACGGTCGCCTCGAGCTGGCCGCTCCGGATCCCGATGTAAACGACGATGATCAGGACCACGTCCGGCCGGATCCCGGCGATCGCGATTCCGTGTGTCCAGGACGTCTGGATCAGGAGCGCAAGCGCAATCAGCAGTGCGTGGTGAACGATTCTCATGTACGACGCTTGCCGGCTACTCGACGGCGGCCGAAGATTTCCGGACCAGGAGGCGATCGCCTGCCTTGATCTGAGAGGCATTTTGGATTTCGTTCAGCCGCTTCAATTCTCGAATACTCGTGTTGTATCTACGGGCGATCTCCCAAAGGGTGTCGCCACGGTGGACCCGATGGTGGGTAGCTGCCTCGACGAGGGGGGCTGAACTGCGATCGGCCGATCGTCCGGGTGTACGCCAGATGGTGAGCTCATCGCCCGGATGGATGTGTCCCGTCGCTCGCAGCACGTTCCACGCGCAGATCTGATCAGGCGTGACGCCTTCGCTGCGTGCGATATCCCAGAGCGTGTCGCCACGTTTGACCCGATAGACTATCTTGTCGCCAGATCCGGATGTACGCGTGGTGCTACTTGAGGTCGCGAGCGCTCTCGAGTGCTTGGACTGCCTCGGCGTCACGGGGATCTTCAGCTTCTGTCCTGCGCGCAGCCTCCTCGGATTCCGGATTCCGTTCGCATCCATGACGGCCGACGAGCGGACGCCAAAGGTCAGAGCGATGTTCGAGATCGTGTCACCCGACCGGACACGATAGTCGATGATCTGCACCTTCTTGTCTTCCGGCACCTTCGCGTATTGCGCGAGGAAGCGATCCGACGACCCGTGTGGTACGCGCAACCCGTATGTCTTGTGGACCGGCATGGGCGGGGAGTATCCAACCCGTAACTCCGGGTTGAGGGCCCTCATTGTCTCGTAGGTGGTTCCCGCACAGCGGGCTCCGAGTCTGAGGTCGACCGGGTGGTTGACCTGTACGATGTCGAAGGCCAGCGGGTCATCATACTCGAGTAGTTCGACACCGAAGAAGGAGGGATCGCGCGCCATCAGAAGGACGGCCATGAACTTGGGCAGGTGGTGGCGTGACTCCTTCGGCAGGCTGTCCATCTCCCAGAAATTCTGCGTACCGTCGGCGCGCATCGACCGTTGGAGTCGGCCCTGGCCACAGTTATAGCCGGTGATGACGAGTTGCCAGTCGCCAAAGAGGTTGTAGAGATGTCGCAGGTGTCTCGCTGCCGCCCGTGTCGCTTTCTCGGGATCCCGCCGCTCATCGACCCAGGTGTCTCGACGCAATCCATAGAGTCGGCCCGTATGGCTGACGAACTGCCACATGCCAACTGCTCGTGCGCGGGAATAGGCTTTTGTGTTGAAGCCGCTCTCGATCATGGACAGGAATATCAGGTCTTCGGGGAGGTTCTCCTCCCGAAGGGTCTGCTGGATCAGCGGACCATAGGTGCCCATCCGGCGCATCCAGGTGCGGAAGATCCTCTGATTGTTCTTCTGGAAGAAAGCGATCTTCTCCAGGACGCGTTCGTTTACGTCGATCCGAACCGGAGAGGTCCCTGCGAGGACTTTGGTATACAGGTTTCGATACCGGTTGTTGACCTCCTGCGCGGTTCTGTAGTGACGGGGAAGGACGTCGATCAGGCGGGCGAGTGGATGTTCAGGCTTGATTGGATCAGGGCCGGCAAGCGCATCGTAGTACAGATCGATGGCTGCGCTCGTCAGGTCTATTGCCTCTGCGTGGGACAGAACGGCAACGGAGTCATCGGCAGACGGCGCTCGGTAACTCGCAATCAGGATGTTCGTCGCGATCGCGAGACTGTCCTGTGCGCGAGACATCTGGCCGATGTCGATAGCCGCGAAGGCGGCGTGTAGAAGGGTCTGCACACGTCGCACGGCGGAGGGAGCGCTCACATCGGATTTGGCGGGAGCCTCTCCAACGACCGGGGGGACCACCGGTGGGGGCGCATCGGGCGCTCTTCCTTTTCCGATGACGGCGCATCCCGACAGCATCGTAAGCAAGACGATTCCGGTCCTTCCGATAGAACTCAGGTTTGATCTGTCTACCAACCGACGTGCCTCCACAATCGTTTAACGTCCGCTTTCCCGGATTTCTGTCTGAACGGGGAACGGCGTGTCGTAGCCGCGCTTTCTAGCAGCCTGGACGAACTTGTCGGCTTCTTCCTTTGTGGCGAAGTCGCCGACATGAACTTTGAAATAGGGAGGTTCGAACGTGACGTAGACGTCTTCCCGTTCCAGTGTCGTTTGAGCTGTCTTGGCCGCCTTCTCCGCCGCTCCTCGGTTGGATGCCGAGAAGACCTGGACGCGATATCCCGTTCGGGTCGGGGTGCGATACGGCGATGGGGCTGTTTCGATAGTCGAGCGAACGATGAATGCTTCAGTGTAGCCCTTGGATTTCGTGTCCCTTCGGAGCGTTTCCGCCTCGCTGGCAGTACGGCAATTCCCTACGTGCAGTTTGTAGAGGCGGGTTCGTTCGTCGTAGTTCACGTACACACGTTGCTTGAGCAGGTGCTCGGACCGGGATTTGATTGTCTGCGCCCGGACACGATCCAACACGGCCGCGATCTGGATCCGGTAACCACGTGAGGCGGTCCCTTGGGTGGGGCGTCTCGTGACGATCGGGTCGGGGGTCGAGAACACGCTGCTGCTCGAGACGGGCTGAAGCAGGAAGTCGTCGTCGTCCAGGGTTTGTGGATCGAACTCTTCTCGCACGGAGCCGGGCGTCGATCCGAGGGCTGCGGCTGTCGCCTGGGAGATCTGAGAGACGCCACCGCCGCAGCCGGAGAGCAGGAATAGAATCAGGATATGAGCGGACATGGTGGACTTTCGGGTTCGCTCGTGAGTCCGGGGGATTTTCATCGGAACCATATTGTAAGGCTTGGGGGCAGGGGTGTCAATGGCCTAGTTTTTCACATGTTCGTGATTATTCTAGGGTTATGTCCGTACCGGGATCCAATTTGGGCGGACTGGACTGGGTCAACTCATGATCCAGCAAGCCTATATTTTATAGTACGTTATACTCAGATTGAGGAAGGTGATTCGGGCAGGAGCTACGTTGTGGCGATAACTGTTTGCTGCAGAAGTGCTTAGGTGTCAGGCAAACCAGCCCTTGAAGGTCTCGTCGTAGGGCGGTCGGGCGACCCCCTTTTCTGTTATGATGGCTGTCACGAGACGGTTCGGTGTGACGTCGAAGGCGGGATTGTAAACGTTCACGTCCGTGGGGGCCGTCGGTTTGCCCATCCCGGCCGTGATCTCGACAGGGTCACGCTCCTCGATCGGTATCATCGAGCCTTCCGACAGCGCCATATCGATCGTCGACAGCGGGGCGGCGACATAGAAAGGCACGTCGTGTTCACGCGCCAGGATCGCCAGGCCGTAGGTCCCGATCTTGTTAGCGACGTCTCCGTTGGCAGCGATTCGGTCCGCGCCTACGATGACGCTGCAGATCGAGCGATCCCGGAGGACAGATGCAGCCATGTTGTCGCAGATGACGGTCACGTCGACGCCACTCTGCTGGAGCTCCCAGGCGGTCAACCGCGAGCCCTGCAGGAGTGGGCGTGTTTCATCGGCATAAACGGCAACGTGCTTGCCGTCCTCGACGGCTGCGTAGACGACCGCTAGCGCCGTTCCATAATCGGCTGTGGCCAATCCACCCGCGTTGCAGTGGGTGAGAACCGTCGCTTCTGCCTCCAGCAACTCGGCCCCGTTCTTCCCGATCCTCCGGCAGGTCTCTTTGTCCTCCTCGAAGATGCGATTTGCTTCTTCGAGAAGGGTCGATCGGATCTGATCAGGAGCCTGGTCAGCAATGCCATCCAGGACTTTCCCCATCCGATCCAGCGCCCAAAACAGGTTAACGGCGGTTGGGCGTGTTCCGGCGAGCACGTCGATCGACGAACGAATGTGCCCAACGAGATCCGCACCGGATGCGATCGCTTCCTGCGCGGCCACAACCACGCCAAAGCCGGCGGCGACCCCGATCGCGGGAGCCCCCCGAACGCGCAGCATCTTGATCGCCTCGGCAACCGTTGCGACGTCACGACATTCGATGTGCTTGAGTTCTTTAGGAAGAAGCGTCTGATCGATCATGCGAAGATGATCGGTTTCCCAGGAAAGCGTGGGGACGGGCACTGCTAAGGAGCCTCCGCGACGGGCGTGTCTTCGATTTCGTGGACGGGTGCGTCACCCCAGAGGCGCTCGAGCCCGTAGAATTTCCGCTCGTCGGGCTGCATGATGTGAACGACGACGTCGACGAAGTCGATCAGGATCCAAGTCCTCTGGTCGTAGCCTTCGATGTTCAGCGGGCGCTGGCCATCGGCTTTGCCTCGTTCGACGAGGGCATCCGCGATCGCCCGGACTTGGATGTCCGAGTTCCCCGTACAGATGATGAAGTAGTCTGCGAATTCAGCGATCCCCCCCCTGAGGTCCAGGAGCACGACCTCCTCCGCCTTCATCTCCAGCAGCGGCTGGGTAAACGTGTCCAGGATCTGGGGATTTATTGCTTCGGTCTGACTCATAGATTCGATACACGTGCAGTAATGGTGCGTGGAGGCACCTGCTGGTCCAGCCCGATCCTTCCGAAATCTTTCCCGATTATCACCGTTACCGATTCGATCCGGAACTGGTCCGGTACGATCTGCTGGATTTGATTGCTGATCCCGAGCGCCTCTGCCACTTTTACCGCTTCACTCGGCTTGCCCAGTCGGTCAATCACGATCGACTCAGGATAGTCGAAGCGATCCGCGTTGTCCAGCGTCATCACGTCGAAACCCGCATCGCGGAGCCTGTTTCCGACCGTACGGGCCATCCCGTCGACCCCGCATCCGTTCAGTACCTCGACCTTGATGTCGCGTGAAGCCGAGAACCTCGCACGTGGCGCTTGTTCCGGTTCCGGATTTCTCGAGAATAACGCGTAAGCTGCGATGACCGTGATCAGAGGAACAACGAGCCAGAAACGCCCCATGCGGCGAACATCCTTTCAGGCAGTTTAGCTAAGTTGAACGTTTCACCTTAGGTAATATGGCTCGCCCCGGACAACTACAAATGGGAACGGGCGAAGCGATCGCTCGATCCGCCTGCCGGGTATGATCCGTTTGTTTCGGTCAGTAGCCTCGCCGCATCCAGTAAGGGTCGTAGCCGTAGCCGTCAGTTGAATTGCTGAAACTGAACTGGATTTTCAGGTTTGGCTTTGGCTGATACAGGACGCCGATGTTGGGTACGATGACACGCGCTCCGCTCGAACCGAACGCGTCGCTGCTCAGCTTGCGATTCTGAACGCCGAGCGTCGCCTGAATCGTGAGCGGCTCAGAGACCTTGTAGGTCATTGTGTTCAAGTAATACTGGCTGAAGCGGTTTGAACCGGCGCCGAAACTGATCCCAACCGTCTGCTGCATGTCGAACTTTTGCGAGGCGAACAGGGACTTGATGCCTTTGGCGGACGGCTTGAGCGGGTTGTTGATGGTGGTCCCGCCGCTGAAGCCGACGGCTGTGTCGGCGTGGAGGCCGGTCGACAGGCCGATGGCCAACATTATTGTGATTGCTCTTAGCATAATCTGATCCTATGCGTCGTTTATCACTCGATCGTGGCTGGAAGCCGCTCCTACGAGTGAGAGCAGGAAGCCGCGTTACGGACGGGCGTTACGTAAGGAAGAATAGCGGGATCTGGGGGGAGGGTCAATATCCCGTCCCGTATGCTTGAGACGACTGCGTTGTTCAGGGGTTCCCGCTAGGCGTGCTTGTCCATAAGGTGCATGAAGCGGTCGAAGAGATACTCGGCATCGTGAGGGCCTGCGGATGCTTCCGGGTGATACTGGACGCAGAAGACAGGCAGCTCTTTGTGCTGCAGCCCTTCGACGGTGTTGTCGTTCAGGTTGATGTGTGACAACTCGACGGTATCGGTGTCGATGCTGTCGGCCGATACGGCGAAGCCGTGGTTCTGAGACGTGATCTCGACCTTCCCGGTCCTCGTTTCCTGGACGGGCTGGTTCGCTCCGCGATGGCCGAACTTCAGCTTGTAGGTCGATGCGCCCAGGGCGAGTCCCGTCAACTGGTGACCCAGGCAGATCCCGAAAGTCGGTTTCCCGGTGGCGATGATCTGGCGGATGTTCTCGACGGCGTAGTGCACGGGTTCCGGATCTCCGGGACCGTTCGACAGGAAGATGCCGTCGGGATCGGTTTCGAGGAGCTGGTCCGCCGGTGTGTCTGCCGGGAAGACCGTGACATCGCACCCGCGGCTGATCAGGTAGCGCAGGATGTTTTGCTTCACGCCGAAATCATACGCGGCGACGCGATACTTGGATTTGCCTTTCGGAGACTCTTGGTTCGCAGCGATGTCGTATAGGTTCTCGCTCCAGGGGTAGGGCTCGCTGCACGTGACGCGCGAGACGAGGTCTTGACCGACCAGCCCGGTGAATGCTTCCGCCTTTTCGGTCAGTTCGTCCGGGTCGGCGGGAACGGTCGTGATGACGCCCTTCATCGCGCCCTCGAGACGGATGTGACGGGTCAGCGCTCTCGTGTCGATCCCTTCGATGCCCAGGATGTCCCGCTCTTTGAGGAAGTCCCCGAGTGACTGGGCCGAGCGGTAATTGCTGGGCGTATCGCAGTGCTCTTTGACGACGAATCCTTCGGCCTGCGGTTTGGCGGACTCGAAGTCGTTCGGGTTGACGCCATAGTTGCCGATCAGGGGGTAGGTCATCGTGACGATCTGACCGTTGTAGGACGGGTCGGTCAGGATCTCCTGGTAGCCCGTGATGCTGGTGTTGAACACGACCTCACCTGTTCGCTCTCCTTCTGCTCCGAAGGAGTATCCGTCAAAACAGGTACCGTCTTCGAGTACCAGCCGTGCAGGTGTCCGTTCAGTCATGTCGTCACGTTCTGTTTGTGTGTGATCCGGCCTCCCATCACGGTGAGGTCGGGACGTCCCGTGAACGTCCACCCGTGGAAGGGGGTATTCCGGGATTTAGATTTGAATTGTGTGGCGTCGACCTGCCAGGTGGCGGAGGGGTCGATCACCGTAATATCGGCAGGGCCTCCGACCTCGAGCTTTCCTCCTTCGAGGCCATACAGGTCGGCCGGGATGTTTGTCATTTTTGCCACGGCATCCTCGAGCGTCAGTATACCGGTTTCAACCAGCGCTGAGATGACACTGCCCAAGGCGGTTTCCAAACCCAGAATCCCGTTGGGCGCTTCGGGGAAAGCTCTCAGTTTCTCTTCTCTTGTGTGCGGCGCGTGGTCTGTGGCGATGATGTCGATCGTGCCATCTGCCAGTCCCTCGAGAACGGCCTCGCGGTCGTCAGCGGTCCGTAGCGGGGGACTCATTTTGCCAGCGGTCCCGAATACGGGGACGTCCTCGTCGGTCAGGATGAAATGGTGGGGGCAGGCCTCACAGGTGATGGACAAGCCCTCTGCCTTCGCCTTCCGAACCAGTTCGATCCCTCGACGCACACTGATGTGCAGGATGTGCAGCTTTCCTCCTACCTCACGGACGAGGTCGATGTCCCGTTCGATCATCGCGGCCTCACCCTCGGCGCCCATCCCCTTGTAGCCAAGGGCGGCGGAGACTGAACCCTCGTGCATCACCCCGTCTCGCGTGTAGCGGAAGTCTTCCACATGGGGACAGACTGCGGTTCCTGAGCGTTCGGACCGGGCGAGCAGTTCGCGCATGATGTCCGCGGACTCGATGGGGAGGCCGTCATCAGAGAAGCCAACGACGCCTGCTTCGAGGAGCGCGTCGGTGTCGGTGATCTCGCGACCCGACATCCCCTTCGTTCCGCACGCAACGACATAGACGCGCGCGTCGGCCGATGCCGCTTTGGTCTGAATGTCCTGAACGACAGCTGGTGAATCGATCACGGGATCGGTGTTGGGTAGACAGACGACGCTCGTGAATCCGCCCGCCGCGGCTGCTTCGCATCCTGTCTCGATGGTTTCCTTTGCGGGAAATCCGGGGTCGCGCAGGTGGACGTGAACGTCGATAAGGCCCGGCACGATGAACTTGCCCGAGACGTCGAGTGTTAGTTCAGCCGGTTCATCGATCACATCCTTTATCGAGACGATTTTCCCATTCGAAACCAGTACGTCACCGGACATACGGGTCCCGCTGGCGGGATCGAGAATGCGTCCATTTTTGAGTAGAAATGCGTCTGGCGTGGTGCCGAACAAACAGGATCCTAGCGGGGGAGGATGCGTCCGCGAAAAGCGAACAGACGGGTGGGCCGACGGGCTCTGTGTCGGGGAGTAAACTTACCGGCGATAGCCCAATCTGTCAAGGTTTTCAGGCGGTTGCATCCCCTTCTGCGAGCAGGAGGTTCGCGAGCTGATCGGAGGTTCTGACGGAGGGCGGAATCGCCCATCCGAGGTCCCTCAGATCTGCCATTAGCTGTATGCCTGTGGGAATCGGCAGACCCAGTCGGGAGAGCGCTTCCAGATCAGAGAATTCGTCCGACGTGAGGGATGCGGCGATACGGCCTTTTTCGAGGCAAATGATCCCGTCGCTCAGGCTGACGGCTCGTGAAAGGTCGTGTGTGACCATCAGAACAGTCGTTCCGGACCGGTTGAGCTCGGTCAACAATTGGTCCAATTCGGCTGCCGCTCCAGGATCCAGGCCTGCTGTCGGCTCGTCGAGAACGAGGACGGAGGGGTTCGTGGCCAGTACTCCTGCCAGTGCCACACGTCGACGTTCGCCTCCGCTCAACGAGAACGGACTGCGATCGGCGAATCGATCGGGCGGCAGGTCTACAGCAGCCAAAGCACGATCGATGCAGGTGTCTATGTCGGTCATCCCCAGGTTGCGCGGTCCGTAGGCGACGTCGTCTCTTACGGTCTCTGCGAACAGCTGGCTTTCGGGAAACTGAAAGACAAGGCCAACGCGTCGTCTTAGCTGGTCGTGTGTCTTGCGGTCAGCGGTGTCCATATCCTCGACTGTCAGGCGACCGCGGGAGGGTGTGAGGAGCCCGTTCAGGTGAAGGACGAGGGTGGTTTTTCCCGATCCGCCCTGACCGACAATCGAGAGGAACTGGCCTTCCGATACGGTGAGGTCGACCTCCTCAAGGGCTTGGTGCTCGTTGGGCAACCCGCTGTCATAGGCGTAGGAGAGACCACTCACCTGGATGATCGGCCCTCCTAACCTGCGCGTTTCTTTAAGCACCGGGAGCGACGGTTCCGTCGTGCCCCGAAGGCGATCGATAAGTTCATCACGGGCAATCGGTACGGGATCAGGCAGGGCGCAGGCTCGTCCCAGACGGCCGACGGTGGTGGTCGGGGTTGGTGCGTCCTGTCGTCTGACGGCGAGCAGATCGGATGGGGGGCCATCAAACACGACGCTTCCGGATTCGAGAAAGAGCAAACGGTCGGCATCGAGCGCGTCATCGGGGTCGTGGCTGACGACGATCGGTGTAATCCCGTCCTTGTGGATGTTTCGGAGGAGCGAGGAGAGCTCGTCACGATAGGTCGGGTCCAGCATGGAGAAGGGCTCGTCGAACAGAATGAAGTCGGGCTTCATCACGACGATGGAGGCGACGGCGAGGCGCTGACGTTCGCCTCCGGAGAGGCTGTGAGGGTCGGCCTTCCGATAACGCGTGAGGTCGAAGCGTTCCATCGCCCGCTCAACGCGCTCGACCATTTCGCCCCTGGGTAGGCCGATGTTCTCAAGGCCGAAGGCGATCTCGGACTCCACCGTGGGTGAAACGATCTGGTCATTCGGGTTCTGGAACACGAGCCCGATGCGGTCCTGGTGTTCCGCCAGGTCGATCGTGCCTGCAGTGGGGGGCAGCAGGCCGACGATGCATTTCAACAACGTCGACTTTCCCGACCCGTTCGGGCCGAGGATGGCCACGCGCTCACCCGACCGCAGGTCGAGGTTGATGCCCTGTAGCGTCGGGGTATCGGGCTGGTAGGCGGAGGAGAGGCCGCGAATCGTGATCACGGTAGGTTGTTCACCCGGAAATACGGAAAACCCGGAGAAGGCGTTGCCGTCCCCGGGGTCGTCCGTGTGCGATGGTCTTTGTCTCAGGCGTCGGCAGCGATCGGTTCCTCTGCGGCGACCTGGGCGAAGGCCTCAAAGTCGGGCAGGTTTCCGTTCTCGCTGGCCGCGAGCGCTCGGGGTTCGACGGTCATTTCGAGGTCTTCGCGGCCTTCGAGTTGGTCGAGATAGGCGACGGAGGCTTCGACTTCACCGAGGTCCAGGGTGTTCTTGATCCACAGGACGCGCGCGTTGGGCACCCCGATCAGGCCGATCGATTCGAGCGCGATGTCCATGACCTCCTGGTCCGTCTCATAGTGGAGCGGGACGGCACCGGCGGATACGTGCTGACCGGTGATCACGTTCGTGTAAGTGGCGTGGTAGTCGATCTTGTTGACGAGTCGGGTCGTCGTGAATTCAGCCAGCCCGATGCCCGTGGCGTTCCCGTGTGTCTTTTTCGTCAGGTCCCGAACGAAGATGCGAAGGACGCGCGGTGTCTCTCCCTCCATTGCGCGGCGATCGTTCCGCTTACGGCCGATGACGTTCGTGTCCATCCCTGCACCACTGATGTCCTTGCCCATTTCATCGACGATCAGGAGGTCGACATCCTCGAACGGCAGTTTGGGACACCAGTTCTTCGCTTTGACCTGGAGTTGCTTCTCGATTTCTTCGAAGTCCGGCGCGTCGATGGCGTGGACTTCGGCGGTCTCGTCATAGCCGTTTTCGAGGGTGGCGACGCCGATGGCGATCGGGATCTCCTCGCGGACGACGCGGCCGACGAGTCGCACGATCTTGTCGAAGGAGTGGTGGATGATGGCCCGGTGGTAGACGGACGCGCCCTTATGTTTCCCGAGTCCGATTAGCATCATCTTCATCAGACCCGACTCGATCTCGCCGGCGAATCCGGTGTGCGGCTTGACCCGGTTGACGACGACGACGTGGTCCGCCTCGGACGCGTTCTTGTCGAAGTAGATGGGCATGCCGAAGTCGGAGGTCCCGATCTGGATAACCTCCATGGAGGACCTGATCGGACAGCCCATCGTTTCCTCGTCAATGCCATATCCTTTGAGTACGCCCGCCTGACCCTCTGCCGTGCCGCCGCCGTGACTGCCCATGGCAGGAACGATGAATGGCTCAGCCCCGATCTCCTTCATTTCGTCGACCGTCGCCTTGACGATCGTGTCGATGTTGGCGATCCCTCGGCTTCCGGCCGCGACGGCCACCGACTGTTCTGGCTTGATCTTGTCGGCCGGGTTCAGCTTCTGAATCTCGGCGCGGACCGATCCGTAGACGTCATCGAGCGTCGGGGCGTCGAAATGCTGTTTGAGGCGAAACATCCGTGGGTATTCCATAGTGTGCTCCAGATAGGGCCTTATGGGCTAGAACGATTCTTCGTAGAGAGCGACGACATCGTCCAGCGTCGTCTTTCGCGGGTTCAGTTGAATGTTGATGCTCTTCATCGCGTCTTCCGCCATCACGGGAATCCCGTCGGCTTCCGCGCCGGCTTCACTCAAGGTCTCGGGGATGCCGAGTTCCTCGTTGAGCGCTTCGACCGCGTCGACGGAGGCGTCGGCCGCTTCCGTCTCGGACAGGTCGGCGACATCTTCGCCCAACGCGGCCGCGATCTCGGCGAACCGACCGGGGCAGGCGATGAGGTTGAAGTCCATGATGCGCGGCAAGAGCACAGCGTTCGCAACGCCATGGGCTACACCGTAGTGACCGCTGACGGGGTGGGACATCGCGTGCACGTTGCCCAGAAGGGTCTGAGAGAACGCGACCCCGGCCAGTGTGCTGGCGACCAGCATTTTCTCGGTGGCATCGTGGTTGTGGTCGCTGGATGCCGCCTGTCGGATGTTCTCGGAGATCATCCGAATAGCCTGCAAGGCTGAAGCGTCGGCCAGTGCATTCGATGTGTTGGCAACGTAGGACTCAATCGCGTGGGTCAGCGCGTCCATCCCGGTGGCGGCACCCACTGGAAGCGGGAGTTGGACCGCCAGGTCCGAGTCGAGCAAACCCACATCGGGGATAATTTCGTCGCCCCGTACGGCGGCCTTGAAGTTCTGTTCATCCGTGATGACGGCGAACGGAGTGACCTCGCTTCCCGTTCCGTAAGTCGTGGGAATCGCGATCGTGAACGGCATCCGTTCCTTCACGTTGCCCGAGCCGAAGTAGCTGGCGATCTCGCCCCCGTTGGTCGCGAGCACGCCGGCACACTTGGCGGTGTCGATGGAGCTTCCCCCTCCGACAATGACGATCGAGTCGCACCTTCCGCTACGATAGGCCCCCACACATTCGTCCACGACTTTGATCGGTGGGTTCGGCATGACGCCATCATACGTCGCATACGGGATGCCCGCATCATCCAGGTGGTTCGTCACCAACTCAACGACGCCGGCGGCAACCAGACCCTTGTCCGTGACGATCAAGGGGGTTGAGCAATTTCGTGTGTTCAGAAGGTCGAGAATCTGTGCACGAGATCCGCGTCCGACGACGAGCCTCGTAGGGGAGAAGAAGGTGTATGCGTCCTGGTATGGCAAAGAGGTCTCCGAGTTGAGCTAATTCGTTGCGCGGCCTAATGATACACACTTTGGAAGGGGGGCACAATTGGTGCGTCGATGAGCTGAATGGAAGGAGGGCCGCATTACAGGAAGGCCATACACAGGAACCTTCTCTTGCTAGCCGGAGGAGGACGGTCGGCGAAGCGGAGCGGAGCTGATCAGGGTGAGGGCTTGGTTCGCCTGCCGGTCAGCCTATGGCCTGCTGTGAGACATTCAACATTAGGCTCGAGGCCAAGCCCTTGCCTGTCGTGCGACCAACCCCGTCGCCCGGCTGTCCTCTCCCCCCTTCGCCATGGCTACGGCGGGGCAGGTCCGCTCGCAGGAGAGGGTCCAGTCTTACGTCATCCCGTCCCGTTCTGGGTGCCGTTTGTTCGAGTAGCGACTCCTGCGTCGTGTATCGAGAACCTGCATAGCTATAGTAGACGACCGACTTCTCGCATCAGGTGCGAGACAAGTCTCGATACCCCTCGACTTCGCTCGGGGCAAGCTCTACGGACTCCGTCCAGGCCTACTCGAAGACACGGTGGCTACAGATACGCGACCGCTTCAGAGAGCTGGACGATGGCGGGCTCGTGGTCGATCTTTGGCTGGCCGTGGGTCAGGTAAAGGCATCGCACACCGGCTGCACCGCAGGCCTGGACGTCCAACCGGCTGTCACCGATTCCCAAAGCTTGATCCGCAGGGCAGTCCAGTTGGTCGAGAGCGAGTTTGATGAGGTCCGGAGCGGGCTTGAGCTCCCCGTCATCACGGCAGAGGGCGACGTCGAAGCGCAAACTGTGCTGCGTCAAGACGTTCTGCATCGCTGCGCAGTGATTGTTCGTTACCACGGCTGTTCGCATACCACGTGAACAGACTTCAGCGAACAGCTCGTGGAAGCCCTCGTTGAGGTCGACGCCTTCCGTTGCTCGCAGTTCGGTTTCGAGCAGGATCTCCGTGGCGCGCTGCTGTTCAGATCCGGTGAGAGACCGAATGTGTTCCATGATGGAAGATTCAGGAGGCGCCTTGATGGCGTCCCGAAGCTTCAGCCAGTCGATCACCGGCTGCGTGATTGTGCCATCCATGTCGAAGATGACGGCCTGAAGGGATTCGGACATCAGGACTCGTCGAAGATGCGGGCGATTTCGTCACGCGCGAAGGTCGGGAGGTCGGACCAGTCGGTACCGCGTCCGACTCGGAGGCCGAAGGAAGGGATTTCGACGCGGGCGATAATCTCAGAATTGATACCAGCTGTTTCGAGGGCGGTCCGGACACGGTTGACATCGTCTTCCGATAGCCCGATCAACAGCGCGCCGGAAGAGATCAGGCCCAGGGGGTCGACAGACAGGGCTTGACAGAGGGTGCGCGTTTCTTCAGATGTGAACAGGGCATCCTCGTAGACCGCCAGTCCAACGTTCGAGGCGGTGGCGAGTTCTCGGAGGGCCGTCGCGACGCCTCCTTCGGTTGGATCGTGCATCGCATGGGGGAGACAGACCTCACAGGCGATCCGAGCTTCTGGCAGCACGCTGATACCCGGATCTCTGAGGAATGCGGCCGCTCGCTGGACCGTTTCTCTGGAGATGCCGTAGCTGTCCAGTTCGTTGCCGAGTTCGCGGGCGAGGATCGACGTCCCTTCGATGCCCAGCCCCTTGGTCAGCAGGATCCGATCGCCAACCTTTAGGCCGTCAGAAGTGACGAGCGCGTCTCGGGTCACCTCACCGAGCATCTGTCCGGAGATGATGGTGCGATCGATACCGCCGGTGATCTCGGTATGGCCACCACAGATACTGACACCGATCACTTCGGCCGCCTCGTGGATCGACTCGAAGATCGACGTGATCGTGGGGACATCTGTTCCTGGCGGGATCAGAACCGTCGGGAGATACCACTTCGGCGTCGCGCCCATCGTAGCGACGTCGTTCGCGCTGACGTGGATCGCGTAGTATCCGATCTCGTCTGAGGCGAACGTAATCGGGTCGGTCTTGGCGACCAGGAGGCTGTCCCCGAAGTCGATCACGGCGGCATCTTCACCGACCCGCGGACCGACGAGGGTACGGGGGTCATTCGAACCCGTGTACTTGTCGAGGAGTTCGTCGAGGAGGCCTGGGGGGAGTTTGCCTGTGGGTAGGGTGTTCATGTTTGTGACGGCAGAGTCGAAGTCAGAAGACTACCACGAAAGGCACGAAAAACAGGAAAGGACCTTCCGGACAACCAACTCGAGGTGTCACCGAGCTCGACCGTATCCCCGGCGACCGCGGGGTTCCGGTTTTCGAGCCAGACCAACTCGCCAGCACTCCCTTTTCGTGCATTTCGTGGTCTTCTTTTGTTTCTGGTTTTCAATCTTCCAGGAAGACAGTCTGCCGATCAGCAGACGAGAACGAGATGATCGCCCGGATCGGCTCCCATCCCTTGTTGATCGCGTGGTGTACGACGCCCTCGGGAACGATGATCGAGTCGCCAGGGCCGAGTTCGTAGGATTCATCGCCGTAGGTGTGTGTACACGTGCCCGAGAGGACGTAGAGAATTTCTTCGCAGTTCGGGTGGTAGTGCGGGGGATTCTGTCCACCCGGGTTGATGAAGACCTCGCCAAAGGTCTGTTCGGCGCTTTCGTTGATGACGCTGTTGTGGAGCCATCGAATCGCGCCCCAGGGAAAACTGTCGGCTGGCGTGTCCGTGGCAAGCGTGACTGGGTCTGGCATGGTTACCTCATATGATAGGTTGATCATTGGCCCTGATAGCAAAGCCTTTCACCGCGAGGACGCAGAGCACGAAGAGAAAACCAGGGTCAAGATAGTCGATGCCGAACGATATCTAGCCATCGTGGCAAATAGGCAACTCGCCGAAGAGGCCACGAGGTCCAGCATCGGGACGGAGATCTCTCGGTGGTTCTGAATTGAAAGACACAAGGCCTTGTTCAGGGCAAGCTACAGGCAACGATGACGGCGTGTCAAACGATTCGCGGGACCCGCGGCCCCGGTTGGTGGCCACTCGCTGGCTCCCTATATTGGCGGGTCACCAGGACTGGAGGAGGCGATGAAGAAGATCGAAGCCTATATCAAACCATTCAAACTGGACGAGATAAAGGACGCGCTTACATCGGTCGGCCTGAGCGGCGTGTCGATCGGCGAGTAACGTGGATTCGGGTGATAGCGCGGCCACACGGAGTTCTATCGCGGGAGCGAGTATCAGGTCGACGTTCTGCCCAAGCTGAAGATCGAGCTGATCTTTCCCGACGAGCTGGCCGAGCAGGCCATCGAAGCGATCCCGACGACGGCGCATACGGGCGACGTGGGGGACGGGAAGATCTTCCTGTCGACGATCGACGACGCGATCCGAATTCGCACGGGCGAAGCCGGCGACGGCGCGCTCTCGTAGACATTGGACCGCATCGACGACATTCCCGCACAGGCCTTTGCGCTAGACCTGCTGGATACACACGATCCCGCTCAGCTCGAGGCGATGGGGATCAGGGAGACCGACCGGGCGATCGTGACGATCGAACGGTTCACGGTCAGTGATGGCCCGTGTGACCTGCCGACTAAGCTCTTCCGTGAGATCGGAGCTTCGGCGGACCCTGATCTGGCCGTGGGGAACTTCGACCGGATGTCCGGGGCAGCCGTCAGCCGAACGGCAAGACCCATCGTATTCACCGTGACGGACGAATCCCCGAGGACAATCCGTTTGTCCATACAGATGGAGCCCTTGCATCCATCTACAGCTACGGGCATCGGAACCTGCAGGGCATGGCGGTCCATCCGGCAGATGGTAGCGTGTGGAATACGGAGCACGGACCGATGGGGGGCGACGAGTTGAACCTGATCACGTCGTCCATCAACTACGGATGGCCCTCGATCACGTATGGCCGGAATTACAACGGCTCCCTGGTCTCTGGACTGGAGGAGAAAGGGATGCCCAGCCGATTCTGTTCTGGCGCCCATCGATCGCGGTCTGTGGGCTGGACTTCTACAGCGGCGACCTGTTCCCCAGGTGGAAGAACTGGCTTCTGGCCGGCGCGCTCGTCTTCGAAGAACTTCGTCTCCTGGCGATCGAGGACAACCGGATGATCCACCAGGAAATCATCCTGAATAATGCCGGTCGTGTAAGACACGTGACTACCGGACCGGATGGCGCTATCTATGTGGTGCTGAATAACCCCGAGACGGTCATTCGTCTGACGCCTATGGATACGGGCTTCAAAGAAAAGATGAACCACAAAGGCACTAAGACATAAAAAAGACCTTGGGGGAAGTGTCACCCAACGTTGAGGTGAGAATGAATATTGGAGGCATCCTCCGGACTTGTTGTCCTGACGCGGGTTCCCTTAGTGTTTTTCTGCCTTCGTGGTTAAGGGTTTGATGTCAATCGAAAGGGATATACCAAATGGATCCATCTGATGTCATGGTCGTCGGAAACACCTCGGACGATCCGTTCGCGATCGATGTCGCGTTCGCGATGGGGCAAAACGAGGATATCGCGGACCTGATCAGTTTGAAGCGGTTCGCGAATTCGGAGTTTTGTCCACGCTTTATCTCCGATGAGCAGGATTTCTCCGAGATCGGGAGCCAGCTGACTGGCAAGGCGGTCGTGATTATCAGTACGTCGAGTCGTGTCGTGAGCCGGCAGGAGCTGGCGATGCGAAACACGTTGATCGCACGGGCGGCCAAGGAGAACGGGGCGGCGCAGGTCGTTCTCGTCGAGCCGGATCTGTACTACAGCGCACAGGATCGGGGACCGCGACCCGATCTGGGTGATGTTCCTTTCGACAGGGATCAGGCGGATCTGAAGAAGTTCGACGGGCAACCGTTTACGGTGAAACTATACGCGGAGACGCTGAAGCTCGCGGGTGTCGATCGGGTGGTTACGGTGCACAACCACTCCTTCGCTGTGCAGTCGATGTTCTCGGAGGTGTTCGACGGGCAGTATCACGACCTTCAGCCTTTCGACATCTACGCGGACTACCTGCTGAATTCGAACATCGTCGAGTTCCATGACGACGGCAGCGGTCTCGCGTTGTGCGCACCGGACAAGGGGGCGCGTGACTTCACCCTCGAGATGCTGAAACGGATCGGTCTCCCGAATGCGAAGTGTCTGTTGCTGGACAAGGAGCGGACGGGCGAGCGCGATGTAGAGATTTCGCTCTACAAGGGGAGCAATGTCGGGTTCGAGGACATCGAGGGGCACGACATCGTGCTGTTCGATGATATGGTGAGGACGGGGTCGACGCTCGTGCAGACGTGTCGCCACTTGCGAAAGGCGAATCCCGGTCGGCTCGTGTTTGCCGTGACGCACTTCTACGCGAGTGACGAAGGGCGCCACAAGATGGCGGACTCGGCGATCGACGAGATCCTGACGCTGAACACGATGCCGACGATCCTGAACCGCGATGAGCAGGGGCGGCTGAGACGCAAGCTCGTGGTGCTGAAGATCGAGCGTTGGCTGGCGCGCAACCTGACCGACATCCTGGGGTTGCCTGAGGAAACGGCACCGGACCTCTATCATATAGATATGAGTTCCAAGAATGCCCGGTTTACTAGGAAGATTTCGTCGAATGACCAGTTGCTCGATTTGAAGGCTGAGCGGCAGGCAGGATAGGGAAACTCGAAAGCGCCAACCCCCATCGCGCTGCGCGCTACGGCGGGTCCAGAGTCCGTCAAAGAAACGCTAAGGAAAAGCGACTCAACCCCAGGAGCGTAGCGGCCATCCTGAAGGAATCAAGAAACCACCAAAGACAGTCATCGACGGTGTCCTCTCAGCAGTCCGGGACGCCGTTGCTGTGTACGCCGCATATGCGCCATCGACCGGGCCACACAGAAAGCGCCTGCGCAGGCACTTTTAACCTTTTGGCTCTTCAGCCTGTGCCTTTATCTGTTGGCCTCATCCAAGACGACCTTGCGGAAGCTCAGGTCGTGGCCCCCTCTCCCTCGACCAGCGTCGCGCTCGCGACCGCGCCCTGATCGCGATGAGGGTCGTGCATCGTGATCCCCATATTGCACAGATGAAAGCGCGTATCGCCCCTGCTCAGGTCACCCGCGAAGTGCAAGTGTCCGGAGAAGACGTGTGGGATGCGGCCCTCGACGTGATAGTCGAATAGGTCCGGAGCTCCGCGCTGCACGTATTTGACCATACTCCGTTTGGGGTCGACGGACAGGATATACTCACGCGTCTCGGGGGTATCTACCGGCACGTGGGTAAACAGAAGATTCGTCTGATCACCCTTCAATTTTTCCCTCAGCCAGCCGTCACTTCCATCAACTAGGTCGCTCAGCGCACTGTCGAGGAGGACCAGCCGGCAATCTCCAATGTCCACCGTGCGAGTACTCAAGTCCGTACCCCGCCAGAAAGACAGACGCTCGCGAGACGCGCTTGTACCGTAGTCTGTCTGATCGAACCCGCCCGTCAGCGCTGCGATGTCGTAGTTGCCTGGTGTCATCTGCCACGGATGACGTAGCTCCGAGACCAGGTCGAGTCCAAAGGTGAGATTCTCCGGACTGAACCAGTCGACGAGATCACCTAACAGAATCGTCATATCCGGCGACTCGTCGTTCACCTTTGCCAACAGGCTCTGAAACGACCGCCACCTCGACTTGAAGAACGCCCGTCGCTCGCGGACCCCCTGTAGGGATCCGAGTCCGCGATCAAATGGGCATCCCCAATCACTGCGATTTTCAAGCTTCGTTCCCCAAAAAGTTGTTCTTCGGTTCCTGCCTACCTGACTATCTGCTTATATGACTTCCCTGAACTGCTTCCTAATCCCACGCACCACCGGACTCGGCGACAACGGCGTCGTCAACGCAGCCCTCATACTCCCACTCAACCGCTCACCCCCCATCATCCACTTCATCCCCAACAACACGTGGAAAACGAGATGATGCCCATCGAGCGTGAAAGCCGCCACAGCGGGTGTCGACCAGGATGCTGCAGACGAATATCGGTGAGCGATCCAGGTGTCTACCAGAGAACGCGGTCGTCCGCCGGGCCGACTGGCGCCAAGGCTGGTCAGATACTGAATTGCTCTGCGTTCCGGCCAATCATACCCCAGCTTCGACCACTCGAGGAAATGGGGTGATCTCGCGTCATCAATCACGATGTTCCGGGCGTTGTAGTCGGTCGGCCCTGGATAGACGGGTTGCTTGGCCAGAGACGAAATCAGGCGACGAAGCTGATCCATCACGCGATCGACCTCGGCGTTGGGTGCGACAAGAAATTTCAGCGCGTCGATGTCTATTGCGTCGGGCAGTCCAGTGAATCTATCTCGAACACTGTCAGCGTCACAGCCTGGCGCGAACATCTCATCCGTCAACTGATCCTGTTGGATCAGGACCTCCTGAATCCGCGCAAACGCATCCACCGCCGCGACGGCCATGCGTGAACTCTCAGCGATTGGACGGGTCTGCACAACATCGTCCAGCGTTTCGGAACCTACATCTGAGAGAATGACCACGCCCAGGTCGCCAATCGTGGCGAGGAGGTTTGGGACGGGACACGCTTCTCGTAGGAGGAGATCGGACGCGGCCTGTTCGACCGACAGGAGATGATATGACTGACCTGCGGTCAGTGGGGCGAACAGGTGGCGTTTCGCGATGACCGTTTCACCGGTCGACAGGGCGATCCGTCTGACATTTGGATGGAATCCGCCCGGGGTGGATATCGGGAGGATCCTTACGACGCTTGGATGGTTCGGCAGAAGACCGGGAAGGTCGTGGGCGAGTCTGGCTTCGTAGGCGGTTGGGGAGAGGTCACTCGACGAGGTGGCAGCGGACATAGTGACCCTCGCTGATCAGACGCAGCTCCGGCTCCTCGTGAACGCAGCGGTCCTCGGTCAGCGGGCACCGGCCGCTGAACTTGCAGCCAACAGGCGACTCAGCCGGATCCGGGACATCGCCCTGCAGGATCTCGTGGCTTCGTTCGACGCGCGGATCGGGAATCGGGATCGCGGAGAGCAGCGCCTTCGAATAGGAATGCTGTGGGTTGGCGAACAACTCGTGGCTTTCCGCCAGTTCCATAATCTGTCCGAGGAACATCACGGCGATCCGATCGCACGTTCGCTCGAGGATGCCGAGGTCGTGCGCGACGACGAGGTAGGTCAGGCCGTATTCTTCCTGGAGGTCCATCAGCAGGTTGAGGACCTGTGCGCGGACCGAGACGTCGAGGGCGGATACGGGCTCGTCCAGCATCATCAGCTTCGGTCTGAGGGCTAGGGCTCGCGCGATGCCGATGCGCTGTCGCTGTCCACCACTGAAGGCGTGTGGATATCGGTTGAGGTGCGCGGGGTTGAGGCCGACGCGTTCCATCAGGCTGGCGACGCGCTCGCTTAGCTCCCGTCCCTTGGCGATCCTGTGAATGACCAGGGGCTCGGCGACGATGTCGCGGACCGTCATGCGGGGATCCAGCGACCCATAGGGATCCTGGAACACATACTGGATCTCGCTCCGATAGTTAATCAGGTCCTCGGACTTGATGGCGAAAAAATCGATCTCCTTCTCACCGTCGTGGTAGAGGACAGAGCCGTCCGTCGGGTCGTGGGCGCGGATGATCGTGCGAAGCGCAGTCGTCTTGCCGCACCCGCTTTCACCGGCCAGGGCAAGTGTCTCGCCCCTCTCCACGTCGAGGTCGATTCCGTCCACAGACTTGACGTGACCCACAACCTTGCGGAAGAAGCCCGCCTGGATCGGGAAGTACTTCTTGAGGTTTCGAACTTTCAGAATGAGATCGGGCATATCAGTGATAACTCACAATGTGTGTCTCTTTGAGCTGCATTCCCCAGGCGCCGAACGCTTGCTGCGGGGAAGATACGTTTGCTGACAGCGGCGCCGCACCTTCCTTTGTACCAATTACCAGGGGCTCCTGCCCTTGGCTAACGATCGATCGCCCCTGCCGGGGCTGAAAGCGCTTTTTTCTTGGCGTCCTTGGCGGTTTCGTCAGGTTTACCAACCATCTGCCGGATCTCAGTAGATGCGCAGAGTGACTCTACTCGGATGAACTGCCGTTGGCGAGGTAGCAGCGGGCGCGTTGATTGTCGCCGGTGTCGTCGAAGGGGACGCGGCTGGGTTGATCGCAGGTGCCCGCCTTGTAAAGGTCACAGCGGGGGCCGAAGGCGCAGCCGGAGGGCAGGTCGCGTGGGTCGGGGACGCTGCCGCGGATGGCTGGGAGGCGCTCTTTGTGGCCTTCGCCAGGGACGGGGACCGACTTGAGAAGGCCCTGGCTGTATGGATGAGTTGGGCGCTCGAAGATGTCGTAGACACTGCCTTCCTCGACGATCTCGCCCATATACATCACGCAGACGCGGGAGCACGTGCCCGCCACGATCCCCAGATCGTGGGTGATCAGGAGGACGGCCAGGTCGAACTCGTCCTGCAGCTCGTTCAGCAGGTCGAGGATCTGGGCCTGGATGGTCACGTCCAGCGCGGTGGTCGGTTCGTCTGCGATCAGGAGTGAGGGCCGACACGACAAGGCCATCGCGATCATGACACGCTGCCGCTGGCCGCCGGACAGCTGGTGCGGATACTCGGTGGCCCGCCGTAAAGGATCCGGAATGCCGACGCGATCGAGCATCACGATGGCTTCCTTCAATGCCTTTTCCCTTGACACTTCCCGATGCAGCCAGATCGACTCGGCGACCTGATGACCGACCGTGAAGACCGGGGATAGGGCGCGCATCGGCTCCTGGAAGACCATTGCGATCTCGTTGCCGCGAAGGTCCTGGAGGACGGGACTGCCGTGATCGAGCGCGGCGATGTCGACGGTTTCGCCGGAGCGACGGTTGAACCGGATCGAGCCGGAGATTTTGGCAGGGGGTTCGGCGAGCAGCCGCATCGTGCTCATCGCGGTCACGCTCTTTCCCGAACCGCTTTCACCGACCAGTCCGACCGTTTCGCCGGGCTCCACGTGCAGGTCTGCGCCGAATACGGCCGGAACGACACCGTCGATGGTCGAAAATTCGACCTGAAGGTTGTCTATCTCGAGTAATGGCATCAGGTATGGCAGATGAGAATTGGCATTTACGATTCTCGTTAGGGCTATCAAAAGGTTGTGTCTGAACTCTGGTTTTACCCTGGCTTCTTACTGGTTACTTATGCGTCGTGGAAACGCCGGCTTTGCGCTTGATGAATTCGGGGGCCTCGGCCAGGGTTGTGCCGAGGATGCCGAAGGAACGCCAGAAGGCCTTCCAGCCTGCTTTGTGCACGACGGCGCCGTCTTCGCCGACTTCCGGGAAGCCGCTTTCGTCGGGCGTCAGATGCTCCCAGTTACGGAACAGCCGCCCCCACTTGCTGGCGAGGACTTCCTTCATCTTCTGCTTCGCCTTCATCGGATACCAGAACGAGTCGTGGTACAGGACGCTGGCGAGGTAGGCCCAGGGCGCGAGGATGGTTTTCAGCGACCACTCGATCGGCGCCTTGAGGGGGCCCCAGTAGATCTTGTGCTGCATCTTCGAAGCGAAGGTCATCTTCTTGAACGGCCCGACGAACCCCCAGTCGTCCTGGAGTGCGTCCGGGTCTCCGACGATCTCGACGTCCTCCAGGTTCCCGCAGCCCAGGTCACGCTCGTGCGCCAGCTTGATGAACTTGATCGACAGTGGATCGAAGCCCATCAGCTTTGCGGCGACGGCGTCGATGGCCACCTGATCGGAACTCGCGAGGATGACGTTCTTGGCGTAGGGGATCATGCATCTCGGTCCCGGTCCATCACCCGAGAATGTTCCGTCCATCACGGCGAACACGCCAGAGTGGATCTTCTTCTGGATCATCAGCAGGTCGACGAGCGTCTCGTGGATGACGGGATGCGTCCAGTGACGTCGTTCGTTGAGCAGCCCGCCAAAGGCGTTCTTCATTGCCCCCGTCGTCGTCGTGAAGACGTGCGTCTTCACGGTGGGGAGATGGATTATGTTTTCGCCGATGAACCGCTGGGGGATCGAGAATCCGTCCTTGTAGACCTCGTTCAGGCAGAGGAAGTCGTCGCAGAGGTCGCTCACCGCGTCACGGATATGAACCCACTCCTCGCCTTCGTAGAGGTGCACATTCCGCAGACCGTGGTCTTCGACGACGTTGAGCTGTTTGTTCTCGCGTTCACCGAGGTGTGCGTCGATCACCACCGTTCGGTTGTGACAGGCGTGGATCAGGTCCTTGTCATACCCGTCCTTCTGCATCGCCCGGATGACGCCATCGAGCTGCCAAGGCGTGGTCGAGCTTCCGGGGAAGAAGAAGTGCCAGGAGATGTTGACCTTGAGGGCAGTGTCGACGGACCGGTCTAACGAGCCTTGATAGTCGGCAAGGTTCAGCAGCCGGTGATAATCGTCGAAAATCGACTCCGGCATGGTACGCAGGATGGCAACTTTGCTCATCAGACGGCAACTCCCTCGGAAGTCCCGAAGTAGAGAATGGCGACGAGTGTGGCGAGCCACAGGACGCCGTTTACGATCAGTGGTATGTCGCTCATCAGGGTGGAGGCGGTGTCGCCCCCTTCGCCCTTCTTGTAGACGACGTAGAGATATCGAAGCATGCCGTAGACGACGAACGGCACGGTCAGGTTCAGGTGTTCTGTCCCAAGTTTTTCCGCGACTTCCGGTGACATCGTGTAGAGCGCGTAGGCCAGGATCGAGCCAGCCGTGACGATCGAGATCGCCTGGTCCAGGAAGCGAAGGTCGTAGTCATCAAGGATCTTCCGATGTTCGCCCGCTCCGTCTTCGAGTAGGGCGATTTCCTGCCGGCGTTTCACGAATCCTAGAAAGAGCGCCAGGAGCATCGTACAGAGGATGAACCAGGACGAGATCGACACGTCGATCGCGTAAGCGCCCCCGGCCGCGCGGAGCAGGAATCCGGACGCGATGATCATCACGTCCAGGATGACCACGTGCTTCAGGACGCTCGAGTAGGCCAGGTGCAGCACCCAGTAGACGGCCGAGACGACGCCGAAGCGTGTGTCGATGCCGAATGCCGTATACAGCGCTGAGGCGACCAGGACGACGGCCGCCGCGATGGCAACGCTGACGGGTAGTCTACCCGACGCGATCGCGCGAAGGCGTTTCTTCGGGTGTTTTAGGTCGTTCTCCCGGTCGAATATGTCGTTGATCAGGTAGACGGCCCCAGACAGTGCGACAAACACGATCGCTGCGGTGACGGCCGTGAGGACGTAGTCCAGGTCGAACAGGTGCCGGGAAAACACGAGCGCGGCGAGGACAAAGCCGTTCTTGATCCACTGCTTGGGTCGAAGCGCGCTCAGCAGGACCAGAATCAACGAGCATCTCCGGGTGTCAGGTCCGGTCGGGATGACACGGAAGCCGACAAGATAACTGCTAAGTCTCTTGCTAGCAAAGAATTAGGAGCGTTCGACAGGCTTGGATACGCCGAGGCTGATGCAGGACTCGAATCGGATCGATCCGTTCATTCCCGAGCAGATGCCCTTGAAGGTGACAAGGTCGCCTGGCTGAAGGGAAGCGGCACGTCGTTCAGTCGGCGCGAACTGCACGTGGATGAGGATCGGCGTCAGCGTTTCCCTGCCGGTGACCGTCACGGTTGACCCCTTGCCGAGTTTTTCGACGACGATGGCGGCGTTTACCTGGACGACTTTTCCCTTCAGCATCCAGTCGCCCTGCCGCTTGTTCCCGTAGAGCTTGATGATCCCGTCGGCGTCCCGCGTCCGGTCGGGTCTCACGCTCCGCAGGTCACGGTCCGAGCACATTGTGAAAAGGAGACTCACCAAGATCAATGCTGGGGGAAACCGTCTCATACTAGCCTCCTGTATCTGATTGCCGGGATGAGTCGAATGGCACACCAAAATATCGGCCCGTTCGGGATCGTCAGCTATCGTTTTCTCGTACACAGCGGGGGCCGCGACGTTTTCGGCCGCGGCCCCGACTATGATCCTGGTTGGCGATGTTAGATCGTCAGCCCGAAATAGATCCTGAAGTTGTCGACTTCCATCATCTGGCCCGGGTTATTTCGATCTGGGATCGTCGTCTCCGTCGGGAATGCGATCTGGAAGAACCCATACATCGGGATCTGGTAGTTCGAGAACATCTGCATCCGCAACTCGACGCCCCAGTCCGTCAGGAACGGCTTGGTGCTCCAGTCGACATCGGTGAGCTTGGCTGCATTGCCCGTGGCTCCGGTCTCGACAAACAAGCTGCCATAGAGCTTGTCGAACATGAACGGGGCCAGTTCTTTCCCACCGCGGTTGAAGATCGGGAAGGTGAAGTTCAGACGCCCGAACACGACCTTTCCTCCAGACAGGGAGAAGTAAGGGTAGCCTCGAAGCGTTCCAATACCTCCCAGGTAGTAGCGCAGCGGGTAGTAGAACGCGCCCTCAAACGTCCCTCCGTCCTGAACGGCTTCCTTGATGACCTTGTCCTTGTATCCCACGAAGCCTTGGAAGGACAGCGTCGTTCTTCGAGGGAAGTCGACAAACTCGTTCCACGAGAACACATACTCGTTGATCCCGAGCTTCTTGTTGTCGGCCCTGAACAGAGTGGGAGAAACCTCGTCCATCGTCGGATCAGGGATGGAGTCCTGGTTAAGATCAGCTGTGATGGAGAGTGAATCCGTGACCGTCGCGTTGATTCGACTGTAACTGAACGATACGACGCGTCCTCCCGTGGGGTTCAGGAACTGGTCGAAGGTTGGCTTCAGGCTGAAGTAGCTCCAGTTGGCCGTCAGTTCGTGGCTCTTGAAGAACCGCAGATCCTGGTAGAAGAAGTCATCTAGGACGATATCCGATGACGGGTTCTCGACGCCGATATCGGCGGTGATTTCATTGAAGGCTCCCGCATCGGTCGTCTGGAAGAAGCGGGTGCTGTCGATCAAGGTCTGAACGCCGCTCAAACTCTCCTTGTAGTGCCGGTAGTTATACCAGAGACCTATCCGCTGGCTTCGACCGATCCCGAACTGGGTGCCGATAAGGAAGTCCGAGAAGACGTCCTTGAACTCGTCCTCCTCAGTCAGCGTCCGGTTGTCGAAGATCGTCACGTTCGGGACCAACACCGTCTGTGAGTCGATGGTGACCTGGATCGTCTGTGGTCCGATGGTGTCGACGACGGTCACGAGTGTTCCTAAGTCGACGAGGCTGTTGATCGTCGACCGGCTTCCGCCGATCACCAGACTTGGGGTCAGCGCGCCTTCCTCGTTCTGGATGGAGGCGAGACTGGTTTGGTAGAACGCGGCGAACTCCGAGTTGAGGTCGACGCCACGCCGGAAGTTCTTACCGACGGTCGCCCAGGCCGTCAGGGCATCGTTTCCGAGGATCTGCCCCCAGGATGCCTGTGCGCCCGCGCTGATCTGGTCGAGTCCAAAGCGATTCCCGATGAATGTCGGTCCCAGGATCGCGAACGGAACGAACCCGAAGGAATGGATCTGAGATCCCACGACGCCAGACGTGTACAGATCACTCAGCTCCGGGCCATCATACAGCGAGCGGTAGTTGCGGACTAGGTTTTCCGGTGCCGAGGCGGCAACGCCATTCGCGACAGGAATCTCGTAGATGCTGTAGTTGGCCGCGTGGAAGCCTGCATACGTGAGCGTCGATCCGTCAGGCGATATGGTCGGAACGAAGGCACCGCCGACCACGTTCGTGATTTGCCGCTCCTCTCCCGTTTCGAGGTCACGGGTGTAGATGTTGAAAACGCCGGTCCGGTCCGACGAATACACGATTCCTGATCCGTCAGGGAGCCAGATCGCATCTCGTTCGTCCGCCGGGGTGGCGACGATGGCCGTGAATTCGGCGTCGTTCGCGTAAGCAACCGAGTCCGGATACACTTCTTCCAGTTTCTCTTCCTCGTCGCTTTCCTCGTCTTCTACCGAATCCGTGTCGTGACCGTGGTCGGCGTCACCGTCGGTTTCGTGGGACGCGCGGAGATTGCTCAGGGCTGAGGCCTGAAGTCCTTCATTTTTCTCTGCCCCTTCGGCCTCTTCTTCCTCGACATCCTCGTCTTCATCTTCTTCTTCGGAGGCGGCCTCACGATCCTGTTTCGCCTTCTTCATCATGTAGCGTTCCCGCTTCGTCGGCTCGGGCGTCGCGTGTGCGCTGATGGTGGCGATGTCTCGATCCTCACCGTCGAAGATCGTGAAGAGAATCTTACTGCCGTCCGGGGACCACTTGGGACCGTAGATCAAGGTCCCGTTGTTGTGCGAGGTGAGGAAGCGTTTGTCGGTCCCGTCCGGGCGGATGAGGCCCAGCGTGTTGGTGCCGTCCTTGTTGCCGACGAAGGCTATCCACTCACCGTCGGGTGAGAGTACGGGATCGCGTCCTCTCAGGTTTGCGGTCAGACGCGTCTCGGACTTGCTGGAGATGTCATATTGGAAGAGATCCCAACGTCCGGCCTGTGACTTCACGTAGAAGAGTTGCTTGCTGTCGTGAGACCAGGAGATCCGGCTGCTGAGATATTTCGAGTACTTACTGTTGCCTCCGTGCCGTTTAATCTTCCTCGTTGCGGTGTCCAGGAGGGTCAGTTCGGTCAGCGCGTAGTCCGCCCCGTGATCGCTGATGAAGGCGACGGTCGAGCCATCGGGTGAGATCGACGGATGGAAATCGAAGGCGCCGCCGTCGAAGACCAGGACGCCCTCCCGTTCCCCCGAGGCTTTTACATCGCGCTGCACGGCTTTGTATTTATCGTGGAGATGGGCCTTCCAGTCATCGTAGAGTTTGTTGGCCGAGACCCCCAGCGTCTGCTTGATGGCCGACTTGAAGCTGACGATCGGTCGTTTGTCTGCAAACTCGCGGACGGTGTTCTCGCCGTAGGTCTGCCCGACGTAGTTGAGAAGTCCGAATCCCTGATTGTAGACCATCTCCCAGTGATGGCCGTCCTTGTAGAAGATGTTCATCGCATCGAGCGACAGGAGGTCGTCTTCGAGCGTGGCCATCCGGAGCAGCATATCGCGATGCGTGTCCCAGGTCTCGTCTCCCTGGAGCGTGGCTTCATACTGGGCGACACCCTCCGAATACCAGGAGGGCATGACCGCGTTGTATAGCGGGAGGGAGAAGTTGTAGTCCGGGTTGTCGTTGGAAGCGCTGGTACTGAGGAACCCGAGCCGGAACGGCCAGGATTTGTGGGCCGCCTTATGGGTAATGACGTGCGCAAGCTCGTGGGTGAAGACGTTGTCGACCCAGTCGGCCGTGCCGCGTTCCGTGATGTCGAACGGGCTCGCCCAGAACTGGATGTAGTTGTATTGGGGGATGGCGAAGGCATTCCCCTGGGTGTCAGACCCGTCGAGCACCAGGACGTGGATCGGCTTGTATCGTTCCATGAAGCCCGGATAGAACCGAACCAGGGCTTCCAGCTTCTCGTCCGCGATCTCGGCGATGCGACGGGCGGTGTTGGGCGCCCCGATGTTGTAGATAAAGAAGTGCTGCGTTCGGATCGCGCGGATTCCGCCGCCTCGCAGCCCGAGGAGCGACGGGAAGAACTGCTCCTGGTTGTTCAGGTATCGTTGCTGGAGCGTGGGGCGATTCATGGGGACCTTGGACAGGTCCGTAGGTACGAACGAGGGTCCGGAACTGATCGGTCCGATCTGGGCGCCGGCCGGGCCCATGATGCCGATCGTCAGGGCGAGCCCGATCAGGATTCGCCACCCCGGCGCTCGAAGATTGGACAGTCGCTTCACAGTGTTTCTCCCTTGTGTCTGATGGAGTCGGCCGGCTTACCGGTCATACGGGTGTATGCCCACTTTGGATGGCCCGGGCAACGTCTATTCTTTTTGCCCGGTCCTGAGGAGGCAGGCAACGTTGTGACCGTCCTCGATCCGCAGCAGATCGGGGACGATTCGCGTGCAGGCGTCTTCCCGTTCCGGACATCTCGGGTGGAACGGACATCCTTTCGGAATGTTGGTGGGACTCGGTACGTCTCCCGTCAGGATCGTTCGACGTCTTTCCCGGCTAGGCTGCGGGATCGGGACGGCGGACATCAGCGCCTGGGTATACGGATGCTGTGGTGATGAATAGAGCTGATCGCTCGTGGTGATCTCGACGATCTTGCCGAGATACATCACGGCCACACGATCGGAGATGTGCTTCACGACGCTGAGGTCGTGCGCGACGAACAGATAGGTCAGCGACAGTCGGCTCTGCAGCTCCTGCAGCAGGTTCACGATCTGCGCCTGGATCGACACGTCGAGAGCCGAGACTGGCTCGTCGGCGACGATGAAGTCAGGTTCCACCGCCAGCGCCCGGGCGATACCGATACGTTGACGCTGGCCGCCGCTGAATTCGTGCGGGTAGCGTAACGCATACTCGGGTCGTAGGCCGACCGTTTCGAGGAGTTCCTGGATCCGCGTCTCTCGGGCGGCGCCCTCGGCGAGACGATGAATCTTGAGTGCTTCGCCCAGCATGCCCCCCACGGTCATCCGTGGGTTGAGCGAGCTGTATGGATCCTGGAAAATGATCTGCATTCGACGGCGCAGGGCACGCATGTCTGCCACCTTCAAGCCCAGAACGTCGTGCCCGTCAAAGGCGACCTCGCCGTCCGTCGGTTCCAGCAGTCTCAGGATTGATCGACCGGTCGTCGTCTTTCCACAACCGGACTCTCCGACCAGCCCTAGTGTCTCGCCGCGCTCGATGTCGAACGTCACGCCGTCCACGGCGCGCACGTATCCCTTTACGCGAGAAAAAACACCCCCGGTGATCGGGAAGTGTTTCTTCAGATTGTGGACGCGCAGCATAGGTTCAGGCAACTCAAGTCCTTATTTGTCAAAGACTAAACATACGGTAAACGCCAGAATGGGACAATTCTGGCGGCTAGATCGACGGGGCCTCAACGGCCTCCGGATACCCTTCGGCGAACCAACAGGCGACTCGGTGTCCCGATTCGTCATCGTGGACCCCCTCGATCGCGTGCAGCAGAGCCGGCTCCCGGTCGTGGCAGACTGATTCCGCTCGGTCACAACGGGGGGCGAACCGGCATCCCTCAGGGAATCGCGTCGCATCCGGCACCGTCCCCGGGATCACCGACAGCGTGTCGACTTCCTCGTTCAGCTTTGGTATCGAGTCCAGCAGGCCGATCGTATACGGGTGTTTGGGGTCGGAGAAGATGCGTTCCACCGGTGCCGATTCGACGATCTTACCCGCATACATCACGGCCACTCTATCAGCGACTTCGGCGATGACGCCGAGATCGTGCGTGATCATCAGGACGGCCATGCCCAGTTCGTCCTGTAACCGCTCGAGCAACTCCAAGATCTGGGCCTGAATCGTAACGTCCAGTGCTGTAGTGGGCTCGTCTGCGATCAGCACGTCCGGATTGCAGCTCAGCGCCATCGCGATCATCACCCGCTGGCGCATCCCGCCGGACAACTGGTGTGGGTAGTCGTTCGCACGCTGTTCGGGGTCGGGAATGCCCACGAGCCGCAGCATTTCGACCGTCTTCTCACGCGCAGCGTCGGCGTCCAGCCCCTGGTGGAGCACGACGGCCTCGTCGATCTGGAAGCCGCACGTGAAGACCGGGTTGAGGCTCGTCATTGGCTCTTGGAAGATCATCGCGATGTCGTTGCCACGCACGTCCCGGACGTCGTCCTCCGACATCTGGACGATGTCCTTGCCACGAAACAGGATCCGTCCGCCGGCGATACGACCCGGAGGATCGGGGATCAGCCGCATCACGGACAGGGAAGTGACACTCTTACCACAGCCCGATTCTCCGACGAGCCCGAGGGTCTCTCCACGGTCGATTGTGAAGGAAACACCGTCGACCGCTCTGGCCTCTCCGGCGTCCGTCGTGAAGTAAGTCTTTAAATTTTCAATGGTTAGTAGTTTTTCGGCCATGAATGCACGTCCGTTCGGGCATCAGTGGGGTTGAACGTAGGACAGAGGAAGACGTTCCATCGATCACACGCTGTCAGAACAGCGGCAGCGAGAGATGCAGCCAGTCCTCGAGGAGGAAGGTGAGCTGCCCGATCAGTAGGGACAGCCGCGCCATGACCGTGTAGCCGAAGGAGGCGCCGAAGGCGACCATCAGGAACCAGATCCCCACGTGGGAGACCACGCCGACCGCGCCGGTATGCGGAATAGAGAAGGAGAAGTAGACGAGCACGGAGACGACCCCGATCAAGACGAACAGGGCAGTAAAGTCGAAGCCCGTCGCCGGGAATACGGCGGTGACGGTCGGTTCGACCTGCTGGATCAGGTAGGCCGATATCCGTCTCGGGATCAGGAGTCCGGCGCCAAGCCCCACGATCAGGCCGAAGGCCAGGCGGCTCAGCCATACGGCTTTGCCGACGAGGCGACTCAGCAGCAGGATGCCCAGGAGGGTCGGCAGGATGATCGACCAGACAGGCTCCGGTGAGTCGGATTGTCCCGTGAGGGGGTTGATGATGTCCTTGAGGATGTTCTGGAACCAGACCTGGGTGAGCTCGTAGGCCGCGACGACACCGACGTAGGCGTGCTCGGCGAGCTTGAAGACGAGATTATCCTTGTAGAGGAAGCTGTAAAGCGCGAGCGACACCCCGGCTGCGACGATCAGGCCGAACCCATCCCAGTCCGGCGAGATGGTCCCGCTTAACATCAGGGCGGCATTGACGACCCCGAAGGCCGCCACCAGCACGATCAGGATGATCTGGTCGCGGCTCACTTGCCCTGCCTCCTCGAGAAGTAGGCGAGGTTGGCGCACAGGATGAACGCGATAATGACGATGTGGCCGACCGACTGCGGGCGCATGCCGCTGGTCGCCTGAGCCTCGCGACCGATCAGGTGCTCGTATTCAGCCGCTCCGGCCAGCCCGCCCAAGAGACCTGTCAGCTGCCCGGACTGGAGGAAGGGGAAGCAGTCGGGGGCCATGACGGCGGTCACGCCAGCGGCCAGCTTGAAGCCATAACGTTCTTCGCCAAACTGGATCCACTCTTCGACGCCAGGGTAGCCGGCGGAGAGATTAATCACATAAGGCAGGTCGGCAAGAGAGTTGATCTCACGGGTCGCTCGCATGTCGGTTAGACTGTTATCGTGGACGTCCCGGTCGAAGGCGCGCCTCAGGTCCTGCCCCATGTTCAGGATGACTGCTTCGTTCCCCGCCTTGTACCCGAGGAACACGTAGTCCTCGCCATACTTTTTCCCATAGTCGACGGCCACTTTCTCGAGCGTGGTCTGGGTCAGCCCCTGGCCTTCCGGGACCAAGGTCACGGCAATGACGCTCAAGTCCTGCCGAAAACAGTGATGCAGGATGGCTTCCGCCATCGGGCCGAGCTCGGTGTAGGTCGACGGGCCGAAATCGAATGAGATCAGGATACTGGACCCTGATGGGATGGCCTCGACGCTGTTGTAGACCGCTCGAACGTTTGGCGTGGCCCTGACAGGCAGCTTGAAGTCGATCAGCAGGGCCATCGTGACGCTGACGAACACGATGAGGTAGACGATCCGGCGGTCGAGATTGAGGAAACGTTCCATCACTGTTTCTCCTCACCCAGCCAGGATCGCTCGATCCCGAAGATGATCCGGAGTGCCGTTGCGATCGCGCCTAGGCTGACACCAATCAGGATGCCTCGCCGGGCGGCCATGTTGGGGGTGTCCATCAGCCACTGCGATAATATGGGGAGATACTCGCTGATGGCGGCACCGATCGGGACGCGGCCGAGCATCACGCAAATGGCGGCGACCAGGAGGATGGCCGCTTCAGTGCTGCGGGCCCTGAAGGTCCGATATGCCGCAGATGCGATGAAGAAGGCCAGCAGCGAGAACATGGTCGCTCCCGCGGAGACGAAGATGTAGTCGTAGATCCAGACAAGACCGCCCGACTTCAGGTCCTGCGGCGCAAAAGGTCCCGCACCAGCGTTGTAAAGGCCGAAGAGCAGGGTTATGACAAAGGCGACGATGGTGACGGCGCTGTAGGCCCACCCTTGGACGGCCCGCGTCACCTTGACCCAATGCATGTGCAGCAGGCTGTGGATACCGAGGATCATGGCGAAAGCGAAGACGATCCTGAACCAGATCGCTGATCGTGTTTCGAATTCGGCCCACACCGGGATATAGAAGGTCAGGATCCCGAGCAGACCGGCGATCATCGCGATGGCGAGCGGGAGAGTCCGTTGGAAGAATCGCATCAGGCGAGGCCCGATCCGATGAAGTCATACCCGATTGCAGAAGCGAGAACGCCGATGAGGATCAGCGCGACCAGCGCGGCCTTGGCGACGTCCTGCGCTTTGATGCTGCCGAGGAGTCGCGGGTCGCGTGACAGGTAGGCGCTGGCGGCGTAGAGCTCCTCGCCCATGAGCGTGTAGTCGCAGGTGGTGATGAAGAACGGCAGCTGGGTGTAGGCGTCGCTGCCCGCGATTTGGATGGCGCCTGTTCGGGAGCCCGTTTCGGCGAGCAGGAGCGACTCCGCGTAGAAGTAGCCCATCATGATGTTCGCCGCCGGCTCGTCCCGCATCATCCGGCCCTCGAGCGCGGCGGCATAGCTGAACTGGTCCGCCGCGGCCAAGAAGATGGCATCTTCGTTGTAGACATCCGGACGCCCGACCTCGATGCAGGCCTCTCGTACCACCTCCTGGCTGACGGACATAGTCAGGGGATAGCGGTTGGCGACTTCCAGCTTTGTGCCGAATTCAGCAGCCTTACGGGCGACCTGTCCGAGCACGTTGACCGCCGCGATCGTTGATGCGCTGTTGATCTCGTGGAGCCCGTGAACGAACAGGACCGACTTGCCCATTTCCGTCGCGCGGCCAAGCGCTTCGTCCAGCGCGTCGAGACCGGCGAGGCGGCGAATCTGTAGGTCGCGTCGCCGGGCCGTGGCGATCAGGATGAACAGAAGTGCGGAGAACCCGACGGTGATCGCGAAGTTCGCCGTGTGGTCGGTGTTGAAGTAGTTGGGCTGAGCCGCCCCCGGGACGGCACCACCGATCGACATCGATCCGCCCGACGTGGCCGTGACTTTGAAGTACCACGTAACGCCGTTTTCGATGGGGATCGTCTGCCCCCCGGGACCTGACAGTTCCGTGACCTTGATCGTCTGTGGTGTGCCGGTGTTTGTCGCCTGAACTTCTTGCAGAAGCTCGAAAGGGCCGCTCGTCGTGTTTGCGTAGGAGACCCTGAACCAGGTATCTGGCGATGAGGTGGTGGGGAGGGTCAGGGTGATGCTGTTGCCCGCATCGTTCGGCGTGTCGGCGGCCGTCAACGAGGCATTAGCCTGGGATAAGGCCTGGGCCGGCAGAAAAAGGAGACCGATCAGGAGTAGCGGGCGAATGAGTGGCATCAGGATTCGATCAGTTCGATGTTCGCGCGTGGTAACGTGACTTCCTCGTCGTCGAACCGGACCCGTGCGACGCGCATGCTTGCACCGGATTCGACGGTTTCGAGTTCTGTGGGCAGAGAAACGATCGAGCCGACCGACCCGAAGTATGGCGACCGGATTCCGCGAACGGCCGCGCCTGGGACGAGCCCGGGTGTTTGCTGGCCTGACTCGGTTTCTTCCGTGCCCGGTACGATGATCTCGGGACGCAGCACGCCGGCGCGGATCTGAGTGGCTCCGGATACTGAGGCCACCCGATCCTCGAGCGACTTCAGCAGGGCCAGGGTTCGGTCGGCCATCTGGATCTCCCCGAACCCCTCCGTAATGACCAAGGATAAACCGATGTCTTCCTGTCCCGTGATGGCGACACCCAGGTCGTGTCCGAGGATTTCTCTAAGATCGCTGTCGCGAATGCATCCCCCCACGATGGCGGCAACCCCGGCGTCCTGTGCGCGTCGGAACCCCTCGATCGTGATGCGCCGACCGCAGATCGCGATCGATCCCGGCTCACCCTGGAATGAATGCTTCAGGTCGGCTGAAGGGTCGTCGGACACCATGCTCAGAGGACCGGAATACTCGCCCCCGAGTCCAAAAATCCCCTGAATATAGGCCCCCTCAGTTTCGAGGTCCACACCGTGACCCGGGACCACATCAACGACGCGACCATCTATGTAGGCGGTCAGTTCGACGGGGTTGGGGGGCTTCCGCATCAGTACCTGACCGGTGACGGAGGAAATGCTCTCGATGGTCCCGGTGATCGGTGCAGCGACCGTCGTTTTGAACCACTTGATTAGAGATCGCGATTCAGCGATCGGCTCATCTTGCTCGATCGAATCGCCCTCCTGCTTGAGCATCAGCTCAGGCAACTCCTCCGGCGTACAGCCCAGCCGATTCACGAGGTTGAGCGTGGTGATGTTGCCCGGTAGGTCCGCTCTGGCAACCACCTGTTCGCGGGTGACCTTGTCGCCCACGTCTACGAGCACGTCCCCTTCCAGCGGTAAACGTCGCTTTTTACGGACAGTCGTGTGGGAAGTAACCCGTAGGCCGGGGGTGTAGGCTTGAGGCATAGACCAGTTTCAGGTTTCAGGCTCCAGGTTCTAGGGTGGAGCCCTTGGAACCTGGAGCCTGAAACCTGGATCCTTTCTTTTTTACCCGATTTTCATTTTCGGGTCGAGCGCGTCGCGGAGACCGTCGCCAAGCAGGTTATACATCGTGACGGTCAGGAAGATGGCCATGCCTGGGACGACGACGAGCCACCAGGCTGCGGAGTTGCTTCGGGCGCCAGCAAGGATCGAGCCCCAAGTGATGGCTTCAGCCGGGATGCCGATGCCGAGGAAGCTGAGTCCGCCCTCGGTCAGGATCGCGCCGGCGACGCCGAATGCGACGGGGACGAGGATCGGGGCGATGGCATTGGGGAGGATGTGGAAAAACATGATCCGGGGCGTCGAGTATCCGAGGCTGTTCGCTGCGGACACGTAGTCGTAGCTGCGGACCTGGAGGAACTGCGAGCGCGTCAGCCTTGCGATCCCGACCCATCCTGTGAAGCCCAGGATGACCATGACCCAGAAGATGCTGGGGGGGACGACAGCCGCGACCGTCAGGATCAGTATCAACGTGGGGATCGACGACCAGAGTTCGAAGAGCCTCGACAGCGCCATGTCGATCCAACCCCCGAAGTAGCCCGCGAGCGCGCCGAGGGTCACACCGATGATGAGAGATATGCTTACAGACACGAGGCCGATCGTCAGCGCGTAGCGTGTCCCGTGGATCAATCCCGACAGTACATCACGTCCCAAGCGATCCGTTCCGAGCCAATGTTCGTCACCGGGGGGCTGATACTTGCGCGTCAGCTGAATTTCGCCCGGGGCGTACGGGATCGGGGGCAGGACCATCGCATCCGCCCGCAGCCGCTTCAGGTTGCGGCGCCGCTTCAGTTCTTTGGGGAAGTCGCCCAGGTTCAGGTAGACCAGATACTGTGTGAAAGCAGGATAGTAGGTCTTGCCGCGATACTCGAGGTATAGCGGTTTGTTCCCAGCAATCAAGTCCGCGAAGACCGCTATAAAGGCCAGGAAGACGATCGCATATAACCCCGAGACGGATGGCCGGTTCTTCTTGAACTGCCGCCAGACAATCTGGGAATAGGACGGACTCTGCGAGAGTTGGTCTTCCGCGCTGTAAGCTTCCGATGCGACGGCCATCAGCTCCTCCTCTCGAATGAAATCCGGGGGTCGACCAATTTCAGCATCAAGTCAGCGATGAGGATGCCAGTCAGGGACAGAAATGAGCTGATCGTGAAGATGGCCATGATGGTTGGGAAATCGCGGCTTACGACCGACTGAACGGCGAGGAATCCCATCCCTGGAAGGGTGAAGATCGTCTCGATGAACACCGAGCCGGTGAATAGAGCGGGCAGGAGAGCAGCCATAAGGGTGACGATCGGGATCAAAGAGTTCCGGAGTACGTGGCGCATGACCACAAAGTATTCACCAAGTCCCTTTGCGCGTGCCGTTCTGACGTAATCCAGTCTCAGGTTCTCGAGCATACTGGTGCGCATGAAGCGACTGATGACGGCAAAGCTGGAGTATGTCGTCGCAAGAATGGGCATGGCCATGTGGTATGCGTGATCCAGGAAACGATCTAGCCACGACCATTTCGGGTCCGGGTTGAAGGATTCGATCCCGGACGCGGGGAACCAGTAGAGGAACTCCTTGTTGCAGAGAAAGATGATCAGGAGCATGCCGACCCAGAACGTCGGAAGCGACCACATCAGGTAGGTGACGGTGGTCAGGGATCGGTCGGTTGCGGTGTTTTGACGGACGGAGAGCAGGATCCCGAGCGGAATCCCGATGACGTAGGCGATCGTGAGGCCGACGAGCGAAAGCTCGAGGGTGACCGGCAGTCGGTCCCGGATGTGGTCAATGACGGGACGCTGATCCATCAAGGACTTTCCCAGATTGAGGGTCACCAGGTTGAAGCTGCTGCCCTCGTAGAGGAGGATGCCGGTTCCCGTGTACTGATAGTTCTGTTCGACCTTGATCGTCTTGCCTGCCCAGAACGAAGCGCTGGTGAGGGCTTCCTGACGGGACGGGTCCAGTTGACTCCGCTCGAGCAGGAAGCGCTTGCGGTCCTCGCCTTCGAGGACTGCGAGCGTCCGTCGATCATCGGGGCTGAGTTTGCCGATCAGCCGGTCGGTGAGATGGGCGTCCTGTTCGAACGGGGTAAGCGGATCATAGCTGACCACAAGGTTGGACAGCCAGATCAGGTATTGCACGAAGAGCGGCTTATCAAGGCCGAGCTGGCGCCGCAGCTCGGCCTTGGTCTCCTCGATGTTCTTCTGCTTATCCGTCGACATACCATCACCCGATGCTGCCCCGGCGACCAGAAGGTCGACGGGATCTCCGGGCGCGACGTGAAGGATCAGGAACGAAATCAAAGTGATCCCCAGCATGGTGGGGATCAGCAGCAGCAACCGCTGTATGGTGTATTGAATCAACCGTAGCTCCTACGGATACAGTCGGTCGGCTTTCTCGACCCACCAGGAGTTGGGCTCGACCCCGGTCGGGTACCAATTGGCATCACGGAATCGTCTGCTGTAAGCAGTGGCCCCACGCTGATTCCACAGGAAGGTATAAGGCTGATCCTCATTCAGGATCTGCTGGAAGCGTTGATACATTTCGGCACGCTTGTCCTGGTCAAACTCTTCGCGATACCGCTCCAGAATGCCGTCGACCTCAACGTTCCGGAAACCGATGAAGTTGAAGCCTCCGCCTTCGATCTGTGAGGAATGCCAGACCGTGTATGCGTCCGGCGGGAAGGCTACACCGCCCCCGCCCGACCAGCCCAGGGTGATCGCGTCAAAATTCTTCTGCTTGGTCACACGCTCGAGGAATACGCCCCAATCAAGCTCGGTCACGCGGCACTCGATCCCGATGTCCTGCGCTTCATTCTGAAACACCAGGGCGATGTCTTTCCGCAGTTGGTTCCCGCTGTTGACCAGGAATTCCATTTCGAACTTTGTCCGTTCACCATCGATCTCCTTGTCGAGGATGCCGTCGTCGTCCGAGTCGGTCCATCCGGCTTCATCCAGCAGATCCAGGGCAAGGTCTGGGTCATACTCGTATACCTTTAGGTTCTTGTTGTACTCGGGCCTGAAAGGGTTAATCGGGCCATCCACCGGTTCGCCGAGGCCAAACAACAGGTTGTCGATCATCTCACGTCGGTTCAGAAGGTGACTCATAGCCCGTCGGACCTTACTGTCACCGAAGATTTTGTGATCGTTGTTCCAGCCGATAAAGATGTAACCGGAGCCGAACCGTATGCCCTTGAGATACTTGTTGAGGAACTCGGGCTCCCAACTCTTTTCTTTGAATTCGAGCGCCTGCAGCCTGTGGACATCGAGGTTCCCGTTGGTCAACTCGATAAACGCGGCGTCCATGTTATTGATCGTTTTGTAAACGTGTTTGTCGACGTAGCCAGGACCTTTGGGTAGATCGATGCCCTTACCCCAGTAGTTTGGGCTCCGGGTCAGGACGACTTTCTGCTGGGTCACGATATCCGTTTCGGGGTCAGCCAGAATGAATCCGCCAGAGCCCATGATCTTGCGGTTGTATCCGCTGTTGAAGTGCTCCCCGAACTGCTTCACACGGTCGGCGTGTGGGCCGTCTTTCCATGACCCATCGATCAGGGACTCGATTGGAACGGGCCCCATGAAGTCGTCTGGGTCGTAGAAGTGCTTGGGGATGATGTTGAGATACATTCCGACGGTGATGTCGTTCTTGAAATAGGGTTTACCGAGCTTGAAGGTGACCTGATAGTCGCCCTCGGTGGTCACCGCAACGACATCCTCGAAGTAGGAGCGCATGTTCGGTGCCAGCACTTCCGGATTCATGATCGCCTTCAGCGAGAAGACAACATCTGCCACGGTCAGCGGGGTACCGTCAGAGAAGGTCACGTTCTCTCTGAGTTCGAACGTGTAGCTGAGTTTGTCTTCGGAGATCGTCGGGTAGTCTTTGGCCGCCAGGCCCTTCTTGGTGTAGGGTGGCTCCCCGATTGGTTCCAGGAGCGATTGACAGACCTTGTCGACAATGGCCTGGGCACCCCGGCTTCGTGAAGTGAAGGGATTGAGGTTATCGGGGTCCGACAGTTGATGTTCGATCAGCCAATCGCCGGGCTCCGGAGTCCCTCCTCGGGTGTCGATTGGCGAGATTTTCTCTGTCCCATCGATAACGACGACATCTTTCGTGGTCGCCAGAATCTTTTTCACCTTCTCGAATGCGTCCTGTGCGAACACCGTTCCGCTCAGGCACACACAGGCGATAGTCAGAATCGTGCGTGTCTTAGCCACAAATCTCTCCCGTTGCTGTATGAGAAATATTCGATAAGCATATCAATCTCATGACTCTGTGGGTACACCGGTTTCGCTGTAGAGGTGGCAATGGCAACTGTGCGCCCCGCCTAGCCGGGACAAGCCCGGATAGGCATCCTCACAATGCGGCAGTAGTTCGAGGCAGCGAGGATGGAAGTGACAGCCCGATGGCGGGTCGATCGGCGAGGGGACATCGCCAGGCAGCTCGATCTTCTGTATGCCTGTGTCAGGGTCGATCTGAGGCACGGCGGACAGAAGGGCTTTCGTGTAAGGATGTTTGGGATCCTCGAACACCTCGGCCCGGGTGCCTCGCTCCACGACCTTGCCCAGATACATCACGGCGACCTCGGCCGCGAGATACTCCACGACGGAGATATCGTGCGTGATCAACAGGTAGGTTAGCCTCAATTCGGCCTGGAGTTCCTCGAGCAGGTTGATGATCTGAGCCTGGACGGAGACGTCGAGGGCGCTGGTCGGCTCGTCGTAAACAATGAACGCCGGGTTGACGGCGAGCGCTCGCGCGATCCCGATCCGTTGACGCTGGCCACCCGAGAATTCGTGCGGATAACGGTTGATCATATCCGGTGACAGACCGACCCGGGACAGGAGGTCTCCTAAGCGGCCCCGTCTGTCCTGCCTGTTCTCACCGATCCCGTGAACTTCCATTCCCTCTGACTGGATCTCTCCCGCCATCATCTCGGGGTTCAGCGAGCCGAACGGGTCCTGGAACACGATTTGGAGCTTGCTGCGGTAAGCCTTCAGTTCCTGCCGTGACAGGGAAGCCCGGTCGACGCCGTCGAAGGTGACGCTGCCGCCCGCAACCAGCGCGGTGAGTGCGATGACTCCGAAGATACGTACTGTCATTCCGTCTCCGTCCGGGATGTTGGCTAAGATACCGGATAAACGTCCAGGGCTGAAGTCCAGGCCGTCGCGCGTTCCCGCTGAGCGTCCCTGCTTTCGAACGTCAACGGTCTGCCGCGGCCGTCCAGGATCAGTCCCACCTGTCCGCCTTGCAGTTGCTTCTCAACTGGGGTCCCTACCCCGTCGCCCAGATCAAAACCGCGCGCAGGCGCCAGAGTGGCATCGATCGGCCCGTCCGTCGAAATTTTGGCCAGCCCTCCCACAGCTAGACTTCCCGTGTGGCGGCCGTCCTGGGCACGAATGTCATATTCGAGACACACCGACCCCGGGTCGCCCGATCCGACCGGAGCAACGCACGTGGCCAGATCGATCAGGCAGTCACGGTCGAACACGTCTGTCGCCGCTTGCTCGTTGATCGTCGACAATACCCCGAGGTGCGGCATCATGAAGATGCTATCGACGGCCAGCTGGGTGATCCCTTCTGGTTGAAACGCGTCCACGAGCATCGCAACCGTCTGGGCCCGATTCGGGGCGTGCGAGAGGACGCCGCCACTCGCGATGATCAGGTCGAGCGCCATCAGCGACACCAGGCTCTCCCCGGTGGCAGACTGCTCGAACACGTCAGAGAGATCACGCTCGGACTGTAAACCTTTAAGTCCGACCGCGAGTTGCTTGTGCTGACCGAGCGCCAGTCGCAGCGCTTCGCGAGCCAGGGCCTGCTCGATCTGCAGCTCCTCGAGTGTCTGGGGGATCGTTGTCGGCCGGATCATCTTGTTCTTGATCCGGTCACGGAGGTCCGATTCCTCGACATCGAACGGGAGCCACCTGAGTATCGATTCCAAGCCCACCTCAGCTAGCACGTTCGACACGCTGTATGACATGCCTAGGTTGGCGCTGACACTCCGGTTGAAGGTCTCGCCGAATACGCTGAAGACATCCGTGGTTGCGCCACCGATGTCCACGCCAAGGACGTTTATGTCGCGAGTCGTTGCGACGCTCTGGATCATCTTGCCCACTGCGCCCGGTGTGGGGACGATCGGGGCGTTAGCCATCTCGATCAGGTCCGGGTATCCCGGGGCCTGGGCCATCACGTGTTCGAGGAACAGGTCGTGGATCGCGTTCCTGGCTGGGCCCAGGTTCTCTTCCTCCAGAGAGGGACGGATGTTCTCCGAGACCGTCAGTGCTGAACGGTCCCCCAAAGCGTTCGAAACTTCGTCGACAGCGTCACGGTTTCCCGCGTAGACGACAGGGAGTTTGAAGCCCGAGCCGAAGCGCGGTTTGGGGTCGGCGGCGGCGATGAACTCTGCCAGCTCGACGACGTGACTGATCGTGCCCCCGTCGGTACCGCCGGAAAGCAGAACCATGTCCGGTCGAAGGTTCCGGATGCGCTCGACTTTCTCGTGCGGCAGACGCCCGTCGTTCGACGCCAGGACGTCAGTGACGATCGCACCCGCGCCGAGGGCGGCTCGTTGGGCGCTTTCCCCAGTCATGGCTGCCACAACACCGGCGACCATCATCTGGAGGCCGCCTCCCGCGCTGCTGGTGGAGATGTAGGCGTCGACCCCTGTCTGTCCGTCGGCCGGAGACAGGATTGTGCCGTTCTCCTGGATTTTTCGCCCCGACAGTTCTTCGACCTCTTCGATCGCGTTGAGGACCCCGCGGGTGACGTCTTCGATCGGCGCCTCAACAGTTGTCGGGGCTTCGCCCCGGTAGGTCTGACGGTAGACGCCGTCGACCCGTTCGATTAGGATTGCCTTGGTCGTCGTACTCCCGCAGTCTGTGGCAATGACCACGTTCAGATCAGGCATTCCGTTCGGCCTCTTCGATCGCGTCCAGAAACAGGTCGATGCTGTTTCGATCTTCCAACAACTTTGCCAATCGGTCGTAGTCCCGCCCCGGGACAGCGATGTGAGCGAAAGGCTTCAAGAACATGAAAAACTGGCTCCCCAGGAAGGTATACGGTCTGCTGGCTTCCAGGGCTGAGATGGCCGGGGCCGTTAGGCGTCGGCTCACTACGAATTCGGCGATCCGGCGGATCAACGTGTGATCTTCCGGGGTCAGGGAGTCGCGGGGGGACTCCAGCGCGAACGCGTGGCGGATTCGGGCGCGCCATCCCCTGTGTTTGGGGTCAGCCAAGATAGTGAGGACGTCCAGGTTTTACAACGCGTTATCGGCGGATAAGTTCGGTCGGTATAAGGAGAAACCTACACGATTCGCCGTTGCGAGAGCGTCGCGGATTGGTCGAGATGGTTCCACTCCGGAGTTGCGTATTTTTCTTCGATCAACCGATCTACACCGGCCGATTCTTCGACGGTCAGTGGACTGTCGACAATGTCTACTCCGAGACTGTCGACAAAGCCCTGGCGGATTCCGAGGGCGACCTGATCGAACGACAAGGTGTGCCCCGACTCCGACAGTGAGTTGGTGTGGGCGTCCAGCTGTTCGCGGTAGGCAGTTTGGAGACGAGCGCGTCCTTCGGGTATCAGATCCACGACCTGCTTGTGTTCCGGCCCCATCAGGATCGATCCGTGTTGGAGAACGATCCGCCCCATCCTGCGCTGCGCGCTGCCGACGAGCTTTCGTCCTGAAAGCGTGATCTCGTATTGTGATGTGCTCGAGAAGCAGGGCGAGGTGACGTCCTTGCCGCGTGGAGACGGGACGGGGGACCGACCGGGCTCGAGCTGGGCTTCGACGCCGATGCTCTGGAGTCCGGTGACCAGGCAGGTGCTGATCGCTTTGTAAACGTCTGAGATGTTTCCGCCCACAGACGGGTGGTCGTCGGGGCAGATGACGCTGTAGGTCAGTTCGTTCCAGTGTAGAACGGCCCGGCCACCCGTTAGCCGGCGGACGATTTCGATGCCTCGTTCGTCAGCCCTGGCTAGGTCGACTTCCTTGCCGATCCGCTGGGCGTATCCGAACGAGACGGCTGGCGGGTCCCAACCGTAAACCCTTACAGTAGCGGGGAACTCGCCGGACTCGACCGACCGAACCAGCCGTTCATCCACGGCCATATTGAAAAAGGCGTTTCCGAACGAGGTGTTCAGGAAACGCCAGGATCCGGTCGTCTGTGACGACGGGCTACTCGACACCGAGTTTCTCCAGGGCCTCACGGGCCGCCATCTGCTGTGCTTCCTTCTTGGACCGCCCCTGACCCAACCCGACCCGGTCACCGGCGACCAGCACTTCGACTGTAAAGGTCTTGCGGTGGTCGGGGCCGTCCTCGGCATGAACGAGGTATCGCGGGTGACCGCGGCCTTCGCTCTGGGTGTGCTCGAGCAAGGCGCTCTTGAAGTTCAGGTAAGTGCCGTTTGAGGTGATTTCTTCCTGAGCGGCCAGGAGGTGAAGCGTGGTGAAGGCGCGGGCCGGTTCCAGCCCACCATCGAGGTAGATGGCGCCCAGGATGGCTTCGAAGGCGTCGCCCAGGATCGAGGCCCGGCTACGTCCGCCGGCGAGATCCTCTTCCCGGCTCAAATACAGCGCATCCCCAATCCCAATCTCGCGGGCTTTCTCGGCCAGCACCGCCTTGCTGACGAGCAGGGACTTGATCTGGGTCAACTCGCCCTCACGCTTATCGGTGTGGCGCTTTAATAGGTCTCCGGTGACCACCAGGTCAAGAACGGCATCACCGAGGAACTCGAGACGCTCGTTCGAGGTGATGCCTTCTTCTTCGTTTGCGTAGACGTAGGATCGGTGGCGGAGAGCCAGGTCGAGGAGATCGACGTTTTGGAAGCGATACTGCAGCCGGTCCTGCAGGCCGGCCAGGCGGGATTGAGGTTTCCTCCCGACGATTCGGGAGATGCGTTGCAGGATGGTAATGGCTTCCCCCTAGTTGCTCTCGCTGTACTTGCGGATGATCAGAACGGCGTTGTGTCCGCCGAACCCAAAGGAGTTGTTGACCGCCACGTTGACCGTGGCCTCACGCGCTTCGTTGGGGACATAGTCCAAGTCGCACTTGGGGTCCGGGTTCTCGTAGTTGATGGTCGGAGGGATGATGTCCTTGTAGACGGCCAGGATACAGGCGATCGATTCGATCGCGCCCGACGCGCCGAGGAGGTGGCCGGTCATGGACTTCGTGGAACTGACCGCGACATTTTTGGCGTGGTCACCCAGGACGCTCCGGATGGCGGCCGACTCGTTCTTGTCGCCGACCGGGGTCGAGGTACCGTGGGCGTTGACATAGTCGATGTCGTTTGACTCGATGCCGCCCTGCTTCATCGCACGTCTCAGGGCGCGAGCCCCACCTTCGCCACCAGGGGCCATGTCGGTGATGTGATGGGCGTCGCCCGTGTAGCCGGCGCCAACCACTTCCCCGTAGATCCGGGCGCCCCTGGCCTTGGCGTGTTCCAGTTCCTCTAGGATCAGCGTGCCGGAGCCTTCACCGAGGACGAAACCGTCTCGTTCGGCATCGAACGGGCGACTCGCGCGCTCGGGTTCATCGTTCCGGGTCGATAGTGCGTGCAGGGCGGCGAACCCGCCGAGCGACATCGGGGTGATCGCCGCTTCCGCGCCCCCCGTGATCATCACGTCCGCCTCGTCGTCCCAGATCTCGCGAGCCGCGTTACCGATCGCGTGAGAACCCGATGCGCAGGCGGTTACCGTCGTGTAGTTCGGTCCTTTGGCGCCGAACCGGATGGACGCCTGACCGGAGGTCATGTCGGCGATCATCATCGGAATGAAGAACGGGCTGATCTTTCGCGGGCCACCCTTCATCAGCGCGGTGTGCTGTGTCTCGAAGGTCGAGATTCCACCGATCCCCGATCCATAGACCACACCGAGCCGCTCGGGATCGACAACACCTTCCTGATCGATACCCGCATCGGCGACCGCCATGAAAGCCGTCGCGATCGTGTATTGCGTGAAGAGATCGGCCCGACGGACGAACTTACGGTCCATGCCATAGAGCTCAGGGTCGAAGTCTTTGACCTCGGCGCCGATCTGAACACGAAAGTCCGATGTGTCGAACCGCTCGATCCGCCCGATCCCGGTCCGTCCGTTGATGAGCGAATGCCAATATGTTTCGGTCGTGGACCCGTTGGGGGCCAGCGTCCCGATTCCCGTGATGACGACGCGACGATCTCTGTTCACGTCCGCACCTGCCTGTCTATTCGCTCAGCCGCTTGTTGAGATATTCGATTGCATTACCGACGGTTTCCAGCTTCTCAGCGTCATCGTCGGGAATCTCGATGTCGAACTCTTCCTCGAACGCCATAACCAGCTCGACCGTGTCGAGTGAGTCCGCACCCAGGTCGTCGATGAAGTGCGCTTCGGGTGCGACATTGTCCGCGTCGACGCCGAGTTGATCTACAATCAGGTCGATTACCTTCTGCTGGTTGTCATCTGCCATACCATCCTCCTGCGGTTATGATAGGTCTTCTTTTCTTTACATGACCATGCCGCCATCCACCACGAGCGCTTGTCCCGTGATGTAGGCCGCATCGTCTGAAGCCAGGAACGCGACGGCTCCAGCGATATCGTTTGTTGATCCGAGTCGCCCCAGGGGGATGAGGTCGATCAGTGCTTCCTTGGCCTGCTCGGGCATGGCTTCCGTCATGTCGGTCGGGATGAAGCCCGGACAGACCGCGTTTACGGTGATGCCTCTGCCGGCGAGTTCCTTGGCCAGCGATTTTGTCAGACCCAGCAGGCCTGCCTTGGATGCGCTGTAATTGGCCTGACCGGCGTTGCCCATCAAACCCACAACGGAGGAGAGGTTGATGATCCGCCCGGCGCGGGCCTTCATCATCGTGCGCGATACGGCTTTGGTGCAGAGGAAGGCGCCCTTCGGGTTGACGTCGAGGACAGCATCCCAGTCCTCCTCCTTCATCCGCATGATCAGCCCGTCTTTGTTGATCCCCGCGTTGTTGACGAGGATATCGACGGTGGGAAAGGCGTCCAGGACTGTCCTGACGAGTGCGTTTACCGCTTCCGTATTCGAGACGTCGCCCTTGACAGCCACTGCCTCACGGCCCTTGGCCCGGATCTCTTCAGCCACTGCTTCGGCGGATTCGAGCGAACGGCTGGCGCAGACGGCGACATCCGCTCCCTCATCCGCTAGTCTGTGGGCGATCGCTTTGCCGATGCCGCGATTTCCGCCGGTAACGATCGCTTTCTTGCCTTCCAACCGCATCAGTATCCGATCTTCTCGAAGTCTTCGATCGTGCCGGCCGTTTCCACGCTGAGATTCCGGTCGATTCGTCTGACCAGGCCCTTAAGTGTGCTTCCCGGGCCGACTTCGTAGGCGCTGCTGATCCCCTTTGAGGCGATCGTGGTGACGGTCTCCGTCCAGCGTACCGGCGAGACGACCTGTTCGACGAGCAGTCGCTTGAGCTCATCGGGGTCCTCCGTCGGCTCGGCCGTCACGTTGGGAACGACAGGGACGCGGGGCGCTGAAAACGTAATGCCATCGAGTGCCGCTGCCAATGCTTCGACGGCGGGCTTCATTAGGTCCGAGTGAAATGCCCCACTGACCGGCAGTTTGAGCGCTCGCTTGGCGCCCTTCTCTTTAGCGAGTTCAATGGCACGCTTGACGCCGTGATCTTCTCCCGAAATCACAAGTTGCCCCGGACAGTTATAGTTTGCTGCGCGGACCGATCCGGCCGATGAAGCCTCTTCGCACACAGACTCGACGTCCGCATCGTCCAGGCCGATGACGGCTGCCATGCTCCCGGGGCGCGTCTTTCCGGCGGCGGACATCGCTTGGGCACGGACGCTGACCAAACGCAGTCCGTCTTCCAGTTCGATCACGCCCGCGGCAACCAGGGCGGCGAGTTCACCGACGCTGTGACCGGCCACGATGGCCGACTCGATCCCGGCCTCCTTCAGCATGTGAAGGGCCGCAACACTGTGGGTGAACACGGCGGGCTGTGTGATGGCCGTTTGGCGGAGCGATTCTTCCGGTCCGCAGAAGCAGAACGACTTGATCCGAATGTCGAGCATTCTGTCGGCGAGGTCAAAGACGTTGACGGCCGCAGGGGAAGCGTCATACAGATCCTTCCCCATGCCCACATACTGGGATGCCTGACCAGGGAAGAGGAATGTAATCGACATGAGTCCGTATCTCAGTATGCCCACTTCACGAGGGCGCTGCCCCAGGCGTATCCGCCGCCTGCGGTGGCCATCACGATGTAGTCGCCTCGCTCGATCCGCTTGGTTTCAACTGCTTCCCAAAGGGCGATCGGGACGGTCGCGTCGGTCGTGTTACCGAATTTATCGATGTTGATGAGGATCTTTTCTTCGGGGAGCTTCATCCGGCGTGCTGCTGCCATGATGATACGACGGTTCGCCTGGTGGGGGACGAGAAGCTTGATGTCGTCAGCGGTCAGACCGTTCCGTTCGATGATCCGCCCGGAGACGTCGGCCATGTTCGTGCTGGCGAACTTCATGACGGCGCGGCCGTTCTGTTTTACGTAGTGCATCCGCTGGTCGACTGTCTCGTGACTGGCAGGATGCAGGCTTCCGCCGCCAGGTTGGCACAGGTGCTCACCTCCGGAGCCATCGACGTGGAAGATGAAGTCCTGGATGCAGTGATCGTCTTCGGTCGGTTCGAGAAGGACGCCGCCTGCCCCGTCACCGAACAGGATGCAGGTGTTCCGGTCGGTGTAGTCGATGAAGGCGCTCATTTTGTCGCCGCCGATGACGAGCACTTTCTTGTGTGTACCGGCCTGGATGAACTGAGCGCCGACCGTCACGGCATAGACGAACCCGGCACAGGCTGCGGAGAGGTCGAATCCCCAGGCGTTCTCAGCCCCGATGTTGTTCTGAACGAGGCACGCCGTCGCAGGGAAGACCATGTCCGGCGTGATGGTGGCGACGAGGATAAGGTCGATCTCGCTGGCGGAGATCCCGCGCTGTTCCAGGATCTGTTCCGCCACCTTGGTACATAGGTGAGCGGTAGCGAGGTTCGGGTCCTTGAGGATGCGACGCTCTTTGATTCCGACGTGCGACACGATCCACTCATCGTTCGTGTCGACCAGCTTCTCGAGATCGTCGTTGGTGAGCCGGTCCTCAGGAACGTAGTGCGCTACGCTCGTGATCGCGGCTCTCAAGGGATTTGGCATTCCAGCATTTCCCATCTGTGTGACGTGCAGGTCAGAATATAGGAAACTCTAAGCTAGATGCCTTCGCCTTCGATGACTTCGCGACCGTTGTAGTAGCCGCAGTTTCCGCATACGCGGTGGGGGATCCGTGTCGAGCCGCAGTTCGGGCACGCGGTCGTGTTGACGGCCTTGAGCTTCCAGTGCGTCCGGCGCTTGCCGGTACGCGAGTTTGAGCTTCTACGCTTTGGATGTGCCACGTCTTTTCTCCTCGTTACTGACTTCTGCTGCAATCCTTCGACGGGCGACCCGACCGGGTTGCCCGTATGCTTCGATTATTCGCCCAGTTTAACCTGCTTGAGGGCCGCCCACCTTGGATCGGTTTCGTTGGCGCCGCTGGCCGCCTTCTCGATCTCTTCGACCTGGGCCAGGTTCGGACACGTCCCCGACTCGTAGGCCTCACAGACGGGGTTGATCGGGATCTCTAGCAGGATGTAGTCTCTGACTTCCTTCCCCAGATCGAGTTCGTCCGATTCCTCGTCCAGCCAGATCAGCGTTTCGTCTTCGTCACCTTCCATGCCGTGCGGTTTGCCGGTCTGGAAAACGAAGGAAAACTCCGTCTCGTAAGGACGTTCGATCTGTTCGCTGCATCGGGCACAGTCGGCACGAATCGTGAATGTCGACTTCCCGACGGCCGACAGCGCCTCGCTCAGCTTATGCAGGGTGACCGACGTGCTGATCTCGCCCGTGAATACAGCCTCGTCACCCTGGATGTCCAGGTCTGCGGGAACCTGCTCGAAGGCGAACTTCGATTCACCCTCCTCGAGCTCCCGTAGGTCGATCTTCATCGCGTTTTCGGCAGCGGGCTCTTCCATAGCGCTCTAACCGAAGTAGTGAGCGATCTCTACCTGTGCGTTTTCGTGCGAGTCGGACCCGTGAACGGCGTTATTCTGGATGTTCGAACCGTGGGCGTGCCGGATCGTTCCTTCAGCCGCCTCTTCCGGGTTCGTCGCGCCGATGACCTCGCGGAGCTTGGTGACGGCATCCTCACGCTCCAGAGCCATCGGAACACAAGGACCGGACGTCATGAAGTCGACCAGGTCGTTGTAGAAGGGGCGTTCCTTGTGTACCTCGTAGAACTTACCCGCCTGTTTGCGCGTCTGCCGAAGCATCCTCAGTTCAACGACTTTGAAGCCTTGCTCCTCGACTCTCCGGATGATGTCTCCGACGACGTTTTTCTCGACGGCATCCGGCTTCACGATCATCAATGTTCTTTCCATCATCCCTCTCCTGCACCCACAAAAAAAGGGCCCCTAACAAAAAAGGCCACTTTAAACCTATCCCACTGAAGTTGAAGAACATAGAAGGGGGATCATGTTTTGTCAACCGAAACCTCCGAGAGATCGCTGGGCCCCCGAATTCGGGGAAAATTGGGTTGACACCCCATGACACAGGGACTTTTATTTGTTCGCTCTTTCTACGGCCTATTTGACCTCCCCTGTCGGGCTTACGACGACTCCTTCTGGTCGTTCACTGATGCCCCAATCTATGCAAAGCATTCCAGAATACCTGAAAGACAAGGTTCTGTTTGTGACCGGCGCCACCGGCTTCGTCGGCAAGGCTGTCGTGGTCCAAGCACTTCGCCACGTGCCAGACATCAAGCGGATCTATGTCCCTGCCCGGGAACGCAAGCTTAAGAGCGGTGGGACCCAGTCCGCCGAGGTCCGCCTGAATCAGGTGATCGCCTCCAGCGCCTTCGACGTGCTCCGGAAGGAGTGGGGAGACGCGTTCGAGGCACGCGTGCACGAGAAACTCAGCGTTGTCGCCTGGAAGGGGCTCGAGTATGACGACCTGGGCATAGAGGACGAGACGTGGGCCCAGCTGCAGTCCGAGGTCGACGTGGTTATCAGCAGCGCGGCGACGGTCGTGTTCGACGAACCTGTGGACATGGCGCTCCGTCAGAACGCGATAGGGCTGCAGCGGGTGCTCGATTTCTCGAAGGGCTGCAAGAATGCCTGCTTCGTCTACGTGTCGACCGCGTATGTGAACGGACAGATGACCGGGAAGATTCCCGAGGCGCTGCTCCCGCCCGATACGTCGATCGCCCAACAGTTGGGGAACGGCGCGGCGCCCAGGTATGACCTGGATGAGCAGATCGCCGAGATCGAGGCATTCGCCGAGCGTGTGCGGGATGAGGCGGAGACACCCGCCCAGTCGGCCGTGTTCAAAGAGCAGTTGGTGCGGCAGAACCGGGGGAAGCGGGTCACGGAGCATCGGCTCGACCACCAGCTGGATGCGCTCAAGGAACGCTGGATACAGGGCCGGCTCGTTCGAGAAGGTCTCCGGCGGGGTCGCCATCACGGTTGGAACGACGCCTACACGATGACAAAGGCGATGGGAGAACAGCTCCTGCAGAGAGAACGAGGCGACCTTCCGGTGGCCATCGTTCGACCGTCGATCATCGAATCCAGCTTGCAGGATCCCGAGCCCGGTTGGCTAGAGGGCCTGAAAGTTGCCGATCCCCTGATCGCTCACTTCAGCAAGGGGCGACTGTCCGACTTTCCCGGTGATCCCCAGGCGGTCATGGACGTGATTCCCGTCGATATTGTGGCCAACGCGATCCTGTCCGTCGTGCCGCGGATTCGCGAGACCGACCAGATCGAGGTGTATCACGTCGGAACGGGTGCGCGGAATCCAATCCGGTTTGGCGAGATTTTCGACTACGTCTACGACTACTACCGCGCGAATCCGGTGCTGGACAGGGACGGAAACCCGATTCACGTCTCGCGCTGGCGATTCCCGACCGTCGAGCGGTTCGAACGCTGGTGTTGGTTCCGATACAAGCTCCCGATGGCCATGCTCCGCTGGATGTTGGACCGGCTGCCTGAATCGAATCGCACCAACCGACTGATGCGAACGATCACGCGGGGGGAGGCCACGCTGGAACGCGTGCTCGCCCTGTGTGAGATCTACGCACCCTATACGTTCCTAGACTGCCGTTTCGAGACGCAGAATCTCGACCGGATCTACAACGAGATGCATCCTGAAGACCGGCAGCGGTTCAACACCGACGTGAGCCGAATCGATTGGCAATCCTACGTCCAGGACACGCATATCCCCGGTCTTCACCGCCACGTCCTTAAGTCGGAGCTCACCGCTGACAACCGCAACGGCGGGTAAGGTTGTCGTTATGGCGCGTCCTCAATCCGATACGCCCCTCCACCAACAGCTGCTCGACGATCCTGTCGCCCTCGACGCTGCTTATGACAAAGCGGCTCAGGAGTTCATCGAGGTTGGCCGGCTGGAAGGCCATTACGACGGGTGGGATGAGTCTGACCTCGCCTGGCCTGGAACGTCGCCCGGTCCCTATACCGAGGAGACGTTATCCCAACGTCTCAAGCTGGTGCGCAGGATCGAAGGCGGGATCCCGTCGCGTCGGGCCGAACGTCTGACGGAAGCTTATCAGGAGTTCCGCGACCTGGAGAGCGGATACCACGAAGCCTGCCGGACCTATCTTCAGGTGAAGAGATGGTTTGTCGAATCGGGAGCCGGCACGGCCGAAGATGTTCTGTCCCTCTATCAGGAACTGTATCTGAAGGTGATCGCGTCCGGCCAGCTCTTTTCTCCGGATACCGGCGAGGAAGCGCTCGGGCGTGCGCAGGTGACGCACGTACCGCTCTCGCACGCACGGGCGGTGGCTGAGGCCCTCGCCGATGTCGCCGTCAGCGATGATCCGCGATGGGACCTGCCCGTTCGCTACGGGTCGGAGACCATCGCACACGAGACGACGCTCAAGGATGCGCTGCAGTTCGTGGCTCAGCGAACACTCGCCTACATCGCGGCGGGCGGGCTGCTGGCGACGCGATACAATACCTACACGAACTTCGCCTGGTTCGGGTGCTCGCTCTGGCGGGTGTTGCTTGAAGTCGATCTCGTGTGCCATCACCTGGAGGCGAAGGGCAAGGCCAGGGTGGTGGTGAAACGGATCCGGTCGGCGTTCCCGCTGTCCAAGGCGCGGATGATCGAATTCGTTCAGGCCCACCGCGAAGATCCCTCGAAGCTCCGACCCGAGCACTACTGGTATGGCTCACCCTACAGTTACCTGACGCGCGATATGATCGACGAAGCACGTCGCGCGATCGATTTGGTCAACCGGTTGATCCGCGCCTACCTGCCAGACCGAGAGGCCATCCACCAGCCGGAGATTCTGTCTCCGGATGTATCAGGGCCATTTACGGAGTACGATCACGTCGGCGTCTACAGCGATCCGCCTGCGAAGCCGTCCAGAACGCGACGGCTGATATCGTGGGGTAAACGATCGTGGACACTCGGGCGTATGAAGAAGAAGCTCGACAAGTCTTCACTCGAAGGAGATGCGCTTTACAAGGAGGCGTGGAGCGCATCACAGACGTGGGGATCAGCTTCGGTCGACGTGCTCGGGGTGGATGTGGACGTCAAGATCGACCCTGAATTCGGTGCGACAGCCGACGCGCTCGGGCTGGGTTCGGATCCGTCCCTGAAGACGCTGTTCCTCCCGACGCACCAGGCCTTGCTCGACCACCCCGTGATGTTTCACGTGTTGCGGCAGCCTGAGGTACTCGAGGCGATGCGTTGGGATGAACCCCAGCCGTGTGTCATCTTGGCGAGGACTGGCTTGGCCAGACACGGGGTCCGGATCGGCTCCTGGTCGTTTACGATGTTCGGGATGACATCCGAGCGATTCGACGACCTGCAGGAACAGGTGGATGGATTCGTGATGCTCGACCGGGGGGAGTCGGCGAGCCATACGACGACGGCCCTGGCAAAGGCGCTTGAGAGTCGTCCAGGGATTATCTATCCGATGGGGACCACCGCCGCTTTCCCGATGCAGAACTTCCCGCTTCAGAACGCGTTGTTCTCGCATCTGCCCCAGGATATTGTGATTATCCCCGTCGCATTCCGTGGGATCCATTCCATATGGCCCAAGTGCCCGAAGGGGAACCTCGCCATCCGGCCCGGTAAGGTGGAAGCTTACTTTGCTCCGCCGATGCTGGGTGAAACGACGCTGATGCCCCGCCGAAGATCGTTGCGTGTGCAGTCCGAGGCCGCGTCGCTCTTCCAGGCGGTCCATATTTCAACCCTGTACTATCCGAACAGCGGCGAATCCAAGCCGCCTCAACCGTAAGGAGCGCCGAGTGAAACCCGACCCCTTCTACGATCCACGCGACGGCGAACGCTTCGTCCACAAGTGGGGGTATGCCGACACGCGATTCGAGTTCGACGGTCCGAAATCCGTCCGCGTGACGGGAGATCGGTATCAGATTTCGGGCTTCCGCATGCCGTATCTGATTCCGTTTGTGGAGGACATCATCAAGCTCGAAATCTCGGAATCGGATCTGATCGAGGAACGGGTCGACTATGAAGTTCCAGAGCCGAACGCGAACGAAAAATTCGAGAAGGGGCTCGGGAAAGCTCTGAACGACGACCAGGTCGCCGCTGACCCGACGGCGAGGCTTTCTCACAGTCACGGTCAGTTGAGTGTTGACGAGATTTATCGGTTGCTGACGGGCGGATCTTTCGATCGGCTGGTCGATCTCGTGGCATTCCCCGAGAGCGAGGAGGATGTACGGCGTATCGTCCAGCTGGCCGGCGAGCACGGGGTCTGCCTGATCCCGTTCGGTGGCGGGACGAACGTCAGCGGCGCGCTCGCAGTTCCGAAAGACGAGACGCGGACGATCTGTTCCGTCGATATGCGACGGATGAACCGGATCATCTGGGTGGACAAAGAGAACAACCTGGCCTGCATCGAAGCGGGTATTCAGGGGAAGGAAATGGAGGCCCGGCTAGAAGAGCAGGGGCTGACGTCCGGACACGATCCTGACAGCATCGAGTTTTCAACGCTCGGGGGCTGGATCTCGACCAACGCGAGCGGGATGAAGAAGAACCGATACGGGAACATCGAAGACATCGTTCTCGAGGCGACGGTCGTGACCGCGAACGGGGAGATCGAGACGAAGTCCATTACGCCCCGGAATTCGACGGGTGTTCAGCCGCGTTCTCTGCTGTTCGGGAGTGAGGGGAACTTCGGAATCATAACGAACGCGGTGATGAAAGTGCACCCGACGCCCGAAGCAAGGGACTACGGGTCGCTGGTGTTCAAGTCCTTCGAAGATGGCGTCTGCTACTTGCGGGCCCTGCGCGAAACAGGTACGATGCCGGCCAGCATTAGGCTCGTGAACAACACTGAGTTCAGGATGGGGCAGGCGCTCAAGCCGGAACACAGCTTTTGGGGAGGCGTAATGTCGTCCGTCCAGAAGTCGGCGCTCGGGGCCAAAGGGTTCGACCTTGAGAAAATGGCGGCTTGTACGTTCCTGATCGAAGGGACACGCGAAGAGGTCGCCCACACGCGGAAGAACGTCTTCCGGATCGCCAAACGATTTGGAGCGATGAGCGGGGGAGCGTCGAATGGTCGTCGCGGCTACGCGCTTACGTTCGGGATCGCTTACATCCGTGATTTTGTGAGTCAGCTTGGGATCATGGGAGAGACGTTCGAGACGTCTGTGCCTTGGTCGAAGATCCACGATGTGACGGGCGCTGTGACCGAAGAGCTGGATCGACAGATTGAAAAGCTGGGTGTCCGTGGGCGACCCTACTTCACGTATCGGGTCACGCAGACTTATCACACTGGCGTCTGCATCTACTTCACGCTCGCATTCAGCGGGAAAGGTCTCGACGATCCCGCGGCCACCTATCACGAGATCGAATCTCATCTGCGTCAGGCCATCCTCGACAACGGAGGATCGCTCTCGCACCATCACGGGATCGGCAAGCTGCGAGCCAGGTTTATGGACCAGGTCCAGAGCGACACGAGCACTCGGATTCTGCAGGACACGAAGGGGTCCATCGATCCTGACAACGTGTTCGGGGCGCGTAACGGCGTACTCTCAGACAACGTACCAGGTGCGAAACCCGACTCCGGATGAGTTTCGAGAACAAATCGGTGGTCGTTACGGGAGCGTCATCCGGGCTGGGCGCAGTGCTCGCGGAGTCGTTCGCTGCCCGAGGTGCGAGTCTGACGCTGTTCGCCCGACGCCAGCCGGACCTGGAGGCGGTCGCTGAGCGATGCAGGGCTGCGGGTGGGAAAGCGATCGTCTTTGCCGGAAGCGTTTCGGAGCTCGACGACTGTCGGAAACTGGCCGGCGCCGCAGAAGCCGAGTACGGCGGGATCGACGTGCTGGTGGCCAATGCCGGCGTGAGTATGTGGGCACGGTTCGACGAGACCGAGGATACGCAGCTGTTCCGTGACCTGATCGATGTCAATTATATGGGAGCCGTCAACTGTGTTCACGCCTGCCTGCCGGCAATCAAGGCGCGGAAGGGCGTGATCACGGCTGTCGGGTCGATCCAGGGCAAGATTCCAGTGCCGCTTCACACGGGATATGTGGCGTCCAAGCACGCGCTTCAGGGATTCCTAGATACGCTCCGTGGTGAACTCGATGGCACGGGGGTCGACGTCGTCACCGCGTTGCCTCACTGGTTGCGGGGCACTCGGCTGCGTTCGAATGCATTCGCAAAGGATGGCGAGCGCGTGGGCGAGGGCCGGCGCGGCCACAGCAAGGAGTCCGTCTCACTCGAGGCCTGCAGCGAAGCAATTCTACGTGCGATCGAGCGGCGAGATCGCGAAGTTGTGATTCCCTGGAAACTCAGGCTCCTGCCCTGGCTGAAGCTGATTGCGCCCCGGATGCTCGATCGAATCGTGAGCGGTGAGATGAAGCGTCAGGGCTGAGCGCTCGCGAAATCTGAAGCTGGTGGACGGGGTCTGTCGTTGACGGACCCTGTTTTCATTTATGGCAGACATCTCAATCATAGCGAACCCCAGGTCCGGACGAGGAAAGTCGCCCAAGAACGCGGAGCGGCTGTTGCGTACACTGAAGGGACTGGGCACGGAGGCCGAGCTGGTTGTACCCGGATCCGTGGGAGAAAGTCGCGAGGTCGCTCAACGAGCCGTCGAGGCTGGGAGGAAGTTCCTTGTTGTTGCAGGAGGGGACGGGACGGTCCGAGATCTTCTGGGCCTCCTGTCCGGATCCGAGACGTCGCTGGCGATCTTGCCGTCGGGGCGGGGGAACGATCTGTCCCGGGCGCTCCGGGCGACCAAGTTGGTCGATAGGCTTGCCCGTCGGTTGAAGAGTGGTCAAACACACCGAATGGACCTGGGTGAGGCCAACGGCCAACTGTTCGCGACGGTCGCTACAGGGGGGCTGGATGCGGAAGTCGGTCGGCTGACATCGGGCGGATCTTCGATCGGGGGATCGGGCGGATACGTGCTCCAGGCACTCAAGAGCATCTCTTCGTTCAACGGCTATGAGATGGCACTCGAAGCGGATGCGCGTGAGGTGTTCGCGGGATCGGTCACGCTCGCGGCCTGCGCGAACACACCCACCTATGGTGGCGGATTGCGGGTGGCGCCAGGCGCGGACATCTCGGATGGAAGATTGGATCTGATCGTCGTAGAGCGGGTGCCCAGACCCAGGGCGTTCGCGCTCCTCCCATCGCTGGCGTTCGGTCAGCATCTATCCACGGATGGCGTAAGGTCGTTTTCCGCGCAGGACATCCGCATCGAGACAGCTGGATCCGTCCCCTTGCTCGTTGACGGCGAGCCCGTTGACTCGAACCACCTCCATGTAGCGATCCAACCCTCCGCCCTCAGCGTACTGGCATAGAAGCCAAACTGTTCGAAACCGGACGGACCTGTCGTCTGTCCGAACTGTTGTCTGGTGGGACGGTTGCGCTTGATTCCCGATCGGCGCATCTTTCCGCGCAGCTCAGACTGTGGTACAGACTTTGCCTGTAGCCAAGTCGTCTAGATAAGCCGCTGAGGCCCTTACTCAGCGATGACGCACAGTTGACTGCCTGTCTGGGGGTGCCGTGATCGAGTTCAAGGGCGTGTCCAAGTGGTATTCCAACCGATTCGTGAAGACGTTCGTTCTTCGTGACCTCGACCTGAAGATCGAACAGGGCGAGTTCGTGTCGATTATGGGACCTTCAGGTTTGGGTAAATCCACGGCCATACACATCATGGGGATGCTCGACTCTCCGTCGCGTGGCGGATACCGCTTCGAGGACCAGCCCGTTCACAATTTGAGAGAACGTCAGCGGACCGAACTTCATCGCGAGACGATCGGATTCGTATTCCAGAGCTACCATCTGATCGATGAGCTCTCCGTGTAAGAGAACATCAAGACACCACTGATCTACAAGAAGGTCAAAGGGAAGGAACGGAAACAAAAGGTCGAGGCCGTGATGGAACGGTTCGGTCTGACCGAGCGGCGGGATCTGTTTCCCAGCCAGCTGTCCGGGGGCATCAGCAGCTTGTCGGGGTGGCTCGCGCCGTCGTGATCGATCCCAAGCTGATCCTGGCCGACGAACCGACAGGAAATCTAAATTCCGAGCAGGGGACCGATGTGATGAGCCTGCTCAAGACATTGAACGAAGAAGGCACCACGATCGTTCAGGTCACGCATTCCGAGACCAACGCGCGATACGCGGGCCGTATTCTCCACCTGCTGGATGGGGAGATCGAGAAGGAAGAGAAGGTGGAGTAGGACAATGTGGTAGAGTGCTGATGAGGGGCAGAGCTGAGAGTCTGCAGCCCCTTTTCTGTATACAAGACGAGCTCACCCGAAAGTCGTTGGAACCACAGATGAACACGAATGAAAGAGCCCTGAAGGGGCTCCGAAAGACAGCCCGGGGTTGCCGTCTTTCCGCCTTAGCCTTGGCGAAGGCGGAAGGCTTCCCCGGGTAATAGAGACGCCAGGCACCGAGGCGGCGCAATACTCAGACGGATCGCTCCACTGATCATCTACGACGCAATCGCACGAAGTGTCAACAGGGACTCTTGTCTTGCAACTCTTGCGAGAGGCCCCGCAAAAACCGCAGAGGCAAACATGCCCATCCAGAAATTCACAATCTCACGAGACGATGCCGTCTACGAGTGCTTCCCCTATATCTGTCTGACGACTTCGGGACGAATCCTGCTCGTATACCGCGAAAGCAACGGTCACGTGGCCAGCGAGTATTGCCGCGTCGTCCTCAGGCATAGCGATGATGCAGGACACAGCTGGTCAGAACGTCGCGTGCTGGTGGATGAAGACCGATCGACAGGCGTTCTGAGGGCGTGGAATTGCCCGAAGATTCAGCAGCTGGAAGACGGTCGGATCCTGTTGCTCTGCGATGTATACGACTTCCCACCAGGAGAGTGGGGTGTAGAGGCCAACGCGGAGATCGTGCTCCTGTTCAGCGACGACGACGGGGTAACCTGGAGCGAGCCGCAGTCGACCAGCGCGCGCGGCATCTGTCCCGATCAGGTTACGGAGATGCCTGACGGACGCTGGCTCCTCCCGATCAACATTCGCGTGGGTAACGCCAATCAGCTGACACAGATGCTGTATGTCAGCCAGGATCAGGGGGCGACGTGGGACGCGGGAAACCCGATGAATACCGATCCGGACCGGGAACTGGATGAAGCCAGCATCGTGCGGATGCCGGGAGGCGAGCTCGTGTCCTATGAGCGCGAGGATCGGGGTCGTCCACTTCAGAAGCTGATCTCGAAAGATGGCGGCCTGACGTGGGAGGGTCCGTATGACACACTGAATCCTGCGGCAATAGGGATGCCGGTGGCGGGATTGACCCAGGACGGGCAGGTCTTGGTCACGGCTCGTTTCGGGTTACGATCGAGATGGCGTGTCGATGAGAGCGACGAGACGCTATCGGCCCGTCTGGCCAAACGGACGATCGTGATCCCGAAGGTCGACGTCGGCGAGGCCAACAGGCGGTTCGTCCAGAACGTCGGGAGCGGTCCACATATCCTCGAGACGGATGATGAGATCGTGATTGCAGCCGGAGGAACGTCTGTTCACACCTATGCGTTCCTCGAACCGATCGAGAGCGCGCTAAGTCCCGACCTGGGCAGCCAGAAGGGTCTGCTTCTTCCGCTCGACGTAGACGCGAGTCCCTTTGCCGACAGCGGGTACAGCTCCTGGGTAGAGGTCGAGCGTGGAAAGTTTCTGTGCGTGAACTACATCAACGACGACGCCCCTATGGCGCAGATCCGAGGGTATCGATTCGGCCTCGAGGATTTCTGATTGCCCCTGTTGGAGCAGCGAACCTCGCGCCACTCGCAGTTCCCTCCAAACTCAACACTCACTACGCGTCACTCTGAACTCGCCTTTGTTTGAGGGTGTCCCACGCTCAAGTTCAGAATCAGGACTGGCGAAACGCACCAGGTCTTATTACACTTTGGTCAGTGCATCGTCAGGGTGCCCCCGTCCGCGGCAAGGGAAAATTCCCACCTGGCTGGCGCTACGCGCCATGGCTGATCAATCTATTTCCTTCTTTCGGCCCTGACTATCGCGGACACGGGGCGACCTAACGAAAGGAGGACTCCGTGTCCGACCTTCCTGTACGACCCAGCCTCAGCAGTCTCCGCAAACAAGCAAAGTCCCTTCTGAGCAGCTATCGCGACGGTGTCGACGATGCGATGGCGGCTGTTCAAGAGCATCATCCCAAACCTGACGGGTTCTCTTCGCTGCGGGATGCCCAACTCGTCGTAGCCCGACAGTATGGCTACCCCAGTTGGGCGGAGCTGTGCGACGCTGCAGAAGCGGCACTGGATGCGGCGCGATCGATCGACGAGCGTGCAGACCTGTTCGCCGACCTGGCGTGCCTGTGCTATTCCCCAAACGACAACATCAGTCGTCGCGAGCGCGCCGCCAGGCTGGTGGAAGAAACACCCGACCTCACGCAGCATCACGTATACGCGGCGGCCGCTGCAGCGGACCTTCCCGCACTCACAAGTCACATCGAATCCGATCCGGAATGTGTGAACCGGGTCGGCGGAATCCGATCGTGGCCTCCTCTTATGTATCTCGCCTACAGTCGTGTCTCCGTCAACGGCAGTGACCCTTTGACTGCGATGCAGGCGCTGATCGACGCGGGCGCCGACCCCACGTTCCACATAGACGGTACGAAACCTGCCGAACAGTCGACTCTGGGCGGGTGGTATTGGACTGCGCTGACGGGGGTGATCGGAGAAGGGGAGAACGGGACCGTGCAGCAGTCCCCGCATCCGCAGGCGAAGGAACTCGCCACCATGCTGCTCGACGCCGGGGCAAGCCCCAACGATGGTCAGGGGCTCTACAACAGCATCTTTACGCCCGGCAATGAGTGGCTGGAGCTGCTGATTTCACGAGGGCTGTCTGCGGACGACCGTGTGATCCCCGAGGATCCTGAAGCGGAGAAGACACTCGACTACCAGCTTGCCCGTGCTGCCAAGGTCGGTCTAGTGGACCGTGCGAAATTCCTGCTCGAGAACGGGGCGGACCCACGGGGCGCTGACCGGACGTATACCGGCAAATCGTATGTGGAGATCGCGGTCGACAACGGCTTCGGTGAGATTCTCGACTTGCTCGTTGATCACGGTGCAGAGCGTCCCGAATTGTCTGACGCAGACCGCTACCGAATCGCTGTTGTCGGCGGTGATGAGGTAGAAGCAAGACGGTTACTCGAGGGGGATCCCTCGCTGAGCGATCAGCCTGGCATGTTGATCCAGTCCGCCCATCAAGGTGAGATCGACCGGGTTCGGCTGATTCTCGACCTGGGATGCGATGTGAATGCCCGCAACCCCAACGGGAGGGCGGCCTTGCACGAAGCTGCGTGGAAAGGCGACCTGGAGATGATGCAGTTGCTGCTGGATCGTGGAGCGGAATGCGAGATTCGGTCGAACGATCACGACGCGACACCGATCGGGTTTGCCAATCACGCAGGACGACTCGAGGCGCGCGACTATCTGATCGAGCGAACGCGAGACGCCTACGACCTGGCTCGGTTCGGGAACACCTCCCGGCTTCTCGAGATTCTCGAGGAAGACGGGTCGAGGGCGAAGGTTGCGCTATCCAACGGGATGACGGCGCTACACGTCGTGCCGGAAACAGAGGATGCGGAAGCTGTGATCGACAAGCTGATCGCCAGTGGCGCGGACATCGACAAGAAGAATGACGACGGTAAGACACCGTTGGCTTCGGCAGAAGCCAGTGATCGATCTCGAGTCGCCGAGTTACTCAGGGCCAGAGGCGCCACTGTGTAACCGTCTGGACAGGCGGGAACGACAAGGGCCAGATCGCCGTCGGAACGGATGGCGGTCTGGCCCTGTGCGTTTCAGGAATCGAATGCTAGAAGGACTTACCGAAGTGTGAGGCGAATATCAGGAAGTCTGAGAAGTTGATGGCGTGGTCGGTGTTGTAGTCGTAGGTGGGGTTGTATCCGAGGCGGCCGGCCACAGTGCTGAAGTGCTCGGCGAAACGGAGGAAGTCGTTGAAATCGACATCCCCATCTCGATCCGAGTCTGTTGCTTGCGGTGTTCCTGCCTGGAGCGTGCTCGGCGAGAAGGAAAGCGCATAGTCCTCCCCGGTGCCCGACGTGCTTGTAACGGCAACAGCCTGAAGGCCTGATGTATACAGAGAGGCAGTGGTCTGGCTGCCAGGATCGGCGGCGATCGAGATCTGTCCGGTCTCGTCGGGATCACTCAGCATCAACGTCGCGACGACCGTATTGTCCCCGAGACTCTCGAGTGTCACGTCATACTTCCCGGGCTGATCTAGCTGCAGATAATCCGATCCCCAGAGCCTTGCTTTTCGCACGATCCGTTTCGATGTGCTGACCGTATCCCGATCAACCTGTCCCAGCGTGATCCGGTCGTACCCGAATTTCCCATCGGCGTCGAACCAGGTTGCCGCAGACCAGTCGAAGAACAGCTCGTCGTATCTGACATCTCCAATCGTTTCCAGGATCGCGTTAACGCCATCGATGCCGTTCGTGTCGTTCGCGACCAGGGCGCTGAGTCCCGACTCGCCGAATCGCTGCGCGAAGTAGGCGAAGAACAGGAACGTCTGGTCGAAGTCGAAGGGCAGGTCTTCCCAGATCGTCAGGCTGTTGTTCGGTGCAATCAGGAAGGTCTCGCCCGCAGTTTCCGTCGTGTCTTTGTAGCCGCAGGCGAGCTCGGCATACTCTGCGCAGCCTTCGTCGACCCACTTGTCCTCGTCAGGATCGCCCGCCCAGTGGATCATGTGCTGGAACTCGTGCGCCAGCGTAGCTTTCGCGAGGTCATCACCGATTTCGAGCGGGTTGACGTCGATGTAGACGATCTCGCGCATCGCCTGACCCGTCTGGTTGTTCGTGTCGAAGTAGCCGATCACCGTGGTCCCGGTGAACGGTGAGTCGAGCACGTCGAGAAGGACGATCAGGATTCGTGGATCACCGTCGACATCGGGTGGGGCGCCGAACAGCTCGGTCGTGATATCGTAGATGCCCCGATTCGGGTCGCGAGCCGTCGCGTTATCGAAGGCGTTGCCGAGTGCCTCCAGGCGTGACTGGTCGACTCGTGGTCCATCCCAGATCACATCCTCGACGAAGACATACGCGTGGTCGCCGACGTAGCGACAGGTTGTGGTTGTTGTGTAGAGGCCGCCGCCGATCAGTTGGAAGCTGTAGGCAGGGACCGTCAGGTTGTCGCCCACACGGAAGGGACCCCTAACCTGCTTGGTCAGCGGCTGAGAAGACTGGGTGGCGCGTGGAATGAGGTGGGTGCCGGAGATGGGGCGTTGGCCGTGAAGCGGGGTGGCAAAGAGAACGAAGAAGAGCAAGGCCAGACCGGATCGCGTGCCATAGCCGGTCGTCCTTTGATACGACCTGCTCATCTGCCGCGCGTTGGATAGTCCGGATTTATTCATGCTACGAGGTTACTCAGGATGACCGGTGGGTGCTAGAACGAAGTGCGCAGACTGGCGTGCAGGCCTGAACCGGGGGCTGGTACAACGTTCAAGGTCACGGGGCGGGGGAGCGTTTTCCGTGCGATGTGGGAGGCATTGATGGCACTGGCGAAACGGTTGAAGACCAGGCCGCCTACGAACAACATGCCCTTCTGACGTGCTGAGTTGGCTTTCCGTCTGAGGACACGAAATTGGCTGCGGGATTCGTCGGCGTCCCATTCCCACGTGTTCGCGGGGGTCTCGTCCAGGAGATCCGCATTCTCTCCACCCACAAAGCGTTCGTGGGTGTTGCGTGCGTAGATGCTCTGATAGGCCTGCACTTCTTCCAGAAACGTGTCTGACTTGCCGTCCGTACTCAGACCAGCGTGAGTGGCCGCGTAGGAACGGACGTTGTCTTTACGGGAGGATTCCAGATGCTCGAACAGAATCAGACCGGACCACAGGCTGGCTTCCGTGAAGAGGAAGAATCGGCCGGACCTGGATCCTCCGGCATAGAGCTCACCGAGCCCAGGAACCAGAATGGACAGGAAGGCAGCGGCCTTCGGGTTTCTCTGTTCGGTCTGGGCTGACACTGTCAGCGGACAAAGGCTCATCGCAAGGATGATGGTAAGGAGCTTATTCTTCATCTGCGTGTGCTTAGAACCTTGCTGAAAGAACTGCGGTTAAGCCTTCGCGGCCGCTGGGTGACACTGGTGAAAGACCGACCCAGACCCTGTTCTCCGCGCCCCACTTCTGCTTGGTATACGCCGACGCGTGTATCGCGCTGATCACGTGGTTGACGACCGTCAGCCCGATCACGACGGACGCCCGCTTGAGTTGCTTGTTACTGTCGTTGCGCATCGTTTCGTATTGCTGCTGGATCGACGAAGAAACCTGCTGGTTGTTGACGTCGAGCTGCTGATTCGCCACATCGCTCCAGCCGTAGATGAACTGCGCGTATTTGCCGATCAGCTCGTAATACTGTTGGATGTCTTCCTGCTTGGTCGGAAGTGTCTCCGTCTCGATGTAGCGCGAACCCGTGGAGGCATTGAAGGCCTGCCACTCCCGATACCTCGCCTCGTTCCAGTTCTGGTCGGCGAACTGTCGGAACTCTGTTCGTAGGTCGGCCCCATTGCTGCGCCAGTTCGCCCACGCTAACCACGTGAGCGCTTCTACACCGAGAAACCCGGCCGCACGATACTTCGCGCCCGAGTAATACTCACCCCATCCTGGAACGAGCAGCGACATGAAGAAGGCTTTCTTCGGTGACTTCTCTGCAGTTTGGCCGTGGGCTGCAGTGGCCATCAGGGCTGCAAGCGCAATCGAGGTCAGCGTGTGTGAGAGACGCGTTCGGGTCACGGTGTGGCTCCTACGGTCGGGAAGAATCCGAACAACATGGTGAAGTAGAGTTTCAGACCGCTTTTCTCGAGGGATTCACCAACCTCGGTCAGCGGAACGTTGTCGAACCCGTACGCGATATCGAAGCTGAGTCGCGCAGGATAATCGTAGAACAGATTCGCATCGTAGCGGAACTGAATGCCGGCGTCCTTCTTCCAGCCTCGCTCGAGCAGGTCGTCGTCAGGGGTGCCGTCCCACGCCCTGCCCATTCCTCCGTAGAGTGACGCATAGAATTGGTTCGAGTAGAGCGGGCCGGTTTGCTTGTTGATCCCTCTCCATAACGGGAGGCTCCATGCCCCCCGGATCATCGCCGCACGACTGCCTTCGAGACTGAAGAAGGTGTAGCCCTTCATCAGGGGCAGGCCGCCCAGACGGAAGTCGAAATAGCCGTCAGCACCTTCGTCATTGACGCCATCACTCATCCAGCCACCGAACAGCCTGAGTCCGATAGCCGTCTCACCCGGCCCCTTCAGATACTCGTTCCAGTCGAGCGAGACCTCGTTATAGAAGAAGTTCTGGAACTGCTCGATGACGATCGTCGTGTTCGGCTCGAAGCCTTTGAGAAAGAAATCAAAGTGGCGGTTGTATCGGAAGAAAATATCCCGTCCGCCGGTCGGGCTGATGTCGGAACGGATAGCCGGCGGTGTGGTGTTGTAGTGGTAGGAGAACGCCAGGTTGATCCCGTTCAGGAACGTGGCGCCTACCACCCCGCGGTTCTGTCCATTGAACCGAGATTGGTCGACGGAGTTCCCGAAACGATTGTAGTCGGCGTGGAAGTCGATCGTGCTGCCCGTGCCCAGCTGTCGGCGCATTCCCAACGAGGCACCGTTCAGCGAAAAGTTCCGGCTGAAGACGCGTCCGTCACGGTCCCGGTCGAAGATGTCTTCCTCGACGTGATGCGTCACGCGGAATGCGTTCAGGTAGATCGTCGGCTTCCACCCCTTGTACTCATATGAAGCGAACAGCTCGAGGTCGCGGTCGTGTGAGAGCAAGCCCTGAACCCACATGGTCTGCTTGCCGAGTGCCTCGGACGAGAAGAGATAGAAGCCGCCCTTGAGCTTACCGACGTCGAGCGCGATCCGGGGTGATATCGAGAAGCCCATGAAAGCTGTTTCATACGCCTTCGTATCCATCGCGGGAGGTGCTTCGGCCGCAAGAGGCGCAGCGCGATCGGTGGAGAATGTGCCGGCAGGCATCTGCTCCCAGACCCCCTGGCCGTCGATCGTTCGGATCTCGTATCCTGTTGCGCCATAGTGCGAGAAGGCAATTTGGCCGTCGGAAGCCCTCACATCCGGAGAGAGCGCGCCGCCCAATACCCGCGTGATACGGTGAACGATCCCGCTCTCGAGATCGAGGTGAAAGAGATCGAAGATGCCGTCCTGGTCTGACGCGAAGACGAGACCCTTGCCGTCCGGCGTCCATCGCGGATCTCGATCGGTCGCGAAAGAGGAGACGAGATAGCTCCAGTCTTCGCCGTCTGCGGGCATCACGCCAATGCTCCGGTCACCGTCGGGCGTAAAGATGGAGAACGCGATCCGGCTGCCGTCCGGAGACCAGTCCGGCGTGTGGATCTGTGTGCCGTCGTCGAATTGGGTGAGCGACCTTGACGCGCCGGTCTCGATGTCGAGTACGGCGAGGTTGTTCGTGCCGCCCCGGTTGTGAACGTAAACGACGCTGGATTCATCAGGGCTGTATCCCGGATGTGCCGCTCGCCCGTCCTGTGTCAGCCGCTCGAATCGGGATGGCATCGCCGCGCTCAGACCCACTTTCGCCTTCGCCGTCTGCCACGCAGTCAGCCCGGACGAATCGGAAATCGTGGCTGCGTAGAGGTCCCAGTATCGCGAGCCCTGTTTGTTCGGCTGGCTGCGGTTCGTGTAGACGAGCCGGTCACCCGAGCTGTGCCAGTCAAAGGCCGTTCTGGCGCCGCCGATCGCCTTCTTGGAACTGTCCTCCAGCGTGTAGACCATCAGGGCCGTTCGGCCGTAGTCTGAGCCTGCATTCGTAAGGAACGCGATTCGGTCGCCCTCTGGTGACCATCGCGGGTGCAGGTTCATGTAACCGTCGTCGAAGACGAGGTCGCCCTCGACCATACGGTCCGTTCTCGCCGCTTTCTGTAGTTCGTATCGCTCACGGAGCGCAGACTTCCAGTCGTCGTAGAGCGCCTGTCCATCCTTACCCAGTACGGATTCGAGGGCGCCGTTGAAGTCGTAGCGCCACCCGGGCTTCATGGCTCGGAAGAGATCCCTGAGTGACTGCTCCCCGTACTCGTTCACGATGTGCAGTGTCAACCCGTACCCGTGGTCGTAGACGTTCTCGAACCCAAGACCCGTCTTGGCACCGAAGACGCCCATCTCGTCGTAGGTGAGCATGCTGTCGTTGAGCAGCGCCTGTCGCAGGATCATATCTCGGTGGCTGTCCCACACGTCGTACTGGGCACCAGCTGCCATATACTGAGCCGTGCCTTCCGTGAACCAGGGCGGCGCGATCTCCGACGGATAGATCACCGAGGCGATCGCGTTCGGGAATCCGGTCGTTACATCTTCACGCCGGTTCTCCGCCTGATACAGGAACGTCTGCAGATACAGGCCTTGCATACGACCGGACATCTTCCGGCCGGTTTGCGTGTTGACGAGATGCGTGAACTCGTGGGTGAGAATGTTCCGTACCCAATCCGTCTTTGCGCCGCGCAGGTCGAAGTCGTGCGTGATACCCGTCGCCCAGAAGTCGATCGTGTTGGTCGTCGGGTAGAAGGCGCTCCGGTTCATGTCGTCGACATCACGACATAGGATGCGCGGCTTGCCGGCCGGCTCGAACGCATATAGAGACGTAATCGGACCGTAGACCTCCTCAGAGATGTTCGCGACGCGCTGTGCGAACGCATCGAGTCCGGTGTGATACGTGATCGTGAAGTGCTCGGTCTCGATGTCGAACCATTCCAGTTCCGGGTGGTTCGTCTCGCTGAAGAACTGAGCGTTTACGGGCCCGGTTAGTAGGGCCAAGAAGGCGGCCACAGCCACGTGTCGGAGGAGCGTTCGCATCAGCGTATGATCGCCGTCTTGATGAACTGAGTCTGACTACGGCTGCCGTTGGTCGCCTCGAGACGGCAGATGTAGATCCCGCTGCCGTAGTCGGACGTGTCCCAGCGGATTTCGTTGTCTGTGTCCGCGTCGGTACGAGTCGCAGCGATGCGATCGACGATCCGGCCCACGGCGTCCAGGACGATCAGTTCGACGTCCGCTTCCTCTGACAGGTAAAACCGGACGAACGCTTCCTGGCCCCGTATCGGGTTCGGGTAGCAGTAGGACTTCGAAGCAGGCAGGAGTTCAGTCGTTTCCGGGGGAGGCGTGATCGCTCCGACGGACCGGCTTTTGTTCCCGTTGCTCGCGTCGCTACCCGACTCACCCCAGTAGACGGTGTTGCCCGTGAGCGATGGGTCGAGTCGGTCCAGGTGCCAGAGATGGGCAGAACCGGATTCGGTAAACGCGACCAGTTCGAGCAGGCCATCCCCATCCAGGTCGCTGATCAACGGTGAGGTCGATACGGCGCCGGCTGCGAGGATCGGGAAACCGGGTAGAGCCGTTCCAGATGCATTCAGCGCGTAGATCGCGCCCGTTCCGGTGGCGATGATCAGGTCGGTCGTGCCGTCACCATCGAAGTCGCCCGTTACCGGGGGGGCCTGGATGAGGCCGACGTTGTCTTTCAACGGAAGAGGAATCGGTGTGTCCGACTGAGGGATGCCGTTGTATCGAACGACCCAGACCCTACTGTCTCCTCCGAACAGAATCTCTTGGCGACCGTCTCCATCCAGGTCTGTCAGGATGTGAGATGAACCGGCGCCTCCGTTGACGGGACGGCTGACTGTGGGGTCCTGGTCTTGTCCGAAGATGGATACCGATCCGTCTCGGGAGAGCGCGATGGCTTCGTCTCCGCCGGATTCGTCCAGGTTGCGCACCAGGATCGCGCCGACGGGTTCATCTACTGCCCCCAGGTTGGAGACAGTACCGGTCACGTCGATACTGGAGATCTGACCGGAGGCATCCAGGGCGATCAGTTCATTGCCGCCGTTCCCGTCCACATCGCCGAAGCTAAGGCCGACGATTGCGCTCAAACCGATGCGAGCTTCGCCAGACGGTCCGCCAAACACACCCCAGCGTACCGATCCATCCGCGTGTCCCCAGACGTCAGTCGACCCGATCTCCGGAAAGGGCGCGATCAGTGGCATCGTCGAGGGTGCTGCGATATCGGCAGGCGCCGACCGTCCATCGGACCACATCGCGGCTGAAATCCCATCGGTAAACAGGATGTCTAAGCCCGGAGATCCGTCAACCGGACCAAGGGCCGGTGTGCGGGTGGCTTCGTAGCCCGCCAGAGGCCGCTCGCTTCCCGTGAGTGTCCAGGCCGAACCTTCAGCGTTCAGAATCGTCATCACGCCTTCGATCGAGCCAGCCTTGGGTGCGATGCCAGTCAGAGCATTCGTCTGACGCCTCGGCCAGTCGTCCTGTTGCTGTGTGAACCGTATGGCGATGTCCATGACCTCGCCTGGCGCGCTCAGCACTTCAATCTCGATGCCAGAGGCATAGCCCAGGTTGTTCGCAGTGCTGGGGGTCGTGTCGGGACCAATCCGTGTCAAGTTGCCGACGTAGTACGGATCTAGAGGCCCACCGGAAATATCCGAAAAGGAGATGATCCCGCTCGTGATGACCCGGCTCGCAGACGTGTTGCCGATGTCTTCCAGGCCGTCCGCCTCTTCTAGGGCAATGCCCTTTCGGTATAACCCGACAAGCCCGTCGAAGTGCGTCCTGAAATCGATGTTGCTGTTCACCGCTTTACCATCGACACTCCCGCGAACAACCGCATCGTCGACGTGCCAGATCAGGATTCCTGATCCGGGGATAAACGCGTCGTAGTCGTCGTTGGACGTCCAGACGCCCGAAGTCCCGTTCGAGAACGTGATCGTGGGGCGCCGGCCCTCTATGGCCAGGCGGGACATTCTGTTTTCGATCAGGAAGTACTCGTCCGCCGTGATAGGGACGCGGACGGCACGTGGTGCAGTCGACGCCGAGTGAGATGAGGCGACGGAAAGGGTCGTGTCCTGACGCACCTCGACCGGCTCGAGCCAGCCCAGCCGGGCGCGTGACCACGCGGTCAACAGGGAAGGGATGTATCCGACGAGCAGGGTGTCAGACGGATCACCGGACAGATTGCTCAGGCCCAGCCGCGCGGAGGAACCGAAGGCGATGTTCCCCGTGTCCATGAGACTCCAGTCGCCGATTGCGGGGAGTCCGTCCTCGGGATTGTCCAGTCGCGGTAAGCCCAGCTGATTCGCATAGAAGCGGGCAAGGATCCCGTTCAATCCTGCGCGACCGTCCCGGCCACCTGCCTCGGGTACCAGCATGCCGCTTTCGATCGAACGCCCACCTCCGTCGACAACGATCGGTCCTTGTATATACGTGTTGAGGTCATCCAGGTCGATGAAGGCAGAGGTGATGTCGTTCAGCTCGTTGCTGGACTCGCCCCCGAGACCGGCGTGGATAACGATGACGTCCGTGTAGTCGGGAAAATCGAGCGCGGCCCCCTCCTGAGCGTCGGCGGCGAGGATTCCGTCACGGAAGAGTTCGACGATCCGCTGATTGATCTCTTGGCGCGTTCGCCCGTTGCCATACTCGATCAGCGGTTTCTCGAGGACGTAGCTGTCGTTCTCCCCGGCCGGGAGGACGTCGTATTCGATCTGGAGACGCCCGCCCGACACCGTCCCGAAATAATGGGCAAGCGCCTGCATATGGGCCTGGAAGTAGGAGCGATTGTGCGGGGGCGTGTCGAACGGGAAGCGGAAGTCGGCAGAAGCCTCTTCGAACGTACGAAGGTCGAAGGTACCGTCGCCACTGGTGGTCTCGTCGTCAGGCGACTCCTGCGGGAACGAGACACGGAGCGCGAGCACACGGCGCACCTCGACGGTCTGGGCGAGAGGGTTGCCCGATCCGATCAGGAGTGCCGCGGTGGCAATGAAAAAGCGTCCGAGCCACGCACCTCGGCGTGGGCCCGGACGCCTGATCTGATGTTCGCCTTGGTTCACTTCTCAGGATTGATCAGAATGTGAATCCGCCCGAGAACCGGAAGACGTTCCGAACCGCCGTTCCTCCGTTCGCGAAGTAAGCCAGGTCGAAGTTCGCCCAGTCATACTTGAGGCCGAACCCGAAGGTCGGCGACTTACGGTTGCCGTCGTGATCGAACGTGTAGCCGGCGCGGACCGCGAAGGACGTCACCTCGGAGAGTCTGTATTTCCACTCACCACCGGCGTGATAGTCCATGTCCTTCAGCTCTTCGCTCACGGTGCCATCACTCCAACCGGAGATGAACGATCCGAACCCTTCATCCGGGAGTGGTTTGTAAACGTCGGCGGCGATCAGGAAGGAGTAGTTCTCACGGTTCAGGAACTGCCACCCGAACCCGATGGTGAACGTCTGAGGGAGCGGGTCCGCCTGGTCGGCATCGATAAAGGTCATGTTCGGACCGACGTTCCGGAGGGACCAGCCGAGCGAGAAGGTACCGGGCTTCCAGAGGAAGCCGACATCCGCTCCGAAGCTGGTTCCCGTGCCGCTGCCCTGCTCGGCGCCGGCGCCGGATCCCGCGAGGTTTTGATGGATCAGTTTGGTGGTGATTCCGAGCGAGAGCGATTTGGTGATGTATGCGCCGTAGGACACGCCGAACGCCACGCCGAAACTCGTGAACGTGCCCAGATCCTGCCCCTGTTCGTCCGTCCTGAACTGGGTCCCGAGTGAGGTGTAGATCATGCTGATGCCGAAGTTGCCGACGCCGCCGAAGGGCTGTGTGTAAGCCCCGAAGGAGGTGAAGATGTCGTTGGCGAGCGATGGGACCGGCCGATACATCGTCGTGCTCAGCGAGCGCAACTCGTCGTTGGCGAGGGCGGCCGGGTTGAAGAACGTCGCATCGGCGTCGTCCACGATGGCAACGTAGGCGTCACCCATCCCACCGGCGCGCGCGCTGGGCGAGAACAGCAGGAAGTTCGCCGCTGCACGACTTTCGGGGGTCGCTTCGGCTATGCCGGTTGAAAGGACAGCGAGGCACGCGGCTGTCAGCAAGCTCTTGATTTGCCAGCTCTTACGAGAGGTTGGCATGGTCGGATTCCTCCTTGCAGCACCACTTGAGATGCCTGTGTGAAGGGCAATCGGGGAGGGAGATTCACACGCGAGAAAAACGCGTGTGAGAAAGCGATGTTCCGGGAATTCTTTTTGACCGCAGAGATCACGTGAGGCACTGCGGTGGAATACCACGATGCTCTCATCACCGGCGGGAAAAGCGACCCAGCACTCCCAAAGGTTCCTGGCCCTGGTTTGACCCAGACGACCGCCCATTTCGTTGCTCGGGCGTAGTGCTAGGAGCGGTCAAAGCACAACGCCCTGAATTAAGGAAATTCCAGGGAAAAAGCCAAAACCTTTAGCGAGTTGCGATAGGCGCTCTCCTGGTGGAGGAATTCGACAGTTGTTCGGTTTGAGGCGCTTTTCCTATATTCGGAAAGGTTGCGCACAAGGGATGTGACGCAAATTACGCGCCCGTAATATAGTAAGGATCGACCGATGATCAGTAAGGATTTTCTCGATATCCTGGCCTGCCCGGAGGACAAAACGCCCGTAGAACTGGCGGATCAAGCCCTGGTTGACGAACTTAACCGACGGATTGAGGCCGGCGAACTCAAGAACCGGGGTGGAGAGACCGTGGAGACCAAGATGGATGCCGGCCTGGTCCGGGAGGATGGTGCGTATCTCTACCGGATCGAAGACGACATCCCGATCATGTTGATCGATGAAGCGATCGCCCTCGAAGGGATCGCCCCCTCTAGTTAACTATCGTCTCGGGCGGCGTTTACGCCAGTTATGTTTCTGTGACGCACGACGCCCAGCCTCAAGGCTGACGCGCACGGCCGACGTCGGTTCCCTCGATTTCTAGCCGCCGCGCCGGATGTTCCGGTGGGGCGGCTTTCTGTTCACAGGTGAGCGTGGGATCAAGGATACCCATCATCCTGCTCGTGGTCCTCTGTGCCTGCGAGGCCAGGACTGAGCCGAAGAAACGTGAGGCCATCAGTCCGGCCGACCGGGGCAGTGTGTCCTGGCTCGATTCGGAAGATTCCTCCACCTGGACGGAATCCGACCGGCCCTTTCTGCTGTTTCTCCACGCCGAGCGATCGCCCTGGTCCCGGCTGATGATCCAGGATGTCTTCACCGATCAGGAGGTCGCGCGGGAGATCGGGCGGATCACTCGGCCCGTTTGGATTGACGCCGATCTCAGGCCTGATCTGGTGGACCGATTCGGGCTGGGATCGATACCCGGGCTGGGAGTGCTGACCCGCGATCTCACCTGGATCACAGGTTCTGGCTTCATGGGGCGGGAGGATGTCGTCGACTTGCTTCGCCGGATCCGGATTCTGCATGACATTCCAGAACGGCGAACCGACCTGGAGCGAGCGCGCGCCAGGCTCTTGCGACGTCGACCTATTCCGTCTGGGGCGTGGGCCAGGACTGCCACTCGCTCGGACATTCTGAGTCGCCTGTCCGGAGCCGTCGATGCGGCCGACCATCCGTCGATCGAGGCCAGACTGTGGTCGGTGGAGAGAGGGGCATCAGACGGAGGGGCTTGGGCGGAAGCTATTCGGAAAGGGATGGATGCTGCTGACGGCCCGATCGTCGATGGTGGCCTGGATGACCTGGCGGCAGAGCGGGATCCGACGGTGTCCCTGGCGAGGAATGCCGGCATCCTGTATGGCCTTGCCGGCATAGCCGCTAACAGACAATCTGAGGAACTGGCGAGCGTTGCCGCGCAACTCTATTTGAGGGTGACCGAGCGACTGTACGACGAGGCGTCCGGGCTGTTCCTGGCAGGAGACGTTTCGACTGCAGACTCCAGCGGGACCGCATATAAGGTGGACTTACGGACACCCACTGCGGAGAACGCGCTGATGGTCTCTGCAATCTGCCTGCTTGAGACGGTTCGACCAATCGAAGATTCTCGAGTGGTCGGGCTGGGCGTGCTAGATCGGTTGATTGCCATCAGGCTTGTCGATGATACTGTTGTGAGAGTGGACTCGATCCGTTCCGCACCTCAGATTGCCGATGCCGCTCACCTCGCCCGTGCCTGTATTGACGCGGCCGCGGCCTTCGGGGACGATCGGTATCGTCAGACCGCGCGAAGCATCATCGATCGTGCGACTGAGTCACTTGTTCGGACTGAAGCAGGGGTAAACCCGTGGGAAGGGTTCCACCCGATCGGAGCAGATAATCTCTATGGTTCTGGCGTTGGTGTGATGGGACAGGTTCTGTTGAGACTGAGAGTTGACGACAGTGACGAAAGCACTGAGGCACTTGTGGACCAGGTATGTCGCGAGGCGGTCGCCCGTGAGCCGGAACGACTGGCCAGGCTCGGCGCCGTTGGCAGGTCGCTCGACAGTTTTGGGAGGGAATAAGCGTGTCATCTGAAGCCGAACAGCGTCCTACACTGATTGTCGGAGCCTCTGGAAGTCTCGGGACACGTCTCACGACCCTCCTCCCTGGAGCGGTTGGTAGCTCTCGCTCGGGATCACCGCACGAGAAAATGGACATCACCGATCCAGAGCAGGTATCGGGAGTGATCGGACGGCTCGAACCGGCATGCGTGATCAATACGGCGGCGATGACGAGCGTAGATGGATGTGAGCGCGATCCCGACGCGGCGACGCGTATCCACGTGGACGGGACGGCGAACCTGGTGTCGGCGTGCGAGTCGGCCGGAAGTCGCCTGATCCACCTGTCCACCAACTACGTGTTCGACGGGGCGGAAGGGCCGTATGCCGAGGAGGACTCGACCCATCCGCTGAGCGTCTACGGGCGGACGAAGCTGGAGAGCGAGTGGATTGTTCATCAGGGAAGCTGCGCGGGCCTCGTGTTGAGAACCGCCGTCTTCTATGGACCGGAGGGCGAGCGGCCGAACTTCGTGACGTGGGCCATTGGCGAACTGGCTCAGAACAAGGAGATCCGGGTGGTCACGGATGAGTGGGCCAACCCGACCTTCGTGCCCGATCTGGCAGAGGCCATCCATCAACTGACGGCGGAGGGGACGGAGGGCGTCCTCCATTTAGCCGGACCTGATTACTTCACGCGGTACGAGATGGTTATGACTTGCTGCGACGTGCTCCGGCTCGATCGAGCGCTCGTCCACCCGATCCAGTCCGCCGATCTGGGTCAGGATGCGGCCAGACCGCCCCGCGCCGGGCTGAAAACGGATGCCATCCGGGCGATCGTCGGAGAGGTCTTCCGCCCCTTTGCTGAGAATCTCCAGCGGCTCGCCACGGACATCGGTGATGTGCGGACCTGGGCGACAAACCGTCGCTGAACGGCCTCCCTGGGCGAGCGGTCGTCCATGGCCTCTTTTCGCCTAAGCTACCTCAAAAGCAATACTTACGGACGCTTAATCTCTTGACACCCTCCCGTGTGTCCGCTAAGTTAGCTCGTCATTTTCGAATCCCCTTGATCCTTTCTGGCGGGTTTCTAATGCCCCAATCCTCATACCGACATTGTGCGCAGATTGTCGTCACTCTCCTCTTTTGGACGGCACCGAGCGATGGAAGGGAACCCCGGGTCACCTCCTACCAGCAGGCAGAGGCCTTCGCTGAGGTCGGAGACATTGTACGTCATCATTATTACGAAGATACGGACGCCGTCGAGTTGTTCCACGGTGCCATCGAAGGATACTTGTCGAAGCTGGATCCGCATTCGACGTATATCACCCCGGAGCAGCTTCGAAAGACCCAGGAGCGACTTGAAGGGGCGTTCGAAGGGATCGGGATCTACTTCGACCTGATCGACAACTTCCTGACAGTGCTGTCGCCGATCGATGGTTCACCCGCTCACTCCGTCGGTATGTTGCCAGGCGACCGGATCGTCAGAATCGATGGCAAGTCGGCCGTTGGCATTAAGTCTCCCGACGTTGAGGATCGGCTGAAAGGGCCGAAGGGGAGCACCGTCCGCGTGTCGGTCCAGCGTCAGGGCTTCCAAAAGCTGCTCGAGTTTGATATCGTTCGCGACCGGATCAACGTGCCTAGTGTGCCCTATGCTTTTGTCGTGGCGGACAATGTTGGATATGCGAAGGTGAACCGATTTTCAGGCAGAACGACGGATGAGATCCGCGATGCTGTCGGACGTCTGATCGGAGACGGGATCGAGAAACTGATTCTGGATCTGCGCGGGAACGGCGGTGGCTTCCTCGAACAGGCGGTATCGGTGTCTGACCTGTTTCTGGAACCTGATCGGCTCGTTGTCTACACGGAAGGTCGGCGGAGAGGTTCACGGGAGGATCATTACTCGACCCACGATCCCGTGATTCCCGCGTCGATGCCCGTGATCTGTCTGGTCAACAGCAGCAGCGCGAGCGCCGCTGAAATCGTGGCCGGTGCCCTGCAGGACTATGACCGGGGCTTGATCGTGGGCCACACGACATTCGGCAAAGGGTTGGTGCAGAAGCAGTATCGGCTGAAGAACGGTGGGGCGCTGTTGTTGACGGTCGCGAAGTATATGACCCCGAGCGGGAGACCGATCCAGCGTCCCTTCGATCAGGATCGTCACTCCTACCTGGAAGCGGGTCACGACGACTACGATCCGAATGTCGATCCTGATAGCACGACGGCGAAGCCCATCTATTACACGGAGATCCTGCATCGTGAGGTGTACGGGAGCGGGGGGATTTCCCCGGACGTGGTGGTCTCGGCGGATTCGCTCTCATCCTTCGAGCGGACGCTGGCCCGAAGCAACGTGTTCCTCGAGTTTGCCACTCGCCAGGCAACTGAGTTCACGTCGGACTTCGACTCGTTCGATGACTACTTCGGGAGATATCGACCCGGTCGTCGTGAGGTCAACGCCTTCAAGAAGTATCTGAAGTCGTTGCCTGAGGACCGACTTGGGGTGGAGGTTTCGGACCGTGCGGTCCGGGAGAGCGGCGATTTTATCAAGGAGCGGGTGCGACAACAGTTTGCGCAAATGCGCTGGGGGACTTATGCTGCGGGGCGTGTACTAATCGATCAGGACCCCGTGGTGACCAATGCGGCCGATCTGTTCGAGCGGGCGATCGCCCTTCTGGACAGCCGTGCCTACCACAGCGAGCGTCGTTCCCGGTCGGGTTCCGGCACGTTTGATAAGGTAAGATAGCGAAGGTGATCGAGGTTTTTGGAGGATTTGATGGCAGACAATGCGTCCGTTCAGAATGCGATTGAAGAACAGGTAAATCTCCCGCTGTCCAAAGCGGTCGAGATTAGCTTCAACAGCGTGAAGATTCGCTTTGGGCGATCGCTTATCACGGTCAGTGGTATCGTGCTGGCGATCGCTTTTCTAATGTCGATTTGGGTCAACACCGAGATCATCGACGGGCTGAAGGCCGCCAATGACTCGAAGATCGACCTGATTCTGCAGCAGAAGGGGATCGACACGGATCCTGACAGCGCGGCCGCGATGCAGGAGAAGTCGAAGAACAACTGGCTCGTGGTGCTGTCCCTCCTCGTCTGCCTCGTGGGAATTACGAACGCGATGTTGATGTCGGTTACCGAGCGCTTCCGCGAGATCGGCACGATGAAGTGCATGGGGGCGCTCGACGGGTTCATCATTAAGCTATTCCTGTTGGAGTCATCGTTCATGGGAACGGCAGGGACGATCCTGGGCGTGTTCGTAGGATTGCTGCTGTCCGTTGGGCTGTCTTCGCTCACGTATGGGTCGGTGATGTTCTCACACGTGCCCTGGGCGAGTGTGGCTGAGAGCGGCTTGCACTCGACGGTGATCGGGGCGACGCTTTCGGTGATGGGTGGGATTGTGCCCGCCTACCGAGCGGCCAAGATGGAGCCGGTAGACGCGATGCGTCTCGAGGTTTAGGCTTTACAAATCGATTCCCGCTCGTGCGGGGTTGACCGAAAAACGCTAGAAGAGGTCGAACGATATGGCGGTTGTACGCACACAGAGGGTGAAGAAGGTCTACGAGATGGGCGACTTGAAGCTCGAGGCCTTGAAGGGCGTCGATCTGGAAGTCGAGCAGGGCGAGTATCTCTCGATCATGGGCCCGTCTGGTTCAGGGAAGAGCACGCTCTTCAACATGATCGGTGGACTGGACAAGCCTTCTGACGGGAAGGTCTATATCGACGACGTCGACGTGGCCCAGTTGGATGCCTATGAGTTGGCGTGGCTGCGGTGCCGGAAGATTGGTTACATCTTCCAGTCGTTCAACCTGATCCCGGTGATGACGGCGCTCGAGAACGTGACACTCCCGATGGTGTTCGCCGGCCTCACGAGTGACGAGGCACGCGACAAGGGCGTCGACCTGCTGACGAAGGTGGGGTTGGGTGAGCGTATCTCCCACAAGCCGTACGAGCTCTCCGGCGGTCAGCAGCAGCGTGTGGCCGTGGCGAGAGCCTTCGCGAACGACCCAGCGATCATCCTTGCCGACGAGCCGACCGGTAATCTCGACCTGAACACGGGAACCGAGATCATAGAGTTGCTTCGTCTGATGAACAAGGAATCGGGGGTGACCGTGATTTCGGCGACGCACGATCACAAGATGCTGAGCGTATCAGACCGGGTCGTGTGGGTGCGTGACGGGATCGTCGACCGCATCATCAACCGTGAAGATCTCAAGATCGAGGTCGGCACGATCGACGGGCACGCGGAATAACGGGTTGACTCTGGTTCTCCGATTGGATACTGTTGACTCGTTGAACAACACCAATTGACTGTGACAGAGATATCATGATGCACGCAGGCAACAGCTATTACCGGCAGTTCGGTTTTCGTCGCTTCGGCTATTATTGGCCCGGAGTCCAGGAGACGCGCCTGCCCGCCTGATCGTGTGATCAACTGAGAGTAGGATCCATAGGCCGTGGGCAGTCGCCCGCGGCCTTTTTTGTTGCCTGAAATCGCTGAAAAATAGCATATTAGAGGCTTTTCTGGCGTCGCTGAACCGCCCGATTTCGACTATGACTTACCCATCCATCGACAAAGTCCGAGAACTGGCCGATCAGGCCCATCTGGTGCCGATTTCGCGGAAGATCCTCGCGGATACGGAAACGCCGCTTAGTGCCTACATGAAGGTGCGGTCAACGGGCGGACACACCTTTCTGTTCGAAAGTGTCGAGGGCGGCGAGAAGATTGGACGCTACTCGTTCCTGGGTGTCGATCCGTTCCTGGTGTTCCGGAGTCGTGGGCAGGGGATCACGCTGACGGATCTGCGTTCAGGAGAGACGACGTCGTATGTCGCGAACCCGATCGACGAACTGCGTCGCCTGATCGACGAGCACCGGTCGGTGCACGTGTCCGGTCTGCCCAGGTTTACGGGAGGCGCTGTCGGACACGTCGGCTACGATGCGATCCGTCTGGTCGAGGATATTCCAGATACCACAGAGGATGATCTCGATCTCGACGATATCGTCCTGATGTTCTTCGACACACTGCTGGCCTTCGACAACATCCAGCACGTGATCCACCTGATCTCGAACGTCCACACGGGCACGGATGACCTGCAGGCAGGATACGATGCGGCGGTCGCCAAGATCGACGCGTTGGAGGCAGCCCTGGCCGAGCCGCTGACGGCTCCGGTGACGAAGGGCTCGGGGGAATGCGTGATTCGTTCGAACACCGAGCGAGAAGCGTATCTGGAAAAGGTCGAGAAGTGTCGCGAGTACATCGTAGCCGGCGACATCTTCCAGGTGGTGCTGTCGCAGCGCTTCGAAACGGATGTAACCGTCGGGTCGATAGACATCTACCGGATGCTCCGGATGGTGAACCCGTCACCGTACAACTTTCACATCGAGCTCGGTGACGCACAGCTCGTGGGGTCTTCGCCTGAATTGCTCGTGCGCGTGGAAGACGGCGTGATGCAGGTCAGGCCGATCGCGGGCACCCGCTGGAGAGGCGAGTCTGAGGAGGAAGACCAACGGCTCGCGGACGACCTGCTGAGCGACGAGAAAGAGCGGGCTGAGCACATCATGCTCGTCGACCTCGGGCGCAACGACGTGGGGCGCGTGTCGAAGTTCGACACCGTTCGCGTGACCGAGCAGATGATCATCGAGCGCTACTCACACGTGATGCACATCGTGTCGAACGTGCGTGGCGAGTTGAGGGACGACGTCGACGCGCTGGATGCGCTGTTCGCGGGCTACCCGGCTGGCACCGTATCTGGAGCGCCCAAGATTCGGGCGATGGAGATCATCGACGAGCTGGAACCGACGCGACGCGGTCCGTATGCCGGATCCGTCGGTTACATCGACTTCTCCGGCAACATGGACACGTGTATCGCGATCCGGACGATGATCCTCAAGGGCGGCAAGGCGTATGTCCAGGCCGGTGGCGGCATCGTCTACGATTCTAAGCCGGACTATGAGTATCGTGAGACGGTGAACAAGGCAAAGGCGCTGTTTCGGGCCGTCGAACTGGCGGAACAGGGTGATCCGAACCTGACGGCGAGCGACCGATGATTCTCGTGATCGACAACTACGACTCGTTCACCTACAACCTCGTCCAGTATCTCGGGGAGCTGGGGTCCGAACTCGATGTGCGTCGTAACGACAAGGTGACGCTGGACGAGGTCGCGGACATCGCCCCGGAAAAGATCGTGGTGTCGCCTGGCCCCTGTACGCCGAATGAAGCGGGTATCTCCGTCAGCCTGATCGAGCGGTTCGCCGGGGAGATTCCGATCCTGGGCGTCTGTCTCGGGCATCAGTCGATCGGTCAGGCCTTTGGGGGCAAGGTGATCGGTGCGCCGGAGATCATGCACGGGAAGGTGTCCAAGGTACACCACGACGGGCGGACCATTTTCAATGGGCTGCCGCAGGACTTTATCGCGACACGCTATCACTCCCTGATCGTAGAGCGGTCCTCGCTACCCGATAGCCTCGAAATCTCCGCTGAGACGGATGACGGGCTGATTATGGGACTTCGTCACCGCGAACACGATGTCGAGGGCGTTCAGTTTCACCCGGAGTCGATCCTGACCGGTGAAGGCAAACCGCTGCTCAAGAACTTCGTGGATCAATAGGAGATCCGAACCATGACGATACAAGAAGCGATCGCTGGGCTGGTCGAAGGCAACGACCTGAAGCGCAAGGAGATGGTGTCCGTGATGAGCGCCATCATGTCAGGCGAGACGACGGACGCACAGATCGGGGCTTTTCTGACCGGGCTTCGGATCAAGGGTGAGACGGTCGACGAGATCCGCGGCGCCGCTGAGGTGATGCGTGAGAAGGCGGAGAAGGTCAAGACGTCACACTCGGTGATTGTGGATACGTGCGGCACGGGAGGGGATCACTCCAGCACATTCAACATCTCGACCACGGCCGCGTTTGTCGCGGCGGGATCCGGGTTGTGTGTGGCCAAACACGGGAACCGATCGATTACGAGCAAGAGCGGCAGCGCGGACGTGCTGGCGGCGCTCGGTGTGAATACAGAAGCGACGCCGGACAAGGTCGGCGAGTGCCTCGACGAGGTCGGGATCGGGTTCATGTTCGCCGTGACCTTTCACGGTGCGATGAAGCACGCGATCGGGCCGCGTCGAGAGCTGGCACCGACCCGCACGGTTTTCAACGCCCTTGGGCCGCTTACGAACCCTGCCGGAGCGACTCGCCAGGTGATCGGCGTCTACAGCGCCGACATGACCGAGACGTTCGCGAACGTGCTGGGCGGACTGGGCGCCGAACACGCGTTCGTCGTTCACGGTTCTGATGGGATGGATGAGGCGACGCTGACTGGTCCGACACGCGTGAGCGAACTGCAGGCTGAGTCCGTGTCGACCTACGACATCAAGCCTGAGGATTTTGGTTTGGAAACGGCTACTGCCGAGGACCTCGCCGGCGGTGAGCCAGATGAGAACGCGAGCATCACGCGAGCCATTCTGGACGGTGAAACGGGACCGAAGCGGGACATCGTTCTGCTCAATTCTTCATTTGCCCTTGTCGCAGGCGGAACGGCGGAGACGCTCGAAGAGGGGATCGAGGTGGCGGCCAAGACGATCGATTCTGGAGCGGCGAAAGAGAAGCTCGAACGGCTGGTGGAGGTGAGCAACAGCTAGCGATGTCGATTCTGGACGAAATCGTCGAGTACAAGCGCGCTTTCGTGGAAGAGCGAAAGGCGTCTGTGTCGATGGATCAGGTGATCGAGCAGGCGAATACCGCTCCACGTCCGCGGTCGCTGTTCGATCGTCTGTCCGACGCTGACGGCGTGGCCATCATCGCCGAGATCAAGAAGGCGTCTCCCTCGAAGGGGCTGATCCGCGAAGATTTCGATCCAGTCGCGATCGGGTCGATTTACGAGGCTAACGGCGCTTCCGCGATTTCGGTGCTGACGGATGAGAAGTACTTCCAGGGCGCTGACAGTTACCTGACCTCGGTTCATCACGAGGTCGACCTGCCGCTGCTGAGAAAGGACTTCACGGTTGACCCATATCAGGTATACGAGGCCCGAGCGATTGGGGCCTCTGCCGTTCTGCTAATCGTCAGCGCGCTCACCCCGGATGAACTGGCTTCGTTCCTCGATCTGACTCGTGAATTGGACGTCGATGCCCTCGTCGAGGTACATACCATCGAGGAGGCGAAGATCGCGTTGGACGCTGGGGCCGCACTGATAGGCATCAACAATCGCGACCTGAAGACGTTCGCCACCGATCTCGCCGTGACAGAGGGCGTCATCCCAACGCTGCCGGCAGACGCCCTGATCGTGAGCGAAAGTGGACTTCACACACGCGCGGACGTGGAGCGTGTTCGGGATGCCGGCGCGGACGCCATCCTGGTGGGCGAGAGCCTGATGCGGGAAGACGATATCGGCGCGAAGCTGTGTGAGTTGGCCGGAGGTGAATCGTGAAGACGAAGATCACGCTGTCAGACGACGAGATCCCGCGTCAGTGGTACAACATCGCTGCGGACCAGCCGACCCCGATGGATCCCCCTTTGCATCCGGGGACGGGGCAGCCCGTCGGTTCCGAGGACCTGGCGCCGATCTTTCCGATGAGTTTGATCGAGCAGGAAGTCAGCCAGGAGCGCGTCATCCTGTTTAACTGGTCGGGACACGGCCTGATGGACCTGGTTGGATACGACAAGTACTTCCAGGGCGAGCTGACAGACTATGCACTGCCCGATGAGGATCTGGAGAAGTTCGCCGCTTCGATGGCTGAGTTTCCGACACCGGGGAGTGTGGCATCGTGACACGGGTCAAGATCTGCGGCCTCACCAATGCCGAAGACGCACACGTTGCGGCTGAAGCTGGGGCGGATGCGCTCGGGTTCATCTTCTACCCGAAGAGCAAGCGCTTTGTGACGCCCGAACAGGTCAAGTCGATCGTCGCAGATCTTCCGCCGTTCGTGACGTCCGTCGGTGTGTTCGTGAACGAACCTCGCGATCGCATCTGTCAGATCGCAGATGACATCGGTCTGCGAGCCTTGCAGTTGCACGGTGATGAGACACCGGAGGACTGCCTCGGGTACGATCGACCGGTCATTCGGGCGTTACGGGTTGGGACGGGTTTCAGCGAGGCGGACATCGAGCCCTATGCATCGGCGGGGGTGGAGTCGTTCCTGCTCGACAAAGACAAGGAAGGGTTCTACGGCGGGACGGGTGAGACGTTCGACTGGGGAATGGCCGTGATGGCCAGATCGTACGGTCGCATCATCCTGTCCGGCGGCCTGACGCCGTTCAATGTCGAAGAGAGTATCCAGGTCGTACAGCCCTATGCCGTCGATACGGGCAGTGGTGTCGAAAAGGAAGCGGGTAAGAAGGATCACGACAAAGTCCGTGCGTTCATCCAGCATGCGATGAGCGTCGGTGTGGAGAACTGACGTGGATATACTCGAAGAACTGGCCTACCGCGAATGCGTCTTCCAGCAGACGGAAGGTGTGGGAGACCGTCTCGCCAAGGGACCGGCCAACATCTACCTGGGGGTCGATCCAACGGCCCCGAGCATGACGATCGGAAACCTGATTCCGGTGATCATGCTCCGTCGCCTGCAGATGGCTGGCCATCATCCGATCGCGCTCGTCGGTGGAGGCACCGGCTTGATCGGCGACCCCAGTGGGAAGGACCAGGAGCGGAAGCTGAATCCGGCGGCGGTCGTTGCCGAAAACACATCGAAGATGCGTGATGAGCTTTCACGAATGCTCGATTTCGAAGCGGCCTCGAACCCTGCGTCACTCGTGAGTAACCTGGATTGGCTGGGCGAGATCAAGATGATCGAGTTCCTGCGAGATGTCGGGAAGCACTTCTCGATCAGTTACATGCTGGCGAAAGAATCGGTGTCGTCCCGGATGGAAACGGGGATCTCTTACACCGAGTTCAGCTACATGATCTTCCAGGCGTATGACTTCCTAGAGCTGTATCGTCGCTACTACTGCGAGGTTCAGATCGGTGGCAGCGATCAGTGGGGGAACATTACGGCAGGGATCGAGTTGATTCGCCGTGAGCTTGGCGAGTCGGCCTATGGGTTCACGAACGCGCTGCTGGAGCGATCGGACGGCAAGAAATTCGGGAAGTCCGAAGAGGGCGCGATCTTCCTGAATCCCGAATTGACGAGCCCGTATCAGTTCTACCAATGGTTTATCAACGTACCCGATGCGGACGTCGTGAAGTTCCTGAAAATCTTCACGTTCCTCGAACCGGACGCGATCGACGAGCTCGCCAAAGGTGTTGAGAGCGCACCGGAGATGCGAGAGGCGCAGCGCGTCCTGGCAGAGGAAGTGACTGCCTTCGTTCACAGTGAAGAGGCGGCAAAGCGTGCGATCCACATTTCGGAAGCCCTCTTCTATGGCAACCTGAGCGAGCTGTCCGAGCAGGAAGTGGAGGAAGGGTTCAGTGACGTGCCATCGCATACGCTGTCCGGTCAGTCGGAGATAGGGCTGATCGACACGCTCGTCGAGGCAGGCGTGTCGTCGTCGAAGCGTCAGGCACGCGAGGATATCAAGGCTGGTGCGGTTTCGGTCAATGGCGAACGCCAGACCGATCTGGGGCTGAGCCTGACCGCGCAGGACACGCTGGCGGGCAAGTTCGTCGTGATCCGCAGGGGCAAGCACAAGTACTTACTGATTCGATGGGAGCGCTAGGTCGCGCGATCGTCGTAGCGGTCCTGCTCGCGTTGTGCGCGGGTGAGGGACACGCATGGACCAAAGGACGCCGGAGCCAAACGTTCGAAATTGGGCGCGTTTCGGGTCTCGTTCTCGACGGTCACCTGGACGATTGGGGGCAGGCCTTCAGGGCCGGTCCATTTGCTTCGGCAGAGGGCGGGGTTACGGATCCAACGGACCTTGATGTCACCGCTTCTATCGGATGGGCCGCAAACAGCCTCTGGTTTGGTGTCACCGTTCGGGATGACAACGCGGGGCCAGGTATCCGGTCCTCGTTGGAAGGCGACGCGATCACCATCAGGGTTTCTGACCGGTCGGACGAGACGCGGTTTCTGATCGTATCGGTCACACCCCCTGCCAGGGATGTGTTGCCCTCGCGTATCGAGGTCGATCCGAGAGGGTCGATCCAGCCGAGTGTCGATGCGGTGGTCCTGGAGACACAAGAAGGGTATACGGCAGAAATCCAGATCGACCTGAGTGCGTTTGGAGACGGAGCCGTTGGGCTCGAACTCGGCACTCAGGTGCAGATCCGAGACCGGGATCGGCGTGGGTCGGATGACGTCGTGTGGTTTCCGTGGGCCGACCTGTCGGTCAACATGGCGCACACCCTGCGATTGGCGGAGCACGCCAGCAGGCCCGTTCGCGGATTCGCTTTCGGGTCCTACCCGGCACTGCTGAGCACGCGGGTCGAAGTCGTCGCTGACTCGTCCCTTGCGGGGAAGACCATACGATTCGCAGATGGGGATGAGATCCTCTCCACCGGACGGTTGGAAGTGCGAGGGGGACGGGCCGTCGCAACACTGGATGCGGAGATGCCGCCGCTGGGACGGCCATATCGCAATCCCGCGGTGATCATCGAAGGCGAACGGCCGATCGGGGTGACGATACCCGATGCCGACGAGCGTCGGGCGTGGCAGTTCGGATGGCATCGCCTTCGGTTCATGCCTTACGCGTTCACGGGGTCTACGTTTCCGAAGGCGGTCTTCGAAGCCCCCCTGATGGCGCGGGACATGATCGGCCCGTATACGATCGAGACTGAGTACTACGATCGGAACTACGAGCGCGTCACCGAGGCCACTGAAGATGGCCGATACGGTGCGGTGGTCTCGATCAAAGCCGGTGACCGCACCTACAGGCGGTTTCGGACGCTCTACAAGTACTCGGGCTTTATCCCCTGGTGGGAGCGGGAGGTCGACGCGATGATCGACCTGCCGGAAGAGTTCGGGATCGACACAGCAGTGCTGGATGGAAAACGTGCGGTCGTCGCCGATCGGCTGAAGCTGATGTTCTGGTCGGGCCTATCACGCGACCAACGAATCGGTTCGTTCCTGGCAGGTCTGAGAGAGGCCGTTCCCGGCGAAGGGGATGAGGGGTTCTACGACGCGATCTGGGAACGCGATCGGCAGTGGTGGGTCGGGCTCAAGCGTAAGGTCTACGGTCAAACCCCGGTCGAGCCGATCAATGCCCCGACGGGCGTGTTCAAGGGACGTGCCCCGGAGCTCGTTTTCGGATCCGAGGAAGAGGCTGGCTTTCGTCCCGGGGTGGCAGCAGCGATTGACAGCTTATGTGACGCCTGGTGGGAACGATCCGGAGAACCGATGGTCGTCTGCGTCGCACGGGCAGGAAAGATCGCTCACCTGAAGGCCTACGGTCACCGGAACGAAAGACCGGTGACTCTGTCGACCCGAGCGCCGATCGCCTCGATGACGAAGCTGCTGGCGGGCGTCCAGATGGCGATCGCCATCGATCAGCGCAGAGTCGACCCGGATGCGTCGATCGCAACATACCTGCCGGCATTCGAAGGTGTCAGCGGGGCGGATGGGCTGTCCGTTCGGTCACTGCTTACGCATACGAGTGGCCTCGAGGGCCACTGGGGAGACGAAGAGCACGACTTCGAGGAACAGATCGCCGGATACGTGCCGCAGATGGAAGTGGGCCGGACGTATAAGTATGGGGGAACAGGATACGCAATCGCGGGGAAGGTGTTGGAGGCCGTCAGCGGCGAAGCCCTGCCCATCTACCTGAAGCGACATCTGCTCGAACCACTCGGCTGTGTGGATACACGCGTCTCCGGCACGCATCAGGATGGTCAGAGTACGGCTCTGGATCTCGCGCGAATCGGGCAGCTGCTCCTGAACGGGGGGGCCTACGGTGATTTCAGGTTCTTCGAATACGAAGCCCTTCAGGAACTGTTGCCAGCGCCCCTGAGCAAGCATCTGCCCGGCACCTATCGCGTGCAGGGGTTGGGCACCCGGATGTTCAGCGACGAAGGCCTGAGCGAACACACTTACGGACATGGGTCTTCGTCGTCGACGATCTTTCGCGTCGATCCCGAGAACGATCTGGTTGTGACGGTCGCCCGTTGGCGGCCCGGAGCAGATTATGAACACTACAAGCGTCGACTGTTCGACACGATCGGCTCGTATTTTCCCCCAAAGACCGAGACCGACACAAGCCTGAAAGGCAATTGAGCATGGCAACACTCGTCAGCCCAGATCTCCCCGATGCCCGAGGCCGCTATGGCCCGTATGGGGGACGCTATGTACCGGAAACCCTGATGGCGCTCCTCGATGATCTCGAGGAAGCGTATCGGGAAGCGAAGGAGGACCCGGAGTTCCAGGCCGAACTCGACTGGTATCTGAAGGAGTTCATCGGACGGCCGACGTCGCTTTACTATGCGGAACGGCTGACTGAGCATCTGGGCGGGGCGAAGATCTACCTGAAGCGCGAAGACCTGGCGCATACGGGCGCGCACAAGATCAACAACTCGATGGGGCAGATCCTGCTCGCCCGCCGGATGGGCAAACAGCGAATCATCGCCGAGACTGGCGCTGGACAGCACGGCGTAGCGACGGCGACCGTCGCAGCGATGTTCGGGCTCGAGTGCGAGATTTACATGGGAACGGAGGACATGGCGCGGCAGGCGCTGAATGTCTTCCGGATGCGACTACTGGGCGCTAAGGTCACCGGCGTCGACTCAGGCAGCAAGACGCTCAAGGACGCGATCAACGAAGCGATCCGCGATTGGGTCACGAACGTAGACTCGACGTTCTACATTTTCGGTTCTGTCCTGGGGCCGCATCCCTATCCGATGATCGTGCGCGACTTCCAGCGGGTGATCGGGGTGGAGGCAAGAGAACAGATTCTCGAGGCCGAGTGCAAACTTCCGGATTGCCTGATCGCTTGTGTCGGTGGCGGTAGCAACTCGATCGGGTTGTTCCATCGCTTTCTCGAAGACGAGGACGTCAGGATGATCGGGGTGGAGGCCGGTGGTCACGGGATCGAATCCGGTGAACACGCCGCTCGTTTCCAGGGCGGAAAGCTGGGTGTCCTTCACGGCGCTCAGATCTATCTGCTGCAGGATGAGGACGGTCAGATAGCCCTTACGCATTCGGTTTCGGCGGGACTGGATTACTCAGGTGTTGGGCCCGAGCACTGCTATCTGCGTGACAATGACCGGATCGACTACGCTTACGCTACGGACGACGAAGCGCTCGAGGCGTTCCAGTTGTTGAGCCGCCTCGAAGGGATCATTCCCGCACTCGAGAGTTCGCACGCGATCGCAGAGGTGTGCAAGCTGGCCCCGACGATGGCGAAGGATCAGGTTATTGTCGTGAATCTTTCCGGGCGAGGGGATAAGGATGTGCAGCAGGCTGCACGGATGATCGAAGGGATCGAAGATTCGGTATGAGTGCCATCACAGAGACATTCGAACGACTCAAAGCAGACGGCCAGACCGGATTCATCCCGTTTGTCACGGCGGGTGATCCGGATCTCGAGACGACGCGGGAGCTCGTCGTCGAACTCGCCAACCGAGGGAGCGACGTGATCGAACTCGGGATCCCGTTTTCTGATCCTCTCGCGGACGGCCCGACAAATCAGGCTTCGGCTCAGCGGGCACTCGAAGCGGGGACCACGCTGGAGGGCGTCTTTCAGTGCGTCGAGGGAATTCGGAAGGAGACGGACGTCCCCCTTATTTACATGACCTATTACAATCCGGTCCATCAGTACGGGTTGGAGGCCTTCGTTAAAAGATGCGCTGCGGTCGGCGTCAATGGGGCCCTTGTGACTGATCTTCCTCCCGAGGAGGCGGACAACTATTGCCAACTGATGGTTGAAGCCGGGCTGGATACGGTCTTCCTGCTCGCGCCGACATCGCGTGACTCGCGAATCCGGATGGTGACCGACGCGGCGACGGGCTTCGTCTACTATGTTTCCCGGGCAGGCGTGACCGGCGAACAACAAGCCCTTGCCGATTCGCTTGTTTCGATGGTCGAACGGATCAAGGGCTTCACGGAGAAGCCACTTGCCGTCGGGTTCGGGATCTCGTCTCCCGAGCAGGCTGCAGAGGTTGGTGAACACGCGGATGCGGTGGTGGTTGGAAGTGCTATTGTGCGCCGGATCGCAGAGAAAGGAGGCGATTCCGATCTGGTACCTCAGATCGGGGACTTTGTCGCCTCCCTGATGGAACCGTTGAAGACGAAAGCTGTCAGTTGACCCAATGATGCCCGATGAGTCGGGTGCAGGGGATCGTTATGGATCTTGAGCATTGGCGTGGTCAGATTGACCATCTCAATCGTCGCCTTGTCGAACTGCTGAACGAACGCGCTCGCTGTGCGATCGAAGTCGGCAAGATCAAGCGTGCGGAGGGTAAGCCGCTCTACGCTCCTGAACGCGAGACCGCCGTGTTGAATCAACTGAAGGAGCTGAATCAGGGGCCGTTTAGCGATGATGCGGTCCAACGGATTTTCAGGCAGATTATCGACGAGACGCTCCGCCTCGAGCAGGATCACGCCGAGGAAGAAGAGCGCTAGTCGAGATAAAGAGTGGTTAAGGACCGTCCCTCGGTACACCCATCGCCTCCCGGGTCGATGGGCACTCGGGATGAACGGTGTATATACTTTCTGAACGTCCGGGGAAACCCCGGAACTCAATACTGTTAGAGGAATAAGAATGTCATTTGAACTTATCGGGGAGATTCCGCTTCCTGAAACGATTCGAGAGATGCACCCGGTCACCCCGGAGATGCAAAAAATCAAGGCACGACGCGACGCAGAGATTCGGGACATCTTCCTGCGTAAGTCGAACAAGATGTTGCTGATCATCGGGCCCTGTTCGGCTCACAATGAAGATGCGGTGTGCGAGTATGTGAGCCGGTTGGCGAAGCTTCAGGATGAGGTGAATGACAAGCTCGTCCTGTGTCAGCGTGTCTACACCAACAAGCCGCGGACGACAGGAGAGGGTTACAAGGGCATGGCCCATCAGCCGGATCCCGAGAAGGACCCGGATCTGGTTGAGGGGATCGTGGCGATCCGCAAGATGCACATCAGGGCGTTCTGCGAATCCGGATTGACTGCCGCTGATGAGATGCTTTATCCGGGCAATTTTCCGTATCTCGAAGATGTACTGAGCTATGTGGCTGTTGGGGCCCGGTCTGTCGAGAATCAGGAACACCGGCTGACCATTAGCGGGCTGGATGTGCCGGCGGGGATGAAGAACCCGACGGGCGGAGACATCAGCGTGATGCTGAACGCCATCCGGGCCGCGCAGATCCCGCACGAGTTCACGTATAACCGGTGGATTGCCCGGACGGAGGGGAACCCGCTGGCGCACGCGATTCTCAGGGGCTACGTGGACGCATCGGGGAGGAGCTTCCCGAACTATCACTACGAGGATCTGGCCTTTATCTCCGAGCAGTACATGAGCCGGGGACTGGAGAATCCGATCCTGATCGTGGACACGAATCACAACAACTCGAACAAGCAATTCGCTGAACAGCCGCGAATCGGTCTCGAGGTGATGAGAAGCCGTCAGAGCTCGAACGAAATTAGAGACATCGTTCGCGGGATGATGGTCGAGAGCTATCTCGTTGAGGGGAGTCAGGGCGTTGAAGACGGGGTGTTCGGTAAGTCGATCACCGATCCGTGTCTGGGCTGGGTCGACTCTGAGCGGTTTGTGAAGGATCTGGCGGAGCGCGTCTAAACCGGGTAGTTCGGATGTCTGATCCCGACTTTACAAACGATACGATTGCGATCGCCGGTGTCGGCCTGATCGGGGGATCCCTCGGGCTGGCGTTCAAGCGAGCGGGGATCGGAAAACGCATCATCGGGATCAGTCGGGCGAAGACGATCGATCGAGCTATCACCAGCGGCGCTGTCGACGACGGCGTTCCTTACGAGTCGCTATCGTCGGCTGCCGCCCAGGCGGACGTGCTGTTTCTGTGTACACCGATCTTGAGAATCCTCGAGATGCTGCCGGAGACACTCGAGCACTCGAAGGCGGGCTGTATCGTCACCGACGTCGGGAGTACGAAGGCCGCGGTCGTGGCAGCGGCTACCGATACCGGGCGGACGGATGTGACCTTTATCGGTGGGCACCCGATGGCGGGGTCGGAGTGGAAGGGAGTTGATGCTGCCGACCCGTTTCTGTTCCAGAACGCTATATACGTGCTGACACCGCCCGAAGGTTGCGATCGTGAGCCTGTCGACCGGCTGGGTGCGATGGTCACGCGGGTCGGGGCACACGTCATAGAGATGGCTCCTGATACGCACGACCGGATGGCGGCTGCGATCAGTCACGTCCCGCAGATTATGGCCACCGCACTCGTCGGGTTGGTCGGACAGATGAACGAGAAGGATGGCCTTGCCCTCAAGATGGCGGCGGGCGGATTCCGTGATATGACTCGGATCGCCTCCAGCCCGTATGCGATGTGGCGAGACATCTGTCAGACGAACGCGGTACCGATTCGCGAAACCATCGATGCGTATGTTGCAGCCCTGAACGTTGTGAAGGACCGGATAGAGGATCCGTCGCTCGAGCAGTCGTTCTCGTACGCAAACGACGTGAGAGATCGGATCCCAAAGGATTCGAAGGGGTTTCTGAACCCGCTGTCGGAATTGATGCTAGTTGTAGAGGATAAACCGGGTGTGATTGCCGAAGTGGCGACGGCTTTGGCGAACGCGGATATCAACATCCGAGACATTGAAGTTCTGAAGGTTCGTGAGGGTGAAGGCGGTTCGATTCGGCTCGGATTGAGTTCTGACGAAGACAGGCAGAAGGGCAGCCGAATCGTGACCGACCTTGGATATACCGTTCTATCGAGGTAGTGAGATCGTATGGCTGAAGTGGTAGAGGAACGGGAAGAGGCCGTCGAGCCTGTCCAGCGGGTTCGAAAGCTGGAGGGCTCGGTCGACGTTCCGGGTAGTGAACCGGTGTCCGTTCAGGCGTTGGCGCTTGCCGCGAAGGTATCGGGGGAGTCTACGATCGCCCGTTGTGCCACGACACCCGGTGTCAGACGGTTCGCAGAGCAGTTGGGCCAGCTGGGTGTGTCGGTGACCTTCGATGGCGAGACGGTCACCGTGACCGGCGGCGACCTGCAACAGCCGGAGGGGGAGATCGCGGCTGAATCTGTCGAATCCTACGCTGCGTTCGCTGGTTTGGGGATCGGTCGGTCAGCGGTCCTGACCGGGGAAGAGGTGTTCAAAGCCGATGCTGGCCGGATCCTGGATGTGCTGAACGGGTTCGACGCGGTCGTCCGTCACGCCGAGGATACTCCGTTTCCAGCTGACCTCGGGAAGGTGTTCCCCAAGCCGGGTACCTATCAGCTCGGTCAGCCTGACTCCAACGTGAAGACTGCGCTCTTTCTTGGCGCGCTGGAGCAGGAAGGGACGTTCGAGCTTCAGCAAGGCCTGTCCGGAGAGGATGATCTCGAAGTCCTGTTTCGTCGAGCGAAGGGTAAGCTGGAGAAGGGGCGGATCGAGGATGCGGATGGGTATCAGATCGTGTATGAGGGCCCTCAGACCTTGGAGGGAAGGGACCATGAGCTTCCGGGTGATGCGACGGGGACGTTGTTCATCCTGGCCGCAGCGGCCTGTCGTCCCAAGTCAGAGGTTGAGGTGCTCCATGCCGGGAGCGATTGGCGAACACGGCGACTGATCGATCTGCTCCGCCGATTGGACCTCAAGATCCAGATCGAGAAGACGCGAACGGGATCAGGATTCAGCACGCGGACCCTGAAGGTGTCATCCAGCGACCTACGTCGCATCAAGATCGCGGACGAGTATGCCGAACTGTTCATGGACGAAGCTCCGACATTTGCGGTCGTCGGAGCCTGTGCGATCGGTGAGACGGTCATTCGGGATATTGCGCCGCTTCGGGAGGGGGATCGGGATGTGATCGCCCTGACTGTCGAGGGGCTTCGCCGGATGGGTGTCAGGGTGGGCGAAATGCCGGACGGTCTGGTTATCCAGGGGTTGAATGCCCTACAGGGCTCTGAGGTCGACGCTGGAGGAGATCCTCGCGTCGGCATTGCTTTCACGATCGCTGGGATGGCCGCGGAAGGTGAAACGCGTGTCCTGAATCCGGGTCCAATTGAGGAAACCTATCCTGGCGTTCTGTCCAGGATCGAATCTGTAGCCGTAGCCGGGAGATCATAATGAGAGTGCTATTCAAGCTGACGCTGATGCTGATGCTCTGCGTCCTGGGCGGAGTCGCCTTTATTCGATATGCCTACGGGTGCTCGTGGCGTGAGAGTTTCGACATTGCCGATCAGTTTTTGGAAGATGTGTTGGGCTAGTTGGTGTATCCGTAGACGACAAGTAGAGACGAAAAGCGCAGGAAAAAGGCGCGTGGGGCTTGGGGCAACCAGATCTGCCACAACTGCCTGAGCGACATTGATCGGATGTCCGCTCCCCTCTACCGCAAGGGGGAAAGGACGGTTGCGCTGAAGCAGCATGGAGGCGGAACCCGGTGAGGGCCGAGACCCGGAAGTGATTAGCTTCCTTTGACACGGGCCATCGACACGCAGGCGGAGAGAACAGGAATCCATTGAATATCAAGGCGTCAAGCCAGGTGCTGGGGGTGATCGGGGATCCGATTGCGCACAGTTTTTCGCCTGACATGCATAACGCGGCGATCGACGCCCTGGGTGTCGATTTTTGCTATGTGGCGTTTCACGTCTCACCCGACAGGGTGGGGGAAGCGGTGAACGGGCTTCGTGGGCTCGAAATTCTTGGCCTCAACGTGACGATTCCGCACAAGCTTGCCGTGATGGAGCACGTCGACCGGATTAGTGAGGAGGCGCTCGCAGTCGGCGCGGTGAACACGATCCACAACGAAGACGGCAACCTCACTGGACATAATACCGACGTCTACGGGGTGGTCAAGGCGATCGAGCGGGTCGTCGGGGTGACCACGTTTCCTGAAAACTGTGTGGTTCTGGGAGCCGGTGGGGCGGCACGTGCGGTTACCTATGCGCTCGGCTCGCGCGACGAGGTCAAGCAGGTGACGGTCATGAACCGTACTGTCGAACGTGCGGAATCGCTTGCGGCGGATATGGAGAAGATCACAGGGAAGCGTATTGTGCCGGAAGCTCTCGATGCCCCGACCGAGGCGCGCGTGTTTGGCGATGCGAGACTGGTCGTGAATACGACTTCTGTCGGTATGCATCCAAAGACCGACGCGAGCCCGCTGCTGGATCCCGCTCACGTCCGTCCGGATCTCATCCTATATGACACTGTATTCAACCCGCTCGAGACGCAGATGATGCGTGAATTCAAGGCCCAGGGAGCACCGGCGTTCGGCGGCCTGGACATGCTGGTCTTCCAGGGCGCCCGGTCATTCGAAATCTGGACGGGAATCGAACCGCCTACAGACGTGATGAAGCAGGCCGTCGTCGGTCGGTTCGCCTGATGTCGGCGGGAGCGGGGCCCATGGACGAGCGCGTACTGACAGATCCACGACGGAAACGTCAGTTCGTCCGCGGCATGTTCGACGGGATCGCGGGGACCTACGATCTGTTGAATCACCTGCTCAGTGCGGGGATCGACGTGATCTGGCGGAAGCGAACGGTCGATCTCCTGCGCCCCGAACCGGGTTGGCACGTGCTTGATCTGGCGACGGGAACCGGAGACCTCGGGTTCGAGACCGCGAAGCGTGATCCGGGCATCGTGGTCACGGGGGCGGACGTTTCCGTCGGGATGCTACGTCACGGGGTCGACAAGGAGCGTGGACGTCCTGAATGTCTCGACTTTCTGGCCGGAGACGCTGAGCAACTTCCGTTTCCCGATGCATCCTTCGATGGGGTAACGATCGGTTTTGGCATCCGGAATTTTGCCGAGATCGATCGCGGGCTCTTTGAGATCAACCGCGTGATGCGTCCTGGAGGACGTCTGGCTGTGCTCGAGTTCTCCAAGCCGTCCACGCCGCTGATACGGGGCATCTACTTCTTGTACTTCAAGCGTATTCTCCCCTTGGTCGGGAAGCTCGTCTCCCGCGACCCGAAAGCCTATACCTATCTGTATGAGTCCGTGATGCTGTTCCCGGAGGGGGAGACCTTCTGTCAGCACTTGAGCGAGGCCGGTTTCGAGTCAGTGGAACAGGTAGGACTCTCGTTCGGAATCGCGTCCATCTATACCTGCAGCAAGCTTTAGGAGTCAGCTCTTGTCGAACCCGTTTGTCGATGCCATCAGCGAGCAAGTGTCCAAAGCGACCGGATTAGAGTCCGGTCAGGTCGCGGACCTGCTCGAAACACCGCCCAATCCGGATATGGGTGACTATGCCCTCCCGTGCTTCACGCTTGCCAAGACGATGCGGAAAGCGCCTAACCTGATCGCTGAAGAGTTGAGTGATCAGGTGGAGGTGGGGGGCACGATAACCGAAGTGAAGCCGGCCGGCCCGTACCTCAACTTCTTCGTGTCGAAGTCGGACCTGGTAACAGGAACGATGGCGCGAGTGCTGGCTGAGGGGGAACAATACGGTCGGTCGAAGGTCGGTGAGGGTAAGACGATCGTTGTCGACTTCTCTTCGCCGAACATCGCTAAGCCGTTTACGATCGGCCATCTCCGAACGACGGCCATCGGGAACAGCTTGGTAAGGATTCACGAAGCGCTCGGCTGGAAAGTCGTCGGGGTCAATTACCTGGGCGATTGGGGTGCCCCTCACGGGATGAACATCGCTGCCTACAAGGCCTGGGGGGATGAGGACAAGGTCCGGCAGAACCCTCCATACGAACTCTTCAACCTGTATGTGAAGTTCAATGCCGAGGTCGAATCGGACCCGTCACTGACAGAATCGGCGCAAGCGTGGACCCGGAATCTGGAAGCCGGTGATGAGGAAGCCCTCACACTCTGGAAGTGGTTCCGCGAAGAAACGATCGAAGATTTCAAGCGCGTCTACCGTCGTATGGGGGTCGAGTTCTCCGACTACAGCGGAGAGAGCCTGTATCACGAACCCTCAACCCGGCTGGTCGAGAAGCTGACGGAGGATGGGCTGGCAGTCGAAAGTGAGGGCGCGCTGGTCGTGAAGTTCGATGACGACATGACTCCGGCGGTTCTTCAGACCAGCCACGGGACTATTGTCTACCTGGGCCGAGACCTGTGCGCAGCCGCCGATCGAAAGGCGCGCTACGATTTCGACAAGATGCTCTACGTGGTGGGGGCGGAACAGACGCTGCACTTCAAACAGCTGTTCCGGACTCTCAAGATGATGGGGCACGACTGGGCGGATAACTGTGCGCACGTGCCGTTCGGGTTGATCAACTTCAAGGGGATGAAGATGTCGACCCGGAAAGGGAACGTCATCTTTCTCGAAGAGGTGCTGGACCGAGCCGTCGAGCTAACGCATGAGATAATCGAAGAGAAGAACCCGGATCTGTCGAACAAGGATCAGGTGGCCAAGGATGTGGGGATCGGCGCGATCATTTACGCCGACCTGGATTCGCGGCGAACGCGAGACGTCGTGTTCGAGTGGGAAGAGATTCTCAACTTTACCGGAGAGACGGGACCTTACATCCAGTACACTCACGCGCGTTATTGCAGCGTGCTTCGGAAGTTCGAGCAAACGATTCCGCCTGAAGACGTCGATCTGAGCTTGCTGTCTGAACCCGAGGCGGTCGCTGTCGTAAAGTGCCTTGATGACTATCCGAAGAAGATCGAGCAGTCAGCGGAGAACCACGAGCCCTCACAGATCGCGACCTATCTGATCGATCTGTGCACGGAAGCGAACCGGTTCTACACGGCTTGCCGGGTCGTTTCGGAAGACGAAGCCCTGACGCGTGCTCGAGTGACACTCGTCTATGCGATCAAGACCGTGTTGAAGAGTGGTTTGGGCCTGCTCGGGATGAAGGCGCCGGAGGAGATGTGAGAGAAGTCAAAAGTAAAAAACCAAAAATCAGAATTGAGAAGCGGTCGGCATGACGGGGGAGAAGCGCATACTGCACTGTGACACGTGCGGGAAAGAGACGGAGCATCTGCACCGGGATGTGCTGGATACGGATTACAATGCGATCCTCAAGCCAGCGATGTGGAACTGCGAGTCGTGCTACCGGAACAAGCGAGCCCTGCGTGCGCTCGGCGGTCGTCCGAAGTCGATCCTCGGTGGGAAGCCGCTGTTCGTGACGGGGTTCATGGCGACAGGGAAGAGCAAGATCAGTCCGATCTTGGCTGCACTTACGGACCGTGACTATCTCGACACGGACGAGATGATTGTGGAGAAGGTGGGCAAGTCGATCCCGGAAATATTCGAGGCTGACGGCGAGGAAGCTTTCCGTGATCTGGAGTATCAGTGTGTGTCAGAGGCGGCCGATCGACAACGTACCATCGTGTCTCTGGGTGGAGGGGCAGTCACATTCGAGCGGAACTGGCAGGTAGTGGAAAAGGCTGGTGTCAGTCTTTGCATACAAGCCAGTGTCGATACCATTTTCACCCGAGTCGCCTGTAAACGTGACGAGCGACCGCTGCTCGCCGGGCTTTCGGATGATGAATGTCGCGCAAAGATCGCCTCGATGCTCGAGGACCGCGGAGACTGCTACAATCGGTCCAACGTGTTCGTGACGTCGGATGAGGTCAAGAGTCCCGAGGATACCGCCGTGGAGGCGTTCCATCTACTGAAGCAGCTCGCTCAATGAAGACGGTACCTGTCAACCTCGGTTCACGAAGCTACGATATCCACGTCGGTCACGGGATCCTGGACCGAATCGGGACGACGTATGTGGATTTGGGTCTGGGGGCCAAGGCTGCGATCGTCACGAATCCGACCGTTGCTGCTCTGTATCTCAATCCGGTCCAGCGTAGCCTCGAAGCTGCAGGCATCGACACGTCCGTAGTGACCGTCCCCGATGGCGAGGAATACAAGACGCTCGAAACCGTGGCGACCATCCAGGGCGAGCTGATCCAAGCAGGCCTGGATCGGACGTCGTGTGTGGTGACGCTGGGGGGCGGCGTGATCGGTGATATGGCCGGATTCTGCGCGGCGACCTACATGCGGGGTATCGACTTCGTGCAGATTCCGACAACCCTGGAAGCACAGGTCGACGCGAGTGTGGGCGGAAAGACGGCCGTCGACCACGCTCAGGGCAAGAACATGGTCGGCGCCTTCCATCAGCCGAAACTCGTACTGATCGATACGGAAACCCTGATGTCTCTACCCAAGCGGGATGTGCGATCGGGGTTGGCGGAAGTGATCAAGCACGGTCTGATCCGGGATCAGGAGTTGACCGATTTTCTCTGCGATCGAATGGAGCAGGTGGCCGAACTCGAGATCGAGGCGGCGGATCTGGACTGGCTGATCGCGAAGAACTGTGAGATCAAGGCCGGGGTCGTCGAGGCGGACGAGACGGAGAAGGGGCTGCGCGAGATCCTTAACTATGGTCACACGATCGGTCACGCGATCGAGTCTGCCTCAGGATTCCGGCTCAGGCACGGGGAGGCCATCGCGCTGGGGATGATGGCAGAGGCGAAGATTGCCGTGGATAAGGGTGTGTGCGGAACGGATACCATGGACCTTCAGAACCAGCTGATCAGCCGGACTGGTGGCCTGGGTGGGTGGGACGATAGGGTTCAGGACAATCAGGTGATCGAACTGATGGCCTCAGACAAGAAGGCGAGGGAAGGGGTCATCCGGTTCGTCCTCCTCGAAGGTGTCGGACAGACCGTTCACAGCGATGATGTCAGCGCGGACGAAATTGCCACCAGTCTTCAGTACGTGAGGGAAACGGCTTCCTAGCGTGTAGTACGGATCGGAGCCAGCCACGGCTCCGGCTTGTCGCCCAGCACATCTTCCACGTAGCTCCGAAGGACTTCAGCCACACTCCACGCCTGCGCGAAACACCCTCTGGCGTGATGCGGTGCCTCACCGTCGAATATCTCCGAGATCTGTCCTAAGCCGGCTTCGTGAAGATGCGCCTGAAAGGGTTCCAGAATCCCCGCGGCAGCTTCACGGGCCGAGTCCGACTCTCTTTGCGCTGATACGTAAGCGGTGATGAACGGGCCAATGAGCCATCCCCAGACCGTTCCCTGGTGGTAAGCACTGTCACGGCTATGTTGGTCCCCGCCATACGTGCCTCTGTATTCAGGGTGAGATGGGGACAGGCTCCGTAAGCCCCTGGGGGTGAGCAGTTCGTGCTCTACGACCGCCAGCGCCTGCTTGCGCCGGGCCTCGGACACAAGGTTGCCTGAAACGCTGATAGCCAGCACCTGGTTTGGCCGGATCGCTCCGTCATTCCCCTCGTGTCCAACAAGATCGTAGAGGCAACCGGTTTCCTCGTTCCTGTACGTCGCCTCAAAGAGCCCCTCGACGCCGTCTGCACGCGATCCTGCGAGAGACTCGAAGTCGGTTTCACGAAACCTAGTAGCCAGGCCCTGAGCGACCCGAAGCGCGTGGTGGTAGAGGGCATTTATCTCCACCGGCTTGCCGTGACGGGGCGTGACCACCCAGTCACCAACCTTCGCATCCATCCACGTGAGCTGGACGTTTCCTTAACCAGCCGTAATCAGCCCATCCGAGTCTGCACGAATGCCGTAGCGCGTTCCGTCGTGATAGTGCGTGAGGATGGATTTGATCGTCGGCCAGAGTTCGTCCCGGATGCCGTCAAAGTCTCCGGTGTAGTCCAGGTAGCGGTTGACCGCGTGGACATACCAGAGAGAGGCATCGACATTGTTGTAATCGGCCGTCTCACCGTGATCGGGGAAGCGATTCGGGATCATGCCCTGATCACTGGCGCGCGCAAAGGCCTTGAGCATGCCCGCCGCCTGATCGAATCGTCCGGTCACGAGGCTAATCCTTGGTAACGCGATAAACGTGTCCCGACCCCAGTCGCTGAACCAGGGGTAGCCAGCAATGATCGTACTAAGATCATCAACCCTTCGGATGACAAAGGTATCCGCAGCGTCGGCCAGGGAAGCGGCGAAGGGATCGTCCACGACGAGTGAAGCCAACAGACCCTTCCGGCGATCCAGTTCGGACGCACGCAACGCATCTATTTCATCGATCGATATCGGATCGCCAACGGATGCGATCAGCGCGACCGGCTTATCAGCCTGTAGTTCGAACGTGAGACTGCCGGGTGAGAACAGATCCTCGACCGCATCGAGTCCCCGGTATCGTTCGACTGCGTAGTCGAAGTCGTAATACCAGAATCCGTCACCAATGAACTGACCACCGGGATGTGAGATGTGCAATGGGGGTTGTCCCTCGTAAGGGACGTAGCGCAACGCGTTCTGGCCGATTTCGGGACTGGAGTTGATGGCGCCATTCTGACGCGCAGTGTGGTGATAGTCCCGGTAGGCGATCAGAGGGCGGACCTCAAGCGCGACGTCGCGGTCAGACTCATAGGTGACGGCGGTGGCGTTGTGCCCGTAGGGCATAAACACACTTTTACGGATCTGGGCGGACACTATCTTTTGACCGAACGTGGGAAACGGTGCGTCCTGAACGTACTCGAGATGGCGGTAGCCCTGTGGATGGACCGCACTTACGTAGCGATTGCAGCCGAGTTCGTATTATCGGTCCGTACACCGGATCGTTTCCTGGTAGCTGGACAGAGCAACCATCCGACCGACGGGTGGATCGAGCGCGGCGATGAGCAAGCCGTGGTACCGTCGCGTGTTCATGCCGACGATGGTCGACGACCGCGAACCCACCGATTCCGTTTGTCTCCAGCCACTCTCGTGACGTGGCCTGACACAGATCGCGGCAATATTCTTTGCTGATGAACATCGTTCTCACCCCTGTTGGTGCATCGACTACCCCGGATACTTGCAACGTTAGGAAAGGAAGATCCTGTGGACAATGCCGCCCAACCCAACGTCCTCATCATTCACACCGACCAGCAGAGCCTGTGGACATTGAGCTGCTACGGCTGTGAGGTCATCGATACCCCGAACATCGACCGGATCGGCCGGGAGGGTGCTCGGCTGTCGCAGTTCTTCGTGAACAGTGCGGTATGTACACCCTCACGGGGGACGTTTCTGACCGGTCGGTATCCTCACGCCCACGGGGCCTACCGGAACAACCTGCCTCTCGACCGTGACGAGATCACCTTTGCGGAAGTCTTCCGACGCAACGGATACGACACAGGTTACGCCGGTAAATGGCATCTGGACGGGATGGCACGACCCGGGTGGGTACACGCGGAGCGTTCAATGGGCTTCGAATATGCGCGGTTCATGTTCAACCGGGGACATTGGAAGAAGATCGCCGATACCGATATGGACGACTGTGAGCCGACGATCTTTCCCTACCGGGAGTTCGGCGACGAAACGACCTACCCGACCGATTGGCTGACTGACAAGACAATCTCTTTCATTCGAAAAGAGCGGGACAAGCCATTCTGCTTCATGGTTAGCATCCCCGACCCGCACACTCCCTTCCAGCCAAGAGGGCCATACGACACGATGCTGGAGCCGTTAGCCATGGTCGTCCCCGAGTCCTATGGCGACTCATCGGCCTTTGAGGGGTTCGCCGACGCGCAATCACGTAAACCTGATCAAGACAGGCTGCGACAGTTCAAGGCGTGGTATTACGGCGCCGTAAAGCTGATCGATGACAACGTAGGCCGATTGTTCGCCTGCCTGGAAGGGGAAGGGATCCTGGACGACACCATCATCGTGTTCACCACCGATCACGGGGAGTATATGGGCGAGCACGGGCTTATGGGGAAGAACATGATCTACGAGACCGCACACCGGGTGCCGTTCCTGGTCCGCTGGCCCGGCCGGATCGCGGCAGGCACAGACGTGAACCGTGTCATCGTCAGTGTGGACTTCCAGCAAACGCTGCTCGGTCTGGTAGGGTTGGAGCCTTGCGGGCGTGAGCAGGGGAGGGATGGATCCGGATTACTGCGGGGCGAGTCCGTGACCTGGGAGGACGAGGCGTTCGTGCATCACCCCTCGCACCAATGGGCAGGTGTCTATACCCCTGAGCATCTGTATGCCGTTCACTCGAGTGGCTACGGGATGCTATTCGATCGGGAACGCGACCCGGACCAACGAGAGAATCTGTTTGGCGGTGACGGGGGGGAACTCATTCGTGAAATGAGCGAGCGGGTCGGCGCGCACTTCCAGGGCTGTGACGGGCCGGCGGCGGAATGGTTCTCGGCCTAGGAGCGCTTGGGGACGTAGAGGTCTGTGGCCGTGCCTTCGAAGACTTCCGAAGCGATGCCGACCGACTCTGAGAGCGTCGGGTGAGGGTGGATCGTTTCGGCGATGTCCGACACGACCGCAGCCATCTCCACTGCCAGGGTGGCTTCGGCGATCAGTTCTCCGGCGCCCGGGCCGACAATGCCCACGCCCAGAACCCGGTTGGTGACGGGTTCGACGATGACCTTGGTCAGGCCGTCTGAGCGACCCAGCGTCATCGCGCGACCAGAAGCCGCCCACGGGAACTTGGCGATTTCCACGTTCTTCTTCTGTTCGGTTGCCTGCGTTTCGGTCAACCCCACCCAGGCAACTTCCGGGTTTGTGAACACCACGGCGGGCACGATCTTGTCGAAGGCAGATGGCTCACCCGCGACCACCTCCGCCGCCACCTTGCCCTGATGGGCGGCCGTATGGGCCAACCCGCCGCCGACAACATCGCCGATTGCGAGGATGTGGGCGTCTCCCGTGCGCTGCTGGTGGTCGACGTTGACAAAGCCTCGCTCATCAAGTACGGCTTTCGTGTTCTCGAGGCCGAGGGTTTCGCTGTTCGGCTGGCGGCCGATCGACACCAGAATTTTCTCGAATGCGGTCTCGGTCAGGTTGTCCGAGCCATCCATCGTGACCGTGATCTCATCGATAGCGGCTTCGACCTTACGGACCGCGGTTTTGAGCTGGATGCTCTCGAAGATCCCCGACAATCTCTTCTGCAGAGGCGCGACGAGGTCACGGTCCGCTCCGGGAAGGAGGCCGTCCGTCATCTCCACGACGGACACCCTGCTTCCCAGTTCCGCGTAGACGAGGCCCAGCTCGAGCCCGATGTATCCGCCTCCCACCACGAGCATCGTTTCTGGCACATCCTCTAGTTCCAACGCCGTCGTCGAGTTCAGGACGCGGTCCGATCCGATCTCGAATAGCGGGATTGAGGCAGGTCGCGAGCCGGTCGCCACGATCGCGTGGTCGAACTCGACGCTGTCGAACGTGCCGCTTCCCGTGATGTTGACACGCTGTGAGCTGCCGAACGACGCACGACCGCTGATGTGCGTCACCTTGCGGCGTCGGGCCAACCCGTCTAGGCCCCCAGTCAGCTTGTCGACGACGCCATCTTTGAACCCGCGGATGGCGTCGAGATCGATTTTGGGATCGCCATAGTTCAGCCCGAATTCCTTTGCTTCGCGCGTTTCGGAGATGACCGCAGCGACGTGCAGGAGGGCTTTTGACGGGATGCATCCACGTAGCAGGCAGGTTCCGCCGAGGCGCTTGTCATCGTCGACGATGGTGACGTTCAGGCCAAGGTCGGCCGCGCGGAATGCTGCTGCGTATCCTCCCGGACCTCCGCCGATGACCAGAAGCTGTGTACGATGTGTAGGCATGTGTAACCGGTCCCTGCCGGTTATCCTCCGAGTAGCATGTGCTCAGGGTTCTCAATCGATTCGACGAGTTTGTTGATGAACCGGACACCGTCTGCTCCGTCGACGACGCGGTGATCGTAGGACAGGCAGAGCGGCATCATCAGCCGCGGTTCGATCCGGCCGTCCAGCACGACCGCCTCTTCTCGGCCGCGTCCGATCCCGAGGATGGCGACTTCCGGGTGGTTGACGATCGGCGTAAAGGCGCCGCCGCCTAGGCTGCCCAGGTTGGTGACGGAGAACGTCCCACCCTGCAGCTCATCGGGCGATACCTTGTTGGTCCGGGTCCGTTCGCCCAGATCGCCCAGATCGATGGCCAGCTCATAGATGTCCTTCCGCTCGACATCCTTGATCACGGGAACCAACAGGCCACGTTCCGCGTCCACCGCAATGCCGAGGTTGATGTACTGCTTCAGGATGATCTCGCTCGCGGCGACGTCCAGGCTTGCGTTGAACTGAGGGAAAGCTTTGAGGGCGGTGACGATAGCCTTGAGGACCAGGACGGTCGGCGTCAGCTTGGCACCGCGGGACTCGGCGGCCGCCTTGTTCCGCTGCCGGAAGGCCTCGAGAGCGGTCGCGTCGGCCGACCCGAACTGCGTCACGTGGGGAATCTGGGTCCAGGCTGTCGACAGGTTCTGCGAGATCACCTGCCGGATCTTCGGCATCTTCTGACGCTCGATCGGTCCCCACTTGCTGAAGTCAGGCAGTTCAGGTATCGGTTGGGACGCGGCCTGGGTGATGACACCACCGGAGAGCGCACCTCGCACGTGCTCCTGGACGTCGTCTTTGCTGATCCGCCCTCCGGGGCCCGATCCCAAGACCTGTTGGAGGTCGACACCGAGTTCACGCGCGAATCGACGTGTCGCGGGAGCCGCTGGGGTGGGCCCGTCACCTGAAGGAGGCGGGGACGCGGCGGCAACTGGAGCCGGCGACGGTGCGGGGGCTGGTGGCTCCGGTTCTGCCTGAGCTTCAGCTTCCTCCACGGGGGCCTCTGCCTCCTGAGAAGGTGCGTCCTGACGCTCCGCCTCGGCTGCCGGCGGCTCCTCGGCCGTCGTCTCTGGCTTCAGCGATGCGGCCCCGTTTTCTTCGATCGTGAGCAGAACCGTTCCGGGAGGTATCGAGTCCCCTTCGCTCACGTTCACCGAGGCGATCGTTCCGGCGAACTCCGACGGGACTTCGATCAGCGCCTTGTCGGTTTCGAGTTCGATGATGCCCTGATCGACAGACACGGTATCGCCAACGCTGACTAGGACGGAGACGACGTCTCCCGTCTCAACGCCTTCGCCGAGATCCGGCAGTTTGAATTCTTTGGCCACGTTGATCCTCCCTCGACCGGCGGCTACTCCGCTGGCTTGAACTCTTTCTGAATGACCGGACCGGCCGACACGGGGTTGGCTTTCTCGACGTCGATGCCCAGTTCGTCGATGGCCTTCTGAACCGTTTCGCGCTTCACCTTGCCCTGTTTGGACAGGGCATACAGCGTTGCGACCGTGATCGACTCGGCGTCGACTTCAAAGTGGCGACGGAGCGCCTGACGTGAGTCGGATCGGCCAAACCCGTCGGTGCCCAGCGAAAACAGGTCATCGGGTACCCACGGCCGGATCATGTCGGGCATGATCTTCATGTAGTCCGACGCCGCGATCACAGGCCCCTCCGTCTTGTCGAGAACCTCCGTGATATAAGGCTTCTTCGCTCGCTTCGTCGGGTTGAGCATGTTCCACCGTTCGCAGTCCAGTGCGTTTCGGCGCAATTCCTTGTAACTGGTGACGCTCCAGACGTCGCCCGATACGTTGTACCGATTGGCCAGAATCTCCTGTGCGCGCAGGACCTGCTTCAGGATGGCGGCGCTCCCGAAGAGCTGCACCTTGTGGGCGCTCTTCTTCCGGTCGCCCGGCTTGAGCTTGTAGATGCCGCGAATGATGCCCTCCTCCGCGCCCTCCGGCATCGCAGGCATTTCGTAGTTCTCGTTCCCGAGCGTCAGGTAGTAGAAGCAGTCCTCTTGCTCCTGATACATCCGCCGGATCCCATCCTGGATAATGACGGCGATCTCGTAGGCATATGCGGGGTCGTAGCAGAGGATCGACGGGACGGTGCTGGCAAGGACGTGACTGTGCCCGTCCTGGTGCTGAAGGCCTTCGCCGTTGAGCGTGGTCCGGCCAGCCGTTCCTCCTAGGAGGAAGCCTTTGCATCGCGTGTCAGCTGCGGCCCAGATCAGGTCGCCGATCCTCTGGAAGCCGAACATCGAGTAGTAGATGAAGAAGGGAATCGTATTGACGCCGTGGGCAGAGTAGGCCGTGCCTGCCGCTAGGAAGGAGGACATGGCCCCCGCTTCGTTGATGCCTTCCTCTAGGAGCTGTCCGTCTTTCGCCTCACGATAATAGGCGATGTTTCCGGCATCGACCGGCTCATAGTTCTGGCCGACGTGGGAGTAGATCCCAATCTGTCGGAAGAAGGGATCCATACCGAAGGTGCGCGCTTCGTCCGGGATGATCGGGACGAGCAGCTTGCCGATCTCCTTGTCGCGGACGAGCCGGCCGAACATGCGGGCAAACGCCATCGTGGTGGAGAGTTCACGGCCATCGGAGCCTTTGAGGAGCTCTTCGAATTCGTTCAGGGGCGGAGCGTTCAGGGGGTCCGCAAGGATCTGTCGATGGGGGACGTAGCCTCCCAGGCTCTCGCGGCGCTCGCGGAGGTAGATCGACTCCGGGCTGTCGCTGGGCGGTCTGTAGAAGGGGACGCTCGCCTGCAACTGTTCATCGGTGATCGGGATGTCGAAGCGATTCCTGAAGTGACGGAGCTCTGCCTCGTTGAGTTCGTGCTGCTGATGGGTGGTGTTCCGGCCCTCTCCCGCTTCACCAAGCCCATATCCCTTGATGGTCTTGGCGAGAATGACAGTGGGCTGTCCGGTGTGCTCGACGGCTGCCTTGTAGGCTGCATACACCTTCTCGGGATCGTGACCACCGCGCCGAATTCTGCGAAGATCGTCGTCGGCCAGGTGCTCCACGAGCTTGAGTAGACGAGGGTCGGTGCCGAAGAAGTCGTTCCGGATATAAGCACCCGACTCGACGGAGTATTTCTGATATTTGCCGTCGACCGTCTCGTTCATCCGCTCGACGAGCAGGCCGTCCTTATCCTGGGCGAGGAGGGGGTCCCAGTCGCCGCCCCAGATGACCTTGAGCACGTTCCAGCCGGCACCACGGAACGTGCGCTCCAGTTCCTGGATGATCTTGCCGTTACCGCGGACCGGACCGTCCAGCCGCTGCAGGTTACAGTTTATGACAAAGATCAGGTTGTCTAGCTGTTCACGGGCGGCTAGCGTGATGGCGCCCAGCGATTCGGGCTCGTCCGTCTCGCCATCCCCCATAAACACCCAGACGTGGGAGTCGTTGGTTTCCTTCAGACCGCGATCTTCCAGGTATCGGTTGAAGCGAGCCTGGTAGATCCCGCTGATCGGGGCGAGTCCCATCGAGACCGAGGGATATTCCCAGAAGTTGGGCTGCAACCAGGGATGCGGGTACGAGGACAGGCCGCCGGGGCGCTGAAGCTCCTGACGGTAGTTGGCGAGGTGTTCGGCGTCGAGTCGGCCCTCCATGAAGGCTCGGGCATACATGCCGGGGGCCGCGTGGCCCTGGAAGTAGACCTGATCGCCCCCGCCGCCGTTTTTGCCCTTGAGAAAGTGGTTCTGGGCGACCTCGAAGAGGGTCGCCGACGAGCCGAAGGTCGAGATGTGACCGCCGAGACTCGGGTCGAGGTGGTTGGCGCGCACGACCATGGCCATCGCGTTCCATCGCACGATACTCTTGATTCGCCGCTCAATCTCACGGTCGCCGGGATAGGCGGGCTGCTTGTCGAGGGGAATCGTGTTGATGTACGGGGTGTTCGCGCTGAACGGGATCTCGACATTGGTGCGAAGCGCGTGATCCTCGAGCCGGTCGAGCAGGTAGCGGACCCTCTCTGGACCGCTCCTCAGGAGGGCATACTCGAGCGATTCGAGCCACTCCTGCGTTTCCTGAGGGTCGATGTCGAGTGGCTGACTTTTCGGTGTTCCGTCAGACATTTAGGCTGTCCTGTTCCTGCCGGTGATTCCGACCGGTGATTCCTGGTTTGGAGCCGCTCAGAGACGGCATTACAGACCGAAGAAGTTACTTGCCTGTGGGGAAAAAGTCAAATCTAGCCTGATTCTTTCCGGCTCTAAGTATAAGTGAAACTGAAGGATTGGACAGGGGGGCACCAACGCAAAACGGCCCCCGAAGTTTCCTTCGGAGGCCGTTCGATGCGCGTTTCTGGGGGTGAAAAACTAGATGATTCCAGCCATTTCTTGGAGCATCCGCCAGTTCTCGAGTCGGTCCGCCTGAGCGGCTAGGAGTGCCTCGGAAGGCTGCCCATCGGCATCAAAGTGCTTGGCGAAACGCCCTTCAGTCCTGGCGAACGAGACGAAGTCCACAGTCTCGCCGGTCTTACGGATCTTGTACCAGTCGTCGTTGACGGCCGGGTTGCCGCGGAGGCTCAGCCGCTCCTTGATCCGTTCACCTTCCCGTGGATCGTAGATGAAGATCGGGAAGGCCCGCGACTCCATCGCCAGCTTGGCCTGGTGCGCGGCCAGGTGATCGCCCACGCCGTGCTCTGGCTGACAGGTCGTAAAGACTGTGATAACCGACGGTCCCGGGAATTCATTAGCCGCCATGACAGCTTTGTAGAAGTGGTTCGGTAGCGTCGTAATGGTCTGAGCCACAAACACGTCTGGGTGCATCATACAGATCTGGCCAAGTTCCTTACGGCGTTCGGTCTTGCCCGGCACCGCAGACCCATGATAAGACATCTTGGTAGCCTGCCCCATGTAGGTCGACGTAGAGGCCTGGCCGCCTGTATTCGAATAAACCTGGGTGTCGAGGACGAGGACGTTGATGTCCATGCCGGACATCAGCATCCGCGAGAGCGCCTGGAACCCGATGTCGAGCATGGCGCCGTCACCACCGAGCACCCAGAGCTTCTTGTCCTGCCAGCCCGACTGGTCCCAACGTGCTCGAACGCCCATGGCGTCGGTCGGCCCGTTCTCGAACAGAGAGTTGGTCCAGGGAATCGTATACGGGTTGTAGGGATAGGTCGATGTATACACGGTGTTACAGCCGGTGGAGGCAACCATCCCAACGTTGTCTTCACCGTAGGTGAAGCCCGTCGCTGCGAGCATCATCCGGATCGCCGTGGCCTCACCGCATCCCATGCAGGATCCCGCTCCGCCAACATACAGGTTGGAGCGGTAGGTCAGCATCATGTCCTGAACCGACTTCTCGATCAGGTAGTCTTTCGGGGATTCGGGCAGATCTTCGTAGAAGCCCCATCCGTCCCGGTAGTCCTGAAGGTTCTCCTCCGTCTTCCCGATCATCTTCAGAGCTTCCTTGTCGCCGCAGACCTCGACGCACTCGGCGCAGCCCTTACACTTGGTCGGGTCGATGAAGATCCCGAAGTAGGCGCCGTCCTTGCCCTTTTTTTCGAAGTTCTTGAAGTACTTGGCGGTCTCGACGAACTGATCGCGGAGGAATTGCTGCTTCTCCGGATCCGTCTCCTTGGCCAGCCGTGCCTCCAGATCTTCCTTCGTCGTGATCTTCCCGAGGATTGCCGTGTCAGGACACTCTGTCACACAGTCCATGCACCCGACGCAATTATCGCCGATAAACTCCGGAATCTCTGGAGCGATATAACTGAAATCGCGGAAGATGCCTGACCCTGGAGCGCACAGGCTTCGGGCGACGCTGATGTCTGCGGACAGTCCCTTCTCAGCCGTACCGTTGTTGTATGCCTCGACGATCCGGCCGTTGAAATCTTCAATGTCGAGCAGCTGGTCCATCTGTGGTGTGGTCGATACCATTTGAATCTCCAATCAGGTTCATGTAGTCGGTTAGCAGCCGACGGATACGGCTCCGGCCGCCTGTCCGTCCGTCTCCTGGCCGATGGTGCTCTCGATCAAGTCGCGAGAGATCTCGAAGACTTCGTCGAAACCGCGACGAATCGCCTTGAGATTCGACTCGACCACATCCTCGCCCTTCCGGCCCCAGTATTTCCGGACCGCTTCTTCCACCTTGACGAACAACTCGTCGTCAGACAGGTCCAGGTCACTCTGGAACGGGGTGTGACGCAGGAAAATTCCAAGCAGGACGATGCCCTGGAAGCGCTGTTCTAGGTCCGGTGTCGGCGCTTCTTCACGAGCGATCCGGACGGCGTTCAACGCCAGGGGCTTGATGTTGTTCTCCCTGATCGTCTTCTTCGCCCATCCAGGCACGTGGTCCCAGACACTCGCGGCATCCGCCTGATTGCTCTGGATGAAGATCATACCGCCGTCTGAAACGCCCGCGAGCGGATTTCCGGTGTTGAACGCGTTGACATCGTTCAATGGCACGAAGTCGACACGCTCCAGCTCGGAGTGCGTCCGAATGTGCTCGTTCGCAGCGGTGAGGTAGTATGTGGTTGGCAGGCCCTTCTTTTCCGACCCGTACTTGGGGTAGGCCTGAACCTGCAGGCCGAGGTTGGCGAGCAGGGTGGCGATCACCTTGTTCGTCGTCACCGACCCGTATCCACCGACCGAATGGCCGCGCATCGCGAACTCGCCCGGTGTGCGTTCCTCCGGATCCTCCTCACGATCGATCGCCAGTGGGTGGTCGATCCCGAGGGCGAACAGCTTCTTGCCATCGCTCGCCATGTTTTTGACGGTCGCGATGAAGTCTCCGGCACGGACGTCACGACTTCCGAGACCTGCGATGCCCGAATAGATCGTCGGGATCGAGGAGATTTCAGGATATCCTTCCGCACTCGTGGCTGCGTCGGCGAACGCCGATTTGACCTCCATCGTGAGCGGGTTCGACTGGCCGAGCGGGTTGTCCATTCGCTCGATGACGGCGATCGCCTGGGCATCCTTGAGCGCGCCAACCAGTTCGGCGCCGGGGAAGGGGCGGAACGAGGTCACGTGCAGGACACCCGCCTTGATCCCTTCATTCTTTCGCAGGTGGTCGACGGCGACCATCGCGGTCTCCATCATGCTGCCCATTCCGACGAGCACGAACTCGGCATCGTCTGTCTGGTAGCCATCGATCATACCGTAGTGACGGCCCGTGAGTTTCTCGAACTCGATCATGGCCTCGCCCAGGATGTCCGGTACGGCATCGTAGAAGTACCGCTGGGCGACCTTGCCCTTCATGTAGCTGTCCTGGTTCTGAACGACGCCGCTCATCACCGGGTTCGCTGTGTCCATCAGGTTGATGATCTTGTCCTCGGCCTTGCCGACGTAGAGCTTCATCATTTCCGGCTCGATCGCCATGACGTTCTGGACGGTGTGCGTCGTGAGGAAGCCATCCTGGATACACATAAACGGCGTCTTGGAGTCTTCGGCCGCGCGACGCGAGATCAGCGCGAGATCCATGACTTCCTGCGTGTTTCGGGCGAAGAGCATACCCCAGCCGACGTCTGCAACGGCCATAACGTCGTCATGACCGGCGTGCACGTTCAGCGACTGCGACGTGAGCGCCCGGGCGCCGATGTGGAAGACGGCCGGAAGACGCTTACCGGAGATCGTGTAGAGCACTTCCTTCATCAGGACCAGTCCCTGACCGGACGTGAAGTTGGTGACCCGACCTCCCGCGACCGCGAATCCCTCGGCGGAGGAGGCCGAACTGTGCTCGGATTCGGGCTCCAGGAAGATCAGCGTGTCTCCCCACAGGTTTTTCGCGCCATTGGCGACGTGCGAACTGTATTTCTCACCCAGGATCGACGAAGAGGTAATTGGGTATGCGCAGGCGGCCTGGCTGATGTTTTTCTCTACCCAGATCGCTGCGTCGCCGCCGTCACCCACGTCGGGGATCCCGGGAAACGGTAGACTGGCAGGCTGTTCCTCAAAAACACGAGCCTCTACTGCTTGCGCCATTTTGTTCCCTTTCGATTCATGTAGTACATTAGTCTTCCTAAATCTTTACGTGGGGTATGAATTAGTTGTATTGGCTGGGGATATAAGACCCTGTGAAGTATAGGGCAAGCCTCCCCCACACGCAAGCCAAGGTTGGCTCCTCTCGGGATCAGTCAAGATGCCAGATCCGCCAGCTGATCAGTCTCCTGGGAAGCCTGAATCGGGTTTTCCAGGTCCCCGATGCCGGCGAATTTCATCCTGACCACGTCCCCATCGAGGAGCCCTGCTCCCAGGTCCGCATCAGAGAAGACGATCGGTGTGCCCCAGTAGAAGACCTGGAGTTGGAAGGGCTGAAGCGGGATCCTGCTGAACAGTGACCGTTCAAGATGGAGCAGGCCGTCCGGTGCGTTCAGGTGCTTCTCGCCGGTCATGCCGGTCTTGGAGGCCACTGACTGGCCTCCCCGAACGACATCGCAGCTTACCTCGACCTCGGACCGGTCGAACACGTCGTCCGTGACCAGGATCGGTCCCAGGCTGGCGCAACCGCCGCTCCAGTTCTTAGCCTGTGGCAGGTTGAGCGGGTTCTGTGCCTCGATCCCGTTGTCGGTGTAGTCGTTTCCTCCGGTGAACCCCAATCTCTCGACCTGGCCGTTCTCGCGAAGGCCGTAGACGCTGACCAGTTCTGTTTCAGGGACGAGACGCAGCGTGCTTGCCGGCCGGGCGATGGGTCCTCCGTGAGCAGACATGCTGCCCGTGTCCGACTTGGCAAACAGTTCGGGGATCCCTCCACCTGCCGTTTCCCGATACTTTTGGTCATAGACGTTGACGGACACACCGGTAGACTGCTTCGCCTCGATTTCGCGCAGTTTGGCGCTGTCCTCGTGGGTCACCCCCGCCAGCCAGATCCGCAGTAGGTGGCCGGCCCCGACAGGTGGCGTTACCGGTGATCTCAAGTGGGGCGAAGTCGGGTCATCCACGTTGGTGAGCAGGTTGCCGAGTGGGCGTGCGTCGCCCTGACTTGCAAGGTTCTGGCACGAATCGACGAGGCCATCTCGGGTGCCGCCCAGGCGATAATAGATGTCATAGAGCGATGTGGGCGCCTGCGCGGAAGCGGTCAGGTCGATGAGGGTGTCATTGTTGATGATGCCGAGGCGATCGCGAATCGGGAGAGACGGATCGGTGAATTGGACGAGTTTCAAGTGTGTTCCTTTCTCTGAAGGTTCTTGAGACTGCTAGGATAACGCCGGTCCGGGAGATGGTCAAAGGATTGAGAATTGAGGATTGAAGAATGGTGTGATGGAGAAGCGAATCAGGATTGACCTTGCGTCCGGCACAGACGGCGGGGATATTGATCCCTTCGCAATCTGAGAAAGGTGGTGACATGGACCCTTTGGAAACGACAGACCCGGACGCCGCGCTGAAGCACATTCGGGTGAACAGAGAATCGTTTCGAGCGCTCCGTCGGATCGTTCTGGGGCCCGAACGGGCTACGGTCTTCGACATCAACAACGACGCGTTCCAGATCGATGGAATCGGATGGAAGACCGAGGGGGTCAGCCGGTTTCTGCAGGGGTTGGGGGCTTCGTTCGATCCGACCCAGGTAGACGTTCCCCCGATCAGCGGAGACTCGAAAGAGTTCAAGGTGGTGAAGAGTGACCCCTGGGGTCACGATCGAATACTCTAGGTGACCAAGATGCGACTGATGACGTGCAACATCCGGACTTCGACTGGCGATGACGGGGAGGATCACTGGGAACGCCGGAAGGAGATGTGTGTCTCGATTATTCTAGGTCGTGAGCCCGACCTGGTCGGCTTACAAGAAACCGGTGAGGATCAGGCCACATACATGAAGGCGGCCATGACCGGGTTCTCCTCCTTCGGCCTTCCGGATGAACCGGGCAGCAAGCACGCTGTGGACACGATGTTCTACCGGTCAGATCGGTTCGACCTGGTAGCCGCGGGCGGCTACTGGTTGTCGGAGACCCCTCACGTGCCAGGCAGTTCGTCCTGGGACAGCCGCTGCGTCCGGCTCGCGAACTGGGTTCGCCTGATTGACAAACCTTCGAGACAGGAGTTCCGGTTTGTGAACACGCACCTCGATCACGTGAGTCAACCGGCGGTGGAAGGGCAGGCGAGGACGATCAATGAAGATGCGGCGGCCTATGACTCGGACTATCCCCAGTTCCTGACAGGTGACATGAACGCGAACGTCGATCACCCCGGGATCCAGTCTTTCCTCGAGGCTGGTTGGGTTGATACCTACGAGGCGGTCTATGAGGATTACAACCCCTATGACACGTTCCACCGATTCCGTGGGGAGCAATACGATCACGGCGGGGGGAAGATCGACTGGGTCTTCAGCAGGGGACGGGTGACGGTCACGGGTGCGGAGGTCGTGAAGGATTCCGAAGGTGGGCGGTTCCCGAGCGATCACTACTTCGTGAGTGCCGATTGCGAGGTGGGCGCGTGTTGATGGCGGGCGAAGTCCCGGGGATAGGGCGCCGGCTGTCAGGTTTAGTGATCGACTTCATCATGCTGGAACTGGCGATGTGGCCGCTCGGTCTCGCCATCCGCGAATTGACGCCCTCCGCTGCCGTGCTCCGGTTGCTCCAGTTCGTGATCGCGGTCTTCTACTCGTCCGTGTTCCTGGCTGAACGCGGGCAGACGCCCGGCAAGATCATGGCATCGCTCCGCGTGCTGAGCACCGATGGCGGACCCTTGAATCAGCGGCAAGCCGTGGTGCGGTCCGTGATCAAGTGGGCGTGCGTGTTCGGACCGCTGGTTTTGATGGCACTCGCGATCGGGCCGCTGCCGACGAACGTGCAACAGATCGGGACGGAGGTACCGCTTATCGAGCCCGAGATGGATCCGCTGATGGGGGTCTACGGGTTCGTGATCGCGGGACTGTGGCTAGCGCTGCTGGTGATTACGCGGAGACACCGTGACCATCAGGCGCCGCACGACCGGGTCGCGGGAGCGATGGTGATCAAGGTGCAATGAACAGAAGAAGCGAGTGGTCAGGAAAAGGCCAGGATGAAGCCAGGGAAGTTCCTGGGTTTTTTCTTCCTGGGTTCCTGAATCCTGCTTGACGCGTCGTTACGGAATCACGCTAAACACCGTGCTGCGCGAGGTCTCCTGTCCCGTGTCCAAGTCGGTGACACGCATCCTTAGCTCGTATCGGCCGACTTTCGCTTCTGCGAGGTCGAGTTCGAAGTAGTCCGCTTCCATTTCCTCCTCGCCTGTCTGCTCGAACTCGAACCCGATCTTCTCACCCTCCTTCCGCCTCAGCTTCGCAAGAAACGGAATCTTGATCTTGCCCTCCGACGTCCTGGTCTCGACCTCGTAGGCGATCTTGTATCGGGTCTGGCCGAACTCGTTGCGCATCAGGTTGTAGATCTCGTAATAGACGAACAGCGGTTCACCCTGGTGGAAGGACCGGGTCGGTGCCGGTTGGATATCCCAGCCGTTTCGGACGAACTTGGACGGCCGTTCGGGGTTCGTTTCCTGAATGTTCTGGGCGATTTGCAGGTCGCTCAGGGCGAGGTCTGGGCTGCTGAAGTCCGCCAGTTCGAGCCCCTGTCCGTAGACCTGTACTCGGTTGGTGTTGCGGCGGGTCGCCTGGACTCGGAGCTCGTATTCACCTGGTCGTACCGGCAGGTTGACGCGCTCGACAGCCAGCAGGCCCTGATCCCGGCTCATCGAGTTGATCCCGATCCCCAGATTTTCGACGAATCGGATGACTTCACGGGATCCCATCAGCAATACGACGCGCCTCTCGACAACCACCGTCGTGTCGGGGTCTTCGGGAAGGGCCACGTTGTCGATTGGCAGGGCGATGTTGACTTGGAGGTCCGTCTGCCCGTTCTCGCCACGGTAGGCGAGCGCTTCGAAGTAGAAGTGGAGCGGGTCGAGCTGTGTTAGGTCGTATCGTTCCGGTTGCTCCGATGCGACGCGGGCCACGAGGGAGGCTGGTGAGAATTCGGTGATCCGGCTGAGGAAAGAGAGCGCCGATCCCTGGGTGAGTTCGAGACGGGTCATGTCGTCTTCGCTGAGTGTCGGGATCGGCGCGAAATCGTAGTTGTTGCTCAGGAACTCGTCCGTAAACGAGATCTCGAGCCCGCCACCTACATCCGTGTAGACCCACGATTCCCAGGGGACCGTGGACCAGTCGGAGCTCGCGGTGATGGGCTTGAAGCCCTGCAGGCCGAGCAGCTCCCCGTCGTCGACAGACGGGTTCGACAACACGAGGCCGGCGTCAGACTGGTGACGGATCGGGAAGACGGGGCCGACGAAGGAGTGGTCCACGGATTCACTCCCATACAGCCGCGCAGCCATCATGTCCTGCACCTGCTGTACTGCGGGCGGGGTGATCGCGTTCAGGCTCTTGGATGTGGAGATCCAATCCGGTTCGCCGTATCGGATGTAGACTTCTCCTCTACGATCCCACGGGTAGCGTTTGACGCCGTAAACTTCCCGGGCGTGCCAGACTCTTCGGTAGTGTTCGGCCCGCCGCATCGAGCCGCCCGAGGTTTTGAACGGATCGCGTCGCATCCAGAACTGCTCGAGGAAGGCGTCGCGCGCCGTTGGCGGAACGGTGCGATACGCCTGGACCTCCCGCTTGAGCCCGACGAACGTGATGTCTTCGTAGAGCTCGGTTTCTTCCTCTTCGAGTGTGGCGGTGTAGTCCTGGAACGCCTGCATGGCGCCCTCGTGTTCACCCTTGTGGATGAGCGACACGGCGAGGAGGGGGAGCGACCGGGCATCCTTGAGTCGCGACGTAACCTGGAAGAGATCCTCCCATTGCCCCTGAGCGTGGAGGTGGCGTGCGAAGGCATACGCGGTTTCTTCGTCCTTCGGATTGAGGTCGAGATAGCGTTTGAAGTAAATCAGCGAAGCCTTCGTGTTGCCGCCTTCGACATACGTCTCTGCCAGGATTCGATACGGCGCAGCGAGTCTGGGATCAAGTTTGATCGCCCGGTCGGCTGCACGACGAGCATCACGCCGCTTGTCGCTTCTATGGTAGGCCAAGGCCAACTGTGCGAGTGCGTCAGCGTAGGTCGAGTCGACCGTTAGGGCAGCCTCGAAGTGTGGGATCGATTCCTTTGGCTTGTCTTCCAGTTCCAGCAGGACTCGCCCCAGTCCGAAGTGTGCGCCAGCCAACGTGGAGTCGAGGCCAGTGGCGCGCTCAAGCGCCATTCTGGCGCCATCCCCGTTCTCCAATCTGAGGTAGAGCGCACCCAGCAGCGCGTGGGCCGTGGCGTTGTCCGGATTGGCCTCCGCCAGCCTGGCGATCTGCTCCGCCGCCTGCTCATAAGCACCAGGACCTCGTCCGGCTGCTGCGGTGAAGATGGAGTCGGCTACTGTGGCAGCGTCCTGCGCTGATGTGGCCGTAGTCGCTACGAGCCAGCACGTCAGTATTCGGATGAGCAAATTGGTCTCCTGTGGTGTCTACCCGGGTATCCTAACCGTGACGGTCAAGCATAACCGCCAGTTCCCGTTTTCTCACGTAATGGGGTCCAGTCTGGACAACTAAACTGTTATGGAGACCGGTGGCAACCGAATCGGGCGACTCATGCCGCTAAACCCCTGTGTTTCAAGGTGTTTTTGCTTGACTTGCCTAAATCGAAAACTTAATTTCAGCCGAAGTCCAGTAAGTTTACTGTAAACAGCGATTTCCGTCGGTTTTTGGTGGCTGGAGGCGTAACGTGACGCTGATGGAAATCCTGGCCGGAAAGTCCGTCATCGTGGGCTTGAAAGGTCAGGATAAACGATCCATCCTGGAGGAGTTGGTTGACGTTCTCGAAGTGGGAGACAAGATCACCGACCGGGAGAAAGTGCTCGACGCTGTCTTGCAGCGTGAAGAGATCATGAGCACCGGGGTTGGCTACGGTATCGCTATACCGCACGGAAAGTCTGAATACGTCAAGGAGTTGGGCGGCGTTCTCGGGATCAAGGGAGAGGGTGTCGAGTTCGATTCACTCGACGGCCAGCCGACGTTCATCTTCTTTCTCCTCGTGTCTCCGATGGATGTGTCCGGACCACACATCAAGGCACTCGCCAGGATCTCGCGGCTTCTGAAGGGGGAGGAATTCCGGCAGCAACTGATCGCGTGTCCCGACAATGAGACGGCGATCCGGATCCTTGAGGAGGAAGAGAGTAAACACTAGCCCTGTTTGCCCGGTCGTAATGTGTGTCGAGTCTGCTCAGTCGTTGAGCAGGCTTTTTTCTTGTTTGCACGTCTGCTAGGGGAACCGATTTTCGTTCACCGCGTCGGATGGTCGCGTGTGGTCACGAAATCATTCCTGTTCGATTCATCCCGGAGGCCCTGGGTTGTTCGGCATCAGCTTCGCAAATCCAGCCGTCCTGCACGGACTGTGGGCGGCGACACTCCCGACCCTGATCCACCTCCTCAACCGGAGGCGAACGGTGACGGTGTCGTTCAGCAACGTGGCCCTGCTCCAGACGCTCCAGCAGGATCGGATGCGCCGTGTCCGAATCAAGCAATGGGTGTTGCTTGCCGTCCGGACGTTGCTGATCGCCCTGCTGGTGATGGCGTTTGCCCGGCCGACGATCCGTGACGCGTCGTTCGAGCGAGGACACGGTGAGACCGCGGCGGTCGTGCTCGTGGACCGCTCGCTGAGCATGCGGCAGACGACGGAGGCTCGGTCGCTGATGGATCACGCGAAGGACCGTGCAATTTCCGCGCTCGAGCAACTCGACGGGCGGGACGAGGTGGTGCTCGTTGCTTTCGACACCCAGATTGATGGCTTTGTCGCATCGCCGGTCGACCGACTCCGCCTGTCTGTTCCCGGGCTTGAAGCGACGTATCTGTCGACCGATCCCGTGCCGGCTCTGGACGGCGCACGACGGTGGTTGCGGGAGAGCAAGGCATTGAACCGGGAGCTGTATGTGGTTTCCGATTTCGCGAGAAGCGGCTGGAAGGAGGTGGAGGCCTACGACGGGTTCGATGGGTCTACCGTCTTTCTCCTTAAGGTGCCTGATGCGGCGACGACGAACGTGGCGGTCCGCTCGATTCGGCCTTCTGGCGCATTGCTCTCTGTGGGCGAGCCGACCCAGCTCGTGGCGGAGGTGGAGAATCTGGGGGCGGAGCGCGTGACGAGTCTTCCTGTCCAGGTGTTTGTGGAGGACCAGCGGATCGGTCAGCGTGTCATTCAACTGGATCCGGGCGAGCGCAGACGGGTCACCTTTCGGTATACCCCCGATCGGGGCGGCGCAAGGGCAATACGGGTCGAGATACCTGACGACGATTTTGCCGAGGACAATGCGCGATCGACGGTAATCCATATTCCGGTAGCGATTCGGGTGGTGGTGGTCGGCGATGACCAGGACCGATACTACGTGGAGGAAGGATTGGCCTCCGGGAGTGGCGTACAGGTCACCTCGATCCAGGCCTCCGAGCTGGGCGGTCTGAACGAAGCCGAGGTGGATGTGCTCGTGCTGTGCAGCTTACGGACTCTCGGGCGTGGCACACTCAACGCCATACGGCGAGTGGTGAGCCGAGGGGCCGGGCTCTTGCTGCTGATGGGAGACGGTCTCGATGTCCGCCTGTATAATGAGCGGGTTCTACCGGCGCTCTGTCCGGCCCAGGTCACAGGGATCGAAGGGAGCCGTGGGCGAACACGTTTCACGTCCCTGGATGCCGACCACGATGGCCATCCCGTCCTGGACGATCTGCTGGGAGCGGATCTGACCGGACCGCGATTCTACCTGAACTACGCGGTGTCGGCGATGTCGCCTTCCCGGGTCGTGGCGGTCTACAAGAACGGGATGCCGGCGCTTCTCGAGCATCGGCTGGAACGGGGCCGCGCTTTGCTCCTGACGTCCCATACCGATCTTGAATGGTCGGACCAGGCTGTCACGGGATTCTTTGCGCCGTTCGTGCACCGTGCGGTCCGTTACCTGGCGACAGGCGGGTATGGACGCGACGATGTTACCGTGGGTCAGCGTGTGACGCGACCAGTTCAAGGCGGGAGAGATCGTGATGCCGTGGTGCAGTCCCCCATCGGGCCGTCGGAGACCGTGTGGGCTCAACAGTTGGGCGATCGGCTTCACTGGGTGATCGAGCGGGCACATATGCCGGGCATCTGGCAGATCTACTCGGGCGAGCGGGTAAGCGACCGATTCGCGGCCCAGATCGACCCAAGGGAGAGCGACTCCGATCCAATAGACGACGAGATACTGAAGGGGCTTTTCCCGGGGAGCGACGTCGTGTTTGTGGAGGCAGACGCCGATCTCTCCGCTGTGGTCGCGGGGTATCGTCACGGTGCGGAGTTGTGGCGATACGTCCTGGCCGCCGCGCTGATCTTTCTCGCCATCGAGTTGTCCCTGATGTCGGGAGAAACACGCGAACGAGATCCGGGGAGTGGGCGGAATGCATCGTAAAAGATTTTTTTACAGGTACATGTGGACCTCTTTTTCGGCTAACCTTGACTTGACCTGTCGCCACTCCTATTTTTGCATCGCCTACCTGTAGGTACCCCTTTTCTTCATGCAGCATTGACGAATTCCCCATCTTTGGCACGTTGGAGGTTACAGACCTCCCGTAAACAAGCGCATTTTGATGATGCCCCGACTACGTCTCTGACCGTCGGTGGGGCGAATAAGGAAACTCGATGGCAAAGAATCTGATCATTGTCGAGTCACCGGCAAAGGCCCGGACGATCGGAAATTTCGTGGGCAAAGACTTCAAAGTCGTCGCCTCCATGGGTCACATCCGTGACCTTCCCTCGAAGGAGCTAGGTTTCGATCCAGAGGGGGACTACGAGCCGAACTACGAGGTTCCGAGCGATAAGAAGAAAGTGATCCGTGAACTAAAGAAGGAGATCGGGAAGGACACGACGGTCTACCTCGCGACAGACGAAGACCGCGAGGGCGAGTCGATCTCCTGGCATCTGATCTCGGCGCTCAAGCTGAAGAATCAGACGATTCACCGGATCGTGTTCCACGAGATCACGAAGCGCGCGATCGAAGAGGCGCTGTCCAACCCACGCGAGGTGGATCAATCGCTGGTGGACGCGCAGCAGGCGCGTCGCATCCTGGATCGTGCCGTCGGCTACAAGCTATCGCCGTTGCTGTGGCGGAAGATAAAGGGGGGACTGTCTGCCGGGCGTGTCCAGAGCGTGGCGGTTCGGATCCTGGTCGATCGTGAGCGCGAGATCCGAGCTTTCAACCCGGAAGAGTTCTGGAAGATCAAGGCGGACTTCAGCGATCCCCGGTTCCAGGCGGACCTGACCCGAATCGACGGCAAGAACCAGAAAGTGCCCGATGAGGCGGCGGCGACGGCGATCGACGAGAGTGCGAAGGCGTCGACATTCGACGTTAGGGAAGTGGTGGAGCGCGAAGGCGTTCGGAAGCCGGTCGCACCGTTTATCACGTCGACCCTCCAGCAGGAGGCGTCTCGCAAGCTCTCCTTCTCGGTCGCGCAGACCATGCGTATCGCCCAGCAGCTCTACGAAGGGAACTTCGAAATCCCGGGGTACGAAGGCGGGCTGATCACGTATATGCGTACCGACTCGGTCAACCTGTCGGACGAGGCGCTGACACAAACCAACCAGGTGATCAAGCAGGAATACGGCGACGAGTATGCGGTCAAGTCGCCGCGCAAATTCAAGACGAGGACAAAGGGCGCGCAGGAAGCGCACGAGGCGATCCGCCCGGCCAACCTCTCGATGAAGCCCAGCGACGTGAAGGATCACCTGCCCCCACAGCAGTTCAAGTTGTATGACCTGGTGTGGAAAAGGACGCTCGCTACACAGATGGAAGAAGCGAAGATCCTCCACACGACTCTGAAGATCGAGGCAGGGAAGGATCGTGAGTTGCTGTTCGAGACCAAGGGGCAGCGGATCCTGTTCGCGGGTTTCCTGAAAGCCTACACGGAAGGGTCGGACGATCCCGATGCCGCCCTGGACGATCAGGATGTGATCCTGCCGAAGGTCGAGGTCGGCCAGCAGCTGCCGTTGGAGACGCTCCACCTGGATCGGAACTTCACGAAGCCGCCGCCCCGGTATACGGAGGCATCGCTGGTTAAGAAGCTGGAGTCCGAGGGGATCGGGCGTCCGTCGACGTATGCGCCGACGATCTCGACGATCCAGGATCGCGGATATGTCGAGCGGACCAACGATCGCAAGCTGAAGCCGACGGCGACGGGTGAGGTAGTGAACGACTTTCTCGTGAAGCACTTCCCCGACATCGTGGACCTCGGGTTCACGACGAAGATCGAGGACGACTTCGACGAGATCGCTGAAGGGGCGCTGAGTTGGAAGGAAATGATGCGTTCCTTCTACCCGCCGTTTGTCGGCGTGGTGAAGGACAAGGAAGAGAACGTTGACCCGAGCGAGGCCCGGATGGTGGCGGATCTCGGTAAGGATCCGAAGACCGGTCGGCCGATTAGTGTCCGACTGGGCAAGTTCGGACCCATGATTCAGATCGGGACGCGGGAGGACGAGGAAAAGCCGCTGTTCGCGTCGATTCCCGCCGACAAGAATATCTACGAAGTCTCCCTCGACGAGGCGTTGGGATACTTCATGTATCCGCGCACTTTGACCGAGGAAGGGGCCGAGGACGAGATCCAGATCAACCACGGCCGCTACGGCTACTACGTGCGCATCGGTCGTGAGTTCTATTCGCTCAACGGTGCCGACCCCGCGACGATCACGCTCGACGAAGCCAAGGCCATCATCAAGGATGGCCGCGAGAACAAGACGAAGAATGTGATCAAGGAGTTCGGGGAGATCCAGATCCTGAACGGCCGGTATGGGCCCTACATCAAGAAGGGCAAGGACAACTACCGGATCCCCAAGGGAACGGATCCTGCGACGCTTGATCAAGCTGCCTGCGAGCAGATTATGGAAGAGAACGGCCCGACGCGCCGTCGTGGTCGTCGAGGGGCTTCCGCTTCCTGACGAGGTCTGGGTGAACGCCGAGATTGCCGACTTTATCGACCACCTGTCGAAGGAACGGCGTCTGTCCGAGCATACGTGCCTGGCGTATCGCACCGATCTGGAGCAGTTCGAGACGTTCTGTCAGGAGCGTGACCGGGACCTGTTCGAGGTGGACAAGGCTGACGTGCGGGCTTTCCTCGGTAGTCTGCATACTCAGGGGTTCAGCCGGACGTCGATCGCTCGAAAGCTGTCCTCCCTGCGCACCTTTCTGTCCTGCCTGTGTGTCGACGGGCGCCTGCCCAAGAATGCTGCACTCCAGGTTTCGCCACCAAAACCGGAAAAGCGTCTGCCCGAGCATCTCGATGTCGATGAGGTGCGTCGAACGATGGAAGCGCCTGACGAGAAGTCCTTCGTGGGCGTCCGGGATCGCGCAATCCTCGAGCTTTTCTACAGTTCAGGTCTCAGACTCCGAGAACTGGCGGGCTTGCGGCACGACCGCGTGGACGTGGCAGCGGGGACGGTTCGCGTGACGGGGAAGGGGGCCAAGGATCGGATCGTCCCTGTGGGACGGTCGGCTAAGGCCGCCCTGGATGCTTACCTGTTATGTCGCAACCGACTGCAGCTCGATCGCACGGATGGTTCTCTGTTCGTGACACGACAGGGCAAGCCCCTGAGCCCTAGTGGAGTTCAGAGCCGGGTGACGAAGTATCTCGGCGAGGCGACGGGGCGGAAGATGGGGCCGCACGCCCTGAGGCATTCGTTCGCCACCCACCTGCTGGATGAGGGGGCCGATCTCAACGCGGTGAAGGAGATGCTGGGGCACGCGAGTCTCTCGACCACCCAGATCTACACGCACGTGAGTGTGGAACGTCTGAAGGAAGCGTATCGAAAGGCGCATCCGCGTGCGTGATCGAGCCAAGATAGGGAACGTCTGGAGAAGCGCGGCCTATGCCGCGCTCCTTTTGTGTAAGGGATGCGCAAGCCAGGCCCCACCCTCGGGTGGCCCTCCGGACAAGATGCCGCCGAGGGTGCTGTCTACGATCCCTGCGAGTGACTCGGTCCGAGTCGGCACCGACACGGTGATTGAAGTCGAGTTCAACGAGTCGATGGATCGCCGGTCCGTTGAGCGATCGATCTTTATCGCCCCTCGGCAAGGCGGGGGCCTCTCACTAAAGTGGAAGGGACGTCGGTTGCAGATCCGTCAGTCCGAGCCTTTGATGCCCGATCGCACCTATCGCGTGACGATCGGTGCGGAGTCGAAGGATGAGTATCGGAACCGGATGATAGGGTCCTACGATTTCGTGTTCTCGACCGGGGAGACCGTACACCGCGGGGCGATATCCGGGCGTGTTCGCGAAGGGAAGGGGCGAACCGTCTACGTGGGGGCCTTCGACCTGGAAATTGAGTCAGATCCGCATCCTTCTGACTTAGCACCGTATGTGACCCTGATCGGTGATACGGGATCCTACTCCTTTCCTGGCCTGGCGCCTTCTACCTACCGCGTGTTTGCGTTCGAGGATGCGGATGATGATCAAGTCTACGACTCGGGTGTCGAGCGTTTGGCCGTGCCGCCGGAGGATGTGACACTCGATTCGGCGTGGGTTCTGCCTGACCTGGTTCTCGCAAATCGGGACACAGTTTCCCCCAGGCCGGTTACGGCTCGCGCCATCGACGCCAGACGGATCCGGCTGAAGTTTGACGAGGCGATCGGGTCAGCGCCCGATGTGTCGATAAGCGATGGCCTGGTGGTCGAGACGACACACGTGGATGGGGCGGATTCGAGCGTCGTCTATGCGGTGACGTCTCCCCAGGCTGAAGGGAACACCTATCGGATCGAGGTCACGGCTGTCGAAGACGCGCATGGGAACGAGGCTGCAGCGGATACGGTTCTGACGGTCAAAGGCGACGGGCGCGTCGACACGCGAGGTCCATCCGTCGTTCGAACCCGACCCCGGGATGGCGCGACGGTTGTCTCTGCGACACCCATTGTGCTTACGTTTGACGAAGCCATGCATCCGGATGCCGCTCCTGCTTGGGTGGCCACAGACAGCACAGTTGCGCCCCCTGGATCCTGGCAGTGGACCAGGCCGAACGAGCTTCAGTTCGCGCCGGATGAATTGCCAGTTGGCGAACTGTCGCTTCGGCTGGAATCACGAACGATTGTAGATCGGGCAGGGAACGCTCTGAAGCCAGTCGTGGATCTGATGCTCGAGGTCGTGGAGGAGCGCGATCTGGGAACGGTCTTCGGGACGACTGAACCGTCGTCGGATACGGTCGTCATGTCCCTCTATCCCGGGGCGGGTGGGGACGTGCTTGAGACCGTGGTGGCTGCAGGAGATACGATGTTCACTGTGGAGCGGTTGCTGCCGGGGCCCTATCGGGTAACCGGATTCGTCGATCTGGACAGGGATGGCGCTTGGTTTCCTGGTCGTGCTCGGCCATTCCGGCCGTCGGAACCGGTGCTGGGGCGCGTCGATACTGTAGATGCGCGGGCCCGCTGGGAAACGGGTATCGAGGAACCATTCAAGATCCCGACCACTGTCCGCCGATAGATAGAGGAGAGACAGATGAACCTGCTGGAAGATCGTGTCCTCGTCCGGAATACGACCATCGCGGTCGTGATGTTGACCTGTATCTGTGGTTTGCTCGGCTACCGATTCACGACCAAGACCTCACTCGAGCGCGAGCGCGTACGGGCACGTACGACGTTGGAGACGATCCATCAACTCCAGCTGGCGTATCATCACGAATACGGAACCTATCTTTCGTCCGATCGTGGAAACACGAGTGACGTCCTTCGCTGGGACGACATGCCGGGCAAATTCCAATACGTGGTGCTGGACCACGGCGACACGTATGTCGCGATTGCCGAGGCCGACTTCGACGGGGATGGCGACTACGAGGTCTGGCGCGTGGATCCACGGCACCCGGATCCTGTGCTTGTCCAGAGCGACTGAAGCCTGAATGCTAAGCCGCCTCCCCATCCTCCTGTTTTTTCTCACCCTTCTTTGCCTTCCGTTCACGGGACAGGCCTTTGTCCCCCAGATCGAGTTCAATGAGCAGGGACGTATCGTCACGGTTTCCTGGCCGACCAGCGAAGCGCGGAACGGCCTCCACTATTTCGTGAACACGAACAGCTTTCCCTTCAATAGCCGTGACATCGACCGCATCGTGGCCAACAGTTTCAGGGCCTGGGATGAAGTCGATGCAGCCGACCTGTCGTTCGCACTCGGCGGGGTCGGGAACTTCCGGAAGTCGAGCACCGACCGGAACAACGTGATCACCTATGATCCATCGGGTGTTCAGATCGGTGCACCGGCAGGGTCCGGGGTCATCGCGATCACGACGATCAACTGGGACGAGCAAGGGCGTGTGACCGACGCGGACATCACGTTCAACGGGCGGGACTTCAATTTCTCGGTCACGGAAGCCTTTCCCGGACCCGGGCCTGTGGATCTTCAGGATGTGATGACCCATGAGATCGGGCACCTGATCGGGCTGGATCACACGCCGTTGGTGGGACCCACACGGATTCGCCCGACGATGAATCCGTTTGCGTCGCAGGAGGACCCGGGTGTGGCCCGCACGTTGGAGCCAGACGACGCAGCGGGTGCGACGCTTCTGTATCCCGGGAGCAGGGCAAACCAGCTCGGGTCGATCACGGGTCAGGTGACGGACCGGAACGGGAACCCGTCGTTTGGGGTTCACGTCGTCGCTTATGACGCGGTGACGGGAGATTTCGTGGTCAGCGCCTTGAGCGGGGCTGCGGGCGATCGTAAAGGTCGGGATGGCGACGGCCGATACGAGATCACCGGATTGCCGCCCGGGGCTTATCGCGTGGGCATTCACCCGATCCAGGGAGCTGTCAGCGAGAACAATATCGGAGGGATTTTTTCCCGTCTTCGTACCGGATTCGCGGATGAGTACTACAACAATGTGGACAGGCTCGATATTGCGCAGACGGTGAGCGTCGAATCGGGTCGGATCACTGGGCCCATCGATTTTGTCCTCGGGTTGACGGTGCCAGGGTTTCCCCAGTTGACGAACCTGCAGCTGCCCGTGAGCACTCCCGATACCCAGGGGCCATACCCGGTCAGGTTGTCGATTTCGGACGAAGGTTCCGTTGTGTCGGCTGTCTTGCGGTACCGTGTCAGTGGTTCCGGGTTTGTGGACGTTGCACTCCGGAACGAGGCAGGGAATGCTTATTCGGGGGAGATTCCAGGCGTCCCTGCCGGCGCTCGCGTCGAATACCAGATCATTGCGAGGGATGATGAAGGAAACGAGACGGTCTTCCCACCGGATGCCGCCAATCTCTTGACGTTCGACGTGATCGCGCTGACGGGCGAACCCGTTGTGTATGTCGTTCAGAGCGGGTCTAACGTGCTGTCCGTGCTCGACTCTGGGAATGGACGTGAGGTGGCGAGGCTCGAGACAGGCGATACACCTCACGATGCCGTGACCACACCGGATCAGGAGACGATCTTCATCGCCAATACCGGGTTCGGGAACCAAACATCAAGGACGGTGACCGCGATCTCGACCTCTACCCACGAGGCTGTTGCCACGATCAATGTTGGTTTCGGACCGCTTGACCTCGTGATGAGTCGATCCGGAGACCTGGTCTACGTCACAAACTCGGATGCACGGAGTCTCTCGATCATCGACGTAGACGAGTTGCGTGAAACCAAACGTGTCAACCTGAGCGGGTTGATCGATGGACCGTTCGGGATCGCCCTGTCGCCCGATGGCTCAACGGTATACGTGACGGATATCGGCGCGGATCAAGTGTTTGTGGTCGACCCCGTGGCCGGCACCGTGACCGCCCGGATCGACGTGCTGCCGTCCCCACGGTCGCTTGTCGTCTCACCCGACGGAAGCACGCTGTATGTGTCTGGGTTCGACGGCGGTATCGGGATCGTGGATCTGAACCGTCAGCGTGAAGTGGAACGGATCACGACCCCGTCCGGTGTGTTCCGAGTCAAACTTTCCCCCGATGGCCGCACGCTCTACGCGACTGACCAGGATGGTGGGAACTTGCTCGTCATCGACACGGTGAATCGGCGGCTGGAGCGAACGGTTAAGGTGCTGCCGACCGGCGCCAACTCCCGCGGACTCACCGTGTCCGAAAACGGCAGTCGTGTATACGTGACGAACGCGAGTTCCAATGACCTGGTCGTCTTCGACACGAAATCCTTTACTGTCATCGATACCTACAAGTTGGGGGAGGCTCCCCGAGCCATCCTTATCCGTAGCCGGTCATTCCAACCGACAATCTCCCAGTCGACGATTTCGCTTTCCGACTTCGACACGGATGGGGTGGTGGGGTTCACCGACTTCCTGCTGTTTGCACAGGCGTTCGGGATCACATCGGGTGAATCAGGCTTCGACGCACGTTTCGATCTCGATGGAAATGGCTCGGTCGACTTCCCTGATTTCCTGCTTTTTGCGCAAGCCTTCGGACAGATGGTCCTGAATTGAGTTCTTCTTTTAGGGCAATCTGTGGGGAAAACCACAATTTTCTGTGCTTGTTTTATGAGTGTAATTTACTGTATTTAAATCGGTTAGGTTCAATTCTGGCCTCGGGGCCGAAATTGACATCGTAGCAGGATGACACTATCCCTATAGCTCAGTCGATCTCAACCCGTGCTTTTAGGTGAATCCTCGCGTGTTCTGGGGCATCCTGACATTGAGCTTTCTCGCGCTTCTCGTGATCGTGAAGATGCTGACCGTGTTCGAAACCCGGTCCCAGGATCTGCAATATCGGAACAACCCCAAGCGGATTCAGGAGCTTACCGAGGAATTGTAAACGTCTCGGCGGAAGTATCTGATCGCAGTGAAGGCAGAAGGGATCTCGAAGCACAAGCTTAGCCAGCTCAAGACGCGTTGGGCCGGCCTCAAGCAGAATCTGGAGCAGATTCAGATCACGTCGGGGCAGCAGGACCAGCGGAAGGAGAAGGAGCTCGAGTGGCGCAAGCGAAAGGCGAGAAGTCGGTCGAGTCCTGAGCTGTCAGACCACTTACTCGTAAGCCTCTTTCCTCGTGGGAAAGGGGCTTTTTGGTGTAAGGCACTCCCGGACGTTATATTCTTGGCCGGCAGTTTCTAATCGGTTTACAGGAGGCATCTGATGGCATTCGGAAGTGGCGATTTCGTTTATGAGGTGCAGGATAACTGGTGGACACTCCCGGACGGATGGTCGTTCGGCTGGGTCCCAGCTGTCGCTGTGGACTCTAAGGATCGTGTTCACGTGTACTCCAGGAGTGAGCACCCGATGGTCGTCTTCGACATCGACGGCAACTTCGTGACCTCTTGGGGCGAGGACATCCTGAAAGATGCACACGGGATCTACATCGACGGGGAGGACAACGTCTACTGCGTCGAGCGAGAGACCCACTGCATGCGAAAATTCACGAATGACGGTGAGTTGCTAATGACCCTGGGCACCCCCGATCAGCCGGGAGCTGAGGGCGAACCGTTCAACCTGCCGACCGACCTCGCCTTCGATGCTTCGGGCGACATGTATCTGACCGATGGCTACGGGAATGCCCGGGTCCACAAATACACTGCTGATGGAGAACACATCAAGTCGTGGGGTGAGCCGGGTACCGCTCCTGGCCAGTTCGACCTGCCCCACTGTGTACGGGTCGACAAGCACGATCGGCTGCTGGTAGCCGATCGATCGAACAATCGGATCCAGTTCTTCGATACCGACGGGAATTACCTCCACGAGTGGGATGGCCTCCACCAACCGGACACGATCTATATCGATGACGAGATAGTGTATATCGCCGAGCTCGAGCAGCGGGTGAGCATCTGGACGTTGGAGGGGACGAAGTTGACCGAGTGGGGCGGCGGTGTTGAGAGCGAGAAACCTGGCGAGTTCGTGAAGTGTCCGCACGGGATCTGGCTGGACAGTAAGGGGGATCTGTACGTCACCGAAGTACAGGCCGATGCGCGACTCCAGAAATTCGTGAGGCAGTAGGAAGCCAGTCAGTCGTGAGTGGTCAGTAGTCAGGTAGGCAAGCGCACAACCTTGGTGAAGCGTGGCATAATGGATACGCATCTAGAACAATCTAGAGACATCCCCGTCGTAGACGAGACGGATGTAGTCGTCTGTGGTGGAGGGCCGGCTGGTGTTGCGGCGGCGATCGCTTGTGTGCGGCAGGGGGTCAGGACACGTTTGATCGAGCTACACGGGTGTCTGGGTGGGGTGTGGACGACCGGGGCGCTCAGCTGGATCATCGATTCGGGTAACAAACCCGGTCTGATGGCAGAGATTACGGCTCGTCTCAATCAGCGCGATGCCCGCAGGCTGCGGCAGGAGGGTGGGAAGAACTACGCCTACGACGTCGAAGAGATGAAGCTGCTTCTGGACGAGATGTGTCTGGAGGCGGACGTTGAGGTGCGAACACATACGCGCGTCGTGGCGGCTGCCCGGGACACCGGGAATCGACTGTCGTTGGTGATCACCGAGTCGAAAGCCGGTCGTGAAGCCTGGCACGCAAAGGTCTTCATCGATGCGACCGGCGACGGGGATCTGGGTGCGCTCGCGGGATGCGGGTTCGACATGGGACATCCCGAGACGGGAGCCGTACAGCCGATGAGCTTGATGGCGCTGGTGTCCGGTATCCGTTTCGACGAAGTCGAGTCGTATGTGGGCGGGTCGATGGCTGAACCCAAACAGCGGCTTGGCGCGCTGATGACCGAGATCGGCGTAGCGCCCTCTTACGGTAACCCGACCCTGTTCCGTATCCGAGACGATCTGTTCGCGCTGATGTCGAACCACCAGTATGGGGTGACGTGCGACGATGCTTACGAGATCACCGCCGCGACGATCCGGGGCCGCAGAGAAGTCCACACTCAGGTCGAGGCACTACGGAAGCTCGGCGGCATCTGGTCGCAGATGCGCGTGGTATCGACGGGGGCGCAGATCGGTGTTCGTGAGGGACGACGTATACACGGACGATACGAGGTGACGGGGCAGGATCTTCTGGAGGGCGCACGGTTCGAGGATGCCGTGTGCCGGGTGACCATGGGGATCGACGTGCATTCGACGGATCCGTCGAAGACGAAGATCGTCGAAGCGAAGCCGCACCGGTCAAGGCCCTACGATATTCCGCTCCGTGCGTTGATCGCGAAGGATGTGGATGGTTTGCTGATGGCGGGGCGGTGTATCAGCGGTGACTTCATCGCTCATTCGAGCTATCGCGTGACGGGGAACGCCGTGGCTATGGGGCAGGCCGCTGGTATATGCGCTGCACGTGCGGTACTGAGTGATTTGCCCCCTCATGAGGTGGCGTGGGGCGACGTGAAGACGCCACTGGATACGCTTAACCAGTTCGAGGTGACGGTCTAGCGTGACGATCCGTGCGATGACCGACTCGGACTGCTCGGCTGTGGCCGAGCTGATCCACGTGTCGACTAACGACTACTATACGTCACACGGGATGGGGGCGATCTTCGGCGGCGAACCCGAGGCGACCACCCGTCTGTTCTGCGAAGTCTATGAAGACCTGGATCCGGGCTGTTGTCTGGTCGTGGAACACCCGGATACCGGACGGCTAATGGGGTCCTGTTTCTACCACCCGAGAGAGACGCACGTTTCACTCGGGATCATGAATGTCCATCCCAGCTATTTCGGTCAGGGGTTGGCCCGCAGGCTGCTGAACGAGATCACATCGAAGGCGGATGGAGCGGGGAAGCCGACGAGGCTGGTTTCGAGTGCGCTGAACCTGGATTCCTTCTCTCTCTATTCGCGCGCCGGCTTTGTGCCGCACACGACCTTCCAGGACATACTGGTGAACGTGCCCGAAGAGGGGCTGGATGTGCCCTCTGGGGATGGCGTTCGCGATGCGACGCTTGACGATCTGGCAGCAATCGTAGATTTGGAGGCGCAGGTCGCGGGAATCCACAGGGAACGGGACTGGGCCTACTTCATCGAGAATGTGCGTGGGATATGGCACGTTTCGGTCGCGATTGGAGCATCAGGTAACGTCGATGGGGTGCTGGCCTCTGTAGGTCATCCGGGCAGCAGAATCATGGGACCCGGCGTGATGCGGAACGAGGAAACGGCGATCGACCTGTCCGTAGCGGAACTTGATCACCACCGTGGACAGACGGTGCTCCTCCTGGTGCCCGCACTAGCGAGAGACCTGCTCGGAGCCGTATACGCCTGGGGAGGTCGGAACTGCGAGATTCACTTCGCACAGTGTCGCGGCGAATACGCTCCATTTCAGGGTGTGGTGATGCCGACGTTTATGCCGGAAACGGGATAGGATGATCGACCGACTCTTGACATACGGGAGGATGATCAAGTTCTCCCACAGCATCTTCGCTCTACCCTTTGCCTTGAGCGGCGTCGTACTGGCTTCGGTCGAGGCGGAAATTCGGCCAGAGACTGTGGGGTGGGTGATTGTGGCGATGGTGGGGGCACGGAGTGCGGCAATGGGCTTCAATCGGTGGGCGGATCGGAAGATGGATGCGGAGAATCCGAGGACGTCGAACCGAGAGCTCCCAACGGGACAGATCTCGTCCGCGGCGGTCCTCCTTTTTATTGCCGTCTCTTCAGGCGTGTTGGTGTACGCCTCCTACAGGCTGAATCCGCTTTGCTTCGCCCTTTCGCCTGTTGCGCTCGGGATCGTCTTCTTCTACTCACTCACCAAACGATTCACGTGGGCGACACAGGCGTTCCTCGGATTGGCGCTATCCGTTGCGCCGATCGGGGCGTGGATAGCGGTGACCGGAAGTCTGGCTCTGGAGATCCTGTCACTTGGGGGCGCCGTACTCCTGTGGGTCGCAGGCTTCGATATCATCTACGCGACACAGGATGTGGATTTTGACCGTCAGTTCGGGGCGTGTTCAATTCCCCAACGGTTCGGGATCGCGAAGGCTCTGTGGATTGCGCAGGGGCTGCACGTGTGCGCCTTTGTCGCGATGCTGGTGGTCGGGCAGGTTTTTTCGCTCGGGTGGCTCTATCACCTCGGTGTCTTCGGGATTGGCGGGCTCCTTGTCTATGAACATCGTCTCGTAAAGCCGGACGACCTGTCCAAGGCTGGGATCGCTTTCCTGAATCTCAACGCGATGATCAGCGTGGCCTACTTCGCTGTGACCGCGATCGACGTTCTGGTGCTCTGATGTCGAACCGAATCACATTGGCCGTCACAGGTGCGAGCGGCGTCATCTATGCGCTGAGAACGATCAGGGGGCTCCTGATCGCCGGCGTTCAGGTCGATCTTGTCGTATCCGAGACAGGATGGATGCTATTACGGGATGAAGGGGGCTATGAGGGAAAACGCGTGGAGATCGCTGACTACCTGGAGGGCGAATATGGTGGAGATGGATCGGTACGGCTCCATCAGGCGAGCGATTTCGCGGCGCCCATCGCGAGTGGGTCGGTCGCTTCGCGTGGAATGGTGGTTGTCCCATGTGCGATGAAGTATCTGTCGGGGATTGCCCTAGGTGCTTCGAGCAACCTGATTGAACGTGCCGCCGACGTCACCCTGAAGGAGCGGAGGCCACTGGTCATCGTGCCGAGAGAGACGCCGATGAACCTGATCCACCTGAGGAATCAGGTGACAGTGGCTGAGGCGGGTGCAACCGTACTGCCCGCGAATCCGGCGTTCTATCAGAAGCCTGAGACGTTCGAGGATCTGGCTGACTTTGTCGCGGGACGGATCCTGAGCATCTTCGGCCTGGAACACTCGCTGTATCCGAGCTGGAAGGGGGAATAGTGACACATCCCTTCCCTCCCCTTGATCGGCAGCGGGGGAGAGCGGTAGAAAGCCAAGACCTTGAAGACTAAAGGCCCGTATCTCGTTTGAGATACGGGCCCTTTCTATAGCCTGAATATGAGTCAGGAGGTGCGGCGGCCGAAGGCGCGGGCGAACTCCAGGAAGTCGTTGAAGCCGGTCTCACCGTCACCGTTCAGGTCGAAGCGGGTGTCGCCTCGTTGGAAGCCGTCGGCAAACTGGAGGAAGTCCTGGAAGTCGACGATTCCGTCCTGGTTGAAATCGGAGGCCGCCGTGTGAATTGGGCGGATGACCGGGACCTGGTCCGAGGCCACCGGCAGGATACTCTGCGTGGCAGCATCGGGGACCTCGAACCACTGACTCAATACTGATCCGTATACCTGACGGAAGTCATAGGCGTGGAAGAAGTCGCCGCGATCGTCAAGCGTTCGGAAGTCGGGGTCCGGACCGACAATGCCTGGAGCGAGTTGGGATCCGAACAGGAACACCGGAGCCGACGTCCCGTGATCGGTTCCCGCACTGCCGTTTTCTGCGACGCGACGGCCGAATTCAGAAATCGTCATGCCGAGGACTCGTTCCTGAAGCCCGAGTGCGGTGACATCCTGCTGGAAGGCGTGAATCGCACCGTCTAGGTCGGCCATCAGACTTTCGTGTCGGGTCAGCTGATTCGAGTGCGTGTCGTAACCCCGTTGTGAGACGAGGTAAACACGAGACTTCATACCGCCCGCGATCAGGCGCGCCACGAGCGCGAGCTGACCGGCAAGCGTCGTATCCGGATACTCGACGAGGTTCTTTCCTCTGTCGCTCGCGTTCCGGAGTTCGCCCGAATACTGGATGGACTCGCGGTTTACCTGCCGGATGAAGTCGAGTTCGAATCCAGCTGGTGTCGGGATGGCGTTGTCGTCGATGATCTGGTTCCCGAGGTTCACGAGCGACGAGAACTCACGCGGATTCCTGAGCGCGATCCCCATCCCGCCACTCTTTCCTATCAGGGAAAGCGAAAGAACGGGACCAATGTCGATCGCCAGCGGATGATCAGTGAGCGTGTTCGGGAAGTCCGGGTTGACGGCGTCGAGATACCGACCTAGCCATCCGGTGGTCAGGAACTCGTTCGAATCGCTGCCCGTCATCCAGATGTCGGTCGAACGGAAGTGCGATCGATCCGGGTTCGGGTAACCGACGCCCTGAATCGTCAGGAAACGTCCTTCGTCGTGGAGCTGTTTGAAGCCCGTGAGCGACGGGTGGAATCCCCGCTCGTCGTCCAGCTTGTTGATCCTGGCGTCGTTGGCGGGAATCCCAAGCGTTGGACGGTTGAAGTAGTAGTCGTCGTTCCGGTAAGGTATAATCGTGTTCAGCCCATCGTTGCCGCCGTCCATCCGGACAATCACGAGCACCCGGTCCGTATCGGACATGGCGGTCGCGCCTATGGGGCCGACGGTCGTCTCCTGGCTGTATGCCCTCGCCAAGTAGCCGCCCAGGGCGATCGTGGCTCCGGCGGCCTTACCACTTCGTTTCAGGAATTTTCGTCTAGAAATCATAGGCATCTACCCGAGCTGATACTCGGGCAACTCCAGGATGAGTTTGAGCAGATTGGCCATCCGGAACTTCGCACCCGTCGCATCCGGATTCCAGTCGTAGACTTCCGCACCTTCGAGCAGAACGGTCAGGAACATCTCCTCACGTTCGGCATCGACGGGGAACGACGTCATACAGCGCCCCATTGAATGTACCAACTCGGTAGCATCCCACGGGTTGGGGAAGGTCTTGATATAGGCCTTGTGGTCCATCGGTTTCATCGTGTAGTAGTTTCGTCCGACGAAGTGCGACTTGCCGTCGACGAGCTTGTCCGTGTGCAGGTGTCGCTTGGGCAACGTATTCGTGCTGATCCAGGATCGGTATCCCTGCCAGCCGGCGACGTTCGGCGGATCGAGGAGCTTCTGCCCGAGGTCCTCGGCCTGGTCTACCAAGAACTCGGCGGTCAGGTTGTCGCCTTCGCCAACACGCAGCCCCAGCGAGCGAGCGGTTCCCGCCGTCAGGTCGATCGGGCTCTTGATCTTTGACCCGATCGTACTGTCATCGAAGAAATGTGCGCTCAGGAGGAGCGTTTCCAGCACTGGTTTGAGCTCGTAATCGTTCTCCCGCAAGATCTGTGCTAGTTGATCGACGATATGCTCGTCAGGGTAGTGGTAGACGAACTCCTGGTAGAGCTTACGACAGATGAATCTGGCCGTGACGGGTTGGTCGAAGATGATGCGCGTGACGCTCAGGTCGTTCCAGTTGCCCGTCTCGCCGAGGATCGTCTTCTGTCCCTTGTCGTGCCGGCTGTCGTTGAGCCGGGATCGGCGGCCATCCACGACCCAGCCGGTCAGGGCACGTGATGCCTCGCCGACATCCTGCTCGGTGTAGTTCCCGACCCCCATCGTGAAAAGTTCCATCAGCTCGCGCGCGTAGTTCTCGTTCGGGTTTCCCACGCGGTTCAACCGGCCATCCAGGTAGTAGAGCATGGCCGGATCCGTGTTCATCGCGAGAACGAGGGTCTTGAAGTTACCGAACGCGCTCTGCCGGAACCTCGTGTTCTGCTTGAACATCAGTTGGGGACGCTTGACGTCGACGGCCTGGGTTGCGAAGTGATCGTGCCAGAAGAGGGTCATCTTCTCGGTGAGAGACAGGCCCTGATTGGCGATCAAGGTCATCCACCATTGACGCGTCTGGTCCAGTTGCTCGCGCTGAATCCTGCGCTGATCACGATCCGGTCGGACGAAGGGATCCTCATTAACCCACGTGTCCGGAGGATCAGGCAGGCGCTGGTCTGTCAGGAGCTGCTCGACCACGTCCTCGGGTCGGCTCCGAATCGCCTCATTGATCTCCGTCGGGGTAGGGCCGAAGACTGTCCTTCTAAGAAGGTGTCCTGCCCGGACGTCATCCCACGGCTGAGCTTCATTGGGGACGTAGCGTTCGAGTCCCGCCGTGGTTCTGGCGAGTTTTAGCGCCGGCTGTATCTGGCGTTCATTCATGCATCATCATCTATCTTTGGGTAACCAGGGATATCTGGGGGTTATGCCGGCAACGACCGTGCCGAAGCAAAAAATAGGCAGAATGGTTCTTCGGAACAACGTTTTCGGGGTTATGATGCAACGATCCGTTACAAGATCGGCCCAAAACGTGGCAGGCTAACGATGTCCTGTTTTCAACAGAGCGAGGAGCTCTTGTTGGTGTTTCAGGTTGGTTTCTGCGGCTCGAACGACGGTAGCCTGGACTTCGATGAGCGACTTTTCTACAGCCTCAGCCTGCTTGCGCGTCATCCCGAGTTGCTCGTTCTGGCCGATCTTGATGACGAGGCTGTCCCTGAGCGTCTGTAAACGCTGTTTCTCTCGATTGAGATCTGCCGTCGCGCGCTCAACCCGGGCCTCCTGAGCCGTCACCGACGGCTCCTTGGCGCAAGCCGTCAGGAGGATGAAAACGGTAAGGACAATGGCCTTCATGTGGGATCCTCCTGGGATTCGAGCAGGGCCTGGTTCGTAAGAGCGGTATGGTCTTCGGGGTCTAAATCGAGGATGCGCGTGTAGTAACCCAGCGCGGCTGCATCATCCTTTCGGATTCGGGCGAGGGTCGCCAGACCGTGCAGCAAGGGAACACCCTCGGCTCGTTGAGCTTCGACCTTGTGCAGATACGCCTCGATATCCAGGATGTAGTCCGGATACCTGATCTCGTGTTTCGATGGGAACGCCATCTGGACCAATCCGCCGCGAGCGGCTTTGTACTCTGACAGATCAGGCTCGGGCATTCCGATGGACATGGCTTCCAGGAGCCCGTCCACGGCGCCATCCAGGTCGCCGTATTCGAACAGAGTCGATGCCCGGTTGTATGCGATCGCGGCGTGGTCGGGTACCAGGTCGCGCTGCAGGTCGTATACCTCTAGCTCCTTCTGCCGGTCGTCGGGTTTCGGCAGGCTCGATCGCCTGCTGCTTCAGCGCTTCGATCCGCGCATACAGCTGGCTGAGGACTTCCTCCTCCGCCAGGTCCTCCATGGGCAGGCGACGGCGGGGACGTTCGACGGGGGGATCCTCGTCGAGTCGAGCGGTGAAGCGCTGCTAGATCCACCAGCCAGCGATGATGATCATCGCGACGGCGTATCCGAATATCTTCGGGCTGTTCACGATGTGAGCCACATCCGTTAGCTAAAGGAAGGATCGGGTCAGCGTCAAGTGAGCGCGTTATCGGCGTTTTGGGGAGCACCGTACGCTGCTCTGACACCGCGTACGGGCTATCGGAAGCGAGAAGGAGTGGAACCCTGGTGGGCGGGAGGAGGCCTAGTCGGCGACGAAGTGGCCGTAGAGTGCCTGGACTCCTGGTGAGAGGGCGGTATAGGCCTCACGGGAGATCGGTGTGGATTCGTAATTCTTCCCACCGGTCTCAAGTACCATGGCAGTGTGTTCCGGACGACCGATCATCGTGGGGTTGAGGTTGAGCCACCAGGGCGCGTAACGGACGATCAAGGCCACGCGTGGTTCATTGCTCAGGTTAGGGGCTACGGCGTGCCAGAGTCGGCTGTCGTAGAACAGGACCGATCCGGCCGGGCCCGAGGCGTTCGCTTCGGTCGGGTAGGGGGCCTCGTGGTCGAAGTCCTGAAGGTCGCCCTTTGACGGGTTGTCCGTCGTGTTATGGCTTCCGGGTATAATGAAGGTAGCGCCGTTCTCGGCCGAAAAGTCGGTCAGCATCCAGATGGAGGACAGGTGGAACATGCAGTCCGGATACGGCGCCTTGACGTTCGAGGCGTTGGTCTGGTTGTAGGGCCAGTCCGCGTGCCAGTATCCGCGCTCGTTACCAGGGCAGTTGACGACCGCATCCGTACATGAGATTCGCACGTATGGACCAAAGAACGTCTCGGCCACATCCATGATGCGCCGGTCCGCCAGGTAAGGGGCAAAGCACTGAGTGTAGTTGATGACCTGCTTCAGGACGCCTACGCCTTTAGCGCCGATCCGGTGGCCCTTCGCACGGGTCGCTTCCTGGCGGGCACGAGACTCGGCATCATGTTCCGCTTGAAGTCGGACGACCTCCTTCCTGATGGCCGAAACTTCGTTGGCAGGGATGATGTTCTCGAACACGACATACCCGCTCATACGTATTTGCCGAACCACTTGTGATGTTTCCATCTAGATTACTCCCAAACACCAATGGATGAGGTCGGATCGATATGGAATTGCTTAAAGCTGTGCTGATTTCCGTGTTGGCATCGACTTCGTCGAGTGGCCAGATGGATTCCGTCATGACCGTCAAGGGCTGGGTGTCGACGCGCCAGCTGGGGACATTCCTGTCGCACGAACACCTGATATCGCCGTTCGGCGCGACTGATTCGCAGACAGTCGTCTAAGAACGGTGTTCCCGTATCTGTCAAAAGTCAAGTCACTGGGGCTCAAGACGCTGGCCGATTGTACGGCTGCCTATTTTGGCCACGATCCACTGCTACTCAAGATGCTCTCGGACTCGACTGGTGTTCACCTCATCACGAATACGGGAATCAGGGATCGGAGAGCTGAAGAAGCAGGTGAAAGATCTGGAAGAGAAGGAACAGAAGCTCTCCGCAACGGTTCGGTTGAAGAAGAAGATGGAAGCGGCGAAGTCTCGGACGACCTTCAAGGTGGGCATGGGGTAGAAAAGCGAAAGACGAGTACCGAGTAGTGAGTGTTGAGTTTTGGAGTAAAGGCAAAAGAACTACTCGGACGCCCACCTCAAAACTCACTACTCTGCACTCGGAACTCGCTTTTACCTTTAAGCCCATCCATGGACACCGTGGCCACTGCCGGGAAACCAGATCAGGTCCACGATAAAGGCGACTAGGGTGCCGGCCGTCCTGCCCAGGATCAGGCCGAGGAACAGCGGATACAGCCTCCGATACAGTTGCACCCCTCCCACACGCATCACCAGCGATTTGATTCCCCATACGACGAAGAGTGAGGTGACCTGCAGACGGATGTTAGTGGTGCTGATCGCGTATCCGATCGGGTGGAGCGTCCAGGAGCTCATCCGGTAGCGAATTACGGTCAGCGCGATCATGATGGCCGCTCCCATGAGGAAGACCATCAGATGCGGAAGAGACGGGAGATGCGGGTTCTTGATCGTCTGAACCATTCCGCCGATCCTGCGGGGCGCGTAGCGTGTGAAGGGGAACTCGGAAAAATTGAAGGCACCGATCGCGTACCCGTTCCCGAGTACGATCACGATATTGACAGTGAGGGCCACGACCAGTCCCAACAGGAGCGCCCAGAACAAGGTTCGCTTCCCACCGCGTATCCGGTCCGCCGCCTTTGCACTCTGGGAGAGCGCCGGCATGAACAGCATCCAGGGAATGGTGGTCGCGGTGGAAGCGGCGACCACTGTACGGGCTGAGAGTGTCGTGGTCCCGACCATCTGGTATCCAACCTCCAGAGGCGATGTGGGCTGGCTCAGGTAGAGCGTACCCGATTCACAGACAAACCGGGCGAGCGCGATATACAACACGATGGCTGTCGGGATGATGAAGGCGATCAGAGTCGGGGGCACACCAGCTTTGGCCATCCATAGCGCGATGAATACAACCCCCGTCACCAGACAGATCACCGCCGTCCTGTAAGACAGCATTTCGTCCGAGTCGTCGACTTCCGGCGACCGCCCAGCCGCCTTACTGAATACTGTCGCGAGGTGTCGTCTCGCGGTCCATAGCCCCCAGACGACGAAGGCGAACAGAGCGCCCAGGCTCTGCCATTTGACGACTGGATCGCCCCAGTTTCTACCTGGGACATCCTTCCCGCCCAGCTGCATCCCCGTCCGGCGCAGGAACACGACCTGGGCGATAAAGAACAGGTGGAACGCCCAGATCGAGAACAGGATCTCCGATTTCACGAAGTAGCCGAACCCGATCGTATACGGGTTGATGTGGGTGATGATCCACGGACAAATCCGGCACGCGTAGAATCGGCCGCCTAGCGGACTGAGGCTGATGCGTGGCCATTGTGTGTCGAAGAAGCCGACGATGTTCCAGGCGATGATGCCGAACGAGAAGCTGAATCCGATCCAGAACAGCCGGCCCGTCAGCAGTTCAGGCCATTTCGGTGTGCCTGAGGCGCCCTCGGAATCGTCGACCAGGTCTAGGATGCGGGTGATCAGCGGATAGTCGAGCCGCTCGTAGTCCACCCACTGCTTGCGGAGGATCACCACGATCGCCGCGCAGACCACGAATCCGGCGACGATCAGGGTCAGCCACCAGAACGTGGGCATGACCCAGACCTGCCAGGGAATGGGAACGCCCTGGGGCAACCCCTCGTAAAGCCAGGTCGTTTCGCCGTGATCGTTCCGGGGGAAGAGCCAGGTGGACAGGTTTGGCTGGATGTAGTCGATCCAGCCGTTCTCGGGGGTGGCGAGGTAGTAGGGCGCGGCCATCAGGCCGAGCCAGGTTCCGGTCAGGCCTCGCGCGGGAATCATTGCCGCGACCAGGCCCATCGGGAGGATGGTCAGCAGTTCAGAAGGGGAAAGGCCAGCGCGGCCCATACTGCGGTAAGTGAAATTCGCCGCCGCGATCAGCATGAAGACGCCGAGGAAAGCGACAGGGAGGTGCGTGATGTTGACGTCGGACGTCGATGCGCCCGTTCGGGCGTAGCTGACCCATCCGCTCGTGAGCGCGGCTGCAGCCACGCCCAGAGATACGCCTCTCAGCGTGATGGTCGAGTGGGATTCAGGGGCGGATTGTGCCAGGGGAATCGACATCCGGTCTCCGGGATTCTGTCAGCCTGAGGCGAGCCAGGCTTCCGTCTTCTCGCGCTCCCTGTCCCCCCAGCCCGGCAGGATCTCGGCCATTGCCTCTTCGTAGGCCGGTTCACCTGTCTCCTCACGCCATGCCACATAGCTCGCGCGGTCGTAGGCCTTTACCTTCGCGTCCACGGCCTCATAGTCGACCAGCACACGCAGGGCCGTATCCATTTCGGCGGCAAGATCGGGTTGCTCGTTCGCCAGATTGTGAATCTCGTCAGGATCCTTGTCCAGGTCGAACAGCTGGGGCTCGTAGCCTGTATATCCGATGTATTTGTGTGCGCCACGCCGGATCATGAACTCACCCGTGTTGGCGAAGTTGCCATGATACTGGCTCAGTACCGCATCTGGTCTGTCGGCTGAGCCGCCCTGCAACTCGGGCATCAGCGATACACCGGCGAGGTCGTCTGGATGGGGAAGACCTGCCATATCCATGAAGGTGGGGTAGAGGTCGACCAGCGAGACGACCTCGTCCACTGAGCGGTCCGACACGACATCTGGTCCGGATACCATCAAGGGAACCCGCACCGATGCTTCATACATCGCGTTCTTGAGTTGCTGGCGATGTTCCATGTTCATCTCTCCGTGGTCGCTCGAGAAGACGATGTAAGTATTGTCGGCGAGCCCTAGGCGGTCATACGTGGCCACGAGTTCGCCGAGCATCTCGTCCACTTCGGAGACCATCGCGAAATAGGTGCGTCGAATCGCACGAATCTCGTCGTCCGTGAACGGTCCGAGGCAGCCCTTGGTCGCGCTCATGTATTTCATCACGGGATGCAGGTCTGCCTCGTAAGGCGGCACGTCGACTATGCTCTCGTCGATCCGGTCGAGGTAGTAGCGTGAGGACACAAAGGCAGGATGAGGACAGCCCATGCTGCAATGCAGGATGAAGGGCTTCTCGTCAGTTGACCGCGCTTCGAGGAAGGAGATGCTGTTCGCGACTTTCTCCCAGTCCCGTCTGTGGACCTCCCGTTCCTGCGTTTCGATCTGACGCAGACCGTTGAGCGGGCTGCCGGTCCGGCTGAGCGTGATGTTCGCTGCACGATTCCACGAAGTAACCCGATTCCCCAGTGAATGACTGCCGGAGACGTAGTCCGTCTTTCCGTAGGCCTGGTGGATGTATCCGGCGCTTTCGAGGTCCGAGACATACGTGCGATCGCCAGGCTCGATGCCCTTGTAGTTGTTCCAGGCCTCGATGACGTGGTTGTGCTTGCCGCTCCAACGGCTGGCGCGGGACGGACAGCATTGCGGCGAGTTACAGTAGGCGTTTCTGAACAGGACACCCCTTTCGGCGAGGTCGTCCATGTTGGGCGTATATGCGGCCCGATGATCCATGCAGCCCATGATCCGGCCGTCCATACTGTCGCATTCTATGAAGAGAATATTCATTGGGATTGATCCTCCTCCGCTGAAGCTTCGGAGGACAGGTGATGGAGGATTGAGAATCGTTAGCTCACGATATACTGCTGCAACTTCTCTTCGTCCATTTCTATGCCGAGACCCGGGCGATCGGGGAGTTCCAGGTAGCTGCCGTTACGAGTCAGCGTTTCCTTCAGGATCATCTCGCTCTTGCGCTCGAACGGGATGTCGAAGTGTTCCATGATCACGAAGTTCAGAATGCCGGCGGACAGTTGCAGCTGGGCGGCTGAGGAGTATACGTTTCCGGCTCCAACAGCGGGAGACAGGGGAACGTCGAAGGTTTCGGCGAGATGGGCAATCCGTTGGCCTCCAGTGAGGCCGCAGCGAGCAAGATCGGGGAGGAGCATGTCGGCGGCGTGGGCCTCGAGGACGGCTCGGAACTGGTAGCTGTTGTAGTACTCCTGGCCGATGCACACCGGCAGGTCGAGTGCCTGCGCGACTTCCGCGTGTCGGCTCAGTTCCTCGCTGGGGACCGGAGACTCCAGCCAGAAGACTTTGCGCTTCTGGAGCTCACGTCCGAGGGCGATCGCGCCAGGTTGGTCGTAGTGCCAGGTGAGATCTACGAGGATGTCGACGTCAGGGCCGACTGCCTCCCGGGTCAGGTCGACATACTCGAGCGCCCTCTCCATCGGTCTGTATAGGTGGTACTTCACCGCGTCATATCCGCGGGCGACTGAGGCAGCTGCGGCTTTGGCGCCATCCTCAGGCGTTCGCCCACCGACGTTGTTGTATATGCGGACCTTGTTGCGATACGGCCCGCCCAGCAGCTCGTAGCAGGGGATGTCGAGGATGCGTCCTGATAGATCCCACAACGCGTTGTTGATCCCTGCGATGGCCGCAGCCATGTAACCGGATCGGTATCCGCGTCCTCGCATGGCGTTGTATGTGCGATCCCAGTGCTTTGCTCGAGCGAGCGGGTTCTCACCGATGAGCATCGGAGCGAGCAGGTTCTGGACGACCGCGTGAGTTGCCTCGGGAGCGACGAGTGATTGGCCCTCTCCCCACCCGACGTGGCCAGATTCGGTCGTCACCTTCACGAACAGCGCTTCCGAGTGGTTGGCCGCCGCTACGTCCCCGAAGGGCGGATCCGTGTGGTAGGCAAGGGGGCGACCCGGGCTGTTGTAGATCGATTCGGAGACCTCGGTTCCGGTCCTGGGGAGTTTGACGACGAGCGACTCGATCGATTCGATTTTCATGCGGCCTCCGTTGGATGATTCTTGGTCCAGTGGGCTGTGCGATCTGCTTTCGACTTAGGTACTGCTCGACGTTTTACTTGAGCTTCTCCACGAGCGTACTCCCAATATCGCTCATCCTCGACGCGTTCGCACCCAGGTCGGAGTGTCCCATCCTGGCTGCCGAACGATAGTGGATCACACTTTCTCCTTCAGGGAGGTAGAACTCGCCGTCGTCGATGAAGCTGAAGACGCGTGAGCGGAATTCGACGTGTATATAGTCGTCCGTTGTCTGAATCACTTCGGTGCGGGGCCACGTTTTAAGAATTCCGAGTAGGGTAGCGTGGGCGGCACCTCGATCGCCGGAGTGAGGGAACGGTTCCAGGCCTTCGAGCGAACTGGCGCAGTTGGGCTTGTCGGGACAGGGAAGTAGCTTGCTGCCCGCGACGCCGAGGCGATCGGGCCGCGGAGCTCGGTGGGCGATCATCCTGACGCCGATGATGAATGCGATCAGAGCGGCGATGAGCGCAATCGTGATCTTGCCGATCAATCTGACCTCCGGGTAAGCGTGAGGACGATGAGTATGGCGGTGGACAAGATCGCACCGATTCCGGCGGCGATCCAGGCATTCGGTGTACTGCGGGCGAACATCAGGAATCCGCTTGATACGAAGAGGGCGATCCGATGGGAGACGGAGAGGGCTTGCGTGAACCGACCCGTTACGGCCGCTGCGAGTGGGACGATGCCTGCCGCTGTCAGTGCGATGGTCGCGAGTACGTCTGTCGCCGCCGGTGATCCACCCTCACTCGACAGGAGCAGGAGTTCGGGATTCAGCACGAAGCAGTAGGGCAGGGCGAATCCGACGAGGGCGAATCTGAAGGCAGCCAGCCCCGATGTCATAATCCCGGATTCAGCGATTGAGCTCGCAGTGTATGCGGCCAACGCGACGGGCGGAGTGACCATCGACATCATGCCGAAGTAGAAGATGAAGAGGTGGGCGGCCAGCGGGACGAGGCCGAGCTCGTCTAGGATCGGACCGACGAGCGTGGCCATCAGCAGGTAGCAGACAGCGGAGGGGAGCCCCATACCCAGGATGATCGTTGACACCATCAGAAGGATGAGCCCAAGCGCGAGATTACTCTGAGCGAGCGGGACAATGACGCCGGGCAGTCGTGCACCAACTCCTGTAAGGGTAACGACGCCGATGATCACGCCGACGCAGGCGGCTGCTGCGATGAGCGGGACGCCAGCGGCCGATGCGCGTGAGGCGATCACCAGGAAGTCACGCGCTCGAAGCCGAGTCGACGGATGGAAAGCGCTCTGGATGACGACGAAGAGTAGGCTGAGACTTACGGCCCGGAACGGGGTGAAGCCGATGATCAAGAACAGGATCAGTGTCGCGAATGCGGTCGCGAACAGGAAGCCGGCTGGACGAGAAAGCGCGACATCTGCCCGCTCGGCATCCTCCGCCTGCGTATCTGTGTCCTGAAGGTGTACGATCAGCAGAAGGGATGCGTAGTAAAGGACGGCCGGGATCACGGCGGACGTGATGATCTGCAGATACGTGACCGGAGGGTCGACGATCTCGAGCATCATGTAAGCACCCGTGCCCATGATCGGCGGAACCAGGGCGCCTCCTGAGCTAGCGGCGGCTTCGATCCCTGCAGCGTGCTCCCGTTTGAACCCGGCTGACCGCATCAGCGGAATCGTGAACGTGCCTGTGGTCGCGGTATTGGCGACGGCGCTTCCCGACAGGCTGCCCATCAGGCCGCTGCTGATGACTGCAACTTTGGCGGGGGCTGCCTTCCGCCTTCGGAACAGGTTGGTGGCAAACCCGATGATGAAGTCTGTGGCCCCTGTCTTCTCAAGCACCGCACCGAACAGGACGAACAGGAAGACGTAGGTGAGTATCACGCGCATCGCGATCCCGAACACACCCTGTGAGTGGAGGACGGTCTGGCTGACGATGCGGTCCCATCCGTAGCCGCGGTGCGGGAAGAGCCAGTCCGGCGCATACGGTCCCCAGGCGGCATAGGCGATGAAGAGGATGGCGAGGATCGGGAGCGTGTTCCCGATCGTGCGGCGAGTAGCCTCCAGCACGATCAGCAGGATGATCAATCCGAAGATGTAGTCGATCGAAGCTTCCTGACCAGCCCGCTCACCCAGCGATCGGCCATCGATCCAGGTCTCGCTGAAGACGGGTTGGTTCTGGATGAGGATGAAAGCGAAAGTGAGGACGATACCGAAGGCGATCAGGCTGTTCAGTTTACGATGGCCGTCTGCTCGCAGGAAGACGAGTGCGAGGCCAAGAGCCCCAAATACGGCCTGCTGAGACTGCGGACTGAGGGACGGGTAGTTGACCTCGGAGAGGACGAAGAGAGAAAGCAGAACGGACACGGTTGTGATGACCATGTCTGTCGGGCTTGTGCGTTCAGCTGTCATTCAGTTTTGGTCGTCGCTCAGTTCCCCGTCCAGATGCCGATCTCTTTATAGTAGCGGACGGCTCCTGGATGAAAGGGCGTTCCCGTGTCGCGAATGATGTTCTTCGGGTTGATCGCCCGGCCGGCCGGATGCTTCTTTACGACTTCGGCCCTCTGTTCATAGAGGATTTTCGTGAACTGATAGACCGTCTTCTCGTCCAGGCTGGCGCGGGTGATGAGATGCATGTTGCCGACGTTCATGCCGGCGAAGGTCTCAGCCTGACCGCGGTAGGTGTCCGCGGGAATGGTGGCGGGTGAGAAGAACGGGTAGTCGGTGAACAGTTGCTGTTTCGGCCCATCCTCGAAGGGGATGAAGTGAATGCCCTGTGACGCGCCGGCCTGCGTGATCGAGGCTGTCGGTACCGCGCCGCCGAGAAACGCCGCTGCCGCGGATCTGTCCGCGAGCATGTCGACGGCGCCGGCCTGGGTGTTGTGCAGCGGGCTGAAGTCGTCGTAGGTCAAGCCGTGAGCCTGGAGAATCGGCTTGAGGAAGTAGTCGAATCCTGCGCCCGAAGGGCCGACGACGACGCGCTTCCCTTTGAGGTCGGACAGGGTGGAGACACCCGAGGACCTGGGCGTGATAAACAGGGCGACATTCGGTGCGAGTGTCATCACGGCCTTGATGCCCTGCTCGCCGTCCCAGTTGCCCTGTCCCCGTACGGCAAAGTAGGAGATGGCGGCGTTCGCCAGGGCGAAATCCAGTTCGTCCTTGGACAGGCGTCGTATGTTCTCCTGCGTGCCCTTGGTCGCTTCGGACGAAACCTGCCAACCCGTTTCCTCCGATTTCTCGTCGACCACTTGGGCGATCGCACCACCGACGACGAAGAACGTCCCGCCGGGCGGTGCCGTGCCCACGCTCAGGAAGGTCGGTCTGCTCTCACCGCCTCCCGAGCACGACTGTAGAACGATTCCAAACAGTGCAACCACACCCAACCACAACACACTCCGCATCCGTTTCATCCTACTCTCCTGTTGAAAGTCTGCCAGGACATTCAATGAACACGCATCGCTTCGGGATCGCAACCTTCGTATGAGGATACACAAATACCCCCGGCCGTTCAGGACGGGGGTATTTGTGTATCCTCGGTGGTCCAGGGCCTACCTTGAGTTTACCTCGGATTCACTGAGATGGAGGTGCCGCTTCAGGACCTTCCGGGCGTGAAAGCTCTTCAGGTGTCTCAGCCAGTTGGGGCGGGGCGTCCGAGCCGGATCGGTCAGAATGTTGACCGTGTCTCCCCACTTCAGCGAGGTATCGCGGGCGACATGTTTCCCGTTCACGATGGCGCCTGCGCACTTGAATCCGAGGTCGGTGTGCACGGCGAAAGCGAAGTCGTGTACGGTAGCGCCTTCAGGGAGAATGATCGGCTCGTCCTTCGGCGTGAACGCGGCGATCTCCCGTACGAAGAGGATGCGCTTCAGGTCCTCCAGCAGGTGATGGGAGGGCGTGTCGTGGTCGTGCCAGTCGGACAACTCCTCCAGCCATCGGCGACGACGTTCATCCGAACGGGGATCCCCTTTGAGCGCGGCGACTCCGAGTTCGCCGACCCTGTGCATCGCCGGGGTCTGTATGTGGATCTCGTATCGATTGCCCCCATCGAGGACGGTCGTGTGCAGGGCCCGGTAGCGGTTCCGCTTTGGCAGCGCGATGAAGTCCTTGATGCTCTCCATCACAGGGGCGAACTGCCCGTGGATCATGCCGAGGCCCCGGTAGCAGGCGTCCCGGTTGCTGACGATGACTTCGATGGCGTGGCGGTCGTGGATGTTGGCGAGCGGTACGTTGAGTCGCTCGATCTTCCGAAACATGCTCCACATGCTCTTCGGCTGGATCCGGGTCCTCACCCGAATGCCCGCCGCGTGGAGGAGCTGGTTGACCTTGTCCACGAACAGGTGGTAGTGCGATGAGGGGCCGGTCGCCAGCCGCTGCGTGAGCTCGGCGTGAACCTCCGGCTCGATACAACTGAGACTCTGGTTCTCGAGCTCACGCAGGGTGCGTCGCATCCCGAGCAGGTGAGCGATCGGGATGTAGACGTCGGCCGTTTCCTGTGCGATCCGGCGACGTCGGGAAGGGTCGTCGATCCCGTCGATGCTGCGCATGTTGTGCACGCGATCTGCCAGCTTCAGGATCAGGACCCGTGGGTCATCCTGCGCGGCGGCGAACAGCTTCTGAAGCGTCGCATTCCGGCGAGCTGCGCGGTTCTTGGCCTGAACGCCCTCCGCCTTGGTCACGCCACGGACGAGTCTGGCCACGGCCGGGCCGAAGGTCGGATCGATGTCTTCGAAGTCCAGGGCCGAGTCCTCGACGGCGTCGTGCAGAAGGGCGGCCGTCATCATCTCGGCATCGCGCGAGAATCCGAGTTCACTCGCGAGCAATACGGCCACTGCAATCGGATGGATGATGAAGGGCTGGCCTGCATCCCGCCGCTGCCCCTCGTGACTGGCGAAGGCGATATGATACGCCTGTCCGACGATCGGGTGGGACTCAGGAGGGACACGCGCGAGCAGCTTACGCAGCGGATCCTTGATTTCCTGCACGTCGTTCAATCTGCTGCCTCAGAGGCCTGCGCGATCGATTCTGTCTCGGCGAACCACTGTCGGATCGTCTGTGTCATCTCTTCGCGGGAGGTGAACGTTCTGGCCGGAGCCGGAAGGGACTCCAGGAACGCCTTGCCATACTTGGTGGAGGTGACCCGGTTATCCATGACGATCACGACACCTCGATCCGTCGCATTGCGGATCAGCCGCCCAAAGCCCTGACGGAACTTGAGGATCGCCTCGGGTACCGAATAATGTATGAAGGGATCCTTGCCCTGCTTCTGGAGCTCCTCCATCTGAGCCTCCACCAGCGGGTCGGTCGGTACGGCGAAAGGCAATCGAACGATGCCCAGGATCTCGAGCGCGTCTCCCGGCAGGTCCACGCCTTCCCAGAAACTGTCCGTACCCAGCAGCACCGAAGAACGGTTCTCCTTGAACCGCTCGGTGATATGCTGGCGCGAGCCGTCCTTGCCCTGGCCCAGCAACAGCGTGTCCCGTGAGGAGAGATCCAGCTTCAAGGCGCCATACGTCTTGTTCAACATACTATACGACGTATACAGGATGAGTGTCCCGCGATTGACGTCCACGGCGAGCTCACGAACCACCCCGTCGACCGCGTCCTGGAACCGATCGTCCTTGGGGGAGGGCATGAATCCGGCCGTGCAGACCAGCGCCTGTCTGTCGTAGTCGAAGGGTGACCCCAGGCAGAGACTCGTGACCCGGTCCTCGTCCGCGCCTTCGAGCCCCATCCGTCTGAGGAAGTAGATCAGGCGTCCCCGTATGCCCAGGGTGGCGGAGGTGAAGACGATTGTGTGCATCCGGCTGTAGAGCGCCTCGTCCAGTTGCTCGGCGACCCGGAGGGGGGCCGAGAAAAGCCTCGTGTCCGAGCTTTCCTCGCGGCCGGGGAGTTCCATCCAGTAAACCCAGCCTTCGTAGTCAGGATCAGTCAGGTCCCCGATGTCGTCCAGCAACTCTGAGCAGTCCGTGATCCGCGCATCGAGCTCGTTCTTGATGTCGTCCTGGTTCGGGAAGGCATCGTCTTTCAGGTCCTTCATCCAGTTCGACAGCTTGTGCAGTTCGAGGCCCGCTTTCTGGGTCGCGTCGGAGAACTCGCCGAGCGACTCCATCACGTTGGCGAAGGGGTCGTCGTCCGCCTTGTATCGGAGCTTTTCCGTGTATCGTGCGCGACTGTTCCCGCTTTGCTCCCGCGCGCTTTGCGTGAGTTCCTGGAAGAAGGCCTGGGCGTTCATCCACAGGTCCTCGATCGCCGCTTCTGCGCCTCCAATCCCGACCTCGAACCCCTTGACCTCCGCATCCTTGAGTTCGCCGAGGTTCATCCAGTGTTTGAGCGCGGGCAGCGTACCCGTGTTGGTCAGTCCCGGACTGCGCAGGGTGTCACACAGGTTCTTGACGCGCCAGATGTTGAGCTCACGCCCCAGGTAACTCGATGCGACCCGCTCGACGTTGTGGGCCTCGTCGACGATCAGGTGATCGTATTCGCCGAGGATGCCGTTCTCCGTCGAAAGGTCGGAGAATAGGAGCGAATGGTTGACCACGACGACGTGGGCCTTGAGGGCACGACGACGAACGTTATTCGCGTAGCAGCGTCCGTTGGTTTTGCATTTTTGCGAACGGCAGAATCCGCTGTCGCTGCAGACCTTCGCCCACAAGCTTCCGGCCCGAGCGGGATCGAACCCGCCGTGTTCGGCAATGTCTCCCGACCTGGTCTGTGTCGACCAGACCACGAGCGGCAGGGCGGCGATCCGTTCATCGATCGAGAGGGCTGCGTCCAGGTTCGCCATCGCCGACGACCAGCGGTTGAGGCAGATGTAGTTTCCGCGCCCCTTCAGCAGCTCGAACCGGAACGTCTCATCCAAAGTTTGCGCCATCTGGGGCAGGTCCTTGGCGAACAGCTGTTCCTGCAGGTTCTTCGTGTTGGTCGAGACGACGACACGGGCCTGGTTCTGAGCGGCATACAGGATAGCGGGAGCGAGGTAGCCCAGTGATTTGCCGACGCCCGTTCCTGCTTCTACTGCAAGGATCTGGCCCTTGTTGAAGGCGTCGCCTACAGCGCGGGCCATCTCGACCTGCTGCTCACGATGCTCGTAGGCCGAGTTCCGCTGAGCGATCTTGCCGTCCGGCGCGAATATCCCCTCCACCTCATTCAGGTCGATCTCTTTGTAGGTCGGTTCAGGAGCGGAGACGCCATCGTCCTTCTCACGCTTGAACAGGTCCTCGCCAGCAGGCGCGACGAGCGACGAGCTCATCGGCGCATCCTGGCTGGCCGCTTCGTTACCGATCGCGACGAGGACGGGGAGCAGGTCCGATCCCGTACCGGTAAGCAACCGAAGCATCTGCTGTTTGGTGGTGAGGGGAAGGGCCCGAAGCTTCTGAACGAGGCCGAGAAAGATGCCGGCCAGCTCTTCAGCTTCCCGCAACGATTTGTCTTCTGAGGATGACTCGACTTCGAAGTAGGCGGCGAGGGTGTCCGGGCGATGATCGGCGACTTCGGGGAGCAGGGCTCTTGCCAGGTCCCGGAGCCCGACCATGTTGTCGTCGACCGGGATCGTGGACTGCGCGCCGAGAAAGCGCGCCTCGAAACTGCCCGCGTAGGCGACGATCGGCAGGACGCCGATGAACGACCGGAGCTGGCCGGCGGCGTTGCCCCATCTCGGAGCGTCGGACAGGTCTGATTTGGATACGCCGATCAGACGGGAGATCTCTTCGGGCACGTCACCGACCGGACGCACGTAGGTGTGCAGTCGCTCCTCGATTTGCCCATCGACCACTCGGACGGCGCCGATTTCGAGGATTTCGCTCGTGCGAAGGTTGAGGCCGGTCGTCTCGATGTCGAGCGTGACGAATGTATCCAGGATGCTCAAGCTGTGCGCTCGTCTGGTGGCTTCGTTGACAAGGAATGGGCGGGCTTCTATCATAGCCCACCTGAGCGAGGGGTGATCAAATAATACGCACCGCTCCTGGGCTTTTCAAGCCGACCCCAGCCAGTATCGTCCTGTTTTTGACCACTTTATGCTATCCGAGGATCATTGATGAAAGCCTGCGCCTACACCGACCTGGAAACGGTTGAGATTCTGGAACTCCCGCAGCCGGAACGCGCTGACGACGAGGTGCTGATCAAGGTGTCTCGAGCGGGCATTTGTGGAACTGATCTCCACATCTTCATGGGTCACATGGATCAGCGAGTGACGAAGCCGATCGTGATGGGGCACGAGATGTGCGGAGAGATCGTGGATGCGCCCGATGGCGCAGATTTCGGGGTGGGTGATCGCGTTGTCGTCGAGCCGACCGTCTTCTGCGGACGGTGCGCGGCTTGCCAACGCGGGAATGCGCACATCTGTCAGAACCTGAACTTCCTCGGGATCGACAGTCCCGGCGCCTTTCAGGCCTACTGGAACGTGCCTCTCGACCGGCTCCATCGGATTCCGCCGGAGCTCAACGACGATGCGGCCGCGATGATCGAGCCGCTGGCTGTCGCCGTACACGATGTGCGCCGCGCCCAGGTCGAACTGGGTGACCAGGCGGTCGTGATCGGTGGTGGGCCGATCGGGTTGCTCGTGGCCCACGCTGCCCGTCTGGATGGCGCCGAAGTCGTGATCTCCGAGGTGAATCCGTTCCGGCTCAATGTCGCTGAGTCGTGCGGCTTCAAGACGGTCGACCCGACGAGGGACGACCTGGTTGGCTACGTGGACGACTGGACGAACGGTGCGGGATGCGATCTCGTGTTCGAGGTCAGCGGCTCCGCCCCCGGCGCGAAAGTGATGACAGAGCTCCTTCGCGTACGAGGTAAGATTGCTCTGGTCGGTGTCCACGCATCGCCACCTGAAGTGGACCTGCACCGCTTCTTCTGGCGCGAACTCGAGCTGATCGGCTGCCGCGTCTACGAATCCGTCGACTTCGAACGCGCGATCCGAATCGCCGCGGCCGGCGAAATCGACCTCGAAGCGCTGATCAGCAAAGTCGTCCCCTATGAAGAAGCGTATTGGGGGTTCGAGCAGATGAGAGACGGTGGGGATATCGTCAAGGTGTTGATCGACTGCCAATCGTAGGGACAAGAGCGTTCCAAAAAGGCGGAAAGCGTTCCAGGTTCCAGGCTAAACCTGATTCTCTTGGAACCTGGAACGCCTTTGCATCTTTGGATTGCCTTTCCAATAGAATAACGGAGATGCAGTGACCGATAGACCGAACATCCTAGTCCTCCTATGTGATCAGCTACGCCGTCAAGCCCTGGGCTGTTACGGCGACGCTGACGCCCGTACGCCCAATCTGGACGCGTTCGCGCAACGGGGGGTGCGATTCGCGAATGCCTGCTCGACGTATCCGATCTGTGTGCCCTTTAGATTCACGTTGATGACCGGGGAGTACGCTCACTCACGCACGATCCCCGGGATCGAGTGGTCGATGTCGCCGGCCGAGCGGACCATGGCGGACGAGTTCAACGAGGCTGGATACGACACCGTCTACATCGGGAAGTGGCATCTTGATGGCGGGCACGGACGCCTGGGGTCGGCGGTGCAGGTCAATCGAACGCGTGTTCCCCGTACGCGACAGGGGAGGTGGCAGAAGTGGTACGGGTTCGAGCTGCGGAACGGGCCGTTCGATACCTGCTATTTCGAGGACGATGATCCCAATCCTGTCGTCATCGACGGTTACCAGACGGATGGGCTGTTCGATTTAGGAATGAGTCACCTGAAGGCGCGCTCCAGCGAGGACCCTTTCTGTATGGTGATTTCCGTGGAGCCGCCGCATCCACCGTGGGAAGCGCCAGAGGATCTGACGGAGGAGTGGTTGGGGCGAGAGCTAACCTTGCCGCCGAATTATGAAGGTGACTTTCTCAGGGAACGGCAGATTTACTACGCAATGGTGGAGAATCTGGATCAGAACGTCGGCAAGATGATGCAGTTTCTCGACGACGAAGGATTGGCCGAGAACACGGTCGTTGTGTTTCTGTCCGATCACGGGGAACTGAGCGGCGCCCACGGCCTTCGGTCCAAGCAGTATCCGTATGAGGAATCTGTCGGCATTCCCTTGATGGTGATCGACCCGCGGCATCCGGAACGCGCGGGAAGTGTGGTCGACGACCCGACCAGCACGGAAGATCTTTTTCCCACCATTCTGGGACTGGCCGGGCTGACGGCGAAGAACCCGATGCACGGAGCGGATCTGGCACCCCTCGTCAGCGGGAGTGCTGACAAACTGGATCGGGATGGCGTGTTGCTCGAGTTCGTGGCTGAGTTGCGGCAGAATCAGCCGTTCTACGAGGAGAATTGGAGAGCAATCCGGACGCGGCGATATAAATACACCGTCTCAGGGGACAATATGGGCGGGAAGCCGTGGCAGTTCTTTGACCTCGTCGAAGATCCCTACGAGATGAACAATCTGGTCGAGGATCCAGAGCACGAGGCTGAGGTGACGCGGCATCACCGGATGCTCGTGGATTGGATGAAGGAGACGGATGATCACTTCATCCTGCTGCCGGCGTTCGATTGTGAAGGGGTGAACTGTTGGGACGGCATCTCCAGCCAGTAGCCATAAACGAGATGAAAGCGGCAACCTGGTCACGCTGAGCGCGAGTCGAAGCGCGGCCAGGTTGCATACGACCGACACTTCGACTCGCGCTCAGTGTGACGGTGTATTCGAGTTTGCATCACGGGGAAAGTGACAATGGGAATACTTGATGATTTCAAGCTGGATGGGAAGACGGCGCTGGTTACGGGGGCGAGTCAGGGACTTGGGCGAGGGATGGCTGAGGGGCTTGCGGAGGCCGGGGCGGATGTGATTGTCGTCTCGAGATCCGCGGAGAGACTCGAGGGCGTCAGAGATACGGTTCGTGGGTTGGGGAGGACGTGTGAGGCGATTCCCGCGGACATCGGGGATACGTCGCAGATTCCGGGGATGATCGAGTCAGCGATAGCTGTTACGGGTCGGATCGACATCCTGGTGAACAACGCGGGGACGGGATTCCGTGCCCCGCCGGAGGACTTCCCGGAAGAGGAATGGCGGCGGGTGATGGACCTGAACATCAACGCCGTGTGGCATTGCAGCCAGCAGGCCGGCAAGATCATGATCGCGCAGGGAGATGGTGGGAAGATCGTCAATACGGCGTCGCTCCTGAGTTTCCAGGGCGGTATTCTCGTTCCGCCTTATGCGGCCAGCAAGGGAGCCGTGATGCAGTTGACGAAATCGCTCGCGAATGACTGGGCGAAGTATGACATCCAGGTCAATGCGATCGCTCCTGGGTACTTCGATACGGATCTGACTCAGGCGATCCAGGATGATGAGGTTCGCTCGCGGCAGATCATCGAGCGCATACCGGCTGATCGGTGGGGAAAGCCGGCCGACCTCAAGGGCGCTGTCGTCTACTTGGCATCTGCTGCGTCGGATTACGTAACCGGGCATATCCTGACGGTCGATGGCGGGTGGATGAGCAGGTAGGTCCCCCCTGCGACCCTTCCTGCGGAGGGCTGAGAGCAGGGAGCATAGGGCAACATGAGCATGGTTGGCAGGCTCACCCTCTCCTACGAAGTGGGAGAGGGATTCTTGCGGGCTTGTTGGTTCGCCCGCAAGACGGGTTAGGGCCTGGGTCGAAGCACGCATAGATTCTGGCCCTCACCGGGTTGTGTCTTTGACCCAACCGTCCTCTCCCGCACGCGGGAGAGGGGAACTTCACTTCTCAAGTCGATACCCATATCCACAATTTGCAATGGCTAATACCCTATGAGTCACGACGAAACTTTCAAAGCCTTCCAGAACCCACCGACTGAATTTGGAATCATTCCGTTCTGGTTCTGGAACGACGACCTCCAAGAGGCGGAACTGATCCGACAGCTACACGTATTCCACGATGCAGGTTTCGGTGGGGTGATGCCGCACGCACGGGTGGGTCTGTCCCATCGTGTTGGTTACCTAACGGATGAATTCTTCCGGCTAATGAAGGTGGTTGTGGATGAGGCGGCTCGTCTTGGGATGAAGGTGATCCTGTATGATGAGGGGTCGTATCCATCCGGCTCCGCGAACGGGGCGGTGGTCGCCGAGAATCCAGAGTATGCCTGCCGTGCGCTGCTGATGCGGGAGCTCGACGTCGTCGGGCCGCACGACGGGTTCTGGCGACCGAATACGGGGCGGGCGATGATGGATCGTCACGTATGCACGGTTGTTGGGCAGGTGGATGACGACGGATCGGTCAACCCGGAAACGCTCGAGGTCCTGGAGCCGCATGATCACGACGTGATCCAGGTCCGTGTCCCTGCTGGACCCTGGAAAGTCATGAGTATCTGGGACGTCGCAGGTGGAGGGACGATTCGCGGCGTTTTCGAAGAGTCTGAAGACGGGCACGCCACCGCGCCTGCTGCTGGCGATATCCTGAACCCGGATGCCGTCGATTGCTTCATTCGTTTGACCCACGATCGATACTACGAGGTGCTGAAGGAGCATTTCGGCGAAACTGTGATTGCCATGTTCACGGATGAGCCAAACACACGTGGTCGTGGAAGTCGTCGGCGTGGGGCTCGATTCTCGTTCACGCCGGGATTTGTGGAGTGGCTGGAGCAGGAGTGGGGGGAGGATCCCCGTCCGTGGCTGCCCGCACTGTATGCGGATTACGGCGAGGATACGGAGGTGTTCAGGGAGCGATACGAGGCGGCCGTGCAGAAGCGTCTGCAGGAGGTCTTCTACAAAGGGCAATCAGACTGGTGTGCCGATCACGGGATCGATCTGACGGGACATCCCAAGGATAGTAACGACATGACGTCGCTTCGTTTGTTTCAACTGCCCGGTCAGGATATGGTCTGGCGGTATGTCGAGCCGAACAAGCCGACGGCGCTCGAGGGTGAACACAGCATCGCTGCCAAGGGTGCCACGAGCGGCGCAAGGCTGAGCAATCGCAGACGGATCCTGACCGAGGTCTGCGGCGCCTACGGCTGGAACCTGACCCTGGACGAGCTCAAGTGGCTGTTCGACTGGCATATCGTGCGAGGCAACAACCTCCTAAACCCCCACGCCGTGTTCTACACCATCCGCGAACGACGGGCCTGGGAGAGCGAGCCCGATCTCGCCATCCACAACGTCTGGTGGCCCCACTTCACAGACATCGCCGTCTATTCGCGAAGACTTTCCTGGTTGCTGACAGACGGTGAGCACGTCTGCGACGTCGCCATCCTCGGTGATGGAAACCATCTGCCGTGGCAAGCGGCCAAGCAGCTCTACCAGAACCAGGTGGACTTTCTTTATCTGGACGATCAGGCCGTCGCTGAGGCAGAGGTTGCGGACGGAAGGCTCGAGGTCGGCTCTCAGCGATACGGCGTCGTGATCCTCGAGGAGGTAGAGGATCTCCACGAAGGCGCCCAACGTGTACTGGACCGGTTTTCCGATGCCGGTGGTACGGTCATCGAATTCGATCCGGATACACCTGTGATCTGGCAGGTTCGACACCATACCGACGCGGACGTCATGATTCAGCCGGCCAATCCGGACCTGCGGTTCATCCACTACCGAAAGCTCGGACTGGACCTGTATCTGTTCGTGAATGAAGGTGAAGAGACGATTCGGGGAACGGTCGATCTGAGCGTGACCGGTCGTGTTGAGCTCTGGGATGCGCTGTCGGGTAATCGCGTGGATGGGGCCGTTGCCTCGGGTGAGCGAGGCGCTCAGCTCGATCTGGAACTCGGGCGCCGCGAGAGTATCGTCGTGGTCGTCGATCCTGGCCGGGCGATCGAGGTGTCCGATCCGCGACCGGTATCGGATGAGCAGGTGCAGGAGATTGACGTCACCTGGTCGGTTGCGGACGAATCGGGTCGCAAGGTGGAAGGGCTAGATTTGCTCGACTGGTCACACGTGCAGGGGCTCGAGTTGTTCTCCGGGACGTTGGTCTATCGTGCGGAAGTGGATGTGGCCCAAACGGAGGGCCGCCAGTTGGACCTGGGCAACGTTGGCGATATCGCAGAGCTATACGTGGACGGTGAGCGAGTGGGCGTCAGGATGTGGTCGCCCTACGTCTTCGACCTGACTCATCTGGATGCCGGCGTTCACCAGTTCGAGGTCCGCGTGACGAACTCGATGGCGAACGAGTATGAAGGCGCACAAAGACCCTCGGGTATGATGGGGCCTGTTCGCATCATTTCAGCGAAGACAGACGGCTGATGCCCCTGGGGAAGACCCTCGTGCGTGCAGTTCAATTTCCCTTTCTTGGCGCCGACGGGTATCAGGGATGCTCAGATTCCTGAGAATACGGCGCCCGAGTTCTTGTAGCGCGCGTGTACCCGGGGTGGCGCCTCCGCTCCGGCGTCGGCTTACCCCGGGCTATCATCTGGAGCCCCTTCAGGGCTCCACCAACCTGCTTCGTTTGGTGCTCTTGGTGTCCTTGGTGGTACATTGCTTCCTGGTTCTGAAGGCCACCGTGTGAATCTCTCAGACTTCGATTATCACCTTCCCGAATCATTGATCGCGCAGCATCCGTCTGACCGTAGGGACGGTTCTCGTCTCATGGTCGTCGATCGTGCAGCGGGAACCGTTTCACATCATCAGTTCACCGAGTTCGTGGAGTTTGTCTCGGCCGGGGACTGCCTGGTCGTAAACGAGACCAAAGTCTTTCCCGCACGGCTCCAGGGACATAAACCGGATACCGGGGGACGCGCAGAGCTTCTTCTGATCCGACCTGATTCCGATGGGCGCTGGATCGCGATGGCCCGACCAGGGCGACGACTGCGTGAAGGCGCGCGAATCGCGTTCGAGGGCGACGACACGATTGCCACCATCGAGGGCATCCTGGAGGACGGAACACGCGCTGTTCGGTTCGAAGGTGATGTGGCACGACTGATCGAACGGGTCGGTGATATACCGCTACCCCCGTATATCGATCGAGAGGCCACGGATGCGGATGTGGAGCGTTACCAGACAGTGTATGCGCGAACACCGGGTGCAGTTGCTGCTCCGACGGCTGGTCTGCACTTCACGCCCGAACTCCTGGCTTCATTGGACGGGCAGGGCGTGAATCGGGCGAATGTGCTGCTGCACGTTGGCCCTGGCACCTTCAAGCCCGTCGAAGTCGAGAACGTGTCTGATCACAAGATGGACGCCGAATACTATGAGGTATCGGACAATGCTGCGCGGGTGGTCAGCGAAACAAAGAGCCGTGTGGGGAACGTCGTCGCTGTCGGGACAACTAGTGTTCGAGTCCTCGAATCTCAATCGAACGAAGCAGGGGAGCTCTCTGTAGGGACCGGGTGGACGGACATCTTTATCTATCCCGGGTATCAGTTCAGTTTGGTCGACGCTCTGCTGACAAACTTCCACCTGCCCAAGTCGACACTGTTGATGCTGATATCGGCCCTGGCAGGAAGGGAGTTGATCGCGCAAGCCTACGACGAGGCTGTCCGTGAGGAGTATCGGTTCTATAGTTATGGGGATGCGATGCTGATTCAGTGACCAATGACCAGTGGCCAACGACAAATGACCAGAGAGATGGGCGCCGCGTCGGGATTCGAGGACTGATGGCGACGGTGGCGATTATACTGGCGGCGGGAGCCGGGAAGCGGATGGGGGCGGATCAGCCGAAGCAGTTTCTCGACCTGGGCGGTCGGTCGCTCATTCTGTATGCCCTCGATGCGTTCGAAGCGTGTTCGGCGGTGGACCGGATCGTTCTCGTCACCTCTCCGGACATGATTGACGAAGTCAGAACCCTGGCGTCCGTATGCGAGAAGGTGCAGGATGTTGTCGCCGGTGGGGCAGAGCGCCAGGATTCCGTTGCGGAAGGGATCAAGGCTGCGGGTGATGTGGAGATCATCACCGTACATGATGGGGCGCGGCCGATGGTTCGGGCAGAGGAGATCGCGGATGTGATAGAGGCTGCGCGTGCGAACGGGGCGGCCGTGATCGGTCAGCCGGCTTCTGATACGATCAAGCGAGGTCGTGACGGCCAGGTGATCGAGACGCTGGATCGGTCCGAGGTATGGGCGGTGCAGACGCCGCAAGCTTTCAAAGCAGACGTGATCCGGGAAGCGCACGAAGCAGCAGCGCGAGATGGGTTCTACGGGACCGACGATACCGCGCTTGTCGAGCGGATCGGGAAGCCTGTCACGCTTGTCGAAGGATCGCGCGACAACATCAAGGTCACGCATCCGGGTGATCTCGAGCGGGCTGAAGACATACTGAATCGACGGATGGAGGGCGGCGTGCAGCGAATCGGGATGGGATACGATGTCCATCAGCTGGCTGAAGGGCGGAAGCTGATCCTGGGAGGGGTCGAGGTGCCCTTCGAGCGCGGGCTGGATGGACACTCGGACGCGGACGTGCTGTCGCACGTCGTGATCGATGCCCTGTTGGGTGCGGCTTCGCTCGGTGATATCGGCCGGCTCTTTCCGGATACTGACGCTGCCTACAAGGACATCTCGAGTCTGGTCTTGCTGGAGAGAACGGCAGAAGCCCTGCGCGAAGCGAACGTGACGGTCGGGAATGTCGACGCAACGGTGATGGCTCAGCGACCGAAGTTGGCGCCGCATATCGGGCAGATGGAGGCAAATATCGCCGAGGCGCTCGGGATCGATGTGTCGCAGGTGTCGGTCAAGGCGACGACGACGGAGAAGCTGGGGTTTGTGGGAGAGGAGAAGGGGATGGCGGCGCAGGCGATCGCACTCGTAAGTCAAAGTGCAAAAGGCAAAATGGAAAATGAAAACCGGGGTGGGGCGGAGTAGATGGAATCGTTTGCGGAGCTCTGGGATTGTTTCCTGGCGAATCTGAACGAGCAGCCGCCGGGATGGATCTACTTTTTCCTGTTCCTGGGGGCTTTCTTGGAGAACATCGTTCCTCCCATCCCTGGGGATACACTGATCGTGTTCGGGGCATACCTGGCGGGGATCGGAATCATCAGTGTCTGGCCGGTCTACTTGGCGATGTGGGTCGGGAGCGCGGTCGGATGCCTCCTCGTCTACGGGATTGCCTATATAAAAGGAAGGGACTTCTTCCTCAGGCTCGAGGCGCGATACTTCAAGGAATCGAAGATCGAGGTCGCCGAGGAGTGGTTCGAGAAGTATGGCATCCGGATCGTGATCTTCAACCGGTTCCTGCCAACGGTGCGCGCTTTCGTTGGCATCGTGGCCGGAATCATCAGGATGAACCCGATACGGATGACGTTGTATGTGGCGATCGGGACCATGCTCTGGAATACACTGCTGGTCTACTTCGGCATCATGGTCGGGGAGAACTGGCAGCTCGTAATCGAGGTACTGCAGACGTACAATCAGGTGGTGATCAGTCTCGCTGTGATCGGGGGTGTGATCTACTACGTGTTGAAGCGGCGTAAGGAACGAGCGGGAGAACGGGCTTCTGCCGATGGCTCTGGACCCGCAGGCGAGGAGAGCCAGCCTCCGCCAAAGGCTTCGGCTCGGCAGGCTGGGGGAGCAGGAGAAGAGACCGGGACTTAGTGGCCAGGCATATTTAGTCCCGCCCGACCGCTCCCAGGGTCAGAATGGTTGGGGATGATGAGGTAGCAGAATGGGAAAGAAGATCAAACTCGGGGTTCTGTTCGGCGGGCGGTCTGCCGAGCACGAGGTGTCGATCCAGTCAGCGCGGAACATTGTCGAGGCGCTGGACAAGGACAAGTACGAGGTCGTTCTGATCGGGATCGACCACGCGGGTCAGTGGTATCTGAATGACGCCTCGCGATTCCTGCTCGATTCGTCGAACGCCCTGCCCGCGTTCGAGGTGCAGAATGAGGATACGGTTGCACTCGTTCCACGCGGCGGCTCGCGTGACCTCGTGCGGACGTCGGATAACGCGGACCTCGGGTCGGTGGACGTCGTGTTCCCTGTGCTTCACGGGCCGTATGGCGAGGATGGTGCGGTTCAGGGGATGTTGAAGCTGTTCGATGTCCCGTTTGTGGGCGGGGATGTGCTCGGCTCAGCTGTCGGGATGGACAAGGACGTGATGAAGCGGCTGCTCCGGGATGCGGGCATCGCGATCGGAGACTACCGAACCGTCCTGAGGCACAAGCGCGGTGAGGTGTCGTTCGAGCAGGTCAAAGAAGAACTGGGGCTACCCGTGTTCGTGAAACCGGCGAATCTGGGATCCTCAGTTGGCATAAGCAAGGCTGAGACTGAGGAGGCGTATGAGGCCGCCCTGGACGAGGCGTTCAACTACGATACCAAGGTGGTGGTCGAGGCCTTCATCGAGGGACGCGAGATCGAGGTGGCTGTTCTCGGGAACGAAGAGCCGATTGCATCTGTGCCGGGAGAGGTCACCCCTCACCACGACTTCTACTCCTACGAAGCGAAGTATATCGACGAGAAAGGGGCAGGTCTCAAGATCCCCGCGAATCTGACGGAGGAGCAGGTCCGTCAGGTGCGGGATTTGGCGATCGAGTCATTCCTGGTGTTGTGTTGCGAAGGGATGGGTCGGGTCGACTTCTTCCTGACCCCTGAAGGCAGATTCGTGATGAACGAGATAAATACGATCCCGGGGTTCACCCGAATCAGCATGTATCCAAAGCTGTTCGAGGCCAGCGGGATCTCGTATGCTGAACTGATCGACCGACTCGTCAAGCTGGCGATCGCAAGGCACGAGCGACAACAGGGGCTGAAAACGAGACGATAAAACACAGTGCAAAATGCCGGCCTTCACCAAAGGCTTCGGTTGGCAGGCAAATGACAAACGAAGAAAGGGGAGTTGCCGGGAGGTGACCCCCTTTCGGTGTACGGAAAACCTGTCAGATTCGGGGAATACTGACACAAATGTTGCCACCTCTGACACGGCTTGAAATATTCACCAGAGCGTGATGCGGCTGTAACGTTCTGTTTCTAGGCTCATTTGTTAAAACCAGGGGGTATAAGGACGGCTTGGAGATTTTTTCGGAACCTATTGGCGTCGTGTTCAGTCTACCTTCACGAGGACAGAGCAATGGCCAAGGTTCTGATTGTCGATGATGATGTGGTCCTACGGGACTTTCTGAAGCCGTCTCTCCCCAGAGACGGCTATGATGTGTGCGCAACGGGGACCCGATCACACTACAGACGTGCCAGCCATGATGCCGTGCTTGCCGACATCGAGCGGCCTTTCACCCTGGAGAAGCTTCAGCGCCGTCTCAAGATGATGGGGTTGACGCAGGCCGCCTAGGCGGAATACTGACGTATGAGATCGATCTACAAGACGTTGATGGTCGTGTTCAGCATCGTGGCCTGCGTGGGCGCCGTTCTGGGCTGGGCACTGTCCGGACACAGGCAGTCGGCGTATCAGCTCCAAGGGAACTACGAGCAGCACGGATAAGGATCGTACAGGATCCTGGTCGTCACGGGCGCATCCCTCGGGGGACTGCGCCCTTTTGTGTGCCTATACTCCATTGTGGAACTGACCGAGGAACATCGACGGTTGCTGCAGTGGATGGTCGACCTCGAGGATCGCGGGTCGGAGTGGCCGGACCTGAATCGAATCTCCAGAGGCAGCGGGATCGTCTCAGGGAAGTGTGAGGTTTTGCTCGGTGAACTGATCGAAGGAGATCTCGTGGCTGATCATGATCACGTGGACTCGGTTGTCAGGTACGCGATCACGCGGGAGGGTCGGGTTCGCCTGTTTGCGGATCCCTGAGGGGCAATTGGGTTGTTCGTGACTCACCCGTTTGGTAATTTCCTCACCGTTGGATCTTGAATGGAACCACTCTAGCTCAGCTGGTAGAGCTGTTGATTTGTAATCAGGGTGTTTGATGCTGGGTTTGTAAAAGATTGTGGTTTATAGAATTGGGGGCGGGTCCCATCTCGGGGTCCGCCCTTGTGCTATTGGTTAGGGTCCCTCCTTCCAGGGTGCAATCAGCGCCCGAACGCATAGACCAGACCTATTAACGGGATGCCGGGAAAAATTGTTTCATCTATCGTATTGACCAGTGATAGGTCAACACTGAAACGGTCACCAAGAAGTCGAATGCCCAGTGATATAATCAGGGGGGCATTGGGAACCTTCCAATTCTCCGTGATGAGCGAGGCGCGCCTATTGATCAACCATTCTCCGCCAATCACCAGCACGGGCTTGCCCTCAATTTTTCGGTTCGCAAACCCCCATCCAAGACCCACGGTGATTGTCCTTTCGGGCGGGCCAAGAGTACCCACGGCGTAAGTGATTCCAATGGTGCCGTTCACCTCATCGCTGCCAGGAAATCCCCCGACGAATGCTCCCGCAGCTAGATCTACGTTCTCGGTTGGGGAGAAACCAATCTTAGGAGTCACGAAGAACATCTGGTCACTAAAGTCGAGCCCGGGAAGGATTGAGAAACCACCTCCTAGTGTAGCTAAATCAGATAGACCGACAGCAAAGGAAGGAAAGAAGAGTAAATGGTTGGCGATGTATCCACTTCCATGCGTCAGCATCCGAGCAGTAGGAGAAAAAAAAAGCCGGGTCGCATTGGGGTTAGAGCCTGAAATGGAAGGGGATTCAGTCTGATTCAAGGAATCCGCTTTGCCGGGCATCGGTAAAAGAATTGTAAGGAACAGTCCTATAACAGCCACCTTCTTGAGGGTTTCCATACTTCGTCTCCTGGTTCTGGAGTAGTGCCATGAAGTTCAGGCTTCAGAGATATATTATTGGATATAAGGACATGGCGTCGATGGTGACGTTCTACAGAGACGCACTGGGACTCAAAATATCCTTGCAAGACGGGATGCCGGCTACAGACTGGGCGGAGTTTGGTGGGATGGAGTTCAAGCTCGCACTTTACAAGGTAGGTAGCCCGGGAAGTAAGGGACGAGCGTGCGGCAGTGTCACAGACTCCCGGTCGCCATACATTCAATCTGGCCAATGGTCAGCTGTTGATGATAGGCTCCTGAACTCAGGGCACCTTTGCAGGCTGTATCGCCGATCTGCGTTCCTACAGCGGGTATCTACCAGAAGAGCGCGTGAAGGAAATATCTTCAACTAAAACGTCAACGAATTGACGTGATAAGCTTCCATATTCAGTTACCGTAATCGGGATGCAGATGGGTTTCTTTAACTTTAGGAAAT